>Ga0272448_1000046_pt1 | contig 169156 bp, 178 predicted proteins | sample YNPCB0191_FD_202220 | JGI IMG/M metagenome (GOLD analysis project Ga0272448, IMG submission 202220) | Hot spring sediment microbial communities from Yellowstone National Park, WY, United States - YNP-CB-019-1 | ecosystem: Environmental > Aquatic > Thermal springs > Hot (42-90C) > Sediment... | reverse complement strand
CAATAACTGATTCAAATATAGATAATTTTTCAGTTGTAAGAAGAAATTCAATTATAGAACATTCTGCTATATTAGACAGAAATTTCTTAGAGGAAGGTACCTTAGTAAGCAACAGCATAGTTGGAAGGCATTGTTATATCAAATCAAGTTCTTCAAAACGTACTAAGATACATGGCCTCTCAGTGTTGGGTGACAACGTAACTGTAGGTGAAGGCTGCGAAATAGTAGCAAGTAAGATCTGGCCGAACCTCTCTATTCCCGAGGGTATTAGAATAATAAATAAAGTGATAAGAACTCAAGAAGAAGTGAACACTCTAGTTAAGGAAAATACTTAAAACCCCTCTTTTTTAGAAGATTTTGAAATGTTAAAAAAGAAGTACTTTGTATTTTTATTTTTGTTTATAATCTTATTGTCTAGCATTATTAGTCAGATAAACTCCCAACAGAGCGTATCAAAAGCCACAGTAGTTTATCTTTTTAAAATATTTGATACTGGTAACGTCAATTCAACTTTCATAATAGAAGATCCTTCTTATGGAAGAAATTCTTTATGGATATTAGTACCAAAAAGTGATACTTATCAGGTTTTTAAACTAAAGGAAGGCCAGCTAATCAACAAGACGATTTCTCAAGCTTTTACCAGTAGTGGCGCTCCATATGCTTTTTATGACAACCTTTCATTAATCTATGAGGGCCCACTTTATCTTGAAGTGTCGTGGAACCTATCTTATGGTGCTTTAATTGTTGAACCAAACGCCCTATTTTTTTCTCCTGCAATTGGCTTTTCCAGAAACTTAAAGGCTACAGCAATAGTTAGTCTTCCAAACATAACAAAGGGAGTGAAAGAATACTACCCTGCGCCAGTTAAAAGAAGTGACAATGAGCTTTACTTTGAGCCTTCTTCTGACGATCGAATTGGCATAGCTTTTTCTGTTAGTGGAAGTCCTGATCAAATAAACATAAGCTCTGGATCGTTCGTGTTTAGAGTTCCAAGAAGATACAAGAGCATCGCAGAAAGGATTCTAAACTTTTATTTAAACATCTCCTCAAAATTTAATAAAATTTTTAATAAAAATTTATCGAGTGTGGAAGTGAATTTCTTTGTACCTAACTCATTAAACGATATCTCTTTGGGAGGTTTTGTCCCGATAGAGTCTGCAGTAAAACTTGGTAACATTAACTTAAACATATTTTATATCAGAACAAAAAGTGGTTACTTTGAAGCTATTGCTGCACATGAACTTGTTCACTATTATGCTTTCGAAGCAGGAATTTCTCCGAAGGTTCTTTGGTTCCATGAAGGTTTGGCTAATTATATTGGAATTTCCGTTGCAAAACAGCTTGGAATTGGGGCTTATTCCATTGAGGAAGATTTAATCGACACAGCAAGCGAATTAAATGGTAATTTAATTTTCGTTTTTAACTGGACTCCAGAATACACTCAACAAAACAAGACTCTTTTTGAGTACTATGCTGCATCTTACTGTTTAGTTAAGTCTCTCCTTAACAACTTTTCATCTCCATCAGACAATCTATTTAAAGGAGAGACTTTCTTATCAAAATTTTTTTACCTAGTTACCAAAAGTAATATGTCAATATCTTCAAACGACCAATTACTAAGGTACCTCTACGCCGCAAGCAATTACTCAAACACTTTTACTGCTTTTTTCTTAAAATATGGTTTTGTTTACAATATTTCTGATTACTTTTCGTTCACAAAGTTAAACCTTCCTCCGTTCTTCACACCATTGCTTAAAAAGTTAGAAAACTCTTCCTCAAGTTCATATTATATAATTGAGAATACCAGCCCTTCAGAGGCTGAACAGTTCATAAGAGAAGTGTCTGCTCTAATAAGCAATTTTGAAAAGTTTCCTCTAATTTTGTTTTTCTTTACTTTTTCCATTCTAGTAACGGCTGTAGCGGAGATTGGCGAGAAAAAAGAGCATTAAACTCACGTTATTTTCAATAAGTTTAGCTCAACTCATGTAGCCTTAAAATGTCTACTGTTTAGTTTTAGTTAATGTCTTTTTTTGCTCAAAATGTTGGTAAAAAATTTAAGCAAAACAATTTTAAAGCCTCAAAAGTAAGTAAATTAAAGGTATAGCCTGACAGTTGAGTAGGTTAAACGTGCTCCTGAAGAACATGTGTCCAAATTGTGGAGGTGATATTTCTTCAGAAAGGTTACTGACAGTAGGCGTCTGCGAATCTTGCCTTCCCAATGAAGTTAAAGGTAAGGAAACTGTAATTAAGTTATTGGAAGAAAGAAATAACTTGAATGGGTATAAGGAGCTTGCAAAACTATATAAAGGTCTTGCAAGTTTTAGCAACATTTTCTTAGAAGCCACACGTAGACAAATGTGGAGTATGCAAGAAGTCTGGGCTAAAAGATTTTTAAAGAACGATAGTTTTTCCATAGTTGCGCCAACAGGTTCCGGCAAAACTGTCTTTGGATGCGTTGCTTGCATTTTTGAAGCTCTTAGAGGAAATAAAGCATACTTCATAGTTCCCACAAGTCTTCTTGCTGAACAAGTTTCCCAAAAAATGGAGAGCTTTGCAAGAAATGTGGCACCAGAAGACATAAAGATCGTCTCTTACTACTCTGGCATGAAAGACAAGGAAGCTTCTCTGAAAAAGATTAAAGAAGGTGATTTTAACATACTTATAACAACCAATAGATTCCTTTCAACAAATTTTGATTTTATCTCTAAAACTAATTTCTCATTAATTTTTATCGATGATATCGGCTCTTTTTTAAAAACCTCTAAGAATGTTGATCTAGTATTAAAACTAATAGGATTCAACGAAGAACTCATTACAGGCGCGCTTAATCTTATAAATTCTAAAAAAGATGTCCTATTGGAAGAAAAAGAAAAACTTAAGGAAGCTGTTCTTAAAGTAAGAAGCTCCGGTCAAGTTGGGAAGATTATAGTTTCTGGAGCTACAATAAGAGCAAAGAGAACTAAAAGAGCTAAATTGTTTAACTTCTTATTGGGGTTTGAAGAATCTTATGTTCCAACATTCGTGAGAAATGTAGAAGACATATTTGTTCAACCTACAGAGACAATAGAAGAAAGTGCGCTAAAGCTTATAAAGAAGTTAGGATCCGGTGGTCTCGTTTTTGTACCTTCAGAAAAGGGTATTTCTTATGCCTCTCAGCTTCATAAAAAATTAGTTGAAAATGGAATACGCTCTTTCTTGTTTGACAGAATGCGCCCTGGAATACTGAGTAAGTTCGTTTCAGGTGAATATGAAGTTTTAGTTGGCATAGTCAGCAGTAGGAGTCCTTTAGCAAGAGGTATTGACCTTCCTGAAACTATACGTTATGCTTTGTTTGTTGGAGTCCCTCGTATAGAGGTTCCATTGTCAACTAATACATTCAACCCTAGGCATTTAATAATTATACTAAAAAATATAAGAGATCTCATAGAAGCTGAAGAACTAAGGTTAAAAGCAGATCATTACTTATCTCATCTTAAGAGATTTCTTACGATTACACATGATCAAATAGAACTTTTGTCTCATCACAGGGATCTGGAAGTAAAAAATGTTCTAAGTAGCAATAGCTTCCTTAAGTCTGCATTAAGTTCTATCTTGGATGCACAGAAATTTCTTGAAGATTTAATGGAAAATGAGAAAATATTAGAAAAGATAGAAGAAAGCAAAGAACTGGCTCTTAAGGAAAAAGAAGGTTCCCTTTATCTTATAGTACCTGATCCAGAAGGCTACATACAAGCAAGTGGAAGAACTTCTAGACTTTATTCTGGTGGAGTAAGCAAAGGCATAGCGATAACAATAGTTGACGATGAAAAGGCATGGAATTCCATAAGGAAACGTGTAAGATGGTATGTTGAAGAAATAACTTGGAAAAATATTAACGAAATTAATCTTGAACTTTTAATAAAACAAGTCGACGAAGATAGAGAAAAAATAAGAGCAATAAATAAAGGAGAAATTACTCCTGAGATAAGTAAAGAATTAATAAAGTCTGCTTTATTCATAGTAGAGTCTCCAAATAAGGCAAGAACCATAGCAAGAATGTTCGGCAAACCTGCAAAAAGAATTATTGGAGGCCTTACGTTCTACGAAACGGCAACCGCTAGGTACATTTTAACAATAGTAGCTACCGGTGGCCACTTATTTGAATTGATAACTCATGACCTTGTAGGTTTTCATGGTATAGTTGTAAAGGATAGCGAGTATACTGCAATATATGGCCCAATAAATAAGTGTATGAAGTGTGGTGAACAGTTTGTTTCTTCTTCTAGTAAGTGTCCAGTATGCGGTTCAACTAACGTTGTGTCCAAGAAGTCAATCATTAATGCAATAAGACAAGTAGCGTCAGAAGCTAACTTAATTCTCATAGGTACTGACCCTGATATTGAAGGTGAAAAAATAGCATGGGATTTGAAAGCAGTAATTTTTCCGTTTAATGATTCAATACATAGAATTAAGTTTCATGAAGTTACCAGGAGAGGCATAGGCGAAAGTTTGTTAAGCGTCGAAGATATTAATTTAAACCTTGTAAAGGCTCAGTTGGTCAGAAGAATAGAAGATAGGTGGGTTGGCTTTGAACTAAGTAAGAGACTTTGGACTCATTTTAATAATCAAAGTTTAAGTGCTGGAAGAGTTCAAACACCTGTGCTGGGCTGGATAATAAAGAGATGGCAAGACCACAAGAAAAAGCAATACGTGTTTAAAATCTTTTTACCAAACAATGTTTCCTTCTCTATAGTTAAGGCAAAAGATTCGATCAAGAATGTAAAGGATTACGTAAGCAGTCTATACACTGCCTGGAGAGTTGAAGATCTTGGTAGCTTTAAAGAAACGCTTTCTCCTCTTCCTCCATATACAACAAGTGATTTAATAAAAGATGCCAGTAGGCTTCTGGGCTTTAGTGCTGAGAAAACAATGACTGTAGCTCAACAGTTGTTCGAGCTCGGTCTAATCACTTATCACAGAACCGATTCTACAAGAGTTTCCTCGTATGGTATTAAGGTGGCTAAGGATCTTGTAGAGGATTTATATTCATCTGATGTTTTTCAAGCTAGAAGCTGGGAGGTAACAGGTCCAGGCATACAAGCTGCACATGAGTGTATAAGACCTACAAGAGCTATCGATCTTAAGACCCTACAAAATCTAGTAAGAACTGGAACTTATCGCTTTCCAATAAAGCTAAAAAACGATCACTTTAAGCTTTATCAAATTATACTTAAGAGATTCGTAGCAAGTCAGATGAAAAATGCAGTTATACAAAAACAAAAAATTAAAATTTCGAACGATGTAGTGGGGGAGGAAGTAGAACTTTCAATTAGTACTAAAGTTCTAGAGCCAGGATACACTTTAGCAACAGGTGCTCATGTTTTACAGCCAATTAATGCAGGGCTATTTAAACCAAGTAAAGTTGATAAGTATCTAGTGCCTTCCACTTCTCTTTTCACACAAGGAGAAATTGTTGAAGAGATGAAGAAAAATGGAATAGGCCGACCTTCAACCTATGCTAAAATAGTAGATACTTTACTGAAGGAAGGGTATGTACGCGATTACAATGGTAGACTGATCCCGACAAAAAAAGGCATTTCTGTTTTTTCATTTCTTAAAGAAAAGTATGGTACTTTTGTCTCAGAAGAACTAACCAGAAAGCTCGAAGAGACTCTAGATAAAATAACAAGTAACGAAGTAAATTACGTTGAAGTTATTGACTCTTTGTACAGTGAGATAAAAGCTCTTCCACCTTAAGTCTTTTGGAACTAAATATTTTATAGCCAAAACCCTCGACTAAAAGCGTAAACCTTTTAATCTAGCATTAAAAATCAAATTGCAGAGTTGGTTACTAACTTACCTCCTCAGGCTCAAGCTCAATACAAAAAAGTGGTGAGTTCGAAAACAAAGAAGGAGAAACTTGAAAACCTTAAAATTTTTCTATCTATGATACCTGAACATAAGGGAACAGAAAAATTAAGAGCGCAGGTAAAGAAACAAATCTCAAAGCTCGAAAAAGAAATGGAGGAGGAAAAAGAAAGGAAAAAGCGAATAAGTCAAAGAAAGGCTTCGATTGAGATTGAGAAATCCAGCAATAGCTTAGTTTTTCCTTTACTTTATCTTAGTCAAGAAACTTTAAGTAAGGTTATGCTTAGCTTCAATGAAAAGTTAGACTTATGGACTTTTCTAAGTAAGCCCATAACTACAGAAATCGAAAAAGTTAAGTTAATCATAGTTCCTATCCCGTTGCAACTTATTCAAGAATCAACTTATCTCGAAGCACTAGCACAGGCTGATTTAATCTTCCTTCTAATCTCCAATCAAGATGAAATAAAAGATTTTTTTGAGGCAATAAGCTTTCTAAGGTCTCGTAACTTTTATCTACTAAATAAAGAGTCAGAGGCAGTTGTTGTGAAGTCTAGTATAAAGGGAATTCTCTTCGAGGGAAAATCTAGATTTATTGAAGATATCGAGGAAGTAAAGAAAAATCTGCTGGGGGTAAAAATAGAGGGGGTAACCATTAGGTTGCAGGAACTTACAACAAGTTATGCATTAGAAGCTTCTGTTAAGCCAAACTCAAGAAAATTAAGCTATTTGGTAGTTGTTGACGATAAAGCTTATGAAAATTGTGATAAAATAAGAAGTGAGTTTATAGAAAAAATATCTTATCCAATTGTTGTGAGGCTGGAAGAGTTGGGTAAAAAAAGCTTATTTTTAGAAAGAGTTCTCTCCATATGTGAAAAAATAAGAGTTTTTACAAAAGAACCAAGAGAAAAAGAGTATTCTAATGAACCAATACTTCTGCCGAAGGATTCTTCTGTATTAGATTTAGCACGTAAAATACATAAGGAGTTAGCTGAAAACTTCAAGTATGCCCTTATAATACGAGGAAAGGACCAACGAAAAGTGATAAAGGTTGGAAAAGATTTTAAGTTAAACGATGGGGATGTTGTTGAAATACATTCACGTTGATAAAGACGAATTTCGTCTTATAAAAGTAGGCTGCTATGAGTTGCTCTTACATCCTTCTGTCTATCCTCCATCTGAAGACACGTTCTTTCTTTTTGACACCTTAGACTTTTTTATTAATTCGTTAAAACTTAAAGTTGTAGCAGAACCTTGTACTGGTAGTGGGCTTGTATCGATAAGGATAGCTTCACTTGGAGCTAACTTATTGGCTTCAGACCTTAACTTTTTAGCTTGTTATGTTGCTAAAGAAAATTTAAAAAAGAATACATTGTACTACAACGTAAACGTTGTTTGTGGTAACGTTCTAGATTTTGTTAGGGGAGGAAGTCTATCCTATATAGTTTGTAACCCTCCTTACCTTCCAGATGAAAGAAAGGATCTTGACCGCTTTTTATGGTGGAATGGTGGCGAAGATGGAGTCGAACTTATAGAAAAGTTAATCGCTTCAGCAAAAAATACATTAAAAAGAGGTGGAGGTCTCTTATTTTTAGCTTCGAACTTAACAAATCTAACTCGAATAAAGAACCTTCTAGATAAGAGCGGTTTCTCACTAAAGCAAACAGTAGCGAAGGACTTGGGCGAAGAACAACTTATTGTTTTTTATTCCACCAAAGAAAGTTAGAATCTAATAACTTTTGAAAGCCCTAAAAATTCTTCTGGTGTTAACTGAAAAACTCTTTTTTCCATTATTTCTTGAAAACTTTTGGTCACCTCTTCTTTGTTCTTAATATTTGAAAATCTAATTGCTTTCTTAAGTAGCTTTAATCTGTACTTAAATAATTCTTTTAATGTACACTCTAGGGTACGAAAGTCTATACTTTCAAAAGACTTATTCTTCGGAGTTATTCTTACTAACGCTATATCTACTTTTGGAGGAGGAAAAAAACTTAGTCGGTTTATGGTCTTTATTATACTCACTTCTGCAAAGAAATAAGAAATAACAGAAAGTCTTCCATAGCTTTGCGTTCCTGGTTTAGCTACAAGCCTATTCGCGAATTCTTTCTGAAATGTTAAGATAGCAACACGAGGATGTTCTCGTAGTACTTTTAAAAAAATTTTAGAAGAAATTGAAAATGGTGGATTTGAAACATTTACTTGATGATTTGGTGTTTGACTTCTTAAGTAGTCTTCGTTCATTAAAACTACGTTGCTTCTATCTTTAAATTTATTTAATAAAAAGTTAAAAAGTTTCTTGTCTGGTTCATATATATAAAGTTTTTTAGGGTTAAATTCCAGTATTTTTTCGGAAAGAAATCCCATTCCACCTCCAATCTCCACTACTTCATCTTCATTAGTTATTTGGGCTTCCCTTGACATTAATTCTAGAAGTTTCTCATCTAGAGCAAAATTTTGTCCCATCTTTTTGTTCGGCTTAACTTTTATTCTTCTTAGTAGTCGCAGAATTTCTAATTTGTCCAACTCCCTTTTTCACGTCGTCCTTATTATCTAACAAAAAGCTTATATTTCTGCTTTGTAGAAAGTTCCTCCTTAATTCTTTCTGCTATTATTTCCTTTATGTTGCTTACTCCTGTCCTTTCCTCAAATTCTTCAAATGACTTAAATGCGCTTTTTTCTCTTTCTTCTATTATCTTTTTTGTAATGTTTTTTCCAATTCCGGAAAGTAGTTCATAGCTATGTAGCTTAGGTGTTATTAGCCCCATTGAATTTATCATTCCTATGAATCTCTGTTCATTTAATTCTATAATCCTTATTAGTACTTGTTTTAAGTTGTCTTTTGCTTCCATCGTTAAGTCCTCATAGTAAATTCTAGAAAGAACGGCAACTGTTCGTTGTTCTTCTCTCGAAGAAAGTGGTACTCTTTGTCCTATAGCGAGTCTTCTTCCTCCGAAAACTTGAAGCTCCAAAAGGAAAAAATACTCCTCCCCTACCGCCTGCGCATATGGAATAGGTTCCTTTCTCCAAAACCGTTTTGGTGTCCCTCTATCCATGTAATCTAAAATCCAAGCAAAGTTCTCTTTTTGTCTTCTCTCCATTTTTTACCTCACTTTCTCCTTAACCAAAAATAGGATGGGGTAATTTCTTTACAAAAGATGAAAGTATTAAGAATAAAGAGTAATATTTTTTAAAGTATTTTCCTAAGTAAATTAAGGTCCAAGTTCTTAAAAGTTCATACGGCTTTTTAAGGTACATCTCTACGTTCTTACTACTTATAATCTCATGGATTTCTTTAAAAACTTTAGCTTCTTGTACTTTCTTTGTGTGCTCTTATAACGTCCTAGGAGAAAACTTTTTCTAAAGGCTTTTAAATAGTCAATGTTCTAAAGTTTGAATTTAAGGTGACCTAATTTAAAGCTTAAATACTAAGCTGTAAAACTGAGTTGCTAGAAACAATGTCAAAAATTCTTGATGCGGTGTATTTTATCGATCACCTTCTAGATTATGTAGTGGATAAGTTTAGTCAATGGGTAAGTTCAGAGTCTCTTAGGTTAAAGGAGCTCCTTTATATTATTCTTATAGCTTTTATTTCTCTTCTGCTTGCAGGTGTTCCATATGTTTTGGTCTATCGCCCTCCATTGGTTTTTCCAGCTTCCAATGCTATGGGGCTAACTTTCATCGATCCTGATAGGTATGGAGAAGGTGTTTTTGAGTGCTTTATCGTTGCTGCTCTTTATTTTTCCGGTCTTTATGGCATGAAACTTCTATATGAAAGGCTCGATAAAATAACTCCTTCGAACAAGTCAGAAATTGCCTTAATACTTGTAGCTGTAATTCTTGTTATTGGTATGCTTTACTTAGTAGGTACATGGAAGTAAGTACTTCGCTTTTGCTTACCACGGAACTCTTTTTACCTTAAGTATATACCCCACAACATTAGTAAATAAATGAATTAAAGGAACTGTAAAAATGAATGCTATTGTTGTATAAACATCTAAATGGCTTATTGGATAAGAAAACATAAGAGCCCCAAAAACAAAATCATACTGATCAAGTAATGGAAATGGCTGACCTGGTTTTATTTTCATCCTTCTTTTAATAAACGCTCCAATTAAATCTCCAATTAAAGCTCCAAAGGATAGTGCCATACTTAGCATTATACTTCTATTGATCAACACTCCAATTAGAAATCCTGTTGTTCCTCCTCCTATAAAACCTCCTATGGTTTTGTTTTTACCAAAAATTGGCTCGGAATCTATGAATTTTTTTCCAAAATCTATTGGATAAATTCCTTTGAAGATAACAGCACTAGCATTTGCAAATAAAGCTGGAGCCATAAATGTATATCCTTTTATTAAAGCCGAAATCAACGTGTAAAAGTTTATTCCTATCATTTGTTCATACCTCTGGTTCTATTTCTATCTTTCCTTCCTTATCTTTAAAAATTAACTTAAATCTATTACCATTGCCTTCGTAAAGGAAATTTAAATGAACTTCTTTGTTAACTTCAACTTCAATTATGATGTCTGGCCAAATTCTAAGTAAATTTCTTAGCATGGACTGGTCAATCTTTAAAATATCCTGCTCCATAGTGCTATAAGATTCGAAAACAATTAAATTATTTTTCTTTGAGACTTCTTTTAAGAAAGCTCTTTCCCATAAAAACATCTTGGTGCTATTCCTAAACTTTTCTTCATCCATAGCTTCTTTAGATATGTTGTAGTAGTAGTTTTCGGAAGGCTCATCAAAAAGCAGAAATTCAATTTTGTTACGTGCTAAAAAGAATGGTAACTTTTTAAAGAAAGCGAGTTCTTGGTTAAAATCATTTAGTGGAACCACTAGTAATTTTGAAAGTTGTTCTTTAGTATTTAAAAATTTTTCCACAAGTATTTCAATCGGAATTGTTGCCTTCGAAGTTATCACAATTCCTCTCTTTTTCTTCTTTAGCTCGCTGGAAACGAAGCATAGTGCAACCAAAGTCTTATAGTACTGAAACTTACTTAAGATTGCTATGTACCATGAATCTTTCGGTATTAGCATGTTTCTCTCGAGCTCTTCTTTGTCCAGCGGTATAGCAGTCAAACTTAAAGTACTTTAAAAATTGGTCGTTAAAAACGTTTTTCAACTTTCTTTTAAATTAAATGTTGAAGTCAATAGAAGAAATCTTTCCTTATAAACCACACCCGGGCCAAATTAGCCTTGCTCAAGCTATTCTAGAGGCCTCCTTAAATAGTGAACACTTAATTGTTAACGCTCCTACTGGCTTTGGAAAAACAATTTCTGTTTTGTCAGGCCTTTACATTGCTTTAAAGCTTAATGAGGCTAACGTATTCTATTTTGTTAGAACACACAGAGAAGCAGAAGAAGTGGTAAAAGAATCAAGAAAATTAGCTAAAGCGTCTGATTCTAACTTTACTGTACTTGAGGTAAGAGGCAAGCAAAGTCTTTGTCTTAGAAACGAAGAAGTACCTCCTTCAATTAGTTTAGAGACTTTCTGTAAACTTAATAAGAACAGCTGTCCCTTTTTTATAAGATTGCCAAATTTTAATCCAAAAATTGGAGGCATAGTGAGCAGTAAAGATCTCTTGATCTTAGGCGAAAAATTTTACGTATGCCCGTATTTTCTTGCAAGGAAGTTGGTTCGACTCGCAAAAATTATTGTTCTACCATACCCGTATATGTTTAACTGGAAGCTAAGAAGTGAATTGTTAAGCTTAGCGTCTCATGGAGGAAAAAATGGATTAGTGATAGACGAATGTGTGGCCGGAGATTCTCTAGTTGAAACAAGTGAGGGTCTTCTTAACGCTAGGAATCTTTATCATAGTATTTTGAAAGCTCCCAAGCATACAACATTAATTTCTATAAACTTAAGTAACCATAAAGCTATATCTCTTAGTAAGGCTTATGCCGCATATGTTACAATCCGTGAAGGAGTTAAGATTAAGCTAAAAAATTCTAATGAACTAACAGTAACTCCAAGTACAAAATTTTTCGCTAAGCATGGGCATAACGAAGGGTGGCTACAGGCTAAGACGTTATCGCCTGGCTGGAAGATCTTGATGAAAGATGAGTGCGATAGCTTGTGTTTTGAAGAAATAGAAGACATCAAGTTTGGAGGCACTGAAGTATTTTTTGATTTTTCTGTTATTCCTTATCACAATTTTTTTGCTAACAATATACTAGTTCATAATTCTCACAACTTTCCATACTCAGTGTACACTGAGCAGACAAGAACAATAAAAATAGGTGAGATAAAGGAACTGCTGCTTTTCTCCAGAAGATACAGACTTAAGGCACTAGAAAAGATTGCCTTTTTATTTTTAAATGTTTCAGAACAGGTCATCGAAAGCAAGGAAGTTGCTCTAGAAACCTTCCTTCATCTCGTTAAAAAAGAACTTTCAGAAGTAAGTCTTACTACGCTCCTCTCATTAGTAACGGAGGATTTAAAAAAACTTGAGAAACTTGTCGTAAAGAACAAACTACCGATAGACGAGTCATTAAGAAACTTTATTGAGTTGTTGGCGTTCATAAATTCCAAACAAATAAAAAATTTGTTTGTTCAGTTTAACGACGAAGACAAATCTCTTAGTGTAGTAAGATCAGAAGTGACAGAAGAAGCAAGAAAAATTATCAACAGTTTTGATTTTTCCATACATTTGTCAGGAACTCTTGAGTGGTTTGACGACTATGCAAAAATAATTGGTTTTTCGAAAGATCATTACAGAGTCATCAACATTGAACCAAGAGATTACGGTAGAGTGTTTCTTGGGGTTTTAACTAGCCTTACAACTAAATTTAACGAGAGAAATGACCTGATGTATGATTCTTCTGTAGAAAAAATAGCCAAGATAATTAACTCAACACGCGGCAAAGGTATTCTCTACGTACCCAGCTATGAAGTGCTAACCGAGCTTTTGGACCGAAATTTGCAAAATCTAGTAGATAAAGAAACATTTTATGAATCAAAAGAATTAAGTAGCGAAGAGCACAGCTTGTTGGTTAAAGAGTTTGAAGAAAGTTCTTCAAATTCCTTTTTTATCGCTGTACTTGGTGGTAGAGCAAGCGAAGGCATAAATTTTGAAAAGAAAGACGTAAAGAATGCTATAGTCTTTGGTGTTCCCTTTCAGGAACCAACGCCTAGGCTGGAACGCTTTTCGAAGACTATTGACGAAATAAACAAAGGAAAGGGCACGGACTTTGCTTACATCTACCCAGCAGTCATAAAGGTTTCTCAAGCCTTAGGCCGCGTAATAAGGGGCCCAAGCGATTTTGGAATCATGGTTCTTGTAGATGAAAGGTATGTGGATCAAAGAATTTTCAGTAAACTGCCAAAATGGATAAGGAAACAACTAAAAGGCTTCTACAAAAACGAAGACTCATTAATAGCAGACATGAAAAACTTTATGAGTACAATGTTTGACATGTTTAGCTATGCTCAGCAATAGGCTTAAGGACTTCGTTAAGAGCTTGCCATCCTTAAAGCTAGTAAAAGGTCCATTTTCAAGTGATTTTGAAATCAGCAAGCTTCTCTTTAATAACATGAATACGCCAATTTGGGTTGATGAACCTTTTGGCGACAAGAACGTAGTGGTTTCCAATATTTTTTCCAGTAAAAAAATATTATCTCTCGCGTTAGGTTGTGATGAGCCGAACCTTCTCGACACGTTTTCAAAAGCAATAAAAGAAACATTAGCCGAAGGGGAAAGGCTTAGCCTTAGAAAGCAAAATATAAAGGACAGTTTTTTAGAACTTAAAGAACTTAACAGAAAAATAATGCCTTTCTTTCAATATTTCGAGGGAGATAAAGGTCCTTATATTACAAGCTCAGTGGTTATAGCGAAAAACGACGAACTAAATTATTTGAATGCATCAGTGCATAGGCTGCTCGTTGTAAATGAAAAAAATCTTGTAATTAGAATGGTCGAAGGAAGGCATTTACACAAAATATACGAGAAAAATAGAAAAGATGGTAAAAATACAGAAGTTGCCATACTAATTGGTGCTTCTCCTCAGATTCTTTTATCTGCCTCAACAACTCTTCCACTTGGAGTTTCAGAGTTAATTTTAGCTTCAAAAATTAAGTCGTCAGAAATCGATGTAACAGAAGATATAACAGAAAACTTCGTAGTTCCCATAGAAGCTGAGTACATAATTCTTGCAGAGATATCTAAAGATGAATTTGCAGAAGAACGAATGGCCGACATCCTTTTAACCTATGATACTACTCGAAAACAACCTGTTGTGAAAATTAAAAAAATTTACATGAAAAATGATTCAATTTATCATGCTATTTTGCCTGGAGGCTTAGAGCATAAACTTCTTATGGGCTTTCCGAGAATGGCTGCAATTAAGCACGCTTTGATTGAGAAAGGAATAAAAGTAAAGGATGTAAATCTTACTCCTGGCTCTGGTGGTTGGCTTCATGCTGTCGTTAGCATAGAAAAAGTAAGTGAGAGCGATGGGAAAGACACCATAATAACTGTTCTAAACGAACACAGGTCTGTGAAAGGTGTTGTAGTTGTTGATGATGACATAGACGTAAGTAGTTATGAAGACGTTGATTTTGCCATAGCTACTAGACTTAAAGAAAGAAATCAAATAATTTGGATAGATGGTCTACGCGGTTCTACTTTAGATCCTTCTGCAGACCAGGATAATCAGACAACAATAAAGTGGGGTATAGATTTAACGCTAAAGGGTATCGATAAGTCTAAGTACAAAAAGGCGAGGATTCCTTGATCGATAGAAAGGATTTATTAGAATTAATTTCAGTTCCATTCAAACTTGAAGGATTGAAACCGAGGTTCATAAGAGTAAGTAGTGCACATATTTCAGGCATTTCTTATAACAACATAAGAGAAGAAGGACTAGAACTTCTTAAAGAAATTTTAAGCTCTGGCTTAAGAATTACAGTTCCCACAACAATAAATCCTGGATTCTGCGAACTGGAAGAACAGGATTGTGATAAAGAAACTTACAAAAAGCAGCTTGAAATCATAGAAACTTTCAAAAAACTTGGAGCAAAACCGACTCTTTCTTGTATCCCTTATTTACTTGGTAATATACCAAAAAAAGGCGATCACATTGCTTGGGCTGAATCCAATGCAGTTCTCTATACTAATTCAGTGATAGGTGCGTGGAGCAACAAAGAAAGTGGGTTAACTGCTTTAGCCTCCGCTATTCTAGGTATTACTTCTTTTTATGGGGTTCATTTAGAAGAAGGTAGAGTACCAAAAGTTAAAGTTAATTTTAATTTTGAATTAAGTGACGAAGTAGATGCTGGTTTAGCTGGTTTCGTTTTAGGAAAAATCGTAAAAGATAGCATTCCATTTGTTAGCAACTCATTTAAAAACAGATACGATCTCATTGAGTTTCTGGCTTCAGTAGGTACTAGTGGTGTTATACCCTTAGTTGTAATTGAAGGTATAACTCCTATTTCTGTTAGTAAAGATTACTTAAATCAAATACAAAGCCTATCCATTGGTGAAGAGGAAATAAACAAAGCAAAAAGCAGTCTTGAAAATCTTAAAAGCGAAGAAGATGCAATTCTGATGGGTTGTCCGCACCTTAGTCTTAAGGAAGTTGAAGACTTACTAAAACTAAATAGGAAAAGAGACAAGGATATTTTTATTTTTGTACCAAAAGAAGTAAAAGCTGTAGTAGAGAAAAAATATTCTAAGGAACTAAAAGACAAAAATATAAAACTAGTTTCTGACTCATGTATTCTATGGGGTGGAATTGTTTCAAGGAATTATAGAAAAGTAGTAACTAACTCAGTTAAAGGTGCCTACTACTTAAGAAATGTTTTAAAGGTTGAGGTTGGTATAAGAAGAAAAAGTGAAATTATGGATGTCTAAAATAAAAAAATTTAAAATTAGGTGGATCTCCTTCAAAGAATTTGAGGGTGAAGTTATAAAAAGCTCTACTCCAATTTCGTTTCTCGGCGGCATAGACCCAAAAACAGGCATAATAACAGACTCAACGAATAGTTTGTATGGAAAGTCGATAAAAAATAAGGTGCTATTGATGCCTTTTGGAATTGGAAGCACTGTTGGAAGTTACATAATATATGCACTAAAGAAAAATCTTACAGCACCAATCGCTGTAATTACTTATAAGTCGGATGTAATTGTTCCCAGCGGTTGTGCAATTTCAAGAATTCCGTATGGTTTGCTGTCTTACAATGATTGGCTAGAAATTGAAGATCATGCTCTTATAAAAACTGAGAAAGAAGATGAAATATTAGTAAGCCTTTAAAAAGAAACTCTCGTAAAATATGTTCCTTCTTCGAATATCGTCTTTGCTGCTTCTGCTACCTGTTCTCTGTAGCTCGATGGTGTGTAAACCCTAACTATGTCCACAAACCCTCTAAGGTTCTCAACAATTGGAGAAACTTCGATTAAAGACTTTACAGAAACAGATTGCCCTTTCCTTATTACAACTGGAATATATTCTGCTCCAATTCTTTCCCTATTCTCAAAGAATGGTCTAAATGGTAAGGATGGAACTGTAGAAAGATCAAGAATAACGTAGTTTTCGTCTATCTTCGCTTTCTCTGCAATCTCTTTTTCGATGCTGTGTTTAATGTTTGGGTTTCCAACTAGTGATGAGAAGTGCTTATTTTCATGATGCATTATTGCTTCCAAGGATGTTTTGAATAATTTTCTGTTATTTAGGCCTAATATCAACTCCTTCGCTAGCTTTATTTCCTTTGATTCCTCCTTTAACCTAAGTACTTCATTGATGACATAGTCGTCAACAAGCCTAAGGTAATCTTCTGGATTTTTAAAGGAAGTTAAACCTATTTGTTCATCGGAAAGAAACATCGCTTTAGATATCATTATATCAGCCGCTCTCACTGTTTTGTGGAAATAAACTGCCTTAAACATCATATACCTTGCGAAATAAAATGATTCTAAAGCATAGAGTGCTGCATAATCTACAGCTAAATTGTTATCTATAACTTCTAAGGAATCTATTATTCTATCGATATCTACAATTCCGTACTCCACTCCAGTATGCAAAGAATCTCTCAACAAAAAATCCATAACGTCTGCATCAAAGTACCCCGAAATTATTTGGTTCACATAAGGTAGGTTTTCATAACTTTTCCCAATAGACAGTTTAGAAATCTCACTTGGATCAAAGCCATTTTCTTTTAGTATGTCTGAGATTTCAGTATTTTTAATGAGCCATGTTGTTAGGTCTTCATGAGTTAGATTTCTTTTTTCAGTCAATATTTCTTCAAACATATGAGAAAAAGGGCCATGTCCTAAATCGTGCAGCATGGCCGCAATTCTTATTTTTTGAGTTCCTTCTTCATTTATTAATTCCTTCTGCTTTAGTTTTTCGGCCATTTTCCAAGCCACATGCATAACGCCTATTGAATGTGGAAATCTTGAATAGTTTGCGCAAGGATACGTTAAATCGGCAAGAGCTAGTTGTTTTATTCTTCTCAATCTTTGAAAATATGGCGTATCTATTATCTTTTTTTCTAATTCTGTAAATTTTACATACTTATGAACGGTATCTCTTATTTCTCCTACAAACTCTGGCATATTTACTTACTATTGCAAAGCTAATGTTTATGAACTTTTCTTTTTACTACTTGCGTAAGGCCTTGGCGTCTAAAAAGAGAGGTAAAATAATAGCTATAGAAGGCATAGATGGAAGCGGAAAGACTACAGTTTCAACAGAGATCTATTCATACCTCTCCTCAAGAGGTATTCCGGTCTACTATTCTTTTGAGCCAACCTATATGAAAATTGGTAGTATAATTCATAGGTTTCTTAGAGGAGAAATCCCCTTAGACCCACACTCTCAAGCATTATTGTTTGCGGCAGATAGGTTAGAGCACCTATCAAGAGAAATAATTCCCCATATTAAGCAAGGAGAAAACGTAATACTTGACAGATACGTTCACTCTTCCTACGCTTATCAGGGTGCATTATTGAACGACTTAAAGTGGGTCGTAACGATCAACAAATTTGCTCTAGCTCCAGACTTAGCAATTTATATAGATGTCCCGCCTTCTACAGCAATTAAAAGGATAAAGAAGAAAAAAGGGTCAAAACTAAGCGTATACGAGCACGCTCGTTTTTTAGGAAAAGTGCGAAATATTTATAAACTTTTTGTAAAAAAAGGTGAACTAATTGAAATAGACGGTACAAAGGAAAGAGACCAAGTTATCAGCAACGCTTTAGCACTAGTCTGCAAGAACTTAAAATTGAAGTTAACTTAAATCTTACTTCCATGGGCGAGTTAAAACTTCTTTTATTTTTGTTGCCTTTGTCTTTCCTATCCCTTCAACTGTCATAAGATCTTCAATGTTCGCATTGAACACGTTTATTGGGCTGTTAAACCTACTTAACAACCTTTCAGCAAGAGTTCTTTCAATGTATGGTAATCCGGATAATAGGTATATTTGGAGTTCCTTTATGTCCATTGGTTTTTTATGTTCTCTTACTCTTACTGTTTTTTTACTTTTTAATTGCTCCCTTTCAGCTATCTTTAGTATAATTTGCGCGGTGTTTCTCTGTGAGTTAGAGAATAAAACTGGAATGTAAAAATCAACAGCCAAAGAGATTAATGCTCCTGTAATTGCATTTGGACGTAAATTAGAATCTCCATATACATCTTCTCCCTCTATTATTATAAGTGGTTGAGGATAACTTTCTTTTAGGTTTTTCGCTTGGTTAAAGAGTCTGCCATCTATTATAGAATTTGAGAAATCTTTTGTAGTTTTTCTTTCTATCGCAACATTTTCTGATACAACATAGTCTCCAACGTCAAGCATTGCGTACCTAATGTTAACTTTTAGTAGTTCTAGCTCTTCTACTACACCTGAATCTTTTTCTCTTTCATCAACTATTACTTTTATTCCGTGGCTTTCTTCTGATGAAAAAAAGTTACTGAGGGCTTTCATGTCCTCTCTTATCTTGTTCTGGTGGTTTAGGTCGTTCATTGTTTAATAGTTCTTACCTTTACTCGATTCTTTAAAAACTTATTTTTTCAATTTTTCTACGTTTCTTTAAGTAACTCATGAATAACCTTTATTGTTTCTAAAATTGTTTTTATTTCATTTACATCTTGCGACCTTTCAAGATTTTGAAGCAATAAATCAAGTTTTTTAGTTAAAATTTCTTTCTCTGTTCCTACTGTAATTTTTTGCTTGGTTTCTTCTCTTTCTTTTTTCTCTACTTTTTCTGCCTTCGTATAGCCACAGGCGGGGCATTTTATAGTGTTGTCTTTAAGCCTAAATAATGGTGCTCCGCAAACTGGGCACTGTTCTGCAAGCATAACTGCTCCAGAAAGTAACAATTTTGCCATTTCCTTTACTTTATCTTCACTCATCGAGGACAATCTTTAATTATGCCTCTATTTTGGGGTTGTAGCAGGAAATAAGCATTTTGCTGAGGTGATGTTTTAAGATGAGCGTAAAAACTAAGAAAAAAGCAGAGTTAAATGAAGAAAAAATAGTGAAGGCAATAGATATTTTAAAACTAATTCAAGCAGATGTTGCAACCCCCAAGAGTGTCAGAAAGCTTATCAAAGAAGCACAGGATTCTTTAGTTAAAAAAGACCTAAGTCCGGGAGTTAGAGCTGCCTCTGCTATTCAGTTACTAGAAGAAGCTAATCAGGATCCAAATCTTCCGATGATCTCGCGCACAAGGATTTGGAACGCGCTATCTTTACTAGAAACTGTTAAAGATTAAGTTTAGTTTTTTATTTTTCTTTTTTAGTAATACACTTTACGAAAGGGCTGCTAAAAATTTTTAGAGAAGCAAAAATTTAAATCTTCTATGCTCCAGAAAAGAAGGAAGGAAAAGGCCTAGGTCGCGGAGGTGGCTGAGCTGGGACAAAAGCGCAGGACTTAAGATCCTGTCCCGCAGGGGTTCGTGGGTTCAAATCCCACCCTCCGCACTTTCAAATAATCCATACGAGAACTTCATCTTCCAAAATGTCTATATCTCCAACTTTAAGGTCTTCTGTACTCCTTCCCAACTTATAGCCTAGGATACGTTCTGCTAAGCCTTCCTTAATCAACTCTTCACTCAGGTTGTTCAACAAGTCTTTAATTTTATCAAAATCTTCATGAATGAGTTCTATAACTATCTTGTTAGCGTATTCTGATTCTAATTCACAGAGCAAATTGATTTGCGGGATGAAGCTTATCCTTCTTCCTTGCGCTACTTGCCTTACTTTAGGATCATTAGTAAACTTCTCTGCAATAGCTACTTCACGTTCTTTAAGTTTCTTTTCCACTTCTTCCATCGAGTCGCGGTATATTTCGTTGCTAGAGAAAACATCTTCAAATAATTGAATCGTAATTGAATATACCTTAGCATTTCCAGCAAAGACCATTGAGTAAAATAAGCGCTCGGCTAAATCTCCAATTTTTTCCTTATTACTTGTATAAGTAGCTATATCCAAGCCAATACCTTCATCTCTTTCCCTACCCGAAAAATATATGAGACATTCTTCTGTAGTTCCTTTCCATCTCTTGCGAACGTATTTTTCACAGTTAGTCTTGACATCCTCAAACCGATCACCCCATCCCCAAACAGTGGCGCTCTTTACTCCTGTCATTTCTTCCTTTTTCTCATTTCTTTTATGCTTTAAATAAATAAATATGTTACTCTCTGACAACATTGGTGTAGTCTCTTTTTTGTGCTTCTCATACCTTTTACCAAAACTAGTTTCATTCTTCTTGTTGAACTTCGTATAAGAAAAACTTTTTATATGGTTCGCTTTTAGCTTATTTGCAAGAAAGTAGTAGAGAGCGGAGGTCGCCAAGCCAGGTCAACGGCGCAGGACTGAGGCTCCTGTCCCGCAGGGGTTCGTGGGTTCAAATCCCACCCTCCGCACTACACTAAGACTTTCTCGTTGTTACATGCCTTTTTAGAATTTGAGTACTGGAGTGAGTCGCTAGTAAAAAGCTAATCTCCAACTTTTCGATCCAAGCTGAGTCTGCCTCGCTCATGAGTCTGTTTGTTTTTAATCGATTTACTAATTACTGATAACTTCATAAGCTCTAAAAAATAAAGTCGAGCAACAAAGCTCATCAAAGTTTTAACTCTGGAATGAATTGTCGATAAATTTAAGTGCAAACACTTATTATGTAACTTTATGAAAACTAGATTTTTATCTATAGGCCGCATATAAAAAAATACTTATATATTAAGTTTAAGTAAGCTGTCATTTGCTACTAGTGAAAAGGCCAAACACTTTCATATTAGAAGGAAGTGGATTTTTAAGGAAAATTACAGAATTTTGTTCTAAGCCATAGATAAAAGTTGAAGAAATAAACGAATGCAAGACATAAAGCAAATGCGAAAATGCTGATCTAAAGCGTAACGCAAATGAAAGATTATTCAAGTGCTTAAGCTACAAAATAAAAGTTAACAAAGATAAAGTTGGTGTAGTAAACATAAGGCTTGCCTACGAAGCTAGGCTTCTGTGGAGCCATTAAAATGGGCAGTTCATTACTTATAAGGCAGAATGAAATAGTAAAATGAGCAATAGAACAATGAATACTTCAAAAGTAGAAATCTCTTGAGTTTTGCCGTGAAGAATGTCAAGCTTTTGCAGTCAACTCTAAACTTAAAAACAAGCTTTTAGTAAAGAAAGACAAAGATGCTGCTTTCAATAGGAATTGATGACACAGACTCGTATGCCGGAGGTTGCACTACCTACGTTGCCTACAGGATTGTAAAAAATATAAAGAACAGCTACAACATACTTCCAAAAGATTATCCTCATCTTGTGAGACTTAATCCAAACGTACCTTACAAAACAAAAGGTAATGGTGCGGTAAAGCTAGTGTATGAATTATCTGAACTACAGAAAGAAGAAATTATACAAGAGATAGTTGAAACTGTAAAAGAAAACTCATACTTAGACTATGAGGAGACCGATCCTGCCATTGCTCTTTGCTTTAATAATGTTGGTGAAGAACTGTACAAGTTCTACCTTAAGGCGCTCACTACGCTGGTAACCGAAGAACTGGCTATTGATTTGGCAGAAAAAAGTAAAGTTGAAGTAATAAGCCTTAAGAAAGATTCGAAAAAGGGAGTAATTGGGGCTCTTGCTGCGTTAGGCGCTACCTTTCTTGATGATTACACCTACGAACTTTTGATCTACAGGGTAAAAGAGAATTTTGGTAAGAAAAGAAGAATAGATTCAGAAAGTGTTAGAGAAATGGATGTTGCAACTTATCCTTTTACTTTTAATAACTATGATTACGAAAGAAAGCGAGTTTTAATCACACCTCATGGTCCAGATCCAGTTTTAGCAGGAATAAGAGGTGAAGATCCTAGAACGTTACTAAAAGCTGTCAGCTACCTTAGAATTGAAGAACGAATAGAAGGATGGATGATATTCATAACTAATCAGGGTACGGACGCTCATTTTACATATTTGCAAGGTAAAAACTTAGAAAATAGTTTAAAGCCATTCAACGTGATAAAAATTTATGGAAAAGTAAGTAGTATGCCCATCGTACTTCCTGGAGGGCACGTAAAGTTTGAAGTTGAAACAAACAGTAAGAGTGTTGAAGTAATATGCTTCAAAGAAAGTGGGAAGCTTAATAACATTGTGAGAAAATTAAGAAATGGAGATGAAGTCTTAGTCTCAGGAGGAACCAGAGAATTTTACAATAAAGTTTGCATAAATCTGGAAAAACTAGAGATATTGAAACTCGTTGAACTGAAGAAAACAAGAGCGCCAATTTGTCCAAATTGCAACGTAAGGTGTAAGAAAAAGGGTAAACGACAGGGTTATGAGTGCGAAAAGTGTGGATTTAGGTGCAAAGAACCAGAAATAATAATAGAAAAAAGAGAGTTAAGTCCTGGAGTTTATTTACCGGATTCAGCATCCATGAGGCACTTGGCTAAACCATTACAAAGATATGGCTTACAAAAACATGAAAAAAAGTTTCCACTTATAGAAGGATGGCTAAGGTAGCTTTAGTAGAATGAAGAATGGAACCTCTTCTTGTTCTAAGAGTGTACGCCACTTGTTTCCAACGGCTAGAAGAAAGAAAGCACCTGCGATTTTTGCTTTTGTCTTTTCAACTAGTCGCATTAAGCAAAGCTGAGTCTCTCCTGTTCTTATTACATCATCAACTATTAGTATCGAATCGCTTCTCTTTATTGAATTTTTTGGAATATACAGTGTTCTGACTATTGCAGTATCGCTTGGAATAAATGTTTCTTCAACAAACTCCTCTATTCCCGCTTCTTTTCTATCTTTTGCAACTACGAGATCTAGGCCTAACTCATTGGCTATTAAAGTAGCAATAGGAACACCATCAGCAGAAGCTGTTAACACTTTTGTTATAACAAGTCCTTCGAACCTGCTGGCAACTATTTTAGAAACAAGTCTAAGTAGTTCGATGTCCCATATTAGCGAAGTTACGTTGTAGTAGCCTTGGTGAGTTTTCTGAATCGAAGAAGCTAAAATTTCTTCGATTGGAATCTTTTTAGTTAGCTTTTCTACAATTTCATCCGCGCGTTCTTCCTTGGGCAAAACATGTCCTTTAGCGTATCTTGCGAGCACTGCCGGAGGAAGGCCTGTAAACTCAGAAATCTCTTTGTAAGTGTACCTTCTCTTTAGTATAGAAAGGATTTCACTAAGAAGCATTTTCTTTTTTATTAGGTCTACTTTACTTATTTTTTTCATTGAGAAATATAGTAAAAACTAGGTTTACAATAGGATTATAAAGCTTTACTTCAATAGTAAGAAATAAAAAGTCTGCAAGAAAAAAATAAGCGGGCCCGTGGCCTAGTATGGATCAAGGCGGCAGCCTCCTAAGCTGCACATCAGGGGTTCAAAAATTTAAGATAGGTTGGAAATCCCCTCGGGCCCGCTTTAAATTAAAGCTTAGGAAAAGTTTTTGGAAAACAACAGCCTAATATGATGCTAATAACATAAGAGCTTATTTCGTCATTAATCGATAGAAGCCTATGGAGGCGATTTGTAAAAGCACTCTAAGATTATATTGATGCAAAGCATTGAGACTTAAAAGATTATTGAGGCCAGACATTTTAAGTGAAGTTTTCCCTTGTAGAGTATCCAAAGTTGAAGCTTGTAGCTAAAACGTATTTTTAGTTGTAGAGCTTCAAAATAGAAGTAAGGCAAGAAAGTTAATGCTTCATTTAGATTTAATACTAGAAACTTTAAATCAAAAAATTCTTAAGAGTAAAGAGGCTCTAAGATCATCCATCTAATATTTTTCTCTTTCTTATTTTAAGCAACTCTTTATTTTAGTATTATCCACATTAATTTTTGATAAAAATCTCCTGCAAATCTTTAATAATTGCGTTTTTCTGCATGAGCTCATGAAGTTCATAAACGTAATACAAGCATCGCCTGTTGAAAGCCAACCAATAGAGGTTGTCGAAAGGAAGGGCATAGGGCATCCTGATACTATCGTAGACAACATCGTAGATGCAATCTCTGTAGAACTAAACAAAGAATATATCAGAAAATTTGGCGGCATACTACATTATAACTTAGATAAAGCTCTTCTTGCCGCAGGGAGTTCTAAGCCTACTTTTGGTGGAGGCATCATAGAAAAACCAATGCTAATAGTTTTTGGCGATAGGGCAACAACATCACTAGGTGAAGAAATGGTTGATGTAGACCTTCTTGCAAAGAAAGTTGCAAAAAATTGGATAAAGAATAATATTAGATTTCTTGATGTAGATAACCATGTAAGATTTCAAAGTGAAATTGGTAAGAGTGCTGGGAATCTTTCAGATATATTCAAAAGAAAAAGTGGAAAATTTTTAGGAGCCAACGATACTTCAGCAGCAGTTGGGTATGCTCCTCTAACGAAAACAGAAAGGGCCGTACTAGACCTAGAACGGAAGCTTAATTCTAACGATTTTAAGAAGCAGTTTCCTGAAACTGGCGAAGATGTTAAAGTAATGGCCGTTAGGATAAAAAACAAACTAGATGTAACAGTTTCTATGGCTTTTATAGATCGTTTTATAGATAGTGAGCTAAGTTACTTTAGAAGAAAATCTGAAGTAATGGAACAAATAAAGTCTTATCTTGATGATTCTCCCTTTGCTGGTAACTATGAGCTGCACCTAAACAATCTTGACGTTGAGGGAAGAGGAGAAGATGGTCTCTACCTTACAGTTACTGGAACTTCTGCTGAATCTGGAGACAGTGGTCAAGTTGGGCGGGGTAATAGAGTAAATGGGTTAATTTCTCTTGCAAGGCCATCGGGTTCTGAAGCCGCAGCAGGAAAAAATCCCGTAAGTCACGTGGGTAAGATCTACAACCTACTTTCGTTTGAAATTGCAAACTCTATACATAAGGAAGTCGATGAAGTTGATGAAGTCTATGTGTGGTTGGTGTCAAGAATTGGTCAGCCTATTAATATTCCTTCAAATATTGCAGTTCAAGTTATACCTAAAGAAAATTCTAAAGAGGACGAAATAGTTAAGAAAGTGTCCAGAATTCTAGAAGAAACTTTATCAGAAAGCTACCTTAATGCGTTTATAAATAGACTTATAGAAGGTAGGATTACAATCTGCTAAGAGTTAAGTCATATCGTTTAGATAGGTCTAAGTAGCTCTTAAAGTTCATAAGTTTTAACTTCTTAAGTTCAAGTGATACTTTAAGCATTCGTTCACCGCTTAAGGTAAGCTCACTTTAATTTTTTGCTGTTGTACTCTTATTTTCGTTAGTTCTGCTAAAGGCCTAAAAATTAAGTATTAGAAGGTACTTAGGCTGATAAGCTACAATCTGAAGGATACATTTTGATGGTTCTTTTAGGCTTCAACAACTTATGTTCTGTTCAAATCTGCTGTTTTTAAAATACTAAAGAAGCAAAGGATTTTATACTCCCCATTTTTTATTCAATAACTCATAAGTAAGTTGGAATCAATCGCTTCTACAATTTCAAACGCTTTGAGGAAGTTCATAAATAAGGCATACGTTGAAGAGGAAGATGTTCAAGAATTAGTTAGAGAGTTACAGAGGGCTTTACTTAAGGCCGATGTACCTGTCGATCTTGTACTAAAGTTTTCAGAAACAGTAAAATCAAAAGTGAAGCAAAAAATTCCAGGAATTTCTACTAGAGAGCTTGCTGTAAATACTGTTTACGAAGAATTAACTAAACTAATTGGTGAAAATCCTGCAGAAATAAAAATAGCTACGAAACCCTCTAAGTGGCTCTTTGTGGGGATTCAGGGATATGGAAAAACAACAACAGTAGCTAAAGTTGCTTATTACTACAAGAAGTTGGGCTACAGTGTTTGTGTAGTTTGTACCGATACATACCGCCCTGCTGCTTTTGATCAGCTTAAACAACTTCTAAAAGATCAAGATATTCCCGTCTTTGGGAGTGAATTTGAGAAAAACCCAATAAAAATTTTTACTAATGCTATGAAGGAAATTGAAGAAAAAAACTTGAATCCCGACCTAATACTTATTGATACTGCTGGAAGGCACAAAGACGAAGAAAATTTGATAAGAGAGCTCCAGGAACTCGTAAGGGAAATTAATCCTGAAGCAGTTTTTCTAGTGCTCGATGCATCAATAGGCCAAAGAGCTAGAACGCAAGCTGAAGCTTTTAATAAAGTTGCGAAAGTGGGGTACATCATTCTAACTAAGATGGATTCTTCTGCTAAGGGTGGTGGTGCTCTTGCTGCTGTTTCTGTTACCAACGCAAAAGTTGCTTTTGTTGGTACTGGCGAAAAGATATCCGACCTAGAAAAGTTTGTTCCAATAGAGTATGCCTCAAACTTACTTGGAATACCTGACTTAAAGAGTATAATAAAAAAGGTTTCGGAGACAATAAATATTGACAGAGCAAAACAAATCTCATCTGGAAAGTTTACAATAGAGGATTTTGTTTTTCAACTAAATGACTTGTTTAAAAGCGACCTATATTCAACGGTCTTAAAGATGATTCCTGGTGCAGACAAGCTTCCCCGCAATCTTAAAGAAGTTACCGAAGAAAAAGCAAAGATCTGGCTCTCAATAGTTAATTCGATGAATAAAGAGGAACGCCAAGATTCGTCGATAATAAACAGTAGCCGAATAAGAAGAATCGCAAGAGGATCCGGAAGATCTGAAAAAGAAGTAAAAGAATTACTCGAGCAGTATGAGAAATCTAAAAAGATGGTTAAGCGTATGCGAGGCTACAGAGGGCTGTTCCCAATTGATAAAGAAATCGGACGTTCTTGAAGTTTCTAGACTGATTTTGAGTAAGTATCCACTGTGCGACCGTTGCCTTGGTAGGCAATTCCATCTTCTTAATGAAAAAGCAGACAGCGAAGAAATTGGACATTCCATAAAGCTTTGTTTGCATTTAAAAGCAGCTAAACTTCTTAATGAAGGAAAAAGAAAGGTAGCAGTTAGCATTTTAAGAGCTCTTGCAAGATCCGGTTTTGATCGGTCGGAAGCAATGTTAGAAAGCCTAGGTGTGAAGAATTCTCATGAAGAAAAATGTTATGTGTGTAGTAATTTACTCTTCTCAAATTTAGATGCTTTTCTAAGGCTTGTTGAAAGTCAGATGTCTGAGGTAGAGTTCAATACTTTTCAAGTTACTTCCTCTATACCCAAAGAAATCTTGAGTAAAGATGACCTCATTAAAATTGAATTTGGAATCTCTACGGGAGAAAGTATAAAAACTGAATTCAATCGAGTGATCAGTAACTTAATCGAAGAAAAAATAAAAAAGCAACATTCTGCAATTTCTCCAGATATTACTTTGTTGCTTGATCCAATAAAGAAGATAGTTATCGTGCATCCTAACCCATTGTACGTGTATGGTAAGTACAGAAAGCTTTCTTCTGGTATATCGCAAACAAGAAAAGTTGGAAAAGACCCTTTAACTTCTATAGAAGGACTACTTGCTTCTGTATTTGTTCCTGCTTTTAAAGCAAAAGATGTAAAGCTTCATGGTGCTGGAAGAGAAGATGTTGATGCTCTTATGCTTGGTAGTGGGAGGCCTTTTGTTTTAGAAATTATCGAGCCGAAGAAAAGAACAGTTGTTCTCTCTTCTCTTGAAAATACATTTAACTCGTCCTTTAGTGGTTTAGCTGAAATTAGTTCTCTACGCTTTTGCAGTAGAAAAGAAATAGTTAAGATAAAAACGATTGGGGAAAAGATAAGTAAGGTGTATAGGCTTAGGGTTAAGGCTGATAGTATTCCAAGCAAAGAGGAAATTGCTAAAGTGGAAAAAATGGTACAGAACTTAATTATCTACCAAAGAACTCCTACTCGTGTTCTATGGAGGCGCGCTGATAAAGTTAGAAAGAAGGTAATAAAATGGATTAAGATTTTTCCCATCAACGAAAAAGAAATGGAAGTTACGTTAGAAGCTCAGGGTGGAACATATGTAAAGGAGTTCATAGATGGCGACAACGGAAGAACCAAACCCTCCCTTGCAGAATTGTTAAATACCCCTTTAAAGTGGGAATCGCTTGAAGTACTGGAGGTAAAAGGTGAGTAAACTTTGCCCCAAACCCATGGAAAAAGAATAAAAACTCGAGATCTGCTTTCTAAAGAGATAAGAGAAAAAGGACTAAAAAATCTTTCCAAGTTTATGTACGAATACAAGGAAGGTGATGAAGTAATAATAAAAATAGATCCTTCTGTTCATGATGGAATGCCTTTCAGAAGGTTTCATGGGAAAAGAGGGGAGATTGTTGAGAAACGTGGACGTGCTTTTCTAGTTAAAATATTAGATGGTAACAAAGAAAAGTTTGTGGTTGCAAGACCTGAACATTTAATGCTGGTGCAAAAAAATGCCTAGGAAAAAAATAGAAGAAACAGACATAACAAATGCAGAAGCAAAAGAAATAATAGAGTCTCTTCCTAGGTCCCCTTCATCTTTTAGGAGAGCCTTAGAATCCTACCTAAAGGAAATAGTCCGTATTGATGCTGCTACTGCTAAAAAAATGGTTGAAGAACTAGTTAAAGAAGCAAATCTAACTAGAAAGGATGCAATCATGCTAGTAAACCTACTTCCAACAAATCCTGTAGAAATAAAATCAATACTTTCTAGTGGTAATAGGCCATTTATTTCAAGCGAACAAGCTGAAAAAGCTGCAGAAATAATTAAGAAGTATAAACCTTAAAAAAGGTTATTAACTTAAAAGGTCACTCAAGAAAAAGAATGGAAAAAAACTATATAGGCGAAGTTTTTTCTAAGAATGAAGGAGAAAAAGTTAAACTAGCGGGATGGGTTCACACTGTAGCTTCGTTAGGAAAACTACTTTTTATTAACTTAAGAGATTCATCAGGATTTGTTCAAGTTGTCGTAAAGAAGGATAAGCTAGACCCAGCTGGTTTCGACGAAATAAAGGGACTTGGAAGAGAAAGCTCAGTCATAGTTGAGGGTGAAGTTAGAAGAGACAAACGCGCACCTGGCGGTGTTGAAATTCTTGCACAAAAGGTAGTTGTTGTTTCTGCTTCTAACAAGGATTTTCCTATAAGGAAAGGTGTTTCAAGCAAAGTCTTGGGAGACTATAGGCATCTCTCAATTAGGAGCAGAAAATTTTCAAAACTTCTACTGATTAGGTCTGAATTACTTAGGCTTTTTAGAGAGTGGCTTATCCGGAATGGTTTTAGAGAATTTTCTTGTCCTACTCTAATAACAGCGGCTTGCGAAGGTGGAGCTACCCTTTTTGAGCTAAATTACTTTGGTAAAAAAGCTTACCTAACTCAAAGTTCCCAGTTTTATCTCGAAGCTGGAATTTTCTCTTTAGAGAAAGTGTTTACATTGCAACCTTCCTTCAGGGCTGAAAAATCAAAAACAAGACGCCACTTAACAGAATTTTGGCACCTTGAAGTTGAAGAAGCATGGTGTGATCTTAATGGAATAATTAACTTAGAGGAGGCTATTGTCGCAGACGTTTTAAGAGAACTTAATTCGAAAATAGGGCATGAAATAAGGTCGATAAACCCAAATTTTAGTCCTCCTCAAAAGCCATTCAAAAGAATTACTTATGACGAGGCTATAACCCTACTCTCAAGAGAAGGTATACAGATCGAGTGGGGTTCTGACTTAGGGGCAGATGAAGAAAAAACACTCGTTAACATCGTTGGCGGTCCTGTATTCGTAACACACTTCCCTAAAAGTACTAGAGCTTTTTACCATAAACCTGATCCTCAAAGAAATGAAGTTGTACTCTCAAATGACCTATTATTCCCAAAAGTTGGAGAAATAATAGGTGGTGGTGAAAGAATTTCTGATTATGATGTTCTATTAAGAAGAATAAAGGAAGAAGGCTATTCCCCAGAGGATTATTCTTGGTACCTAGACCTCAGAAAGTATGGCTCCGTTCCTCATGCTGGATTTGGATTGGGAATAGAAAGAATTCTCGTTTACATTTTAGACTTACCAAACATAAAGTTTGCAGTTCCTTTTCCAAGAACTATAAGCAGAATATACCCTTAAACTTAGAGCTATGAGTTACATAAGTGTAAGAAAAGCTCTCGAAAATTTACTCAAAGAATATGACATTACATTAAAAGATCTACTTGATGCAATGGACGAAGACAAAGAATCACTTGAAGCTTCTTTAAGAAAAGTCTGTTCGTTTTCAGACGAAGAACTCGAAGAAATAGAGAGCGAACTAAGTAGTAGAGAATTAAAGCTTCTCCTCTTCGTAATTCATGCTTTTTACATAGCTGACTTAAGCGGCCTTTACAAAGATAATCTCATCATCCCATCTAGAGAAGAAATAATGGTTGGAGGTAAGGTTACTTTTGAAGGTTTTAAAAAATTAGCAAAATCTCTAGGTCTTACTGTAGAGTAGGAACCTTGTCTTTTATCACAGAGTTCTTGATATAACAAACTTTCCCCTCGGTGTAGGTACTATTTTTATCTTTGGATTTTTGTGAAGTGGTTCTTTTCCCTCAAAATATCTATCTAGGAAAAGTGCTATAGCCGCAACTTCCGAGTGAGGCTGGTTTGTTACTGCTAAGTTATAGTCTGCAACTTCGTAAGCAACTCGTGGAACTTTCTTTCCGCCAACTATAACTAAAACTTTCTTTTTCTCATCTTTTATCAGGTTTATAACATCTTCAAATGGTAAGCCATACATTGTCAGGTGAACAACAGTTCCTTCTTCTTTTTTCCATTTTTTCACGAAATTAATCCAGTTGCTAACAAAATTTACGGTAAACTCTCCTCCCCAGGTTTTGTTTATCTCATCTACTTTTTCTTTTATTTTTGGGTCTGCATCACCTTCAATATAAATTCCACTTGCTCCAAAAGCTCTTCCAACGAGTGCAAGATGTGTAGTTATTCTTTTATCTCTAAAAACTCTATGCCCCAATCTAAGTATCCAAACTTCAGGTTCTTGAGTCATTTTCTCTTTTTCTTCCGTGTATATCTAAAACTTCTCCAAGTGTCAAGTTCGCAGATTTTGGTTTCAGTAATGAAGTTTCTGTACTAGGTTCTTCTTTTTCTTCCTCTAAAAGAGCTACTTTTAGTACTCTCTCCATTTTTTTTATGCTTTCAATTGGTGGTATTAACTTTCCAGCTTCGATTTTCTTTAAGGTTGATTCTTTTAGACCAACAGCCATAGAAAGCTGTAATATGCTTAATCCCTGTTTCTCCCTTGCTTCTTTTACAATTTTTGCAAATTCTTTAACTGGCTTTAGCTTAAGTTCGCTTTCTATTTGTTTTGAGGCTACTTTTCTTTCAGTTCTCTTATCTTCTGTCACAACCTTTTTTACTGGCCTAGTACTTTGTTCTAGTTGCGGTACTTTCTTCAGTTTTTTAGCGCACTCATCGCAAGCATAGAGAAACGCCCCTCCAACCTTTACGAGGTTTGGTTTCCCAACGATCTTCTTACCACAAATTTCGCAATTCATTCTTTTAAGATAGCACTGGAATATTTAAAAGTATTAAAAGTTTTTAACTCTATCTTTACTTAACCGAAGAGCCTAGACGAATGAGCATTATGGACAAAAAAGAATTCTTCAGGCTCATGCTAGTTAACATAGCAAATTACCAGTTCGGCTTCTCAGTTGGAGAGAAACTGTTTCCTCCAGACGAAGTTAGCTTTGTTTTTTCAAAATTTTTTAACAGACCAAAACAAATTCTAAACTCACGCGGTGAAATTATAGCAACCATAGACAACGCAACAGGAACCTTACTTCTGCACAGAGCAGGTGCAAGGGTGTTGCACGCTGAGGTAACGCCCCCATACATTAGAGTGATAGTGAATAATGAGTCATATGCCTTCGCTATACGTGGTCATAACGTCTTTTGCAGACATGTAATTAAAGTTGATGAAAACCTTAGAGTTGGGTCTGAAGTTTTAGTTGTAAGTAGCAACGATGAGTTAGCTGCTGTTGGAAAGTTGGTAGTGCCTCCAAGTGCCATTAAAGTACTAAAAAAGGGTGTTGCAGTAAAGGTAAGGTGGGGTCTTGCTCCTGAGCCCTAAGATAAAGCATAAATAATAGTTTCTTTCTTAAATAGAGACACGTGGGCTGGTAGCTCAGAGTTAAAATACGAGCAAACTGGGAGAGCGCTCGGCTGAAGAGAACTCTCTCAGAAACCGAGTTGTCGTCGGTTCAAATCCGACCCAGCCCACGCTTGCTCCAAAATAGCCTCTTTGTTTGTTTTTAAGAGAAAAGTGAAATAAATCTTTATAATAACTCTCCCCTAGGATAAAGAGTGCGAAGGGATTATGTCTTCATTAGAGGAAGAGTTTAGGCAGCTTTATGCTGAGTCTAAGGCACTAGAAGAATACATTCAAGCTCTTAGGCAACGTTACCAGCTTTTAGAAGCATCGGAAAGTACACTACTAACTGCAAAAGATGCTATTAAGGCATTGACACAATCTCAAGAGGGCCAGCAAATGCTTGTCGATATTGGGGGTGGCGTTTACATAAGGGCGAGCATCGTTGACAGCAAAAGAGCGTTAATAAACATTGGAGAAGGTGTATTCGTCGATAAAACCATAGATGATTGTCAAAAAATCTTGGAAGAACGCGTTGAGTCTATAAGGAAAGCCAAACAGAATGCGCTCGAAGAAATGATGCAAGCTCAGCAACAACTAAACGACAAACAGTCAAAATTAGTTCAAATAAGCCAAAGACTGCAAACTGCAACAAAATGAGTAAGTCTTTAGGTTCTTCTGTTAAGTCGTTCTTCAGTAAGTTATTTTCAAAAAAACTTTCCGATAAAGAACTAGAAGAATTAGGAGATGAATTTAAGCTAAAACTAGTAGAAAACGACATAGCTTATGACCTAGCTGATGTTTTTTCAAAACACATTATAGACGAACTGAAGGAAAGAAAGTTTCCAATATTTTCTTCAAACATTCAAAACGTCTTAGTTGAAGAAGCAAAACAATACTTGTTGAGTGTGCTTCCAACAGAAGAAGTAGACTTAGTTAAAGATGCATCCAATGTAGTTAGCTTAGGTGGAAAGTTCATAATTATGTTCATAGGCTCCAATGGAACCGGAAAGTCAACTACCTTAGCAAAGTTTGCAAGACTTTTTAAAGAAGAGGGCTTAAAGCCTCTGTTAGTTTGTGCAGATACGTTTAGAGCTGGAGCTATTGAACAACTAAAACATCATGCAAGTGCTCTAAACCTTCCCTTCTACTCTGGTAAGTATGGCGAGGATCCTGCCTCCGTTGCTTACGATGCCATAAAATTCTCTGAACGCAACAACCTAAATGTGATCCTAGTTGATACTGCTGGAAGAGCACATGTAAACGTGAATTTAATGAATGAACTTAGAAAAATTAAAAGGGTCATAGAGCCAAATCATACAATTCTAATCGTAGACGCCTTAACAGGAAATGATGCGGTTGAGCAAGCGAGAACTTTTTTAGAGTTTGTTGGATTCGATTCAATAGTTTTGACTAAGTTTGATGCTGATGTAAAGGGTGGTGCTGCAATTTCGGTTTCTTATGTTTCAAAAAAACCCATCTCCTATGTTGGGACTGGACAAAAGTACTCAGATTTAAGACATTTTTCTATGAAGAGTTACGTGTGTGAGTTGTTGTTTTCTTAAGTTCTTTTTAGTTTTCAAAACTTAGTAAAGAAAAAGTAAATACTTAAAAAAGAGATTTTCTCTACTCTATGGAGAGAAAGTGTTGTTGGAGCTAATTGAAAAAATAAGGAGGATGCTAAAAGTATCAACAAAACCCAGTATGGATGATTTCATTCACTCATTGAAGATAACTTTTCTGGGGATTACTGTTGTAGGTGTAATAACTTATCTAGTTCAATTCTTGGCGTTACTACTACAACTAAGACCTAGGTGAACCTTATGTTTTTTATAGTAAAGGTTACGCCTGGTAGAGAAAGAGCAGCGGCAGAGGTTATAATGTACAAAACTTTGGCTGAGAATTTTGAGATTTTTTCGGTAATCGTACCTGAAGATCTTAAGGGTTTTATTTATGTAGAAGCAAAAACTGCCTATCAAGTAGACCTTGTTTCTCAAGACGTAAAGGATGTTAGGGGAAGACTACAGGGCATAGTCAAGGATGAAGAAATTTCGAAATATTTCACCGAGAGGCCTGCAGTAGAAGAATTTTCCATAGGCGACGTAGTAGAAGTAAAAACAGGCGTCTTCAAAAGAATGAGAGCGCGGATCATAGACATAGATCGGGCGAAGAACGAGGTCACTATAGAATTGCAAGAAAGTGGCTCCATATTCCCTATAACTTTGTCTATTGACTTAGTGAGGCTTGTTGAGAAGGGGAAAAAACAGGTTTAAAAATAAGTCCAAAGCTGAGGTGTAGTGCATAGAGATGCCAGAAAAGGTGGAAATTTCAGCAATCGTTACAGGTGGTCAAGTAAGTGGAGGACCTCCTCTAGGTCCACAACTGGGACCCCTAGGTGTTAACATAGGTGCAATAGTAGCAGAAATAAATAAAGCTACAGCTAATTTTCAAGGAAGCAAGGTACCTGTTAAGATTATAGTTGATACAGAAACAAAAAAGTTTGAAATTCAAGTTGGTCTTCCTCCAACTTCTGCTTTACTCTTTAAAGCAGCTGGTGTCGAAAAAGGTTCTTCTAATGGAATAAAACAGCCAATAGGAAACGTTACATTCAAGGACGTTATTGAAATAGCAAAGACAAAATACGCTGCTACAAAAAGAGGTAGCCTTAAAGCTACAGTACTTCAGGTGTTAGGAACCTGCGTAAGCGTAGGAATAACTGTAGATGGAAAAAACCCTAAGGATGTGATACAAATGGTAAAAGAAGGTAAACTAAGTATTCCTGAAGGAGGTGAGTCCTAAGTTGCCTTCTTTAGAAGAAGTTACAAAGCAACTCATTGAGAAGGCATTAAGTGAAACAAATAATAAGAAAAGAAGTTTTCTTCAATCCGTCGAGCTCTACGTTAAGTTAAGGGAAATTGACCTTAAAAAGCCAGAAAATAGATTTTCTTTGCAGGTCGAGCTTCCAAACTTCCCTCCTTCTAAAGAGAATAAAGTGGCGGTAATAACTTCTGGAGCCTTATTAGCGCAGGCAAGAAAATTAAATGTTCCAGTAATTTCAAGAGAAGATCTGGAATCTCTCGCTGGTAATAAAAAAGCGGCAAGAAAGCTTGCTTCACAGTATGATTTTTTTGTCTCTGAAGTTTCTCTTATGCCCCTCGTTGGGAAAATACTTGGGCCGTTTCTAGGCCCAAAGGATAGAATGCCTGTAGCTGTTGCTCCAAACGCAGACATTACATCGATTGTTGAGAGACTTAAAAGGAGCGTTCTAGTAAGAATAAAATCTCAATCTACAGTCTCAAGCTTCATAGGAACTGAAGATATGCCCGTAGAAAAACTAAACGAAAATGCAGCAAGAATAATTTCAGCGCTAGAACAAAAAATTCAAGATGCACGAAGAAAGATTGATAAGATCGTTGTAAAAACAACGATGGGCTCTCCAGTTCGTTATAAGAGGAAAAAAGGTGAATAGAATGCAAAAAGTTAGAGTATCTCTCATAAAAAAAGAGAAAAGAGTAGAAGAGCTAGCTGCTTTAATAAATTCCTACAAGTATGTTATGGTGATTGAAGCTAGTGGCCTTAGAACGAAAGTAATCAATGAAATGAGAGAGATTTTTAGGGGAAGAGTTAAGTTTAAGTTCGAGAAACCGTCGTTGTTCAAGAGAGCTGCAGAAAAAATAGGTAACAAAACTTTAGTTGAGCTTGCATTGAAGTATGCTAGTGGCTCAATTCTTCTGGCTTTCACTAACGAGGATCCCTTTAAGCTCTCAAGAGAATTTGTAAAGAATGCTCTTCTCCTTCCAGCGAAGGCTGGAAGCATCTTAGAGGAGGATCTTGTCGTGAAACCTGGAAACACTGGCTTGCCTCCAGGTCCAATGATTTCTGAGCTTAACGAAGCAGGAATTCCTACAAGAATCGACAAAGGCAGTATTTGGATTACTAAAGAAGCTGTAGTTGCAAGGGCTGGCGAAAAGATTAACGCAAAGCTCGCTGCCGCCTTATCAAAACTCGGTTTAAAGCCGATTAGAATGTACTTAAGACCTAGAGCTGCTCTGGTCGACGGCATCATAGTAGAAGGAGCACTATTGATAACTGAACCAGAAAAAATACTCAATGAACTTGTAGAAGCTAATAGAAAATATGTTGTTCTAGCAACAGAAATAAACTACTTCACAAAAGATACTTTACCACTACTGCTTGTTAAAGCTCACAGAAAGATGCAAATTTTAAGTTTAGAAGCTTCAATAGTTACGAAAGATAACATTACTTTATTATTGCAGATAGCGGAGAATAAGTCTTTGTTGCTTAATAAAATCGTTGAAAATGCTTCAAAATCTTAAAAAAAGCTATGCGACAATTGAAACAATTTAAGAATAAACCGCCTTTTTAAGAAGAGCTTTTCTCTATTTTTAAGATTAAGCTGTCTCTTGACCATTGTCATCTATGAAAAATGCTCTTTATTCAAAATTTAGTCACAAAGACAGACAAGGTCCCACTCTTAGATCTGGCCACAAAAAGTAGTCTTTATATACTGGTGCTTTCTTAAGCTTAGAATCGAGCCGAAGATGTCTGAATACCTTCATGCCGTACTCCTTCTTCACTCTGTAAAGAAGGAGATAAACGAAGAAAGTATAGCTAATGTCTTAAAAGCAGCTGGAACTGAACCAGACATGCAAAGAATAAAGATGATTGTTTCAGCACTATCTAACGTTGATATAGATAAAGTTCTTTCAAGCGCAACTTCTTTTCTTTCCGCTCCTGCTAGTGTAGCGCCTGCAACTCCTCAAGCGCCGCAAAAAGCTGAAGAAAAACCAAAGGAAGAAAAGAAAGAGGAGAAAGCTGAGGAAGTTGCCGGCTTAGGAGCTCTCTTTGAGTAGTAGAAAAAATAAGAAAAAAGTAAAAAGCCTAAAACTTTGAATTTTTATATTAGCTTTGCGCCACAATTGTAACAAAATGTTGCGTCCGCTGGGTTCTCAGCTCCACATTTTGGGCAAATTTTCTTTTCTTTCTTCTTTTGCTCTGGAGTAACAGCGGTTATCGTTGCAGGTGATGTTGAAGCCTTTGTTGGAGATGTTTGCGTCACCGGTTTTTCTTCTGATTTTGTTTCATAGGTGGGTGGTGGTATGGTGAGTGGTGGAGGTGTAGTTGGTATTTCTTCTTTTGAAGCAGGTTTAAACTGGTTAATGTAGGAGGTTATTTTGTTCCAATTGTCTCTAATGGTATTCATTAGACTTGCAATTGCTCTGCTAAATTCGTCTAAGTTTTGGAAGCGCATCGTGTAACTTGCTCTGTTTACCTTGTACTGGTCCTCAGGAACTGCACCAATAGTGTACTTTACTTCTAGAGTTTCAAGGTAGTGCTTTATTTCCTTTGCTTCATCCTTTACTTTTGTCTGCTTTGCAGCAACGGCTTCCTCTATTTCGCTGTATTTATTTGAGTATGCGTTTACTCTATTTGTTATTTCTTCTAAGACTTCTTTAAATACTTGGTCGCTCACTTTTCCTTCGTTCTTTAAAGCTACTAATCTTTCTATCTGTTGCCTTACTCTTTGAAGTTGCGTTGAAAATAGTTCAATTTCGTGTTTAAATTCTTCGTCTGTTAAATATTCCATGCTCAATCCCTTAATCAAGGTTATCTATGCCAACTGTGCATATAAATTCTTTACTCACGAATACTTTAGGTATTTTACTAATAAAATTAAGAAATGGGCCGGGCCAGATTTGAACTGGCGACCTTCTGCGTGTCAGGCAGATATCCTAACCAGACTAGACGACCGGCCCCTAGAAGCAAGCAGTTTACTTAAGGTTGAATTAAAAAACTTTTCGTAAGAAGCTAGCTTTTAATTTGCCTTTTCTTGGTCAGTTGTTCATTTATTTTCTCTAAAATGTTGTTTAACAATTAGTAGGGAATGAATTTCTAGTTATCTTTAAGACTTAAAAGAGGGCAAAAATAGGTACTTCTATTATGGACGTGGAAACAAAACTAGAGCTGATTAAGAGACCTCCCACAGAAGAAATAATCACTGAAAAAGAACTTAAAGAATTACTTGAAACAAACGAACACCCTAAGCATTATATAGGCTTTGAGATTTCAGGTTTGCTACATCTTGGTACTTTAGTAGTTAGTGGTTACAAAATAAACGATTTAGCGGAAGCTGGTGTTGATGTCACTGTTTATCTTGCGGATTGGCATAGTTTCATAAATAAGAAACTTGGAGGTAACTGGGACAACATCTTGAAGGCTGCGAAATACTTTGAAGAAGCTTTTAAGTTCTTTTGTCCAAAAGCAAAAATAGTGCTTGGTTCTGATTTGTATCACAATAACGATGAATATTGGAAAGACATAATAAGATTTTCATCTAATGTAACTCTTAATAGAGTTACACGTTGTTTAACTATAATGGGAAGAACAGAAAGAGAATTGTTAAACTTTGCTCAATATATATATCCTCCGATGCAAGCTGTTGACATAAAATACTTAGGTGAAGATATTCCTCATGGTGGAATGGATCAAAGGAAAGTGCATGTTTTAGCAAGAGAAGTTTACCCAAAGCTAGGATGGAAAAAGCCTGTAGCACTTCACCACCATTTACTGATGGGTTTAGCAGAACCCCCAAAAGTAAACTCTGAAGATAAAATAGAGCAAGTAGTAGCTTCAAAAATGAGTAAGAGCCAACCTTGGACTGCGATTTTTATTCACGATTCTGAGAAACAAATAAGAGAAAAACTATTAAAGGCGTGGTGTCCGGAAAAACAAGCTGAAATGAACCCCGTACTAGAATTAGCAAAGTACATTATATTTCATGAGAAGAAAGAATTTCTAGTGGAAAGATCTGATAAATATGGAGGTGACATTGTTTTTTCATCTTATGAAGCGTTAGAAAAGGAATACATTGAAGGAAAGCTGCATCCAATGGACTTAAAATTATCCGTTGCTAGGGAGATATCGAGCATAATCGACCCAATTAGAAGATATTTTGAGAGACCTTCGAACAAGAAATTACTAGAAGTCTTTCAGTTTTCTGAGGTAACAAGGTAAAACTTACTTTTTATACGTTCTAAATAGCTTAAGGCTAGGGTCTCTTGCCGAGAAAATTCTTGTTAGGCGAAAATTAGGTTAAGTAGTGAGTTAAGAATAAAATAATGCGAAGGAAGTTACTCCAAGAAAAGCAAAAACAAGAATAGAAAGGGGAATAAACCATTAACATTGTAAAAACTTTTTGAAACATAGAAGTACGAAAAGCTAATGAATGATATGAGCTACTTAAGAATGGCGACGTAGTGAGCTTCTTCTGATAAAGCTAAGGATAAAAAACAATATTGTTTTCAAGCTAAGTTCTATGAATATTGTTTAAACTCTGCTTCTATTACTTTTTTAGGAAGAACCACAAAACTTAGGTTCTTGTAGTGATCTCCCATAAGAGATCAAGTTTAAGTAAGCATAAAGTTTATTTATTCATTTTTATTGGCTTAAGAATCGGTGGGGCCATGGTCTAACCAGGTATATAGGCCACATAAAATGTGGTCTAGCCAATGACGACGGGCTCCAGCCATTATAGGGTTTTCTGATTAGTAAGATGAAGAAAGGTTGGAGCTTGGAAGAAACCCGTTTATGGGCGTTCAAAAGGCCTTGAGCTTGAGAATCGCCCTGGCCCCACCTTTGTTACTTTAAAGTAATGGGAGGAATAAAGCTAATGCTTCCATAGAAACATTTAAATTTATACTTTTAGTAAAAATTAAAACGGATGAGATAAATGTCCTTCTCACACGCGTATGTTTTGGTAAATGTTGAAATTGGCGCCGAATCACGTATAGTGAACGAGCTTAAAAAAGTTCCTGAAATTGCAGAAGCATGGGTTGTTTATGGTGTTTATGACATTGTCGTAAAAGTTAAGGCTGAAAATCCTGAAAAGCTTAAAGAGATAGTCTCTGAAAGAATAAGAAAAATTGATGGTGTACGAAACACCTTAACTCTTATACCTATAGAAGGATTTCCATGAAGAAGCTTTCAAGAAGAGACCAAGAACGATTACTTAAAAGACTCGGTATAAATCTTGAGGAAGTCGAAGGTATAAAAGAAGTTAGGCTTATAATGGATGAAAAAACAATAATCATAAGAAACCCAACTGTTTTTAGAATAAAAAACCCAGAGCAGTCGATGTACCAAATAGTTGGCGAAGAAGTTGAAGAGGGAGGCGAAGAAAAAGAAAGTTACGAGCCTTCTGAAGAAGATATTTTACTTGTTGTACAGCAAACGGGTAAAAGTATAGAAGAAGCGAGGTCTGCTCTTAAGATGACGAATGGTGATTTAGCTCAAGCTATAATGATGCTAAAAAGTAAGTAATTTTTAGTTTTGGTTCTCTGTTTCGTAGTATTTTATTTTTTATAAAATGTGTGCTTTTTCTAACGACTTAAAATAAGTAAGGTTAACACAGAGAAAAGCTTAAATACGTATAGTTACGTATACGTTACGTAGAAATGAAGCAGATAAAGATAAGCACTAGACACGAAGAAAGTCAAATTGAACTCTCCGCTGACTCTTTAGAAGAAATTAATGAACTTTTGGATAAGTTGCCAGAAGTAATTTCAAAACTTGATTCAGTAAAAGAGCAGCTTGTTGCGAAAGTTGGCGACGTTGACCTAAAAGGCATAGTTAAAGTGGATGAGAAGGGTTTGCCAGTACTGAGTGGATTGCATAGAGAAGTGACGGATAAAGAAGCAATAATGCTTTTGCTGTATCCGCTGAAAGAGGAAGGACTAAAAAGTGGTGATATAGGGATGTTACTCAATAAGAGCGGCATAGTTTCAACTGGATATGCCGCTAGACTTTATGAAATGAGACGAGAAGGCATTGTTACAAAGAAAGAAACAGGTGAATATATACTTACAGAAAAGGGAAAAGTTCTTGCAAGAGAACTCGCTAAGAAACTTAGAGGGGTGGTTGTACAACAATGAGCCAAAGTAATGTAGAAGTATACTTGGAAATAAAAGCTGATAACTTAAATGTTTCTTCTAAGTTTTCTGGAGATGCTAAGTCTGTTGCATTAGAAGTTGAAAAATTTCTTTTCGCTCATTTACCTCAGCTTCAAGTTCTGAGTAAACTTGTTTTGACTTTTCCCACAAGTCAAGAAATTGTTGACTTCTTATCAAATGACCTAAGAATAAGTGGGAGTGAAATCATTTTCTTACGTAAACCAAAAGATACTATAGATGGTATAAAGAAAGCTTTACTCGCTGCTAGGCTTTCGCACGAGCTTGGTCTAAGGTCTTCTCCAAGCTTGTCTATCAAAGAACTTTCAACAATAATAGTTGCGTCTCAAAAGACAATAGGAAATAACCTCTCTTTGTTAGTAAAATTGGGCGAGGTTGAAAGAGTGGATAAGGGTACTTACAAACTTTCTGATAGAGGTGTTTTTTCTTCTATCCCTCTAGAAAGTCTGAAGAATTCTGGAAGAACAAACTTGCAAGAGTAGAAATAAAATGAACACCGAAACTAACGCAGGACTTTTGAGCAAGGAGTTGCCGAGAGAAGCTGAAAAAGGGATTCTTGATCTAGCTGGGAACATAGTTCCAATAAATAGCGATTCTGGTGAAGAGGTACCAATAGCTGCTGTGGACTCTTCCTTTGTTGTACTCGGCCAAGATAATGAAAACTTTTACATTTTGCTTAGGTCTGCGCTAGTTTTTCGAAAAAATCAGAATAACATTCGTGTAGTTAGAAGTGGCCCCTTTTTGCTTAGCTCTGAGAGCTCTGAAGGTCATTTTCACGAAATGGAAATCGATAATATACTACGTGTAAATGAAACTATCTCTAATGGAATTGTTCTTGTGGATGGTTTAGACTTAAAGGAAATTGAAAGCAAACTTAAAAGTTACCATAAGAACTTTCTTATAAGTGTAGATAAAGTCTTTCAGTTTGAGAACATGAGGGTGTTTTCAGTTTTTCCAAAATATCCTTTCGTAGTAAATTTAAAAGATAATACCTTTCTAGCTAGACTTTCCCCTAATGGTTTTATTGTTAAGCTTAGTTTATTAAGCAGTAGTATCACGGAAGCTTGTAAGGTTTTATCTATGCTTATAAGAAACGATGAACTTTCTTTCGGATATCCTTTAACTTTGAAGTTAGCGCATATTTTTGCTAAGATTCTTCCATACGAAGCATCAAGTGCAAGACTTTCTCTCTACATGAAAGAAAAAGTAAGCATTACAAGAAAACTAGATGGTAGGAAGCTTTTACTAGGATCATTATGGGGTTGACTCATAATGCTTGCCCTTTTTGGTAAAACTGGTCAATACTTTGAAATCTTAGAAACTCCTCCTGACGAAGTAAACATAGGAGACTTCTTAGAAATTTCTGAAGTTCAATTGAATAGGTCTTTAATATTACAAGTTGTGGATGTAGCATATCTAAGTATACCTGGAGAGCTAGAAGAGATAATGAGATTAGCAAAAGCTCAAGAAATAATCGTGGAAAACGAAGGTCATAATACATCTATTGAACAATTCGGTGATGAAATTATAAGTTCAAAGATCCTCAAGTGTAAGGTGAGGGGTGCTTTACTAAATGGACATTTTTATAGAAGTACTCTGTGGGTACCTTCAAGGTACAAAACAACAGTTAAGAAAATCTCTACAAATGAAATAAAGTCTGTTATGGGAAACGAAAATAAAATCCCTTTTTCAATTGGAGAACTTTTAAGTGAACCTGGAGGCAACGTTGTTGTTGACTTAACTAAGTTAGACGGTTCCTTAAACATAATACTTGGGAGAAAAGGTGCTGGTAAGTCTATGTTAGCGAAAACTCTAGTAAAGGCTCTTGTTAACAATGGCGCCAAATGTTTTGTTATAGACATCAATAACGAATATTCTGTTAGTCATAGTTCAAGAAATTTTGTTTCCTTAGTTCCAGGAAAAAATCTAAAATTTTCTTTTCATTCTATTTCAAAGCCAGTGTTCATCTCTATACTTCAAAATCTTTTTAATCTTCCACAATCTTCTATCATGGAAATCTCGAGAATTTGGGATAGGTTGAAAGAGTCTGGGCACCTCTCGTTTAAATCACTAAAAAAGGAAATAGCTTTTGCTCAAATAAATGATTACATTAGAGATGCACTAATCCGAAGGTTGGAGTTACTTGAGTCCTCTGGAATAATCACAGACGACTTACCGGAAAAAACGTTTATCGATGAGTTTAGATCATCTGAAGGAAGGTGTGTTTCTCTTATGTTACGGGGACAATCTTCAATATTTAGAAAGTTAATTATACAGCTTTCAATGAATCAGCTTCTTGAGTCTTTAGAAAGTGGATCACTGGAACCCATTTTCCTTTTTGCTGAGGAAGCACACTTGTATCAGGATATGAGTTTTTGGGAAGACCTTGTAACAAGGATGCGTCATCTAGGTCTATCCCTGTTTTTTATAACAAATGAGCCTGAAAGTCTCTCAAAGTTTATATATAGACAATCCGATTCTATTTTTATCTTTAATTACATTAATGATAATGATATCGCCTTCTTATCCAAAGTTACCGACCTTGATTCTGACTCTCTAACTGCATTTATTTCAAATTTGCCAGAGAGGTGTTGCTTAGCAACTGGAAAAATAACTAACAATATACCTTTACTCGTAAAAACAGAACCATTAAATGATTTTAAAGGTGGTTTTACACGTTTATTTTTTAAGAAAGAATATCTTAAGTTTTGAATAGTTTCTTTCCAATATACTTTGCATTTTCACCTAGCTCTTCATTTATTCTGATTAGCCTATTGTATTTTACAGTTCTCTCTCCTCTGCATGGCGCACCAGTTTTTATTTCTCCTGTACATTTACCAACAGCTATATCTGCGATGTAGTCATCTTCTGTTTCTCCTGATCTGTGACTAACCACAACCCTATAGTTTTTTGAGAATGCTAGTTCCATGGTCCTAAATGCTTCGGTTAAAGTTCCAATCTGATTTACTTTAAATAGAAGCGCATTTGCGATGCCCCTTTCAATTCCAAACTCAAGTTTTTTTGTATTCGTTACAAAAATATCATCTCCGATTATCTGTAACCTACTTCCAAACCTCTTAGTGAATTCCGTAAAGTTTTCGTAATCTTCTTCCTGAAATGGGTCTTCGATAGATACCAATGGAAACTCTTCTATTATGCTTGAATAGTACTCTATTAGGTCGCCACCGCTTAGTTTTTTTCCATCGATCAAATAAGTTTTATCCTTTTCGTTGTAAAATGAAGAAGCTGCTGCATCTAGTCCTAAAGCTATTTCTTTCTCAGTATAACCTGCTGCTTCTATTGCCTTAAGTAACATATTGAGTGCCTCTTTAGTTGACTTCATAGGCGGTGCGAATCCTCCTTCATCTCCCACATTTATAGCAGAGGGACCATAATTTTCTCGTAAAAGTTCTTTCAATTTCTGATATGTCTCTACGCCCTGTCTTAAAGCTTCAGGAAAACTATCAGCGCCATAAGGAATTATTTTAAACTCTTGTATAGCAAGTTCATTACCTGCGTGTTTTCCTCCGTTTATAATGTTCATTAGAGGCACAGGCATTACGTAGTTTTCCTTTTCGTTCAAATACCTATATAGCGGTATCCTCATATATGCTGCAGCAGCCTTAGCAGTTGCTAAAGAAACTGCAAGTATAGCATTTCCTCCAAGTCTACTTTTTTGTTCCGTTCCATCTAAGTTAATCATGGTTTCGTCTATTTGTTCCTGATCTAACGCATCCTTTCCAACTAAGGCTTTAGATATTATTTCGTTAATGTTTTTTACAGCCTCTAGAACTCCTTTTCCATTAAATCTCTTTTTGTTTTTATCTCTGAGTTCAATTGCTTCCCATTTTCCAGTTGAAGCACCAGACGGAACAGAAGCTCTTCCTGTATCTCCACTTTGTAGAGTAACCTCTGCTTCAACCGTAGGATTTCCTCTTGAGTCTAAAATTTCCCTTGCATGGATTTTCTTTATTCTAGAACTTTCCTCAGTCATTCTGCGTCAAGGTTATTTTCTGCTAATGTTATTAAATCTTTTCCTTATGCGGCCATAAAGTTCTTATCTTTTATTATAAAAGAAGGGGTAGTATAAATTGTGAGAAAAATGCAAGCAATAAAGCTCCGTATATAAGCTCCTTCCCTAAATACTTGTTTATTTTAGTAACATAAAGTACAATTCCGACTATTCCTAAAGGTGCATACAACGCGCTAGTTATTTCAAGAGTAACTTTTAGAACTCTTCGCGCAAAATAAATCGTTGTTTGCTCAACTACATTTAGTACATTGTCTATGATGTCGGTAAACTTGTTCGTTTGTCCTGTAAAATTATAGTATGGTTCTCCAAGAGAAGTACTAACTACCTCGCTTGCAATCAAACATAACAACAAAATATCAAAAACGAATTCATTCTTTTTAACTATACTGCTTTTCATTTTTATCTGTTTTTACTTTAGGCGTATTTGCCTTATAAGCTCCACTGTTCTATTTTTTTATTTAATCATAGGCCTGAACATTTTTAGGTCTATCTGATCTTTGGAATTCTTAAAAGTCCTACAATTCAAAGAAGAAAAGATTTTTTAACTTATCCCTTTTCTATTTTTTCGGTGGTGATGGTGGGCTGGGTGCTCGCCGTACCCATTCCCCGAAACCGGCGATATGCGGGGGCCCGAAACTCAAGGATAACAGAAGTTTCAGAAGTGTCACAGGCGCAGAAGCCTAATGAAGATCCCAAGGTTTTAAACAGGGAGTAGGCGCGTTAGGAGCTCGTAGGAGCTCCGAAACGTCTAATTGCCGAACCTGCTAGGCTCGGGAGAGAGCAGCAGTAAGGCAAACTTCCTGTGTTAAAACGTAGGGGTATGAAGGCTTTCTGCGCTTGTACCTCTGAAACTTCTGTGAACCTTGGGGACCATCACCACCATTTTCTATCAACGAAAGAAATAAATCTGCTTTTTTCAACTAGTATGAGGGGGCCGGTGGTCTAGTCTGGTTAGGATGCCACCCTTACAAGGTGGTGATCGTCAGTTCGAATCTGACCCGGCCCACTTCTACCTTTTTATTAAGGAAGAATTAACTTTAAGAACATTAAAAGGTCATGTTTTGTGAAAATTAGTGATGAGAGTACTAAACTATGATCAAGAAAAAAATTTTATAGTCTTAATTCCTACTTCTCTTGAGGATCTGCTACTTCTTTATGACTTCATAGATAAAAAGGATTTGGTTTCAGGAAGGACGCACCGTGTAATTAAGTTTGGAGAAAATCAAGAAGAAAAAGAAAAAGTGCAGATAAATGTAACAATTGAAACCGAAGAAAAGTTTTTGGATTTTCAGAAAGGTTGTCTGCATGTTTCAGGAAGAATAATCGAAGGGCCCGAAGACATAGAGGGCATTAAAGGAAAACTTCAGACTATCTCCATACTCATGAACAAAGAGTATAAAATACAGAAAAGAGTAGAAGATAAGTTCAAGTGGCTATTGCTTTTTAGAAGGTTGGAAGAAAAGGCAAGAAAGCTTGTAGTTTTAGCTGTAGATTCAGAAGAAGCAACTTTGGCAATTATTCCAGAAGTGGGCGAGATCGAGGTTCAAACTTTTTTTGGAGAGTCTTCTGGTAAGAGAGATATCAAAGCAAGAGAACATCTTCTCTCGAATTTCATCGAAGAACTTGAAAAAAGCCTTGTTGGAAAACTTAAAACTATAAATGCACCAATTGTTATTGCCGGTCCTGGTTTTGTGAAAGAAAAACTAGCTGAAAGATTAAAAAGCTACGATGAACTTCGTGATAAGGTTATTGCCATAGTGCCATCGACTTCAGCTTCTATAGCCGGAGTTAATGAAGTGATTAAAAATGATGTTGTAGGTAAAGTGTTAGGCGAGTTTAAAGCCTACAGAGAAGCAAAAGCCATCGAAGACATGCTCAGGCAATTGAGTCATGATCCTTCCTTAGTTTTGTTCGATGTCGAAAAAATACGAGAGTTCGCACAAAGAGGTGCTGTTTCACTTCTATTGCTCGTTGATAATATAACTTCAATACTAGATCCTAAATTTTATGGTTTATTGAACGAAATTTTAATAGAAGTTGAAGGGCATGGAGGAACTGTTATAATAGTAAACTCAAAAAGCGAATCTGGAAAAAAATTAAGATCTCTTGGTGGGATTGCTGCTATGCTAAGGTATAAAATCTTTTGATTTAAAGATTTTTTGCGTTTAAGATCGCTACTTTCCCTTGATTAAGTAAGTAAACTGCAAAAGATCCTGTTGTCGGTGTCATACCAAGACCTTCTTGGTAAGGTGTTAATTCTTGCAGGGTTCCACTATTTACAATTCTTGTGCCTCTGTAAGTATCTGACCCGCTTATGTGAACATGTCCCGCATGAAAAACATCTGGTTTTTCTTCGATTACCAATTTGTCCTCTACTTCGAGGGCAATTTGAGTATTGTTTCCATATATTGGTGCTAAATGTCTAACCCTAAGTAAGTACCTCATACTTTGTTCAGGTTGATAATAATTTATGTTTGGAACAGAAGATGTTATGTCTTCGAGACTCTGTCCATGAAAGATCAAAAAGTTAACATCGTGTAATGAGACAAAACAAGGATTACTTAAGTTATAGAAATTCTTCCTCTCTTTCTTAAGCTCTAGTATGTTTTCATCATCTATAGGTGGTTGTGGAATTGCTTTCCTTACAACGTCATGATTTCCAGGAATCACTATTATGGTGATGTAATCTGGAAGCTCCCTAATGTAGTTCACAACTTTTTCATATTGTTTTGAAACTTCTGTTATTTCAAGTTCTTTTTCTTGTCCTGGATAAATTAGTACTCCGTCAACTAGGTCTCCTGCTATTATAACATACTTTATTTTGTTCATAATCTGAGCTAACTGTTCATTAACATATCCCCTACCTTTTATGGCATTTACGATCTTATAGAAATATTTCTCTGAAAAAAATTTACTTCCAACATGAAAATCAGACAAAAGTAAAGCTGCTATATCTTGTTCCGATTTTTTCACTCCTCCTTCTGGCAGGTCTGGAAAAACAACATCTGTTAATAGAAAAGTTCTATTCTTTTTCAAGATTTCAATTCCAATCACCGAGTCAACTACGACTTCAGAAATCTTCTCGCGAACCTTCTCATCGTTTACTCCAATAACCTCTAGCCTTCCGGTGGGGTCTTCAACTGTTAGCCTATTTCTTTTTTTATCAAACACCATAACAATACTCTTAAACGGGCCTTCTTCTTTACTCTTCATTATGTATTCTAAGTTCACGGCCCTAGAAAAGTCCACTCTTTGTCTTAATATGTTTGAAATTTTTTCAAATCTTGATGCGAAGTATTTTACTTTATTTCGTATTATGTCCGTTGATCTTTCAGATCCAAGATAAGAGCTTATGACTTTTACTTTTTCCTCAACTTGCTTTGCAATAGGTTCTTTTAGAAGTGTTTCATTTTCTCCTTTTTTACCCTTTATTATAGAAATTGCTAAGTCGACGTGCCTTTTTTCAGCCATGCTTAGGTTCTCTTTCTTTACTATTTCTGCTACTTCTAAAACTACTTCATCGGAGTAATTTTCTTCTATTATTCTTAGTGCGTCTGGAGCAATAAAAATGCCTTCCTTAAGCAATTTTTCAACAATTTTCTTCCTAAAAGACTCTGGAAAGGTGGAAGACATCCTTGATTCTTGTCTCGTTCTACAACTTTGCTTCTTTACTTATTTATATTTTCTTATAGTGGCAATGCTCTGTTAACTTAAGCTTCATACCATCATCCCTCTAAGCTTTTGAACTATTTTAATTACTTCCTCTTGGCTAAACAAGTGAAGTAAGTTAAGCCATTTCCAAACATGATCTAGCTGCAAACTTTCTTACTACAAGGAAAGTAATCATCGAAGTTTTCAGTTCTATCCTTTAAGAACTGTACTTCTCTTTCTATTAGTTCGATGAACAAGTTTTAAACTCCTACAAGCTTCTATGTAGAAAAGAGCACCATCGGTGTAAACAACATACCTTCCATGTAGCTTAACTAAGCTTCTTAGGAAAAGCTCAGCTTCATAGGAATTTCTAGTACTAGAAAGCCAAGAATTTTCTTTGAATATGATTCATAGGCTACCCATGCTAGCTTTCCAGAAACTTTTACAGCTGTTTCATCTAATAGAAAAATAGAAACTCTACAATTAACTTTGAATATCTTCCTAAATTCATGAATCCTTTGAACCAATTTTCAAATTGCTATGAACTTCTTTAAAAGAAAACTTTACTTTTGAAGCTTTTCTATAACTTAGTTACAAAGCAAAGAGCATAGAGAACTAAGAGAGATTAGTTCTCTGCCTCTTGAAGTTTAGTTCAATGAACATAAGAAAAGGTAATCCTTGGCCTAGAAAAACCTTAAGTTAACAGAGCAGGCAAAATGAACAGAAAATCTTAAATATTCCTAGTTTTTGCGATTTTAAGTAAAGCCATGAGCAAGAAGAACAAGCCAAAAAAGAGTAAAGATTCTTCACGATTACCTCCAACAGGAATTGGTCTAGTTACCTTCTTAGATGAAGATACTGGAGGGCCTAAGCTTAACCCAGAGGTTATCTTACTGATATCTTTCTTGTTTATTGTTGTGAGCCTTGCTGCCGTCCTTCTGTTCCCTGTAAAGTAGCTTTTTCTTCCTTCTCTTCTTTGCTCCTAGGCAACTTTACTACTATTTCTATCACTGAAACCTTTATTTCTCCATTTGGTGTTGTTACTTTGTCTGAAGCTAAGTTCACCTTATCTATTACAAGGTCAGTGTAGAAGCTCCTTTTTATTGCATTAACTACCTCTACTGCCTTGTATATGTTTTTTCCTCTTGCCCTAATAACTACTTTATCCCCGCTTGTGTTCATATGGGTCACGACTGCTGTTACGTAAGACCAAACCTTTTTTGCTCCAACTTTTACAGTAAACATTTCTTCTTTTTTCATGCCTATTTCATCTCTATGCTCTCAACTATAGTTTTTTTAGTAACTAACACATAAGTTTCTCCAGTGAATTGATCCTTTTTCGCATCAACCCACAATACCCTCACTGGAGTGTTTATCTTAAGTTCCTTTATTTTTTCGCAATCATCTCGCCAAGATACAACCCTTATTAAGCCTGTGTCGTCTGCAACATTAACTTCTGCCTTTTCTATTGTATTACCTGTTTCGTCTGTAAATTCTTGTCTTTTTACAGTAGATATCACCAAACCTTCAACAATTATGTTCCTTTGGTTTTCTTTTATGTCTTTTATTTTTACTGGTTTTAGTTGTACTGGCAAAAGCGCCTTTAGGGCCTTATCTTCAACTTTTGAAATACCACTTAGGTTAGTATAAAGAATTACCTCAGGTTGCCCCCTTCTAACTTTTGCTCCACTAAGCCTTATGACTTCTCCCTCTTCTAATTCAGGCATTGTTTCACTTTCATTTGCCCAAATTGTTACGGTAGCTATTCCTGAATCATCATAGACTATGAGTTCCTTCACCTTTCTTATGCCAAAGCCTGGAATGTTTCTTCTACTTTCTTCAAAAACTTTTAAGATTTTGCACCTCAGGTTTATAGTTGCTCCTTCTTTTGCATCTTTTATTTTTTGTTCAGCAATATATCCTTCTTCAAGTGCTCCCAACCTTAAGCATCCGTTTTCATCTAACGAAAGTTCAAGTTTTCCATTTATACCGAGTCTAGTTTTTGCTCCTACAAGATACACCCATTTTCCCACGTCTTCCTCGCTAACTAGCTTGCTCATACTTTGCCATAATGATACTGCAATTTCTGATTTTTCATCAGCAACAGTAATTCTTCTTAGTTTCCCCTTTTGTGGAGAGACTCTTTTTATTATTCCCTTAGTGTTAATGATTGTTTGTTTTTCTGGGATCTCTGAAATTGAAGTAAAAAATGTATCACTTGAGGGCAAACTATAGCTTTCTTGAACTTTTGTAATAGTTCCAAAACTACCTACATGAACTTCAACCATTCCGAATCTTCCTTCTTTTGAATAACCTCCTTGAACTTGTACTACATCGTTTTCTTTTATCGACAGTAGTTCAGGAAGCTCTGCCTTTTCTCTCCAAAGAACTACTATACACTGTCCTGTTTCATCTCCTAAGTACATTTTCGAGACTCTAACTTCCTCTTCATCGTGCTTGGTTATACTTTTTGAAGAGATCCCGATAACTCTGCCAATTAAAGTTACGCTTCTCAAGTTAGGTAGGATGTTACCAATTTTTACTGCTTGTTCTGCTAGACTTGCCTGTTCTAATTTTATTCCAAGTTCCTGAGCTACTAAAAAAAGCGTATAAAGCTTTTTGTAGTTGTTCCCAATTTTAACCTTTTTGCTCTTTTCTTCTATCATTTTCAGTAATTGATCTCTTGAAATGTCTGGTCTACTACTTATAATTACAGAAATGTACTTGTCAACTAGGCTCTGTTCCATAAAGCTTCACTTCTTATCAAAAAGTGCCTAGCTTTAAATATTTTAGTAGTACGCTACTTTAAAAAGATAAAAAACTTTATTTATTACTCATTTTTGTTGTTGGCGTGAAGAAACATGGTTAAAGTAAAAGTAGATAGAGAGACGTGCATAGGCTGCGGCGTTTGTGTAAGTTTATGCCCAACGGTGTTCGCACTAGATGAAGAAGGAAAGTCAAAAGTAATAAAACAACCAGAAGAAGGAGAATGCGACGTAGAGGCTGTTGCTTCATCTTGCCCTGTGGGCGCCATTACCGTTGAGAAGTAGAACTAAAGTTATTCCTTTTCTGTTTTCTTTATTTTTTCTTTACTTGCTATTGTTATAAGAACTATAATAGTTACTAAAGTTGCCAAACCAAGCAATAAAAGCGTCGGGTTTAAGATAGTAAAGAAGCTACCCACGTCCATGCTTCTAGCCTTCAAAGAGAAATATTTTAATTTATCCTTAGTACCATGTAAGAGATGAAAATGAGCAGAGAGAAACAAGAGATTACGTTTCCACTATCAGAAGCAATCTCGTTTGCTGTTGAGAGCATCAGAAGGCGCTTTTCTAGGGCTTTAATAACAGTTATTTCAATAGTTTTAGGAATAGCGTTTCTATCTGCTTTATTAACAATAACGAGAATAGTTAGTGCACTTAGTGGGGGCTTAAGCCAAACTTCGCAAGGTCCGCCACTCTATCAAATATGGATGGCTGCTATTGCGTTACTAGTTTGTGGCGTTGGGATTATAAACAGTATGCTGATGAGCGTTACTGAAAGATACAAAGAAATAGGAACCTTGAAAACTCTAGGAGCTGAAGACATTCATATTTTGGAACTCTTCTTAATTGAAGGCACATTGATGGGCTTAATAGGCGGCATAATAGGCGCTTTTGGAGGTTGGTTGGTTGCATTTGTAATGTACTACGTGCAGTCGTCCTCTCCGCAGCTAGTTCTCCAAGCCTCCTTAAGTTCTCTTGACATAGTCGGAATTTCAATTGTGTTAAGTGTCATCTTATCTCTCGTGTCTTCAATAGTTCCTGCGTATATGGCGTCAAAGTTAAATCCTGTAGAAGCATTAAGGTATGAGGTGTGAAAGCCATGGCATCTACACTAAGGTATGAATACACTGTAGAAACAGAAGACCTTGCAAAAACTTATGTTATGGGCCCAGTTTCAGTAAAAGCTCTTGATGGTATTTCAGTAAAGATAAGAAGGGGCGAGTATCTTTCAATAATGGGTCCTTCTGGCTCAGGAAAAACTACGTTCTTTAATATGGTTGGAGGCTTAGATCGCCCAACGAGGGGGAAAGTGTACATAGATGAGGTAGACATAGCAAAACTTGACGCTTATGAACTAGCTTGGTTGAGAGCCAGAAAAATTGGCTACATATTCCAAACTTTTAACTTAATTCCCGTTTTAACAGCTATGGAAAACGTTTCTTTGCCTATGATTTTTGCTGGAGTTGGAAGAGAAGAGCGTCTAAAACGAGCTAGAGAGCTGCTTGAAAGAGTAGGTCTGGGAAATAGGTTAGATCACAAGCCTTCAGAATTATCTGGTGGTCAACAGCAGAGAGTTGCTATAGCAAGAGCCTTAGCTAACAATCCTGTTATAGTTCTAGCAGACGAGCCTACAGGTAACTTAGACCTTCATACCGGGCTCGACATAATTAATCTACTAAAGACTTTAAACACGGAAAAAGGCGTTACGATTATAACTGCAACACACGACCTAAAAATGATCGACGTGAGTGATAGAATCTTCTGGATCAGAGATGGAAAGCTCGAGAGAATAGAGACGCGAGCCCAAGTTTCGGCTAGAGCTGAAGAATAAGCTTACTAAGCATTAAGTTTTTATTTACTTTTTTATAGGTTAGGGGTCTCTATGACAGACTGGAATAAGCTACGCGAGCTCTTTGATAAAAACAACATGTATGAAAAAGTGTGTAACTTTCCAAATTATTTCGAAGAATCAATAAAAATAAGTGAAAACTCTAACCTTAGGGTTGGAGGCAACATAAAAGAAGTTACCGCATGTGGAATGGGTGGTTCTGCTATTAGTTTAGAGCTAACTAGGTCCATGGTTGTTGATAAGCTTCTGGTTCCATTTACAGTAATTCGAGACTATTTCTTACCCAAGCACGTTAATGAAAACTCATTAGTTTTTATTTCATCTTATTCTGGAAACACAGAAGAAACTATAAGTTGTTTACAGGAAGCAATAAGAAGAGGTTCCAAAATAATTGCAGTCAGTTCAAATGGAGAAGTGGAATCCATTTGCAATAAAAATAATTTATTTTTTGTGAAAATTCCTAAAGGTTTACCACCAAGAGCTGCATTTCCATACTTGTTTTCGCCCCTGTTTTTTTCCTTAATTGAGAATAACTTAATTACAGAAAAAGAAAAAGTTCTAAACGAAATCTACTCAACTGTAAACCTGTTAAAAAGTGTTTTAAGTTCGATTAGGTTAGAGACTCCTGAAGAAGATAACGAATCAAAAAGATTAGCTAAAGCTTTACTTGAATCTATTCCAGTAATCTATGGGTACGGAGTTATGAGTAGTGTTGCCTTAAGATTTAAACAACAAGTTAACGAAAACGCTAAATCCTTTGCCATTTTTAATAGCTTTCCTGAACTTAATCACAACGAATTCGAAGGTGTTAGATTTTTAAACTTGGTAAACCCTGTACTAATACTGTTAAGAAATTCCCAAGAGCCAGAAAGAGTAAAGAAAAGAATAGAGATAACAAAAAAGATTCTTAATAGATTCTACAGTAAGGTTTTAGAGTTGAGAGGAACCGGTAGTACCACAATTCAGGAAGCGTTTACTTTAATGTTAAAGCTAGACATGGCAAGTGTGTATCTGGCGCTACTAAAGGGCATAGACCCTTCTCCAACTTATAACATTGACGAGCTAAAATCTGAGCTTTCGTATACCCAATTTTGAAGTCTTCAGACTTAGCAAATAATACACAAGTGTTCTTCTCATAGGAAATAAGACTCAAAAAATCTAGAAATTCAGTTTTTTAGGAAAAATCTCTCGAACAACCCTAGGGTACCTATTAGAAAAATTTGATAAGCAAAATTATCTTAAAAACCTTTAAATCCCCCTTTTAAAGTAACTCGGTTTACGAAGATGTGGTTAATTCAAATAGAAAGTACGATGATGCTGGTATTTAATCTTCTAACAGAGCAAGCGTTAGACGTAGGAACTATTTTAAATTTAGTTTTTTTAGTCTTATTCTTTATTTTTATAGTTTGGGGTCAGCGCATTCAGATGATGGTTATACTCAGAGATATAGAGTTTGCGATAGGACGATTAAAGCTGATGAAAGATTCAGCGAGAAACGCAGTTGTCGAAAGAATGAAAAAATTCTCCAGCTCCGATCCATCAGGTTTTGTAGACAAGGTCATAGAGTACGTTACGATAGAGCCAGTCTCTCTTGATCCTTCTGGTATTGTTTGGAAGTACGATTACCTGTTAAAAACTTCTGAAGATAGGATCAAATCTGAGGTTTATTCTTTTGCAAGTCAAGCAAATGATGAAGAAAAAAGTAATCTTCTTAACGTGCTTGAGGTTCTTGCAAACCTTAACCTGCTTTACAAGTTGATGAGGCACTACTACATAATGGGCAAAAAAACAGGAAGTGCTTTTATAATAATTCAGCTTCAAGCAATTCTCCCTGAAGTTTTAATGAATGCTGACGCTTTAATGGGTGCGTTGTTTGCTTTTTCTTATGGCCATCCTGTAGGAGATGGTGTTGGTGCGCTAGTTGCTGCAAAGTTAATAGGAAATAAAGCAGATGAAATCAAAGAAGTTGCAAGAGATACTATTTATGTAGAAACTACTTTAGAAAATAGAAAACTTGGTATAATAAAGGCAAGAGGCCCTGGTGGTACTGTAGGCTATCCTGGAGACGCTGTTATGCATCTTTTAGAACAAGAAAAATATGACCTAGTTGTAATGGTTGATGCTGGTTTAAAATTAGAGGGCGAAAAATCTGGATCTGTGGTCGAGGGTGTTGGTGCTGCTATAGGCGGAATAGGAACAGAAAAGTATAAAATTGAAGAGGTAGTAAGTAAAAAGGGGATTCCCCTTTACGGCGTAATCATTAGAATGTCAATGAAAGAGGCGATTACTCCAATGACTGAAGAGTTGTATAAAGCTTCAGAGCAAGTTATCAATAGAATAAGAGAGCTTATAAAAGAAAAGGTTCCAGAAGGCGGGTCCATGCTTTTAATTGGTGTTGGCAACACTATAGGAATAAGGTGATGTTAAAAATGGAAAAAACTTCAGAAAAGTACGACATAAACATATCTTTGTTTTTCTTTCTTTTAGGCTTTTTGCTTTTTGTCTCTATAACTCTAATCTTCAATGGCGTTAGTGAAGTTAGCTCAGGAAAAACAATAAATGGAATTATGTCTTTTTCGCTAGGCATTCTAGGTTTTGCTCTAGTAGCATACAACATAAACAAGATAAGACGTCGCCTTTCATTACCAGCAGTATTGTCTCTTGGTCCACGGGTAGTTACTGTTGAAATATGTGAGAATTGTGGTTATAGAACAGAAAGGTTGTTTAAGGAAGGGGACTTTATTTTCGGTAGAGGCGATAAATGCCCTAAGTGCAATTCAGAAACTCCTATGCTGATTGAAGGAATTTACTTAAAAAAAGAGTTCCTTGTTAAGTCACAAGGTCAATAACCTTATCGTCTGAAAACATTAAAGTTGTTTCTCGTTGTGCTACTGGTGCGCCTCCTGCTTCAACTAGAACGTTGTACTTTACCAAAGGTATTTTCTTCACGATACTTGGGTCAAGTTTCTTTTTTCTAATCCATCTTTCACAAAAAGGCAGACTAGAAAAATAATCTTTAATCTCTTTTGATGCTCTGTTCAAAGATGACAATTTAAATATTAAAGTCGTTTGAATTTCTTCTACATAGCCTTTTCCAAAGCTGTAAGTGAAAAATGGTTCTATAGCCACAACCATACCATTTGCAAATCTAGCGTTGATTTTATTTGGAACGTTTGGAATCGACAAACCTGAGTGTAAGTTGAACCTTTTTATTTCGTGACCATGAAGGTTCGATATAACTATGAAATCCGCCTCCCTCGCAACATTGTCTACTATTTCTCCTACTCTTGATATCTTATCTCCTACTCTTATTCCCTTTACTACTTCTTCAAGTGCTCTGTTTACTTCTTCAACTATCTTTTTGTCTGTATTTGATAAAGCTACACTAAAAGCAGTATCTACTATATAGCCTTCTATGTGAACTCCATAGTCAACCTTTACTAATGCTCCAGGTGGTATCACAGTAGGGTCTTCTGGTGTTGCTGTGTAATGCGCTGCAACGTCGTTTATTCCTATATTACAGGGAAATGCTGGTTTTCCTCCGAGCTCTTCTATTTCGTTTTCTATAGCTTCACAGAGTTCGAGAACTTTTATTCCTTCTTTAACCTTATTTTCGAAGATTTTTCTTATTTTTCTTGCCATTTTTCCAGCCTGAATGTAGTAGTCTTCTTCTTGGTCAGAAAAGTTTTTAGTATGGTCCATGTTGTTCCAAGACCAGAAGTTGAGCATAGAAAATATAAAGGTTGAGCTTAAGAAAACTTACAATAAGGGTGCTGTGGGTGGAACCTTTGATGAGTTTCATGTAGGCCACGAGAGATTATTAACCTTTGCTGCTAAAATGTGTAAGAAGGTCATAGTTGGGGTTACAAGCGATGAGTTTGCAAAAAAGTATAAGGGTCATAATGTTGAAAGTTTCAACGTTAGAGTAGAAAGAGTAAAACGCTTTCTTGAAAGTTTTAAAGAGGAATTATGTTTTGAAGTTGTTATGATAGAAGATAAATACGGCCCAGCAATAGAGGATCGAGAACTAGAATCTATATTCGTTACAATGGATACAATCGAATCCGCCTTTGAAATAAACAAAATAAGAAGAGAAAGAGGCCTCAACACTTTAGAGATAGTAATTGTTCCAATGGTTGCTGCCGAAGGTGGTGGCTTTGTTTCTTCAAGTAGAATACGTTCTGGGGAAATAGGTAGAGACGGAAAAAAGCTAATAATGGACAAGAAGTAATTTAGCGCAAGAAATGAGTAGTTTTGAGCTTTCACAGATTCAGAGAAAGATTCTTGAATTTTTACTAGAGAATAAAGAAGCTAGGATAAGCCAATTAGCAAAGGATCTTAAAGTTACTCAAGAAGGGCTGTTCAGTGTTATCGAAGCTTTAAAAAATTCTGGTTTTTTAGATTTAAGAGAAACTGAGGAAAGATTCCTAAAACTAACAGAAGAAGGAAAGCTTTATCTGAAGCAAGGACTTCCTGAAAGAAGAATCGTAAACCTTATTGGAAGCTGCGGCGAGTTGGATGTAAGTTCGCTTTATAAGCTAGGCTTAAGTAAAGAAGAAGTAGCCATAGGATTAAAATGGATAAAAGAAAAAAACTGGGGTTACATACAAAAAGGAAAGCTAATCGTTAGTAAAGTGCCAGAAGTTGGAGAAGATGAAAAAATTATTCAACTATTTCATGGTGCTGAAGTAATAAAGGAAAGCGAAGATATAAAGAAAGTGACAGACGTCTTAGTTCGAAGAAACTTGTTAACAATCGAAGTAAAGAAAGATGGCATTGTACAACTAACTGAGAAGGGAAAAGAAGAAGCACAAAAGCTAGAAAAAATCGGTTTTGAGCCTCAAGAAATTAAAGTTATTTCTTCCTACGACATGCTAAGCGGCGAATGGAAAAAGAAAAAGATAAAGAAGTACAACCTAGAAGCAAAACCAAAAAAATACTATGGTGGAAGTCTCCATCCTTACTATTCTTTTGAAGAAAAAATTCGAGAAATTTTGGTAGGAATGGGCTTTGAAGAAAGTGATGGCCCATTTATAGAACCAGAATTTTGGGTTTTTGATGTCTTATTTCAAAGGCAAAATCATCCCGCTAGAGAACTTTTTGATACATATCGCCTCAAAAACTTAAAAACTTCACTGAACGTTACTGAAAATGTAAAAGTAGTTAAGGAGCTTCATGAGAAAACTTATGGTGAACCTTGGAGTGAAGAAGTTGCTTCGAGACTTGTGCTTCGAGGGCAAACAACTTGTGTATCTGCAAGATTTCTTTTTGAAAGGAAAAAACCTCCAATAAAAATGTTCGTAATTTCTGATGTGTTTCGGAGTGATGTTATTGATGCTACTCATCATATCCAATTTAAACAGATTGAGGGTATCATGGGCGACTATGGTGTAACATTTAGGCATCTTCTTGGTATATTAGATGAGTTCTATAAGAAGGTTGGGTTCGCTGAGATAAAATTTGTACCTTCTTACTTTCCTTTTACTGAACCTAGCGTTGAAATAGTAGCAAAACATGAAAAACTTGGCTGGATCGAGATGGGTGGAGCCGGTATGTTTAGGCCAGAAGTTTTAAAAGCAGTAGGCGTTGATTTTCAAGTTGCCGCGTGGGGCCTTGGGTTTGATAGACTTGCTATGATTGCCTTAGGCATAGACGACATAAGAAAGCTTAGAACCATAGATCTTCTAGAACTTCGAGGTGAGTCTTAAGGTTGCCAACCATAAAAATTAATTATGAGGACTTAATTAGTCTAATTGGAAAAAGTTTTGATCCCAACAAAATAAAGGAAGTACTTCCTAATGCTAAATGCAATATCGAGAGTATAGAAGGCAATATTTGGACGCTAGAAGTTACTTCAGATAGGCCCGATCACTTTAGTTCAGAAGGGATTTCTAGAACGTTAAAGGGCTTACTTGGTGTTGAGGAGGGTCTTAGAAAGTTTGAAACAAAAATTTCAGATGTTGAGGTTATAGCTGATGAAAGTGTAAAGCTCATAAGACCATTCATAATGTCCGCTGTAGTTAGCAATCTAAAATTAGACGATGAAAGTATAGTTCAAATGATGCAGTTACAGGATAAACTTCACGATGGAATCGGCCAAAGAAGAAAGCTCGTTTCTATGGGCACATATGATCTTGATAAGCTTGGAAGAAAAATATTTTACAAAGTCATGAAGTTAAGAGATATCGTCTTTGTGCCACTTGGGTATAAAAATGAAATGAATGGAAAAGAAATTCTAGAAATTACTGAACAGGGAAAGAAATTTAGAAGCATAATACCAAATGATGAAGCTCCAATTCTTGAAGACGAAAAGGGAAATATTCTTTCTATGCCTCCAATAATAAATGGAGAACAAAGTAGAGTTACCGAGAATACAAAAAACATATTTATTGATGTTACTGGCTTAAGTAAAGTAAGGGTTGAAGATGCTCTTGTTGTTCTCTCTACCTCTTTATGCGAGCGCGGATATGGCATAGAGTGGGTAAAAGTGGTAGATAAAAGCACCAGCTCTATTACTTTACCAAACGATAAGAATAAAGAATTAAGGATTTCTCCAGAGGATGTAAAGAAAAATCTTGGGCTAGAGCTAGAAAGCGAAAAGATCATCAGATTGCTTAGGTCTGTTAGGTTCGAAGCAAACTTAGTTGGCGGTGAAGTCGTAGTGAAAGTTCCCATCTATAGGAGAGATGTGTTTAGTAGTGTTGATGTTATAGAAGATGTTGCTATTGCTTTTGGTTACAATAACCTTGTTCCTGAAAGTTACTTAATGAAAACAACTGGTAGACCAAGTGAGAAAAAAATACTTGAAAGAAAAGCTAAGCTAGTTATGGTCGGTATGGAATTTCAAGAAGTAGTAACGCCTTTCCTTTGTTCACTTCAAAAAGCTAACAAATGGAACTACAATCTGGGTTCAAAAGTCATAGAACTTGAGAATCCATCAATAGAAGGTTATGATTCTGTTAGACCTTCTCTTATCCCTGGACTTCTTAGTTCAATAAGGCGAAGCGCACATGCTTCTCTTCCACATAAGGTGTTTGAAGTTGGGCGAGTCGCCGTAGCTGTGAACTCAAAGGTTCATGAATTTACAAATATCGCTGCTGCAATTTCCGACGATAGGATTGATCTTGGAGAAGGCTACATGAGACTATTCTGGTTTATAAAAAGCGTGACAGGAAATGAGCCAAAACTAGAGGCGTTTAACTTCGATAATTTTTTAGAAGGGCGTAGCGCACGAATCAAAGTTAACGATTTATTCGTGGGTATAATTGGAGAAGTCAATCCTGATAACTTACTGGAAGAAGGAGTACGTAATCCAACCGTTGTCTGGGAGCTTAACTTAGAAAAGCTTATTTTATAGGGTTTCATACTAGTAGCTTTACCTTTAAAGTAAGCGTTGTTCATATTATCGTCCTTATCCTCTTTCTAAAAAAGGCTTTAAGCTACCGTCACCTTAAGAAAGGTCGCATTTTTCTGATTCTAAAGCTAAGCCTTCTCAGCCTCTCAAGGGAAGCAAAAATTAAAATATTGATTCCTTTCTTCTTACTTTTGTGGCTGGTTGGAACACCCCATTCAAAGCGGATCCTACCGAGGCGGAAGATCCAGCAATGAGGGCGGAGTACCCAGAATGGGGAAAGCCAGCCACGGCTCGACTTTAAGAGGTTGGAGAGGATGGGCCTAAGCCCCCGATGAGACCAATTGTCAGGGTCGAGCTAAAGTTGAGTATTTGATTTTTTCAATTAATCTTGGAAGCCCCTCTATGTCCTTAACATTTCTCGTAACAAGTACTCTTAATTTTTTCCACGTAAAGTAGTCAACATCTGTAACTCCTCTTAAAGCTTTAGACCATTGCCGGTATTTTTCTTCTCCTTTTCTATCAAAGTCAGGCATTATTATCACTCTTCTGCGCTTTTCTTCCTCTTGCAGCTTGCATATTAGCTTTGAGAAATCTCTTCCTTTAACTTGGAGAATTTCAGCCTTAGTTCCTAAGCTTTTAAGCGCGACTGCATCCTTTTTACCCTCTACTAGTATCATACTATTTTCATCAAGTGAAATTAAATACTCTACAAGCTTCATGATTTTGCTTACGTCGTCGAAGTTTATCCTCTTGTTGTAGTTCTTCTGGAACAACTGCCGCTTAACAAGATGCAAATAGAACTAAAGCCTTAAAAAGCTTACTTGTCAAATAATAGGTACAAGAGGTGATGCTTAAACTTTGACCACAGAGTCTGAGGCTCATGGAGGTCCCTACTTTAAGTATCTTATAAAGATAAAATTTGAGGTCGAAGGTGTGGTGGAAAGGGATTAACCCCCACAAAAACATGATGTTATAGGTGCCATATTTGGCCAAACTGAAGGTTTGTTCGATGAAACCCTCGACCTCAAAAAGCTACAGAAATCTGGAAGAGTAGGCCGAATAGACGTGGATCTAAAAGCAGAGAACAATAAAACTACTGGCATAGCTACAGTCCCTTCTTCTTTGGATCAGGCTACAACTGCCTTAATCGCCGCTTCTATTGAAAGTATCGAGAAGGTAGGGCCTTATAATGCTAGTTTTTCGCTGGTAGAAATTGAAGACTTTAGAGAGAAAAAGAGAAAAGAAATTTTGAAGCGAGCTCAAGAAATAATGGTAAAATGGAAAGCTGTTAGAAAAACTGAAGAATCAAAAGCACTCTCTACAGTAATGGAAAAAGCTGAGTCTGCAAAGCCTGTAAGTTGGGGTCCAGATGAACTGCCTGCTGGGCCAGAGGTTGACAGCTCTGAGGAGTTAATTGTTGTTGAGGGAAGAGCCGACGTTGCTCTTCTCCTCTCAATCGGAATAAAAAACATAGTTGCTACAAATGGTGTAAACATTTCTCAATCTTTAGTTGAGCTGACAAAAACAAAGAAAAAAGTGACTGCTTTCGTAGATGGAGATAGAGTTGGAGAAATGATACTTAAAGAACTTCTTAGGCTGAATGCAAAAATTGACTATGTTGCGGTAGCACCAAAAGGTAAGGAAGTTGAAGAGCTTTCTCCTTCTGAAGCGTTAGAACTTCTTAACAAAGCTTTACCTTTACAAGAGTATCTTTCTGCAACAACTTCGCAGAAGAAACTATTACAGTTATCAAAAGAGCAGATAATGCTTTTAAAGGAAAAGGTAGCTCAAATTAAGGGTAAGCTAACTTCGTTACTTTTGGACGAGAACGGGAATGTTATCGAAGAAATACCAATAGGTGAACTATACGAAAAACTAGATCAACACGACAACGTAAAATATCTCGTGTTCGATGGAGTCGTAACTCAAAGATTGCTTGACAAGTCTGCTAGTCTAGGTATTCAAGTAGTTGTGGGTGAGCGAATAGGGAAAATTGAGAAACAGCCGGAAAAGCTACTCGTACTTAGAAGCGAAGACTTGCAGCTTAGTGAGCAATAAGTTCACGTCGGTGTAGCTCGAGAAGAACTCAGCATTTAACTTTACAAATTCACCACCCCACTTAAATTTGTTTAGAATCCTCACAGCTTCTTCAGAGAACTCAAGGTAAAGAAGCGTAGCAGCCAAAGCTTCAGCAGAAGATAGTTCAAATGGTTTTCCGTAGTTCACGGGATTTGCAGCTATTAGCGTAGGAAGTCTTCTCTGTTCTCCTCTTTTGATTTTTCTAAATATTTCATAACCTTTTTTCCATGAGGAGTCGATAACAACAATGCCATGGGCTAAAACTAGTTTAGTATCCTCCTTTGAAAGTATCTTTTCTGCTAAAGGATTTAGAACTATTGCTTTTTTTGGTATTTGATGCATCTTTTTTATTATTCTTAGCATTCCATATTTTGCTAGTTTTCTGCTTGTGCATTTCTTTGGGTCATCCTGTGCAAGGTAATAGGAAAATATTTTTATTTTCATCCTTTCAAAAACGCAAGTCTAAGTTAAAGATAAAAACTTTTTTATCATGCTTTGCTTTCTCCTCCTTTTTGTAGGAAAAGCTAGAGCAACTAAAAAGAAAAATCCTTATATTCCCCTCTTTAAGTACTAAGAAGTGCCGTAAGTTGACGGCGAGTTCTCCCAGAACTTGGGCGGTAGCCCAACCATGAAGGGGAGGCCTCCACTTACGGTTAAAGTATGAATGAGGACCAATTACTATGATGTTGGTCTGATGTAGTCGTCCAATCGATCAATTGGTGTGCGGTCGTCTCCCAAAACCGATTGATCCTGTCGGACCTCACTGCTACTGGGATGGGACTAAGCCATGCGAGTCGCGCGCCTCCAGGCATCGGGAGGACGCGGCGAACGGCTCAGTAACGCGTAGCTAACCTACCCAGAGGATGGGGATAACCGCGGGAAACTGCGCTAATCCCCAATAGGTGAGAGCTTCTGGAAAGGGCTCTCGCTGAAAGGGTCTTTGCACGATCCTGCAAAGACCGCCTCTGGATGGGGCTGCGTCTGATCAGGTAGTTGGTGGGGTAACGGCCCACCAAGCCTAAGACCAGTACGGGCCCTGAGAGGGGGAGCCCGGAGATGGGGACTGAGACAAGGCCCCAGGTCCTACGGGGCGCAGCAGGCGCGAAACTTCTGCAATGCGCGAAAGCGTGACAGAGCCATCCCAGGTGCTTCCCGCTGAGGGAAGCTTTTCTCCAGTCTAAAAAGCTGGAGGAATAAGGGGGGGGCAAGCCGGGTGTCAGCCGCCGCGGTAATACCCGCTCCCCGAGTGGTGAGGGCGATTATTGGGCTTAAAGCGTCCGTAGCCGGCTCTACGAGTCTTCCGTAAAATCCAAAGGCCTAACCTTTGGACTGCGGAAGATACTGTAGGGCTTGGAGGCGGGAGAGGTCGCGGGTACTTCCTGGGTAGGGGCGAAATCCTCTGATCCAGGAAGGACCACCAGTGGCGAAGGCGCGCGGCCAGAACGCGCTCGACGGTGAGGGACGAAAGCTGGGGGAGCGAACCGGATTAGATACCCGGGTAGTCCCAGCTGTAAACGATGCGGACTAAGCGTCGGAGTGGGTACGGCCTACTCCGGTGCTGCAGGGAAACCATTAAGTCCGCCGCCTGGGGAGTACGGCCGCAAGGCTGAAACTTAAAGGAATTGGCGGGGGAGCACACAAGGGGTGAATGCTGCGGCTTAATTGGAGTCAACGCCGGGAACCTTACCAGGGGCGACAGCTGGATGAAGGTCAGATTAAAGGTCTTACCGGACTAGCTGAGAGGAGGTGCATGGCCGTCTTCTCAGCTTGGGGATAACCCTAACTGAGACGGTAAGCCAGCTCGTGCCGTGAGGTGTCCTGTTAAGTCAGGTAACGAGCGAGACCCCCGTCTTCTGTTGCTACTCCTGCCCGTCTGGGTAGGAAGCACTCAGAAGAGACTGCCACCGATAAGGTGGAGGAAGGAGGGGGCAACGGCAGGTCAGTATGCCCCGAAACCCCTGGGCCGCACGCGGCAGATAATGGTAGGGACAGAGGGCTCCGACCCCGAAAGGGGAAGGCAATCCCTAAACCCTACCTTGGTTGGGATCGAGGGCTGCAACTCGCCCTCGTGAACGTGGAATCCCTAGTAACCGCGTGTCATCATCGCGCGGTGAATACGTCCCTGCTCCTTGCACACACCGCCCGTCGCTCCATCCAAGCGAGGCTTGGGTGAGGCTCAGCTCGAGGGGGCTGAGACGAGCCTAAGCCTTGTGAGGAGGGAGAAGTCGTAACAAGGTGGCCGTACGGGAACGTGCGGCCGGATCACCTCCACGAAAGGGGGCGATCGCACACCAGGTCAAGGGTTGGACGACTACAGCCTTCATGACCTCGAGATGAAAGTCTCGAGCGAAAGGTGCAATCTTCTCTTAAGTGAGAAGAGATGAGCACCGGCATAGGATATGTGTAATTTTCCCAGTAGCTGTGGGGAAACTGCCTGACATGATACGCCGCTTGGTGGATGGCTCGGCTCGGTCGCCGAAGAAGGGCGCGGCAAGCTGCGATAAGCCTCGGGAAGGAGCAAGCATCCGTTGATCCGAGGATTCCCGAATGGGAGGTCCCACCCGTCTAAAGGACGGGTATTCCCGATAAGGGAAGGGGAACCAGCCGAAAGGAAACATCTGAGTAGGCTGAGGAAAAGAAATCAAACGAGATTCCCCGAGTAACGGCGAGTGAAAGGGGAAGAGTCCAAACCGAACAGGGCAGAGAAATCTGCCTTGAATGTGGGGTAGTGGGCTAGACTTCCTCCCTGCTCCGCGATCCGAAGAGACCTGGAAAGGTCCGCCATAGAGGGTGATAGCCCCGTAGGAGTAGTGGAGCGAGAGATGGGTCTGGTTCCGGAGTACTCTGCCTCGAATATGGCTGAGGAATCTGGGAGGATCTCCTTCCAAGACTAAATACGTACCGAGACCGATAGCGCACCAGTACGGTGACGGAAAGCTGAAAAGTACCCCGGAAGGGGGGTGAAAAGCGCCTGAAACCAAGCGGTTAAAGACGTGCGTGGCTCAAAAGGGTTTTAATCCTCCCAAAGGTTTTCCGAGGGAGGATACCAGAGTCACGCGCTCCGTCTAGAAACACGGGCCAGGGAGTTCATGGTCATGGCGAGCCTAAGGAGGTCAACTCCGAAGGCGCAGGGAAACCGACTGCTCGCAACCGCTTCAAGCGGTGAGGAGCGGGATGTGCTCGTCCGTAGTCATGGCCATGAAACTAGAAACCAGACGATCTAGCCCTGGGCAGGGCGAAGCCGGGCGAAAGCCTGGTGGAGGCCCGAAGGGGTGCTAACGTGCAAATTGTTCCTCTGACCTGGGGCTAGGGGACAAAAACCAATCTAGTCTGGTGATAGCTAGTTCCCTCCGAAGTAGGTCGCAGCCTAGCGCGCCTGGAGGATGTCAGTGGGGTAGAGCACCGATTGACAGGTAAGGACCCGAAAGGGTTCGCCTGTCTTTCGAACTCCGAATCCACTGACTCCGTAGAAGGGCGTAGACGGGTTCTTGGGGGTAAGCTCCAAGACCGAGAGGGGGACAACCCAGACCAAGGTTAAGGCCCCCAAGTGCTGGCTAAGTGTCAAACCAAAAGGCGTCTTCTTCCTTAGACAGCGGGGGGGTAGGCTTAGAAGCAGCCATCCCTTAAAAAGTGCGTAACAGCTTACCCGCCGAGGAAGAGGGCCCTGAAAATGGACGGGGCTAAAGCCAGCCGCCGATACCTTGGAGTGCAGCATTTTTGCTGCATCTGGTAGGAGGGCGTCCTGGTCGGGTCGAAGTCGGGCCGTGAGGTCCGATGGACCGACCTGGAGTGCAGATCCTGGTGGTAGTAACAGCAAAGTCGGGTGAGAATCCCGACCGCCGAAAGGACTAGGGTTCCCCGGCAATGCGTCGTCAGCCGGGGGTTAGTCGGTCCTAACCTTCGACCTTAACACGGTCGAGAGGAAGGAGGGAAGCCGGTTAATATTCCGGCACCAAGCGGGTACGTGCGGCAACGCTAGGCTCTCTTGCTGACGCCTAGGGGTAGACTGAGCGAGGTCATCGCCTCGTCTAACTGCATAAGTCTGGGGAGTGCCGTAAAGGCGAGAACCAGACGAAAGCAGGAATGGCATGCCATTTAGGCGTGTTCAGTCGAACCCCTGGGACAAGGAAAAGGCAAGAGAGAAGGATCCCGCTTGACCGTACCGAGATCCGACACAGGTGTTCCTGGGTGAGAAGCCCAAGGCGTGTCGGGCCACTCCGTGGCGAGGGAACTCGGCAAATTGGCCCCGTACCTTCGGTATAAGGGGTGCCTGAGGTTGCTTCGGTAACCTCAGGTCGCAGTGACTAGGGGGTCCCGACTGTTTACTAAAAACATAGGGAACCGCCAGCCCGAAAGGGTGTGCACGGTTCCTGAATCCTGGCCAGTGGCGGTATCTGAAACCCAGGTTCAACTGGGCCAAGGACCGCTAAACGCCGGGAGTAACTCTGACTCTCTTAAGGTAGCCAAATGCCTTGTCGGGTAAGTTCCGACGTGCATGAATGGATCAACGAGGGCCCCACTGTCCCCGCCCGGAGCCCGGTGAACCCACTTAACGTGGACGAACAGTCCACGAACTCCCAGCGGGAAAAGAAGTCCCTGTGGAGCTTTACTGCAGCCTGCTGCTGGGATGAGGTCATTGATGCATAGCGTAGGTGGGAGCCGTTATCAGCTTCATCCTCCCGGGGATGAAGTGAGGCGACCATGAAACACCACCCATCAGTGACCTCATCTCTTACTTGGGGGAAACCCCAAGGACAACGGTTGGTGGGCAGTTTGGCTGGGGCGGTCCCCCCTTGAAAAGGTATCGAGGGGGCCCAAAGGTCAGCTCAGGCGGGTCAGAACTCCGCCGTAGAGGGCAAGGCCAAAAGCTGGCCTGACTGCGATTCTCACAATACGAATCGCAGAGGCGAAAGCCGGGCCTAGCGAACCTCTGTGTCCCTAGAGATAGGGGCCAGAGCTGTCAGAAAAGTTACCCCAGGGATAACAGGCTCGTCGCGGGCGAGAGTTCCCATCGACCCCGCGGTTTGGTACCTCGATGTCGGCTCTTCCCATCCTGGCGGTGCATCAGCCGCCAAGGGTAGGGCTGCTCGCCCGTCAAAGGGGAACGTGAGCTGGGTTTAGACCGTCGCGAGACAGGTCGGTCTTTATCTGCTGGGAGTGCTGGTCGCCTGAGGGGAAGATATCCATAGTACGAGAGGAACTGGGTGTCGCGGCCGCCTGTTCATCGGTTGTCCGATAGGGCATCGCCGAGCAGCTGCGCCGCTGCGGGTAAGAGCTGAAAGCATCTAAGCTCGAAACCGCTCCCGAAAATAGGCGACCAATCTGGGGAAAAGCTCTCGGCAACGAGAGCGTTCCTCAGACGAGGGCTGGGGTAAAACACCCCGTTGATAGAGTGGGGGTGTAAGCAGCGAGGCTTCGGCCGAGCTGTTTAGCCTGCCACTACTAATCGCTCGAGGTGTTAGGTAGTTGACTCATGGTTGCTGGGAAAACATAGAGTATCCTATGCCGGTGTTCTAAGTATATTTTTATAAGAAAAAGATTTATTTGTTTGTTTTTCTTTTTACTATTTTCAGCTTGGGTGAGCTGGTGGGCGGACTTCGGGCCTAAAGGGCCTGAGGAAACTTCCCTCTCCTCATGGGTATCATGGCGTCGTAAGACGCAAGGGGAGACCCTTAGCTACGAGACAGAAACTCCCCCTATCACAGGATGTGGATGATGGACATGGAGAAGTCCTGACTATTGTGAAAGAGGGGTTGAAAACCTCAGCCTCATGAGGAGCAAGGCCAAACGGGTCAGATGACTACCCATGGGATGACCGGGTAGGCCGCTTAGACGGATTCCGCCTAAAACAAAAAGGGAGTTACGGCCAGCACACCCAAGCACTTTTATGTTTTATGGCAGTTGTAAACGAAGTAAACTTTTTATTCACTCCTCTTAAAGAAGTACGGGAGCCCCGGTAGCTCAGCCTGGTAGAGTAAAGCTAGTTGCACTCAATGCCTTGGTAAGGCAGAGGTCACGGGTTCGAAGCGCAAATGCGAAAAGCCCGTCCGGGGCTTTAAACAAAATTTAGTTTCCACATATAATTTTTTGGTGGACTTAAAGTTTAATTACCTAGTCTTATACAATCTCACCAATTAAGAATGAGTCGTGATTTCATGGATGAAAGCTCTATAGAGCTTGAGTTAAACAAGTTAAATCGCCTTAAGATTGAGCTTGAAGCTGTAGTTAAAAGCAAAAAAAATAACGAAGATGTTGTAGAAGAAATAACGTCACTAAAGCAGTCAATAGAAAAAGCAATTCTAAGAAGAAGAATACAGCTTAAGCTAATAGCGCTAAAAAAACATATGCAACTAATAGAAGCACTTAAAGATAAACTCTATCTTTTTAACAGGTTTTACTCTAGATTTCTAGAGGAAAAGTTAAAGGTAAGTACATCACCTAGCTACTCTGCCGAAGAAGTAATGGAATTGCCTTCGTCTGATGAAATTAAAGAAAAACTTTATGAAATAAAGGCAAGATACCTCGAGCTTATAAATAACGATTTAATAAAACAAGAAGATGTTAGTGAAACATGAATAAGCTAAAGTTCTTATACTTGACTTTTGTATAGTAAGGTGTCAATTATGGAACAGGATACAAATTCAAATGATTCTTATCTGATTCGAAAGAAGATCGTTGATCTTGATATAATCATACATAGAATAAAAGCAGTGGAGCAGAACTTAACAAGAAGGGCTGATTCTCTTAAAAATATGACCAGCGAACTACTAGCAAGTGGCGATGCAACAAGAGCAAAAAATTATGCATTAGAAATTGCTCACATAAAATTCTTATTGAAGAGAATCCTCTATACTGAAATGTTGCTGGAAATTGCAAAAACTCGGCTTGAAATAATTTCTATAGTTCAGCCGATAGCAGAACAAATAAAAGTTGTGAATTCTCTCATAATGGAAGCTAAAGGTATTGCAAAGTTCACTTCTCCGGAACTTTCAGAACTTAACGAGATAGATAAGACACTTGAGGGACTGGTTCTGCCTATAAATGAAACTACTTCCTCAGGAACTGGACAAGATGAAGAAATAAAAAATATACTTAGAATAGCTTCCGAAAGTGCATCAAGAAAAATTCAAGAGATGTATCCTGAAGTTCCAGTTGAACAAAAATCTCTAAAAGATAAACTGTACGATTATGTAAAGTCAAAGGGAGGTCGGTTTGTCATGGAAGATGCAATAAAAGAGCTAAAAGCTTCAAGAGATGAGATAGTGACTGCTTTGAAGGAGCTACAAAAAGAAGGAAGAATTGTCTTAGAAGAATCTGAAGGTTATTAAAGAGGCAAGAGCATGTAGCTTGTGTTTGTCTATTCACTTCCAAACCTTTGTCTCCACTCCTCGTATTTTTTAAGGCTGTTTGAGTCTATTGAAGGTGCTCTTGAGTTTATTGCCTTAAAGAAATCCTGCATTATAACGTGCCTTCTTTCTCCTCTTCCGCCTGTTTTTTGGAAAACTTCTTCAGCAAGCGTGTTTTCTATATCTTTTACAATGTTGTATAAGTCATCTGCAGAATAGTTCTCTGTTATTTTAGCTAAGTAACTAAAGTTCACATCAGGTGAAAGCCTAAAGCCTGCTTTTTGCACGTAAAGCTTTAATATTTTTTCTCTATCTTGTTCTCCTGGTGGGCCAACATATATTCTCTTCGTAAACCTCCTTAGAAATCGTTCATCTAAGTTCCATGGCTCGTTTGTTGCAGCGATTACGTAAATCTTACTGTTTTTGCCCTTGCTATCTAAACCATCCATTTCTACTGAAAGTTGGCTTCTTACTCTGTTTTCTCCTCCAACTTCTAGCACGTTTTTTCCTATTATGCTATCAACTTCATCAAAAAAGAGCACAACCTTAGCTCCATTGTTAGCTCTACTTCTCGCATAGTTAAAAATTCTTGTAATGTTCTTTTCGGACTCTCCAAGAAAGTGCGAGAACACATTTTTTACTTCATAAAACTCAGCATTTATTGATGTCGCAACTGCAGCTGCTAGGTAAGTTTTTCCACAGCCTGGAGGTCCATAAAGAAGAACGTACTTGCTTGGCCCAAGTTTGTACAAGTCAGGTCTTTTGTCAGGGTATTCTATGGCGCTTCTTATTGCTCTTTTTGCATTTTCTAAACCTATAACTTCTTCCCAGCTTATGTTCTTCTTCTCAAGTTTCATAATATCTGAAATTTTGCTTTCATCGTCAACTGTTACTTTTATTGGTTCTTTTTGGGATTCAAGTTCTGAGATTCTTCTTTTATATTTTTCAATTAATCCAAGATAGGTCCTTCTTAAAGTGTCTTCTTCGACAAGATTGCACAGCCTCCCCAGTATTTCAATCACATTTTTGTATTCTGTAATTGCCTTCTCTTTGTCATTTGCTAGGTCGTATTGGACTGCTAAGTTTGCTTTTTGGCTGGCTATATCTTCAAGTTCATTAACCGCCATGGTGTTTATACTCAATTTAACTCGTATATTTGGTCTTTTTCTTTAGAATGATAGACTAATTATTTCATATTTGTTTAAGTGGTGCAGATGAGAAAAATGGTGCTAGACTTCCTATTTGGTAGAAATAAGGTAAAGCCAGAGAAGCCCATAGAACCAATAACTGAAAAAATAGATTATCGCCAGAAAATACAGGAAATAAATGTTAAGCTTAGGATTCAAAAGGAAAAGCTGGAAAGAAGCTTAGCTAACTTAGAGTACAAAAACAAACAGCTTTTTGATAAAGTCGTAAAAGCTCAAGCAGAGAAAAACAAAGATTGGGCGGTACTTTATGCAAATGAAATGGTACAAGTTAAAAAAATAGCAAGCACAATTTCCACTGCAATAGCTGCACTTGAAAAAGTTTCTTTGAGGCTCGAAACCGTACTTGTTACAATGGATGTTAAAGATTTGTTAACCTCTCCAGAAGTTGCAATATTAAAGCCACTTTCAGAATCACTAAGAGGTGTTATGCCGGAAGTTTCTATGGAGCTCAACAAAATTTCAGAGTCTTTAGACGAAGTAGCCCTTTCGTTTGGGGCCGCTGAAGGTTACAATACAGTGCAATATGTCAAAGACGAAGACGTTCAATCGATACTTAGAGAAGCCTCAATTGCTGCAGCGCAAAGAATCAAAAATACCTTTGCTCAGCCTGATCTTGACTCACTGAAAGAAAACGAAAAAGCTTCCTCTGCAACTATAGGAAGCAACTGGTAAGTCTAAGTAACGACTTTAACAAAAGTTTATTTATTTTTTTATTTTTATATTTTGGTAAGGGGGCGTCGGCTAGCTTGGTTTAGGCTCTACGGCTCGGGCCCGTAAGACCCCGGTTCGAAATTTCAACGAAAATCCGGGCGCCCCCACTTTATTCGCTAGTCTTTGGATTCGAGACGGTTACTAAGTAGTGATCTTAACTTTTGCCTTTCAATATTTTTGTTTTAAATGGAACTATAGGCTTACTTATTTTATGTTTTTGCTCGAAGTAATCAAACCTTATCCTTATGTGCTCTTATAGGGAAAAATTTAAAATAGTCTCTAGAGGTTCAGAAATACTTGTGGGCCGGTAGCTCAGTTGGTAGATCCAAAGAGCCAAAAGTACTCGCTTGGCGCTCAACTTGAACAAAATGCGAGGGGTCGAGGGTTCGAATCCCTCCCGGTCCATCTCCCTCTTTTTTCTATGCACAACTAAAATCAATTTTTTCAAAAATGTCACAACCTCACGAGAAAAATTTAAATCTAAGTGCGTCGTTAAGTAACGATAAAGGGCCCGTAGCTTAGCCAGGTAGAGCGGCAGGCTCATAACCTGTTGGTCGAGCGTTCAAAAGGGTTACGTCCTGAAAGTCGCTCCGGGCCCATCTGACTTTTTCTAAAGCTTTCTCCTAGGTAAAAAATAAAAAGAGCTAAATTTTAAGAGAGGGCAAAATTGGAGCAGCAGAACTACAACCCTAAAGAAGTTGAAGCTTATGTAAGAAGTTTCTGGGAAAATAACAAAATAAGAGAAAAAATAGAACAAACTAGAAAAGTCCAAAACAAGGGCAAGCTAGGTTATGTTGAAGGTCCTCCTACCTTAAACGGCCGATGTCATGCAGGGCACAGCAGAGGACGTGCTTTAAAAGATATATGGTATAGATTTAACACAATGAGAGGTTATTATGTGTTGTTTAGAGCTGGGTGGGACACTCAAGGACTCCCAGTTGAGCTTGAAGTAGAAAGAGAACTTAATTTAAAAAACAAAAAAGCAATAGAGACTGAGTTTGGGCTAGAACGTTTCATAGAAGAAGTGAAAAAGAATATCGAGAAATATCACCAATACTGGCTATCAGTAGATAAGAAGTTCGGACTTTTCCTTGACTATGAAAAGGAGTACATGACTTATCGCGATGATTACATAGAAAGGGAATGGAAATACCTTAAAGTTGCTTGGGAACGAGGTTTGTTAAGCGAAGGCTATAGAGTAGTTGCATATTGTCCAGGTTGTCAAACTGCTTTAAGTGATGCTGAAGTTGGGCTTGGTTATGAACTTCTTGAGGATCCCTCGATATACTTTAAGTTCAAGTTAAAAGGAAGCGAGAATACTTACTTATTAGTTTGGACTACCATGCCCTTTACAATAGTAACCGACATGCTTGTAGCTGTTAAACCCGATGCAGATTACGTACTAGTAGAAACAAATCAGGGAAACCTGATATTAGCAAATGAAAGAGTGCAAATTCTAGAACAACTTGGCCTAAATAACTATAAAGTGCTGAAAGAATTTAAGGGTAAAGACTTAATCGGAACAAAATATGAACATCCGTTGCTGGATCTTATAAGCGGGTTAAAGAAGATATATGAGAAGGAAAACATACATAGAATTGTTGGTGCTGATTTTGTAGATTTAACAACAGGTACCGGAATAGTTCATCTTTCTCCTGGGAATGGTGAAGAAGACTTTAACGTTGGAGTTCAAGAGGGACTATCTGTATTTTCTCCTTTTGATAGTGAAGTGAAATTTACTGAGGACGCTGGTTACTTCAGTGGAATGTTTGCGAGGGATGCAGATGATGTTGTGATAAAGCTTTTAGAAGAGAAAGGTTTGCTCGTAAAAAAAGAAAAAATAGAACACCTCTACCCTACATGTTGGCGGTCTCATCATAGGCTTGTTTTTGTGGCTAGGAGAGAATACTACCTTTGGACTAACAAGATAGTGGATGATGTCATCAAAGCTGCAGAGAAAGTAGAATATTTCTATGAAGAACCAAAAAACAGATTTATTTCAATACTGAAGGAAGGGAAACCTTGGTGCATATCTAGAGAACGCTATTGGGGTACTCCTTTACCAATATTTGTTTGTGAAAAATGTGGGCATAAAAAACTAGTTAGTTCAAGGAAAGAAATAGTTGAGAATGCTATTGAGCTACCTGATGGCCAAAACTTTGAGTTGCACAGACCCTGGATTGATAAAATAAAACTAAAGTGTGAAAAATGTGGTGGTGTAATGCATAGAGAGCCCTTCGTACTTGATACCTGGCACAACAGCGGTGCTGCACCATTTGCAAGCTTCAGCGATGAAGAATTTTCAGAGTTTGTCCCAGTTGATTTCCTTACTGAAGGAATAGATCAAACTAGAGGTTGGGCAAATAGGCTTCTCATACTGAATGTAATACTTAAAGGGAAACCTGAGCCACCTTACAAAGCATTTCTGTTTCAAGGCCACGTTCTTGACGAGCAGGGTAGAAAGATGAGTAAGAGTTTAGGAAACGTTGTTGACAGTGAAGAGATGATCGATAAGTATTCTGCGGATTTATATAGGTTTTACTTAGTTTGGAAAGCCAGTCCAATTGAAAGTATGAGCTTTGACGAAAAAGAAATAATGGAAAGACCATTCCAGGTTTTAAGTACATTTTTCAACTTATGCAAATTTTTCTTGCAAAATGCAAAGTATGATAACTACAGCTGGGATAATTTTGATATAACTAAGGTAAACCTTTCAGATTTGTCTTATGCTGATAAGTGGATCTTATCAAAAACTCAAAGACTGATAGCTAACGTTACAGATTATATTGAGAAGGCTAGGTACCATCACGCTCTAAGAGAACTAGAGAATTTCATAGTCAACATCTTAAGTAGGATGTATGTTCCATCAATTAGACAAGAATTTTGGTTTGAAGAAGACGAAAGAAAGGTTATGACAAGGTATGCCATACTTTTCTATGTTTTGTTAACAGTTGCAAAACTTATGAACCCTGCTACTCCCTTTATAACCGAGTACGTTTACCAAAATGTCTTTAAGCAATTTTCTAGAAACCTCAGCTTGTCTATAAATCTTGAGGAATGGCCCAAGTCTGACGAAAAGTTTTTGTTTAAGGAAGAAAAAACGTTAGATGTCGTTTTTAAAGTCGTTCCTGTAATTTTACATGCGAGACAAAAAGCTGGAATTAAAAGAAGGTGGCCACTGCAAAAAGCTACGCTAGTGATAGAGGACAGTCAAGTACTAGAAGAAGCAAAGAAAGCTCGTAATCTTATCGAAATTCTCTCAAACGTAAAGGAAGTAGACTTCATTTCTGACAAGAGAGATCTAAACCTAAAACTGGAAGTTAGCCTAGATTTGCAAAAACTTGGGCCAAAATACAAGAAAAAATTAGGCGATATCCTTAGAGAGGTTAAAAATAATGAGAAACAAATAGCTTATAGCTTACTCGAATCTGGTAAAGCTACAATTTTTTCAGGCAGTGAGCAAATTCAACTAACTAATGAAGATGTAAAAATAACTTGCCTTCCGCCTGAGGGAACCGTTTTTGTAGAGGATGAAGAGAAAAAAATTTCCGTTTTGCTTTCAAAGGAAAGAGATGAAGCTTTAATCGCAGAGGGTGTGCTAAGAGATATTGCAAGAAGAATTCAAGATGCAAGAAAAAGAGCTGGTCTTAATCCTCCTGAGATAATAAATCAAGTTGTGCTTGCTGGATTAGATGATGAGAACAAGAGGTTGTTAGAGAACAACTTACAAGAACTAGCAAAGTTGGTTAGAGCAAAGACTGTAACAATCTTAGAAGATCTTCCTCCATCCTCTATGCAATTTGACTACGATTTCGAAGGTTGTAAACTTAGGATAGGAATAAAAAAACTTTAAAAGCCAGATAAAATCTTTCTTTCAGGATAGGGCCGGTAGTCTAGTGGTAAGACGCTGGCTTCGCATTTTTTACAAGGAAGAGCCAGAGAGCGAGGGTTCGAATCCCTCCCGGTCCATCCTGTTTTTATCGTTTGATGCAGTTCCAAAATAAGATAGATCTAAGTAGGCAAAAAGCAAAGAAGTTTCTTGGAGTTACTACTAGGCCTATTAGTCGCCAGAGCTATTTAGGTTTATCAAAGACTAAGTATCTCAGAACCCTTAAAATGATGGAAGCATGGCTTTTTGCCTTATAAGAGAAAAGAAATTTAAATTAAGGAGTTTTACTGCCTTGTGGTAGACGCCGGGGTGGCTGAATTGGACAAAGCGCAGGCCTTGAGAGCCTGTGGCGCGTTGCGCCGTGCAGGTTCGAGTCCTGCCCCCGGCGCCTTCAGTTTCTCAAGTTGTGAGCCACTACCTTTGTCGCACGTAAGGATTTTCTCTAGCTAATACAAAAGTTCAAGCCTCAAGAGGCGTTATCAAAAAAGAATAAATAAGCATATCTACATGCTTTTTTCTATGAACAAACGCAGTTTTGAATTTTTAGAGCATACTTCCGATATTTATGTAAAAGGATGCGGAGAGAACATAATTGATGCAATTGCTTCTTGTATCGAAGGCATGCTTAATCTTTTGTTATCTAATCCGGAGAAAGTAGAGTTAAAAGAAGAAAAGAAGTTCGAAGTAAGAGGTAATGACCTACAGGAACTTGTTTACCTTGCCCTCGAACAGATTCTTATACTTGTTGATTCTGAAGGTTTTCTAAGCAAAAGCTTTTCAGGAAAAATTGTCGAAAACAACGGTCAATACTTGTTGTTTGGTAAATTAAAAGGAGAAAAGTTTACTCTCGAAAAACATGAACCAAAAACTCACATAAAAGGAATCACTTTTCATGAATTAACAATAAGCTCTTCTAATTCCAAAACTTGCATAAAAGTTCTTCTTGATATCTGAGGCTGTCTCCATAAATAAATAATATCTTATCTATGAAATTACTTAAATAATTAATGTTTTAATTATTAAGTTAATTCATGAATAAATAAAGCATTAAGGAGGACTTGCCTCACTCTCAATGGAAGAAGGTAAATGAGAGGCCCTGATAACCTCCGAGCGCTTCTGAGTAGCATTTCATAACACAATGTCTCAATACATTATGTGCTCCATGCTAACGTTGAAGAGAAAAGCGTTGGCAACTAAGCGAAACTGACAAAACCTATTTTTTGATGAAGGTAAGCTTTATTTATTCGATTTTATTTTATGCGCTGACGAAGGCGCAGGACAAACAATGCCTAAATTCGGGTATTCTACTGCTGCAGAGGCTCTAGGAAAAGAAGAAAACATAGTTAAGGGTAGCTTACGTGAGGTTAGAATTTCTCCGAAAGACTCTGTTGAGATTGCGAAATGGCTAAAAGGTCTCAGCTTGGCGGAAGCGAGGGAAAGACTACAGGGTGTTATCGAAAAAAGGATTGCTGTTCCTTATAAAAGGCATAATAAGAAGGTTCCGCACAGAAGAGGCCTACTAAAGTATTACGCTGGGCGTTATCCTGTTAAAGCGGCTTCGAAAGTTTTATCTTTGATTCAAAGCATGATCTCAGAAGCAGAAAACAGGAATTTAGATATTGAAAAATTGAGAATCGTTCATGCTTCTGCTTACGGAGGTAGAAAAATAAAGAGGTATATGCCTAGGGCCTTTGGAAGAGCTTCTCCCAAATTTAGTACTCTAACTCATTTTGAGCTGGTTGCTAAGGAGGTGAGCTAATTTTATGTTAAAGAAGTCGTATGTTCAAGAGGCAAAAAAGAAGGTTCTTGTTGAGGAATTTCTTAAAGAATATCTAAAGTCTGCAGGTTACTCTAGTATGAAAATGGTTGAAACACCTATTGGAACGTCAATAACTCTAGTTGTTGGCCGACCAGGTCAAGTGATTGGTCCAGGAGGAAAGAACATAAGAGAGCTTTCAGAAATTCTATCGCAGCGGTTTGGGCTAAAGAATCCTCAAATATCTGTAGTTGAACTAAAAGATCCATTTCTTGATCCTTATGTAGTTGCTACGAGAATCGGGGAAGCAATAGAACGTGGAATAAAATACAGGAGAGCAGTTAGGCTTTTCTTACGAAGAATTCAAGCTGCTGGTGCTATAGGCGCGGAGATAAAGGTTCAAGGCAAGTTAACTACAGAAAGATCTAGGTTTGAAAAGTATAGATTCGGTTACTTGCCCGCGGCCGGAGATCCAAAAGATAAGTTCGTAAGGGTGGCAACTGTTAGTATTTTAGTGCCCCAAGGTTTGATAGGAATTAAAGTAAAGATACTCCCCCCTGGGATTAAACTTCCAGATCAGGTTGAAGTCATAGAGCCTCAATCTCCCGAAGGGACACCAGAGCAAGAATCATTGCAAACTTCTCAACAAGAAACTAAGCCTGAAACAGGTGAGACAAATGAAAGCAAAAGTTAAGAAGTTAGTCGAACTCTCAGATGAAGACCTCGATAAAAGGCTAGAAGAACTTCGAGCAGAGTTTGCTCGTCTAAAAGCTAAGCCGACTGCGTCAAATGAAAACTTTAAGGCAATTAAAGAGATTAGAAAGGAAATAGCAAGAGTTTTAACAATTAAAAATTTGAAATTAAAAGGGAAACTACAAAATGAAGGAAAATAGCGTTTCTTTAATTCCCTTTGAGTTTATTGGATTGCACGTTGAGGTTATTGAATCTTCTAACCAGTCTTTAACTGGTCTTAAAGGCCTTATTATAGGTGAAACGATGAAAACTTTTGTTATCTTAACAGATAGAGGTAGAAAAATAATTCCAAAAGCTGTTGCTAAATTTAAGTTTATTACAAAAGATGGAAAGACATTTGAAATTGAAGGGCAAAAACTATTAAAGAGGCCAGAAGAGAGACTGTGGAGGTGTTGCTTCTGAGAATGAGCCAAAAGTTAAGTTTTGTAGAAGAGCTTGGTCTTAGTATGCCCTCTTCTACTTGTAATGATGCTAAGTGCCCCTTTCATGGTAAAGTTAGAGTTAGGGGTAGAATACTTGAAGGTGAAGTTATCAGCGACAAAATGACTAGAAATGTTGTCGTACAGATTAATTATCTTCACTATGTTAAAAAGTATAAGCGTTATGAAAGAAGAAGAAGTAAAATCCCTGCTCATAATCCTCCTTGCATAGGGGCAAGAGTGGGAGATCGTGTAATAATAGGTGAAACTCGCCCTCTTTCAAAAACAGTCCATTTCGTTGTTCTTGGAAAAAAGGTGAAGTAAAATGGCGTTAAAGAAGTCTAGAGCTGTTTCTGCAAAGGGAATTCTAGAGTACAGGTTAAGGGGTGCAAGAGGTCTACCCCTAGGTTCAAGCTTAGTTTGTGCAGATAACAGTGGCGCTAAAAAACTTTCAGTGATTCAAGTTGTTCGGTATGGTGGAAGATTAAGACGAATTCCTTCTGCAAATGTTGGAAGCTTAGTTTCTGTCTCAGTAAAGGAAGGCCCACCTGACTTAAAGGGTCAAATCTTTTTTGCGATAGTAATAAGACAGAAATTCCCGTTTAGAAGAAGAGAAGGTATAAGAATATCTTTCGAAGATAATGCTGCTGTCTTAGTTACTAGAGAAGGTGACTTAAAGGGTACAGAAATTAGAGGCCCTGTTGCAAGAGAAGCTGCTGATATGTGGCCTAAACTTGCAGCAATGGCTTCTATAATAGTCTGACTTGGTGATAAAAATGTTGCGTAGTAAAAAACCATCAAAACAAAGAAGAATGCTGTTCAACTTACCGCTACATAAGAGAAAATTGTTGGTTAGAGCGCATGTGGCTGACAGCATAAGAGAAAAGTATAAAATTAAGGCAATTACATTAAGAAAGAACGACGAAGTAATAATAATAAAAGGAGACTATAAAGGGGTAAAGGGATTAATTACGAGAGTAGATAGAAAGAAGGGCAAAATTTATGTTGAAGGTGTAACTCGAGAAAAAGCCGATGGTACAGTCGTTCCAATACCAATATCTCCCTCAAACGTTATAGTGACAAAACTTGACCTCTCCGATAAAAGGAGAATAGAGGTGAGCTCGTGAAATGGCTAAGAAGGGTGGCAGTAGACACATTAAGGCGATTGCCGCACCAAGACTTTGGCCAATTCAAAGGAAATCTAAGGTTTTTGTAGTTAAATCAATGCCGGGGCCGCATTCCCTTGAGATGTCGATCCCTCTTTTGGTTTTACTTCGAGACTTGTTGAAAGAAGTAAAGACTATAAGAGAAGCTAAAAAAGTTATAAAGACGAAGAAGGTTTTAGTTGATGGTAAGGCCGTAGTAGACGAAAAAAGGCCTATTGGTCTTATGGATGTTGTTTCTTTACCATCTTATGGAAAGTGTTATAGGATAACTGTTGACAGAAAGGGTAGGCTTAAGCCAATTGAAATACCGAAAGAAGAAGAAAACCTAAAAATCGTTAAAGTGATTAAAAAGATAACGGTAGGTAAAGATAAATTTGGCTTAACATTTCATGACGGCTCTTATCTTGAGCTAGGTTCTGAATTTCCAGTAAAAGTTGGGGACTCAGTACTTGTTTCTCTTCCTGATCGAAAAGCTATGGAACTTCTGCCTTTTTCTGCCGGTTCGATTTGTTTTGTCTTCTCTGGTTCTTCTTCTGGTGTAATCGGTAAGATAATAAAAATAGAACCTTCTTCTTTGAAAAGAAGGTCAATAGTTGAAGTTGAAACTGAGGACGGTAAAAGAATTGCGACTGTAAAAGACTACGTTATTATTGTTGGAAAGGATAATGTTCCAAAGGTGAAAGTATTATGAGTTCGCTAGCTCAAGAAGTAAGAGAAAATCCAATGTTAAAATTAAGAGTAGAGAAAGTAGTCGTTAATATTGGGGTTGGAAAGTCTGGTGAACCATTAGAAAAAGCTAAAACAGTTCTTTCTTTAATAACTGGTAGTAAAAAAGTTTCAGAAAGGAAAGCGAGAAAAACAATCAAAGAGTTTGGAATAAGAAAGAAAGAACCAATAGCTGCAGTTGTAACTTTAAGAGGTTCCTCTGCTAAAGAGTTTCTAACTAGGGCTTTCAGCGCAATTGGAAAGAGGTTAAAATTTTCTTCAATTTCAGGAAGAACACTTTCGTTTGGAATAAAAGAACATATACTCTTACCTGGTGTAAAATATGATCCTGCGTACGGTATATTCGGCATGGACATTTCTGTTACATTCGGAAGACCTGGTTATAGAATTATTTACAGAAGGAGAAGGCGAAGCAAGGTGGGAAAATCTGCTAAAATCAGCGAAGAAGATGTAGCAAAATACTTATTTGAAGAGTTTGGCATCGAGGTGGTAAAATAATGGCAAAATTAAAGCCACCTAAGAAAAGAAATTTCGGTAAAGCTGCTCATCCCTGTGTAAGGTGTGGTACTTATAATGCCGTTATAAAAGTTTATGGACTGTACTACTGCAGACACTGCTTTAGAGAGCTAGCCCCTTCTCTTGGCTTCAAAAAATATATGTAGGTGATGAAGATGACTCTAATGGATCCCCTTTCGAATGCTCTTGTTGCAATACAGAATGCTGAAGCCAGAAACCAAAAAAGTTGTACAATTGCTCCTGGGTCAAACTTAATCGGGAACGTTCTAAGAGTGCTTCAAAAGAATGGCTACATAGGAGAGTTTGAATTCATAGATGATGGAAAATCGGGGATGTTCAAAGTTCAACTGTTGGGTCGAATAACGAAATGTAGGTCTATTAGGCCAAGGTTTAGTGTTAAACATAACGAGTATCTGGAGTGGGAAAGAAAGTTGCTACCTGCTTACAATGTTGGTGTAATTATTGTTTCTACTCCAAAAGGTGTTATGTCTCATAGAGAAGCCCAACAACAAAACTTAGGAGGGAGGTTGCTTGCCTATGTATACTAAAGCAAAACAGATAGTAAGCATAACTCTAAAGATTCCTGAAAATGCTAGCCTAAGTGTTGAAGGAAGCGTGGTTGTTGTAAAAGGCAAATTGGGAGAACTTAGAAAAGATTTTTCGAAATCAAGAGTATGGTTTGAAATAAAAAATAACGAACTTTACATCTTTACCGATCAAAAAGGAAGAAGAGGTAAGGCTTTAGTCGGTACCATCCGTAAAAAAATCATAAATATGATCACTGGAGTAAACAGAAAGTATGTTGTAAGACTAAAAGTTGCCCATTCTCACTTTCCAATAACTGTTAAAGTTGATAAAGGCTTCGTAAGGATTGAGAACTTCATGGGAGAAAAAAGTCCAAGACTTGTAAGAATTCCAGAGGGTATTGAAGTCCAAGTAAAAGGGCAAGACATCACACTTAGTGGTCTTGATATAGATTCTGTAACGCTTTTAGGTGGAGCATTAGAAAATGCAACAAGGGTAAAGGATAAAGATCAAAGAGTGTTTCTTGATGGGATATACGTACAGAGTAAAGGTTATGAGTGAATGGAGGTGATCGTCTTGTCAAGTGATACAAATTTAAAAGAAGTTAAAAAGAAACTAAAGCGTTTACTAAAAGAAAAGAAAAAAATCCCGAAGTTCATAAGGCAAGAAAGCTGGAGGTACGCTAGGCTTAAGGAATCGTGGAGAAGACCAAAAGGAATAGACAACAAAGTGCGCTTGGAAGTAAAGGGGTGGCCAGCACGAGTAAAAATAGGCTACAGATCTCCAAAAGATATTCGAGGTCTTCATCCGTCGGGTTTAAAGCCTGTACTCGTTCAAAACAAGGATCAGCTTTCAGAGCTGGAGAAAATAAAAGAAAAAGTAATAGTCGTAATTTCTTCTAAAGTTGGAAGAAAGAAAAAAAGAGAAATAACTGAAATGGCCAAACAACTGGGACTTAAAGTTTCCAACCCATATAAGGAAGAGGTGTTCGAGTAGAAATGAGCATAAAAACAGTAAAGAGGTTAGCCGCTTCAATTTTGAAAGTTGGTACTTCAAGAGTTTGGCTTGATCCTGAAAGGCTTGAGGATTTTAAAGCTACGTTAACAAGAGCGGAGGTTAGGAAGTTGATAAAAGATGGCGCGATAAAAGTTAGACCTGCTTCAACTCCTTCGAGAGGCAGAAAAAAGGAAGCTAAGAGCAAAAAGTCTAAAGGGCGGCGAAGAAGTTACGGGAGCAGAAAAGGTAAAAAGAGTGCTAGAATTTCAGAGGCTCAAAGTTGGATCGCAAGAATTAGAGCACAAAGAAAATTATTGAAAGAACTAAGAGACAGTGGTAAAATCGATAAGTCCACCTATAGGGAACTCTACCTTAAGGCAAAAGGTGGTGCGTTTTACTCAAAGAAAAATCTTTTAGACTATGTTAATAACCTAATAGCGCAAGGTGAAGTTAACAAATGACTGGTATAAGAAGATTAGCTCTTAAACGAAGAAGATTAAGACTGACTAACTATAGACTAAGAAAGAGTTTAATTCTCTCTAAAAAGCCAAGGTTGGTAGTGCGGTCTTCAAATAAGTATATATATGCTACACTAACTATCAGTAAACCTGAGGGCGATCTTGTTCTAGTCAGCGCGAACTCAAAAGAGCTGAAGAAGTTTGGTTGGAATTTGAGTTTTAAGAACCTGCCTGCTGCATATTTAACTGGAGCTTTACTTGCTAAAAAGGCCTCAAAAAAAGAAATAACGGAAGCTGTTTTAGATATCGGTCTCTCTTCTCCGACGAGGGGAAATAGAATTTTTGCGCTCGCAAAAGCATGTAACGACTTTGGTCTAAAAGTTCCATTAAAAGAATCTGTTGTTCCTGATGAAAGTAGAATTAAAGGCGTGCATATTGCTAGCTATATGAAAAAGTCTACGCAAGAACCTCAATTTTCGAAAGTTAAAAAAGTTTTAAGTTCTCCAGATGAGGTCGTTGAGATTTTTGAAAAAACTTTAGAAAAATTAAAGGAGGTTAAGTAGTTATGTCGTCCAACGAGAATTCTGTGTCACAAGAAACGTATGATGAAGGTCTTTCGCTGGTTAAGGCTGGTCAAATAACTACAATAGAAGAATACTTTGAAAGAGGTTACAAAATTAGGGACCCGCAAATTGTTGATCTTCTGCTTTCAAAGCAAAGAGAAGAACTTGTTGCGCTATCACCTGTTCAAAAGCAAACTGATGCTGGTGAGAAAACGAGAATAAGAGCAGTAGTGGTTATAGGTGATGAAGAAGGTCATGTTGGAGTTGGTTCTGGGAAAGCTACCCAAGTGAACGATGCAATTGCTAAAGCTTCAAGAAAAGCAAAACTGAATATAGTTCCAGTCAGACGAGGATGTGGGTCGTGGGAATGTAAGTGCGGTCAGCCTCACTCAATTCCGTTTAGAGTAGATGGAAAAGAAGGTTCTGTAAAAATAGAACTATATCCTGCTCCAAAAGGACTAGGCTTAGTTGCTGGAGACACTATGAAGGTGGTCTTAAGACTCGCTGGTATAAAGGATGTTTGGTCAAGATCTGAGGGCGATACATCAACTTCTATCTCTTCTGTGTTCGCAACTTATAAGGCACTAAAGAAAACTTATACTTTTATAACTCCAGAAGAATGGGGTGTTTAGCTAGATGGCTCAAGTTTCTGAAGTTGAAAAGAAAAGCACTAACGCTGAGATTAGAGGTCTTATACTTGCTATTAGGACAAAGGGAGACCTCAACATAAGAAAAGACATGAGATATACGCTCCAACTTCTGAGACTAAAAAAGGTTCATTCCGCTTCTCTCTTAAGACCAAGTCCAGAGACCCTGGGTATGCTTCAAAAGGTGAAAGATTTAATCGTCTTTGGAGAAGTTGATGAAGATACCTTAGCTCTTTTACTCGAAAAGAGGGCAAGAATTTCCGGCAACCTTAAACCAACCTTAGATTATTTTAATAAAAAGTTTGGAGTAAGTAGCTTCAAAGAAATCGCTAAGAAGCTTATAACTGGCGAAATAAAAGATCTCAAGGCTCTTGGAATAAAACAATTTTTTAGACTCTCCCCTCCCTCTAGGGGCTACATAGTAAAGCTAAAAAGTAAGACATTAAGAGGTAAGAAAAAAGTAGTAGGTAACATAGGTAAACAGATAAATTCTCTTGCGAGGAGGATGATTTGAAAGTTGCAATCTCAAGAGAAAAGCTTATTTGTTGATTTTCTAAGGTGACAACAAGAATGCCAACAGACCTAAGAAAAACTAGAAAGCTCAGAGGGAGTAGAACCCATGGTTGGGGTCAAGTAGGGCAACACAGAGACTCTGGTATGAAAGGAGGTCATGGTAAAGCTGGAAGGTGGGACCATAAATTCTTAATGTTCTATGAAAAAATAGGAAAAAAGAAAGGTTTCATCAAAAAACCCATTAGGAAAAAGCCGAAAACAATAAATCTAGGAGATTTAATCAAGTTGAACAAACATTTCAAGCAAGAAGGTGAAAATATTGTTATAAACCTCGCTAGTCTTGGGTACAGTAAATTGCTAGCAAAAGGCGATGCTCTTCGAAATATTCAGGTGATAGTTCCTTCCTGGTCTAAAAGGGCAGAAGAAAAATTAGCAAGAGTTGGCTCAATGGTTAAAAAACCATAGGTGTACTTTATGACCAGGTTCTTAGAAGTTACTGGAAAGCTCGGAAGACTTATTCCTGAAGTTTCCAAACCTAAAAGAAAACCTAGTTTAAATGAGAAGTTGATCTGGACTGCACTTGCGCTGGTGATCTACCTCATAATGGGATTTATAGATCTATATGGTATACCTGCTCAAACGGCTGATCCTCTTAGGCAACTAAGAGTGCTGATAGGTGGTGCCAGAGGAACGGTAGAAGAACTTGGAATAGGTCCAATAATTACAGGAGGTCTAATATTACAGTTATTGGTTGGCTCTGGAATAATATCTTATGATCAATCTGCAAGAGAAGATAGGGAGCTCTTTGCTGCTTCAAACAAACTTTTTTCTCTTATATTTGCAGCCTTAACAGCTGCTCTTTATGCTTTTGGAGGTACCTATGGTCAACTACCCATAAATACTAGAATAATAATCTTCTCTCAACTTACTTTTGCTTGTTTTATTCTCATCCTTTTAGATGAGATGCTGCAGAAAGGCTGGGGCTTAGGAAGTGGTATAAGTTTATTTATACTTGCAGGTGTAACAAAAGATATATTCTGGAAAACTTTTTCTCCGCTCGGACCAATGTCTGATGGTCTCGTCTATGGTTCAATTCTAGCTCTCATACAGTCAATTTTTTCCAAGAGCTTTACCCTTTCTTTCTTAGTCATCAGGAAAAACGACCCATACTTACCAACAATCTTTGAGTTAGTATTTACTATAATCCTGTTAGTGGTTTTAGTGTACTTAGACAAGATTAGCGTGGACATTCCTATCTCTTCTTCAAGAGCGAGAGGTTTTAGTGCAAAGTATCCAATAAAGTTACTGTTTGTTTCAACAATGCCAATAATAATGGCTGCTGCGATTTTTACAAATGTTATGCTTTTGGCTTCTTACCTTCAAAATAATCCCAGCTTGTCAAACTTTGGTTTGAAGAATTTTACTCTTGGTCCAATTTACATTCGTGAAATAACGCTTGGCTCCGTAATTGGACATCTAAATACAACTAACAACCAACCAATAGATGGCTTAGTATACTATACTGAACCTCCAAGAAACATACTTACTGCTCTTTCAGATCCAGTAAGAAGTATAGTTTATATTGCAGTTTATGTAGTTTTGGCAGTCGTATCTTCTGTTACATGGGTTATAGTTTCTGGTATGGACGCTAAATCTATCGCTGACCAACTTGTTCAATCTGGAGTTGTGCTTCCAGGGTTTAGAAGTTCTTCGAAAGCAATTCAAGTAGTGATTTCAGATTATTTAGATGCTGTTACTGTTTTTGGTGGTGCTGTAATCGGCCTTCTTGCTGGGATTGGTGATATACTTGGAGTTTACGGTGGCGGTGCTGGTTTGCTGTTGTCAGTTGGAATAGTTTATGGGATTTACGAGATGATAGCTAGAGAGCAAATCGAGCTTCTTTACCCAAGGCTTAAGAAGTTTATACCTAGGTAAGTTTTGTTTTTTACACCACAGTGGTAGAAGTGATACAAAAATCCTTTTAAAATACTACTTGAAGGTCCCCTTAGTAAGTAATGTCCAATGGAAAAATAGCTGTAGTAGTAGGTGTGTCCGGAGTTGGAAAGTCTACTTTATTAAACAAAATGATTAACATAGCTACCCTAGAGGGGGTGAAGCTTTCAGTAGTAAACATCGGTTCAATCATGTTAGACATTGCTTTAAATAGGAACCTAGCAAGGAGTAGAGACGATATTAGGATGCTGAGCCTCAGTGTTCAAGAAGAGCTAAGAAAGGCTTCTTACAGTAAGTTAGTTGAGCTAAAAAAGGTCAACGAATTAACCGTAATCGATACTCACTACTTAGTTAGGTCTAAGGGTGGTTATCTTATCGGGCTTCCTAAAAGCTTATTAGATTGCATTCAGCCTGAGTTTTTTGCAATAATAGAAGCTCCAGTAAGTGACATACTGAGAAGAAGACAGATGGATAAAACTAGAAATAGAGGAGAAGTTTCTCCTTATGAAATAGAAGTAGAGCAGTCTATAACTAGAAACTCTATCTTTGTCTTAGCAGCGCTTTATAATGCAAATGTTGTTAGGGTAATTAATAAAGAAGGTAAAGCTGATGAAGCTGCAAGAAAGCTTTTTAATTTCATAGTGAGGGGATAAAAGTTGAATTTGATGCAACTCATTACAAACCCTGTAATAGTTATTGCCATAATTTCGTTTGTTAACGTAGTACTTCAAACTTTAATCTCAAAGAAGTTCATGGATCCTAAGAAACTCAAACAGCTTAATGAAGAGTTAAAAGAATACACCTCCGCTCTGGAGGCTGCGAAAAAGGCTGGCGACAAAAAGCTTTTGAAACAACTTGAAAAGAAAGAAAAATATGTTAGTTCTCTCCAAAGTGAAATTACAAAAGCAACAACTTATCAAATGTTACTTTCATTAGCGTTAACACTTATAGTTTTTTACATGTTAAGTTATCTCTATAAACCTCAAGTACCAGTTGCCTTTATTCCAACCTTTCTTATCTTTCCTTCTAAAGACTCCAACTTTGTAAGCCTAGATTACATACTTTGGTTCATGATTTCTTCTATTTTCTTCTCTGTAATAGTTAGAAAACTTCTAGGCATGAGCTAAAAATGTCAAAGGCTAAGATAATTCCAAGAGGGCCAGTTATAATTTTTGGTGGGTTGCATGGAGTTGGAAAGTCAACTTATGCAAGGATGATTTCAGAGAAATTTAAACTTGATTATGTTTCTACAGGAACTATGTTTAGGAAGCTTGCGTCAGAAAAAGGTCTTTCACTAACAGAGCTATCTCAACTCGCATCAAAAGATCCTTCAATAGATAAAACGATAGATGAAATGAGTAAGGAAAGGATATTAAGGGGAAACGTAGTTTTTGATAGTCTATTGGCTCCATTTTTAGCAAGAGATGTTGAATCTTTTAAAATTTATCTCTTTGCTCCTCTAGAAGTTAGAATAAACAGGATAGCTAACAGAGACCTAAAGCCAAGTGAACAATCCTGGAACGAAACTATTCTAAGAGAAAAACTTGAGATAAAAAGGTTCAAAGAATACTATGGTTTTGACCTAAATGACACTTCTTTCTACAACTTAATGCTTGATACCTCTTTGTTTGACGTTGAAGGTAACATTAAAATCTTAGAGTCTGCAGTAGGCGTCTATCTAGAAAGGAGGTGGAAAAGTTGGCTTTAATATCAGTTGGGAGGATATGCGTCAAAACTAAAGGAAGGGATGCAGGCAAAAGGTGTGTCGTAGTTTCAATAATCGACGATAACTTCGTTTTAGTAACTGGACCGAAAAAGCTAACTGGAGTCAGAAGAAAAAAAGTAAACATAAAGCATCTTTTCCCGTTACCTAAGCACATTCGTTTGCCAAAAGATGCAAGCGATGAATTTGTTCTCTCTGCTCTTGAAAAGAACAACCTAATTGGGTACATGAAAGGTGAAGAAGTAATTGAATCAAAGAATATTGAAGAAACCGAGGAGGCTAGTAGTTCTTAGTGATTCAGAAACTTCGTGGGATTATGGCTATAATCCTAACCAAAGGCCGATAAATGAGCTCTTAAACATGGGCTGTGTTATACTTGACAAACAGAGGGGACCGACTAGTCACGAAGTAACTAGCGACTTAAAGAAAATCTTAAATTTAAGGAAGGCCGGGCACACTGGGACCCTAGAAATTAAGGGGAAATCCCAATGTGTCCGGTATTCTTATAGTGCTTCTCGGAAACTCCACTGGTTTAGTCTCATACCTTCACTTGTTTGGCAAGGAATACGTTGGAGTAGGTGAACTTCATTGCGACTTTTCAAGACAGGAATTACTAGATTCTATAAAGCTTCTAACTGGAAAAATATATCAACGCCCTCCATTAAGATCTTCTGTTAGCCGAAGAATAAGAGTACGTGAAGTCTATTACTTTGATTTGTTAGAGATAAAGGAAAGACGGTTTCTGTTCAGAGTTGGTACAGAATCCGGTACTTACATAAGAAAGCTTATCCATGACTTAGGCTTAATCATGGGTTGCGGTGCCCATATGGTTGAACTTAGAAGGACAAAAGATGGCCCATTTGATGAATCAAGGGCAAAGTCATTATGGGATGTTTTGGTAGCGAAAAAACTGTTCGATGATGAACACGACGAATCTTACATGAGAGAAGTGATACTTCCTATAGAGCATGCTTTGTTTTCTTTTCCTTCTGTATATGTTAAAGATAGTGCTGTCTCTGCTTTGTGCCATGGAGCTAACTTGGCAATTGGGGGTGTTTCTTCGTTTGAAGAACCAATAAACAGAGATGAAATAGTTGCGGTAAAGACATTAAAGGGAGAACTTATTGGAATGGGTAGAGCAATGAGAACCTCTCAGGAACTAAAGACAATAAAAAACGGCTGGGCTGTTAAAATGGAAAGAATAATAATGAGAAGAGACCTTTATCCGAAGATGTGGTAGAACTAGTTATCGGCTTAAGAAGACTTAAGTTGCAATTTTGTTACTTAAATTAGTTATGGCGCCGAGGGTGGGACTTGAACCCACGAGGCGCGTTAGCGCCACAAGCTCTCCGAGTTAGAGCTCCAGGCTTGCCTAGTACCAAGCTCTAGAACCTCGGCCCAGTTCACGAATTATAAAGAGCTTAAATTTATACTTTATGTTTTTTTATCGAAGTGGATTGCTAGCCTTTAAAACCAATTAGTGAAAAGTCTATGTTTTGTTGATTCTGACGCCTTCTTCTATTTTTTCTAAGCTTCTATAGTAGTTCCATAAAAAAAGTCTAATTCTTTTTTGGCAGTTTTAAATAAATTTAATATTGAACTTTAATAATTTTATTTTTAATTAAAAAATACTCAAAAAAGCTAAAGCTATATTTTTATTACTTCTACAATTATATAAATTTAAAACTTCCTTAAGCTAAGCTTACCTTATCTTCTTCTTCTCTCGTTACTATTCTTCCCGGAGTTCTGACAATTTCTTCTCCTATTTTTACTTTACCGTGAATAATCAGTTGTCTTGAATGGTGTAAGCTCTTAGCTAAGCCTTTTGCAAATACTATTGACTGAAGTCTTCTTGACAGAATTGATCTTACAGTCAAAGAAAGAACGTCATCCAAAGTTGCGTCTTCATTAACCAAGCTAAGGTTGTAAAGCCTTCTTATCAGTTCTTTTTCTTTCGCTGATCTCTCTTCTGGTGGTAAAGCTAAGTAAGACCTTGCAGCTCTTCTTATTCTTCTAAGGATAGAAGCTGCTAGGTAAAGCTCTCTCTTTGACCTAAGCCCAAATTCGCCGATTAGCTCAAGTTCCATTGCTATCCTTTCTTTGTCCCAAGGTTGCTTTGGTTTTACAATTTCACTTCTAATTCTTCTCGGATCTCCCATCTTAGTTCACCTACTTTTTCTCTCCACCTTTTTCACTTTGACCTTTTTGCTCAGAAATTGCCTTTCTAGCAACTCCTACCGTCCTTCCTTTCCTTCCAGTTGTTCGTGTGTGTTGTCCTCTAACTTTCAAGCCTAAAGCATGCCTTATTCCTTTCCATGAATTTATCCTTTTCATTCTTTCTATATCTTCCCTAACTGCAAAGTCTACGTCAGACCCTACAAAGTGCATATTTTGGCCTGTTACTGGATCTCGCCTTCTATTGAGCATCCACTCTGGAATTCCGTATTTTATTGGGTTTCTCATAGCATCTTCTAGTTTTGCAACTTCGTCTTCGGAAAGATAACCTATTCGCGTTTCACTTGGTATTCCAAGAATCCGTACAATAGCGTTTGCAAAGCTAACTCCTACTCCTTTTATTCTGCTAAGTCCGTATATTACCTTTAGTTTTCCATCTAAGTCGACACCTGAAATTCTAACGATTGGTCTAAACTCTTTCTGTTCCGACATAGTTCTTTCACCTCATAACACAATTCATTTTACATTCTCCTTCCTCTTCTTCCTCCAGGTCTTCTTGTTGTATCATGAGGTATTGGCGTAACATCTTCTATTCTTCCAATTATAAACCCACTTCTTGCCAATACTCTTATGGCCGATTGTGCTCCTGGACCTGGTGTTTTTGGGCCATGCCCTCCTACCCCTCTAACAAGAATGTGGATGTGTGTAATTTTCATTTTCTTTAGTTTTTCAGCTACATCAAAAGCTGACCTCATGGCCGCATATTGGCTAGGTTTTAATCGGTCTGCTTTTACTTGCTGTCCGCCGCTTGCAATAGCTAAAGTTTTTGAGCCGCTTAAGTCTGTAGCATGAACTATAGTATTGTTAAAGCTTGAGTAAATATGTACTACAGCCCATCTTTCTTCTCTTTTACTCATTCGCAGTAGGTCAAAAGTTAGCTTTCCTGCTTATAAATCCATCGTTAGTTTAAAATGAAAAATAAAGCTCCTTTTAAAGGTTTATTAACATCTCAGAAGCTTTGCTTGAGACAAGCATGGACATTGAAGTTTTAAAAAGTGAGCAAGCTGTTCTTAAGTTTAGGTGGAGTAATACAAACGCTTCTTTAGCTAATGCCCTCAGAAGAGTAATAATAAGTGAAGTTCCAACACTTGCTATAGAAGATGTAATTTTCTTCGAGAATGGAAGCCCAACGAGCGACGAGCAAATTGCTCATGTTCTCGCAATGATTCCTTTAACAACCCCTCGCGATAAGTATCTCCCTCCAGATCGGTGCGAAGAAGCCGAAAAAGAAGGGAAAAAATGTAGAGTTGTTCTAACACTTGAGGCTAGAGCTGAAAAAGAGCCACTTTGGGTAACGTCTTCTATGCTTATCTCTGAGGATGAGGAAGTTAAACCTGTGAATCCAAACATAAGGATTACTAAACTTCCTCCTGGAAGGTCAATACGACTAGAAGCTCACGCCGTGCTTGGAAAAGGAAAAACACATGCGAAGTTCCAACCTGGGCTAGCTTACTATAAGTTTCAACCAGTTATAAAAGTGGACTACGCGCTGTGTACTGCTTGTTCTACTTGTGTTGATGTTTGCCCGCGAAGTATTTTAAAAATGGAAGGCAACCGGGTTGTAGTGGTGGCCCAAGACGAATGCTCTTTCTGCAATCTTTGCGTCGATAAATGTCCAACAAAACCAAAGGCGATAGAAGTTTCTTATTTAAAAGATACTGTAATTTTTACTGTAGAATCCAACGGAAACATGTCTCCAGTTGAAATATTGGAAGAGGCCATAAGCGTTTTTAAAGAAAAGTTCAATAACATCAAAGTAAAGACATTAGGTGAGGAAAAGGTTGCCAAGTAAAAGCTTCTCAGAATCGAGAATGTCCCTAATAGCTAAGGTCAAGAAATACTCTAAAACATCAAACTTTTGGAAGTCTGTCGAAAAGTTTGCACTAAAGCCAAGAAAAACATTACCAGAGGTTAACTTAAACAAGCTTAACAGATTAACTTCTCCTAACGAAGTTGTGTTTGTGCCTGGGAAAGTTCTCGCTGGTGGGGGTACCTTAAAACATCCTCTTCAGGTTGCTGCATTCTATTTTTCCAAAGCAGCTGTTAGAGCAATCACACAAGCAGGAGGAAAAGTTATAAGCATAGAAAAACTTCAAGAGCAGAATCCGAATGGTAGTAAGGTGAAAATAATTGTCTAGCTTAAGCTTAGTGCCTAAAGAAAAGCTTGTGATAGATGGTAGTGGACTAATCTTAGGGCGACTTGCGTCTAAAGTAGCTAAATTTTTACTCGAAGGTTATGAAGTTAGTGTAATAAATATAGAAAAAGTCGTTGTTTCAGGAAAAAGAGATTCAATATTTAAAGAACATGAAAAATTTTTAGAGATAAAAAGTAAAGTGAACCCAAAATATACGCCTAGGCACTATCGTAGACCTGATAACATGTTTAGAGCTACTGTTAGAGGAATGCTGCCTAGAAAAAAGCCTAAAGGAAAGGTTGCGTTTGGCAGATTAAAAGTATTCATAGGTTCTCCAGGAAACGTTAAGGGTAAAAAAGTAGAAATCCCAGAAGCTTCTTCTGAAAGGCTAAAAAGTAGCTTTATAACTTTAGGCGAACTAGCAGCAAGGTTTGGATGGAAAGGGGTGTAAGGTAAATGCCTGCTGGAAGAAAGCTTCCATTAACGGTTTCTGCTTCCATAAAAACTTCTCGAGCTAGTGCTACATTTAAACCGGGAAAGGGATCAATAAAAGTAAATTCCTTCAATTTAAATGCTTGGGGTACAGAACTACAAAGACAGCTCGCACTCATACCTGTTAAGTTACTTCCAGATAAATTCAAGGATGTAGATGTAGAAATTAACGTTCGCGGTGGTGGCCCAATTTCCCAAGCAAGGGCTGTCATGGTTGCACTAGCTAGAGGAATTTCACGCTGGACACGACTTTCTGGAGTAAAAAAAGTCCTTGAGTCTTATGAGGAACACCTTATTTCAGGTGATCCAAGAAGGACAGAACCAAAGAAATTTGGAGGTCCTGGTCCTAGAAGGAGGTTTCAAAAAAGTTATAGGTGATGTACTATGATAGTACCAGTCAGATGTTTCACATGTGGGAAAGTTATAGGAGATAAGTTTGATGAGTTTGTTGTAAGAGTCAGAGAAAAACATGAAGATCCTGAAAAGGTTTTAGATTCTCTTGGCTTAACTCGTGTTTGTTGTAGACGAATGGTCATGTCTGCATTTGAGTATATAGACGATGTTATTGCCTATGAGGAGGGGTTGAAAAGACAATGAGCGATAGTTCGCATGCAGAAACTAAATTGCTGGTTCCAGCATCTCAGTATATGCTCGCAGGTGTGCACATAGGCACTACTGTTGCAACAAAAGAGATGAAAAGGTTTGTAAAGTTAAGATCTGCAGATGGGCTGAACATGTTTGATATCGAGAAAATAGATGAAAGGCTAAGGATTGCTGCTAAAGCGATAGCGCGATACGATCCAACTAAAGTTATTGTGGTTTCGACAAAAGAATACGGGACTAAGCCAGTTGAAAAGTTTGCCCAATACACTGGTGTTGTTGCAATAACTAAGAGGTTTCCACCAGGGATTTTCTCTAATCCAAAAGTAAGTTACTATCGTCCAGCATCTCTTGTTTTCATAGTTGATCCAAAAGTAGATGATAAAGCAGTAAGAGAGGCTTCTATAGTTGGAATACCTGTAATTGCTCTCTGCGACACTGACAACTCATGTTCAAATATAGACTTAATAATTCCAGCTAACAACAAAGGACGAAAGTCCTTAGCACTAATATTTTGGATACTGGCTAGGGAAGTATGCCGGGCTAAGGGTATTATTGCACCAGATGCTAGTCTTCCAGAACCTCCTTCAGCTTTTGAATATCCTTTAGAAGAAGTTGAACCTGTTGAACAAGAATGAGTAAAAGAAACTCGATACTTGCTGGAAGTTGGTACCCTGCTTCTAAGGAAAATTTGCTGAAAGAAATAGAATCTTTGTTTCTTGGCGAGTTTGGACCTGGAAAGTTACCTAGGTTGGGAAACTACAACGATAATCTGGTAGCATTAATTTCTCCTCATGCTGGCTATGTCTACTCTGGACAAGCTGCAGCCTGGAGTTACTACGAATTAGCCAAGCATGGACCTAGAGATCTTGTAGTAATCATTGGTCCCAACCATTCTGGCATTGGTTCTGGAATTTCAGCATCGTCGTTCAGAAAGTGGGAGACGCCGTTGGGAAGCTTAGAGGTTGACCTTGATTTTTCTAAGGAATTGGCTAAAAATTTTGAAAGTTTAGATTTTGACGATGTGGCGCATGCCAGAGAGCATTCAATCGAAATCCAATTACCCTTTCTACAATATATCTATGGTAGTTCATTTAAGATAGTTCCAATATCTATTTGGCTTTATGATTTAAACTTATCAATAAAACTCGGAGAGTCAATTGCAAAAACAATTAAAGATTGTGATAAAAAAGCAGTAATTATTGCTTCAAGCGATATGACTCATTACATGCCTAAAGAAGTTGCAGAAACAAGAGATAAGAATACTTTAGATGCAATCCTCTCTTTAGATGAGTTTAAAACTTGGAAAGTTGCAAGTGAACTTGAGTCTCTATGCGGGCTCGCTCCAGTGATTTCTGCAATGAAAGCCGCAAAAGTGCTGGGCGCAAAGAAAGCTGAGGTTTTAAAGTATTATACTAGTGGAGATGTGACGGGGGAAAAAGATGCCGTAGTTGGCTACGGTTCTGTTGCATTTAAAAAGAGTTAATTAGAACTTAAAAGCAACTGATCATAGTAATGTAAACTTTCGTCTTTTTATTAAAAAAGTTTTCTAAAGGCTAAACACAACTTTTAAATCTTGTAAGTTACATCTCTTGGCTCATGCCTGAACACTATTCTGTAGCAGAAGCTCCAACCAAGGTAATAATTTCAGGTGAGCATTCCGTTGTTTATGGCTATCCTGCGCTCGTTATGGCTATTAATCTTAGAACCAAAGCCAAAGTTAAAGTTTTGGATGAAAACAAAATTTTTGTAAAGTCGTTAAATTATGGCGAGCTCGTTCTTGATTTAAAATCCTCTTCTTTTTCTGGTAATAAGGCTCTTCTTCCTGCAGCTTCAGTAGCAAAATCTATTCTAGCCGAAGAAGATTACAATGGAGGTATTTCGATTGAAACGTATAACGAAGCTCCAAAGTCTTCTGGTCTTGGATCTTCAGGTTCTACTTTTGTTTCAGTAGCAAGAGCTACTTATCTTGCGTTGGAGAAAGAACCAAGCTATAGCGAACTTTTTGAAAAAGCAATGATTGGTGAAAAAATGGTGCACTTAAATCCAAGTGGTGTTGACGTCGAAATTGCGATAAAGGGTGGTTTACTGAAATACATAAAGGGTAAAGGTTCTGAAAAAGTTGACTTAGAGTACAACTTGCCATTGTTAGTTGTCAATAGTGGATATGAAAGAAATACTGGCCTTATGGTAAAAAGGTTCAGAGAAAGCTTAGAAAGTTCAGTGTACATGAAAAATTTATTATTTTATATTTCAAATGTAACTGAAGAAGTAGAAAAAGCATTAAAGGAAAGAAACTTAAAATTAGCCGGAGTTCTTTTAACAGCAAATCATCTAGCTTTGTCTAAGTTTGGTGTTTCTAACGAGAAGCTGGACGACATTGTTGGTTTTTGTATATCTAGTGGCGCATTTGGTGCAAAACTCACAGGAGCTGGAGGTGGTGGAGCAGTTATTGCACTTTCTGAAGAAGAAAAACTTAAGGTTATTTCTGAAGCCTTAAGTGCCCGTGGCATTAGAAGCTTCTTAGTCAGGAAAAGTGAAGAAGGTGTAAGATGTTGGAAGGAATAACTATAATTAAGCTTGGAGGAAGTATAATAACTGATAAAGCCGTTCCATTTAAAATTCTATATGATAACATAGCTGACATTGCTGAACAGATTGCTAAGTATGGAAGAAGAAACCTCTTGTTGGTTCATGGAGGTGGCTCTGTAGGTCATTATTTAGTTGAGAAATTAAAGTTCAATGAAAAAGAAGCACAAGATCCAAAGGCAATTTCAACTATAATATATGAAATGGATAATTTAACTCAAACAATATCAAAAACCTTCTTAGAGTTCGACGTTCCTATAGTAGCACTTCAAACTCATTCCATTGCTTTTTTGGGCGAAAGAGGTGTAGTGCTAGACTCAAAATTCATTTTAAATTGGCTAAGAAAAGGTCTAATTCCTATTTTAAAGGGCGACATAATACTTGGCTATGATAGCTTAGCAAGAGTTATTTCAGGAGACGTTATAGTTTCAGAACTAGCTAAACTTAATGAGGTGAGAAAAGTTATCATGTGTTTTGATCAGGATGGTATCATAGGTAAAGACGGAAGTATTATAAAACAACTAAGCTTAAAGTCAAACTTTGAAGAATTAATTTGGTCGACTGGTAAGTATGACGTCACCGGCGGGCTTAGAGCTAAATTGAATGCTATGGCTCCAATAGTAAGTTTGAAGAAAGAGGTTTATTTCATGAACCCAAAAAGAAATAGGTTGCTTAATGCTCTGATGGAAAAGGAATTTAAAGGGACTAAACTAGTAGAGTGACCTCAATGAAGATCTCTAACAGAAAATATGAACACCTAAAGATTGCTACAAAATATCCTAAGCAGGACTCTTACACTGGCTTTGAAGATGTTTTACTTGTTCACGAAGCCCTTTCTAATTTTAACTTTTCAGACGTAGATACTTCTATATTTTTTATTAAAGAAAATATATCTATGCCATTGTTAATTTCTTCGATGACGGGAGGATTTAAAGAGGCTGAAAAAGTTAATAGAAGATTAGCAGAAGCTGCGCAAAGGAATCTGATCCCTATCGGTGTTGGGAGTATAAGGGCTGCTATTGAGGAAAAAAAATTCATTAAAAGTTATTCAATAGTTAGAGAGGTAGCTCCAGATGTTCCAGTTATCTCGAACATAGGAATTCAGCAATTGGTAAAAGGTGGTGTTAGTCTTGCAGAAGAAGCGGTAGAGCTTATTAACGCCGATGCTTTAGCTATTCACTTGAACAAGCTTCAAGAACTAATAATGCCCGAGGGCGAACCAAATCAAAGTGGAGCAGTCGAAGTACTAAGAGAAGTCATAAGAAAATTAAAAGTTAAAGTCATAATAAAAGAGACTGGTTGTGGGATCTCAAAGGAAATTGCATTATTAGCAAGTCATTTAAAAATTAATTATGTTGATGTTGGAGGTTCTGGAGGGACTAATTTTGCAGTTATAGAAGGAATAAGAGCAAAGAAAATAAGAGATGTTGAAAAACTAGAACTTTCAAAAAAGTTTTCTTCCTGGGGTATTCCTACCGCAATTAGTGTCTTAGAAGCTAAGTCTGTTGGAGGCATAGAAGTAATTGCTTCTGGAGGTATAAGAAATGGTCTAGAAGTTGCAAAGAGTATAGTATTAGGCTCTTGCTGTGCTGGAGTTGCTAGGCCCTTCCTTGAAGCAGCAATAAAGGGTCCAAAGTTTCTAGAAAAAACTATAAACAGATTTAAGAATGAGCTAACGGCTACTATGTTCTTAGTTGGCGCTAGGAGTGTCGAAGAGCTAAAAACAAAGCCTTACGTTTTAACAGGAACAGTTAGAGATTGGGTAATTCAAAGGAAGCTAACTCAAAGTTAAATAAGTGTTTTTTCTCTTAAAGTGAGAACATTAAAATGAGCCTCGGTGAAGTAAAGAAACTGGCGCTTCAATTAGCTTTAGAAAACGCCTCTAAATTTGGGAAAGCTAAGTCTTCTATTATAGTAGGGCACATGCTTGCTAGGGACCCAAGTTTGAAGCAAAGATTAGAAGAAGTAACTAAGATAGCAGACGAAGCTTGTCAAGAAGTTAATTCCATGTCTTTAGAACAAATTAAATACAAACTGCAGGAGTTAGGCCCTCCTCCACCAGTTAAAAGAGAACCAAAAAAGCACGAACTCGAACTTCCACCAAATCCAGAAATCCCGGGCTATATTTTAAGATTTGCACCAAATCCTGATGGCCCACTCACGCTAGGAAATGCTAGTCCTGCGATTTTGTGTAGTTTCTTTGCAAACAAGTACAAAGGGAAGTTTATTTTGAGGTTTGAGGATACTTCTCCCTCTATTAAGCCGCCTCTCCAAGAAGCATACAACTGGGTCATCGAAGATCTAAAATGGCTTGGTATCATACCTGATGAAATCTACTATCAGTCAGACAGACTTGAGATATATTATAATTATGCAGAGAAGTTAATTAAGATGGGGCGTGCATATGTGTGTACATGTAAGCCAGAAAATTTTAGGAAATACATAGCAAAGAAACAACCATGTCCTCATAGGGAGCAAAGCGTAGAGACTAACTTAAAACTTTGGAACATGATGCTTGAAGGGAAATTTCTGCCTGGTCAAGCAGTCTTTAGAGTAAAAACCGATTTAAATCATCCTAATCCTGCAGTTAGAGATTGGCCTGCTTTAAGAGTAGACCTTTCCCCTCATCCAAGAACAGGCACTAAGTATAAGGTCTGGCCGTTGTATAATTGGTCTTGTGCTATAGATGATCATGAAATGGGCATAACTCATGTTATAAGGGGAAAAGAGCACGCAACAAATGAAATAAGACAAGCCTTTATTTTTAATTATTTTGAGTGGAAAAAACCAATAACTGTAAACAACGGAAGAGTAAAGTTAGAGGGTTCTGTACTAAGTAAGTCAAAAATTATAAGAGGAATTAAGTCTAAAGAATTCTTAGGTCCTGATGACCCAAGGTTAGGGACTCTCATGGCTCTTAGGCGAAGAGGATTTAAACCAGAAGTAATAAAAAAGATAATTCTTGAACTTGGTTTGAAGCCTGTAGAAGCAACATTAAAATGGGAAAACATATATGCCCAAAATAGGGCCGCTATCGACAAAGATACTCCAAGGTTCTTTTTTGTTAAAGATCCCGTTGAATTAAAGATTAGTAATTTTCCGCCAGTTGAAGAAGTCATCTTGCCAAACCATCCTGACAATAAGAATTTAGGTAACAGAAAAATTAAGCTTTCAAGAAATGAAAAAATATTTATTGCAGCAGAAGATGCAAAAAACTTAAAGTCGAGTGAAGAAATCAGGTTAATGAATCTTTTTAATGTTATCATAGAAGAAGAGTTTAGTGGCGAAGTGGTGAAAGCAAAATTTCTGAGTACCGAAGCTAAATCAAGACAAGCTTCTCTAAAATTAATTCAATGGGTTGCTTCTGAGTCTTCTATAAAGGCTAAAGTTCTAATGCCAAGTGCTGAGTATGCTGAAGGATTAGCCGAAAGTAACCTAAAGGTTGTAGCGCCTGGCTCTGTTGTCCAGTTCGTGAGGTTCGGTTTTGTTAAAGTAGAAGATTTTAGCGATAACCAAGTGGCATGTGTTTTTACTCACAATTAAGGCAAAAATCTACTAAAGAATAACGCCGTCATCAGCAGTTTCAAAATAGATAGATTTAAGTAGATTGTTCAAAAACATTGGTGCTTATAAGTAGAACTAAAGACAATAAATTGAAACACTACAAAAACCTTCAGATAGAGGGTCTTTCTCCAAGTTTGAAGCTGTTCGAGGAGCTTATGAAGGCTTGGAGTGGGTTCACTCTAACAAAAAAGAAGGCTGATGAAGCCTCAGAGTTACAAAAGTCTATTTAAGACTACGTAGCTCAGAACCCTTTTTACACTTTAAGTTTTCTAACTTATTAAGAACTTTATAAGACAAAATTCCTTAAGCTTCCTATATGCTTAGCTCTTATTTAAGTTAAAATATGACAAAAAGGTTTATTATCCTCATTTTTGTATCTCGAGTTCATCAAAATTAAAGGTGTAGAAGAGTATGCCGAAGTATAAAACAACAGAAGAGATCCTAAAGATAGCTAATAAAAGGGAAAATATAAGAGACATGGGAATAATAGCTCACGTAGATCATGGCAAGACTACTCTAAGCGATAGCCTTCTAGCATCCTCAGGGCTACTTTCTCCTTCTATGGCGGGTGAGGCCTTAGCACTAGATTACTTAAAGATAGAGCAAGAAAGGCAATTTACTTATAAAGCCGCAAATGTGTCTCTGTACCATGAGCTAAATGGTACTCCATACCTAATAAACATGATTGATACTCCTGGTCACATCGATTTTACCGGGTTTGTTACTAGAAGCTTAAGGGCAATAGATGGCGCTGTGGTAGTAGTTGATTCTGTAGAAGAAGTAATGGTTCAAACAGAAACCGTTACTAGACAAGCTCTCGAAGAGTATGTTAGACCTGTACTGTTTATCAATAAGGTTGATAGGCTAATAAAAGAGCTAAAGTTGTCATCTCAAGAAATAGAGTCGAAGTTTCTTCGTATAATAAGAGATTTCAACAAACTAATAGACCTCTATGCTCCTCCTGAGTTTAAAGATGCATGGAAAATTAATCCATTTAAGGGGAGTGTGGCTTTCGGTTCTGCAAAAGATAGGTGGGGTCTCACTCTAGATCTTGCAGCTAAAAAGGGGCTTAAATTTAGTGAAATTATTTCAGTGTACGAAAGAGGCGAACATGCACGCTTGTCTCAAGAGTTCCCAGTTCATGATACAATACTTAGTATGGTTGTTAATCACATACCTCCTCCAGTTCAAGCACAAAAGTATAGAATTCCTAAGATTTGGCATGGTGATATAGATAGCGAGATTGGAAAAGCTATGATAAATTGCGATCCAAATGGTCCTATCGTCATGGTGGCTTCTCACATTAGAGTTGATCCTCAAGCTGGAGTAGTTGCTACAGGAAGGTTGTTTTCAGGTACTGTTTACAGTGGACAGGAAGTATACTTGATAGGTGCCAAGACTAAAAATAGGATACAACAAGTTGGTTTATACATGGGACCCTATAGAGAAGTAGTTGGTTCGTTACCCTCTGGGAATGTTCCAGCTCTTTTAGGACTTTCAGATGCAAGAGCTGGTGAAACAATATCTTCTCTTCCTGACATTGTTCCATTTGAAAGCATAAAGTATGTTAGCGAACCTGTAGTAACAATCGCAATAGAACCAAAACATCCAAAAGATCTACCCGCTCTAGTTAATGAGATGAGAAAGCTAAGCATTGAAGATCCAAACTTAAGAATCCATATAAATGAACAAACAGGAGAATACCTATTAAGCGGAATGGGCCAACTACATCTAGAGGTCGCTTTAACTTTTATAAAAGAATCTGGGTTAGAAGTAGTTACCTCAAATCCTGTAGTAATATATAGGGAAAGTGTTATGGAGAAAGGAGGTCCTATAATGGTCAGATCTCCCAACGGCCACAACAAAGTTTCTATCGAAGTTCAACCTCTTGAGCCAGAAGTTTTACAAATGTTAAGTAGAGGTGAAATCACTGAATTTATGGACAACAAAGAAAGGGCAAAGTTACTTAGGAATGCGGGCTGGCCTGCTGATGATGCAAGAAACGTTTGGGCAATAAGTGAAAGTCTTAGCGTCTTTGTTGACGCTACAAAAGGAGTTCAAAGACTAGAACAGGTTAGTGGTTCAATGAGAATGGGTTTCATAGAAGCAATGTCTGAAGGTGTGCTAGCTAGAGAACCTGTAAGAGGCTTAAAGGTGCGTTTAGTTGATGCGACGATTCATGAAGATCCCGCTCATCATGGTCCAGGTCAAATAATTCCTGCAATTAAAAGAGGTATATACGCTGCTATGTTGCTTGCAAAACCTGTTTTACTTGAACCAATACTTAGAATTGACGTTAGAATTCCTGTAGAACAAGTTGGAAATGTTACAAGAGTTATTAACCAAATTAGAGGAAAAGTTGTTTCAGTTGATCAAAAGGGCAATATGACATATGTTGTTGGTGAGTTACCTGCTGCCGAATCCTTTGGCCTTTCAGAGACCCTGAGGAGTGCAACAGGAGGTAGAGCTTTTTGGGACACTTCATTCCTTCGTTGGGAACCAGTTCCTTCTTCAATTGTTCAGAACGTAATAGCTGAAATCAGAAAGAGAAAAGGACTACCACTGGAAACACCAAAATTGTCAGACTTTGTAGAGTAGTGCCTTCCTTAAAGTAATTTTTACAAATAGAATCCAGGTACTTTTATTACTCTAATCTGTTTAAAGAACTAGTCCATTAACCTAAAGACCTTGTCTAAGGACGCCAAAGTAATTTTCTATCAGGATAAAGAGTGCTAAACTAATAGCAACTACTCTAAGTTTTGTTTATTTTTTCAATTTCTGGTTAAAAAAGTTAAAAAACTCAAACATAGCTGACAACTAGCAAGTAGACTTCTTTCTTTCAAAATTTTTATTTTTGTTGCGTCTGTTCTGCCAATACTAGCCTGTCCCAATCCACATACTTAGTTACTAGGTCTTTTAGCATTTGCTTTAATTGTTTTTGAGCTTCTTCCTTTCCTAGCTGAGTAACATTCCATGTTACAAAAGGTGGGTAGAATGAGGCTTCCTTAAACTTCGGTTTTCCCTCCTTTACCTCAAATCTGATATAACCCAATTCTTTTATGTAACAATTTTCATTTGGGCAAAGAATGTCGATTTCATTTTGTTCCTTCTTTAGGAATAGTAATTTAAATTCAGATGCGTTTTCTATGTACCTCCCACAAGGACATTGCACCGTCATTTTTCCTTCATCTAGCTAAAAGCTAAAAAAGATAAATAAAAATCTTTCCTATGAACGTATTTTACTCAATATAAATTTATTTTTTTTAAGTAAAGCTTATAAGAGCTTTTGTTCTTATACCGTGGAGGGAGAGTTAAGTAAGGGGGTGAATGGTGAATGTCTCAAGTACCAGCTGCTGCTTTGGCTGGAACACCAATTCTCGTTCTTAAAGAAGGTAGTACAAGATCAAAAGGGAAAGAAGCACAAAGGAATAACTTCATGGCTGCTAAAACCATAGCTGAAGTCATCAAGAGTTCTCTAGGACCTCGCGGAATGGACAAAATGTTAGTAGACAGTCTGGGCGATATAACAATAACCAACGATGGTGCTACTATTTTAAAGGAAATGGAAGTTGAACATCCTGCTGCAAAGCTTATGGTAGAGGTTGCAAAGACAACAGATCAAGAAGTTGGCGATGGGACTACTTCTGCAGTAGTACTTGCAGGTGAGTTGCTAAGGAAAGCAGAAGAACTCCTAGATATGGATGTACATCCAACTATTATTGCTGAAGGATACAGAACAGCAGCAAACAAGGCTATAGAAATATTGAAAGAAATTGCTGTAAAGGTTGACCCAAAAGACAGAGCAATGCTAAAGAAAATAGCAATAACTTCTCTAGCAAGTAAATTAGTAAAAGAAAACAGTGAACAACTCGCCGATCTCGTAGTAGATGCAGTGTTAAAAGTAACTTCAGAACTAGACGGGAAACTTGTTGCAAGAATAGATGATATAAAAGTAGAAAAGAAGACAGGTGGTTCAATTGCAGAAACGCAGCTGATTGAAGGAATAGCAATAGACAAAGAGGTTGTTCATTCAGGTATGCCTAAAAGAGTTCAGAATGCTAAGATAGCACTAATTTCAAGCCCACTAGAAATTGAGAAAACAGAATTTGACGCAAAGATAAACATTGAGCGTCCAGAACAAATAAAGGAATTTTTAGATGAAGAACAAAGAATTCTAAAAGAAATGGTTGATAAAATAAAGGCAACAGGTGCAAATGTAGTCTTATGCCAGAAGGGTATAGACGATGTTGCTCAGTACTACCTTGCAAAAGCAGGAATTCTAGCAGTAAGACGTGTAAAGGAATCAGACATGGAAAAAGCTTCGAAGGCAACAGGCGCTAGAATTGTCAGTACGCTTGATGAGTTGTCTCCTGCTGACCTTGGAGAAGCTGAGCTTGTTGAAGAAAGAAAGCTCGGAGAAGACAAGTGGCTTTTCATAGAGAAGTGTAAGAATCCTCACTCAGTAACACTACTCATAAGAGGAGGCACTGAAAAAGTAGTTGATGAAGCAGATAGAGCGTTACACGACTCAATAAGCGTTGTAAAGGATGTAGTAATGAATCCATACATTGTCGCAGGAGGAGGCGCGCCAGAAGTGGAGTTAGCTTTAAGAATCAGAGACTTTTCTGAAAAAGTTCCAGGAAAAGAACAACTTGCAGTAAGAAAGTTTGCAGATGCTTTGGAGGTAATTCCATCAATACTTGCAGAAACCTCAGGAATGGATCCAATCGATACTATAGCCGAACTAAGAAGGTTGCACGAAAACGGGAAGAAATGGGCAGGTGTCAATGCTATTCAGAGAAAAATCAGCGATATGTGGGAAGAAAATGTAATCGAACCAATGGTCGTTAAGCAACAGATCATAAAGTCAGCAAGTGAGGCTGCAAGCATGATCATAAGAATTGATGACATTATCGCTGCTGGCAGACCAAAAGAGAAACCCTCTGCACCAAAACCACCTGAAGAAGGTGGCGCAGGTCCCAGCGAATTCGAGTAAAACTTTTATACCTTTTTTCTTTATTTCTTTTTGTGCGGCCGTTGTCTAGTCTGGTAGGACTTCAGCCCCCCATTGCTTTTTAGGGGAACGCTGAAAGCCCGGGTTCAAAACTAAGTAGTGAAAGTCCCGGCGGCCGCACTTCTTACTTTTACGAGGGTAAGTAAAGTTAATAACTTTCTAAGTTTCCTTTTAATAGGCCGAATTTCATCAAATGGGAGGAGGGTTGTTCTTCTTGTATTCGTTATTTTTCTTTACCCACCTTTTAAATTCCTCCTTTATAGGATACCTTTCGTAAAGTTCTTCTCTGATACTTTCAAATGACCTTATCGGTTTTTTAGCATATGATGCTGCTGTGAATACTTTATTGTTTTTTGATTCCATTATTACTCTTTCCATAACTTTTCTCCATTCTTTATCTCTAATTAAGTGATGATCTATGATTACTTCGTTAATATTTTTTGCAACAATTTTCATGTTTTCAATCCCTCTCAGTATGTCTTCTTCATCGACTGAAAAGCCTGATAAATAAGTTGGAGGCCCTCCCAAATAGACTAATTTCGGTTTTTCATCGATAATTGTTTTTAGTGTTTTACTGCTTATTGGTCCCTGTACGTCTGGAGCGAAGATAAATTTATCTTCATCTACAACAACTTCTATCATGTTCAGGTATCCAAGCCCAGAACTTTCTTCTCCATGTGGCGTACGACCTATAATCTTTATCAATACATCACCTCCAAGTTTTATTTCTTTATCATCTCCAATTATAACTTCTTTAGCTATTTCTTTCAAAAATTTTTGAAAGTACCAGCCTCTAACTTTTTGTGAATAGTTTATGTAGTTTTCTATATCTTTTACTATAACTGTTTTGTCTTTAAATATGGCCTCAGACTCATTCTTATCACTCCAAGTCCATAAGTTGTCCTTTTTTTCGAATGGAGGTGTGTAGTGGTCATAGTGATAATGTGTTATCACTATAACTTCTGACTTTACAGAAATATCTCTTAAGTTCTTTCTTGAGGCTTCTAGTGCGCTATACTCTAAAGGGTGCGGAAATAATCCAAACCTAAATCCAAGAGCTGCTCCTGGATCAAAAAGGATTTTTACGCTTTCCATATCAACAAATGTTGCCATGCTCCTAACTCCAAAAGTCTCTGCTGCAACTGGTGTGATTCTTATCTTAGTCATTTAGGCTTCTTTTTTAGATGACGAGTCTAAATTATGCTTTAAAAACATTTTTATTTCTCATCTTAAGACATTTTCCTTGGGGCTATGATTTTACTGGCCTTTGAGCATAATGCTCTGGATCTTGAGTTATGAGCCCCCTAAAGCTTTAAATTTGTCTTTTATTTTCCGTTAGCCTCCTAACGTTGCCTTACTCTACGAGAGTTAGAAGAGTGAACGATGTAATTGTCGTTGAGTTTAATCGGAAGAAGATAGTTTTAGATAGTAAGTCATTTAAGAAGATGGTTCCTGACTTCATTTTTATTTCTCATGCTCATAGTGATCATCTCCCAGGTTCTTCTTTTAACTTTAGAGTTATTTCTTCTGAAGAAACAAGACTTATTATCTTAGCTAAGGGAAAAAAGTATAATTTTGTAGACGAACCTGATTATTATAAGGATGAGTTTGAGCTAATAAAGACTAATCATATACTTGGTTCAAGAGCATTGTTTGTAAAAAATGATGGTGGTATACTTTATACTGGAGATATAAATGATAAACAGTTCTTTAATCTAGAAGTTCAAAATTTGCCAAAAGCAAGCACTTTGCTTATCGAAGCTACATATGGTCTTCCACGCTTTTTGTTTAATTCTCCTAGAGATGTCTTAAAAGAGGCAAAAGACCTAATGTTAGACTTACTAAGGAAAGGAAAAAATATAGTTATTCTTGGATATCCTTTAGGTAAATCACAGCATTTGCAACTTTTTTTCGATAAATACTTCATAAGCTTTAACAACTATATTTATCCTTCTATAAGTTTGTACAATGACATATACTCAGTATTTAACTACAAAGTACTTCCAAAAACTCAAATAAACTTAAGCACTTTAACCAATTTACTTAAAAGTAAATCGAACGTAGTTTATCTTCCTATGCATCTCGCCAAAAATAAAATTGTTCAAAGTTTAAAGAGCCACAATTTTTCTCTTATCGCTTTCAGTGGATGGGCTTTAGAAAGTGGGTTTAAAGAGAAGCTCCAAGTAGACTATGCTTTTCCAGTAAGTGATCATGCTGATTACTATGGCTTAATCAATGTCGTGAAAGATGTAAGCCCAGAAGTTGTTTATGTTACTCATGGTTTCGTTGAATCTTTTTCAAATTCGCTTCGGAAAGAGGGCTTTATAGCTCATCCTCTTTAATTTTTATTTAAACATACTTGGCTTTCTTAAGAATCTCTTTAATTTTTTTAGGTTGATTCCCTCTCACTGCTCCAAGTTCTGTAATTATGGCAGTTATGTACTTGGCTGGAGTTATATCAAATGAAGGATTAAGGATCTCTGGATTTCCTAATCTTCCTAAGTTACCATTGTATACTTCTCTAATGCTTCTATATTCAATAGCTATTTCTTTCCCTGTTTTAGCATTCGTAGCTATTTTATAACTTTCAGCTGTGACAAAAAAATTTTTGTTTTCTTCTTTTGCTACAACTGCGATTGGATATGTTCCAATTTTGTTGATCACGTCTCCGTTTAAAGTTATGGCATCTGCTCCTACTAAAACCAGATCAACATTTTTCATAAATATTCCTGAAGCTGAATCTACTATTAACTTTACATTAATGTTAGACTCTCTAAGTTTCTTAGCAGTAATGTACCCTTGATAGAGAGGTCTTGTCTCTGTAACATAAACTTCCTTAACCTTTCTATCCTCATTTATCTTTTTTATTACCTCTACTGTTGTAGAGCTATGACAATGCGTCATAATAGAAACTTTTGTTTTAATTAATTTTGAGAAAGCAGTAGCTATTTCTTTTTTTGAATTCTTAATTTTATCCAAGAAATAATCTATTGAAGAAATCATCTCATCACAAAGTTCATTTTTTGTTATATCTTTGTTCCTACTTTTTAGCTTAAGTCTGTACTCTATGAATCTTAACGCATTAGGCAGAGCTACAGCAGTTGGCCTTGTTCTTAGTAAACTCTCCTTTATGGCTTCAAAATTCTCAAGAAATTCTTCTCTATTTCGCGATTTTTCTAAAATTTTCCTAGAATCTCTTCGTATACTTTCTAAAGCATATTTTGCTATTACGCTAGCACCTCTAATCCTCATGTTTTTTATGTCTTCCACAGCTTTTGCCACATTTTCGAAGTCGCTTTTCATAGAGTATAATTTATCCATTTTCTCAATATCTTTTAAAGGTTTGTCCTTAAGACAATTCTATGAAAATGCAAAAGTGAGTTCTTCATACCGTCGTCTTTTTATAAACTTCTAGTGTTTCATAAGCGATTTCTCTCCAATTGTATTTTTCTTTTGCAGTTTTATATCCAAGTTCTGAAATTCTGTTCCTTAAGTTTTCATCAGAAAATAAGGTTATAAGCCGTTTTGCTAATTCCTCAGAATTGTTAGGTGAAACTTTTAACCCATTTATGCCATCCTCAACGATTTCGGATAATCCTCCTGTATCTGAAACAACTACTGGAAGTTTGTTTATCATTCCTTCAAGAGCAACTATTCCAAAAGGTTCATAGAGCGATGGTACAACAAGCACGTCCGATATTTTAAAAACTTTATTTAATTCTTCATCACTTAAGTAACCTGTGAAGTATACTTTGTCATAGACTCCAAGTTTCCAAGCAGTTTCCTTCATTCTATTAATTGCGTAACCATCTCCAACGGCAACAATTTTTGCACTTATTCCAAACTTAAGTACGTAAGGTAGTGCACCAATTAAGACATTTAACCCTTTCTCATCCACCATTCTTCCTACGAAAAGAATTATCTTTTCAGAGTCTAATGCATATTTTCTCCTAAAGTCAATATCAACTTTAACTGGAGGCGACTCTGTTATCCCGTTTGGAATAACGTGAATTTTATCTGAAGGAACACCAAAAAGCCAAGCTACATGTTCTTTCATATACTTGCTACAAACCACTATTTTTTTAGATTCATATGTCCCCCAACCCTCAGTTTCATGAATTAATCTTTGCATAGTTCCATGGATCCCATTTCTTCTTCCATACTCTGTTGAGTGTATACTGTAAACAATTGGTTTTCCAATTAAGTACTTTAATCCAACAGCACTTGGAATAACCATCCAATCGTGAGCATGAATTACGTCAAAGTTTTTTCTCGTTGCTAAGTTTGCTATATATTCCAACATACTGTTGTTCATTCCCATAACCCAATTAATGAAATCGTAAGCCGGGTAACTGTAAGTTTCTACTCTATGTACGATTAATTTCTCATTTTTCTTCTCAATTTCTGGTTCTCCAGGGAAAGATGTTGTTACTACATCTACTTCTGCTCCAATTTGTGAGAGTTGCAAAGATAAATTGTATGCGTGAGTCGCCAACCCTCCTACTTTTCTCGGAGGATATTCCCAGACGAGCATAAGTATTTCCATTTTGTCTAACCTGTGCTCTTATTTTATTATCATCGATAAAAGAAAGGGTACGCAGTACTCTGCTTCTAAGTTTACTACCACAATTTTCCTTGAGTCTATTGAATACTCGTTAATAAGAGTTTCATATGTCTTTAAGCTGTTCGTTAGAATCATGCTTGCCTTTTTTAACAGACCTTTCTCTATGCTTGCGATTGAAATTGATAGTAAATCGAAGGAATCCTTGCTTCTTTCCTTTTCTGAAGTTTGAATTACTGCAACCCATGGAATCGAAAACTTACTACTAAGCATATATGCCGATAAAAAGCCCATCCACTCAAAAGAAATTATTAGATCAACTTTTTCTCCTAGTATAATATTTACTCCTTCTCTAATGTATTGAGTTGTTAAATAAGTTTCTAAAGCAAAAATAGAGTAGAAAGTTCTCACAGGACTACTCACTCTAGTAACTCTTATCGAATTTTCTACAATAGTCCCAACATTAAATTCATCATGAGTTAAAACACTTACTAAAAATCCTCTTTTTAAAAGCTCATTTGAAAAAAACTTTACAATAGAAGCCGTTTTCCCTATTTCCTTTGGTGGGTACTCTTCTGAAATTATCAGTACGCTCCTCATTTTTACGTGTACAGTGAGCTTGCCATTATTATCCCTAGCCTAGTAACGTAAACTTTGCGAAGTTTTTCATTTTCTTTTTTAGCTATATACTTTTTGCTTTCAAGGAATTCTAGTATTTTTTCAAGTTCATCCGGATTAATCTCCACAATTTTCTTTACTTTATCGATTTCCATAGCTCTCTCTTCGTCAACAGCTCCTGCTTCGTGAAGTTTTGAAAGGACGAAAAACTCTCTTGATATTCTTTCCATCTTTCTGGTTTAATTCTTGTATTTTATCTTTATAAATCTTTATAGTCGATCTTGCAATTGTTCAAAATTTTCTTTTATTGAATCTCTATAAAGGGCAGCGACGTTTTCTGGATTGGCCGTGATTATTACAATACCAAATCCAAGCTCGTAACCTGCATAAACATTTACCCTTGGAACAATCTCCATATGCCAGTGGAACTTTTCTTCTTCTCTAGGTGATATGTGAAAGTAAAAGTTGTAGCTAATGTAACCAAAGTTTTTTTCCATCGTATGAATAACTATTCTAATTAATTTTAAAAGTATAAACAATTTTTCTGGTTGCTTTGTTATATCCTTTTCTTTTTCTTTCGAAGTAATCCAAAGTTCATAAGGAGAAATAGGAACATATGGAGTAAACGCAACCAGTCCATCTTTATCAACAGCAACTCTTTCCTGATTTTTTGCCTCTTCTATGAGTAGGCTCATGGCATTTTCTTTCTTCGAAAAAATTTCTTGCTCTCTTTTTATATTCGGTGGAACTAGCGCACTTCCTATCACTTGTGTATGTGAATGTGGAACTGAAGCACCCGCTTCTTTTCCATAGTTCTTAAAAATAGCTACGTACTGTATTTTTTCATCTTTTTCTATCATTTCTTTTGTTGAAATCATTGCCTGCGCATAAGCTTTTAGCTCAATATTGCTAAAGTTGCTAATGTCTTTATCATGCTCCTTTGTTTCTACGATCAAGTAGTGATATCCATAGGGATAGTTTGCTTCGTTAGAAACTGTATCGAACGCTGGGTAAAGGTTTCGGAAAACTCTAGCTTGCCAATCTCCAGCATATTCTATTTCTTTTCCATATTTTGTTTCAAGTTCACCACTCTCCTTTACCTTAATTATGATTTCTGCCTTTGGAGTCATTTTTTCGTTTCCTGGACAAAATGGACAAATCTTTTTTTCGATTTCTGGTATCCTTTTAAAGTAATCTGGCCTTTTTCCTCTTTCGGTTACTATTATACCCTTTCTTCCAGAAAACCAGTCAGTTCTAACTTCCATCCAGTTCTTTTCTTTTATTTTTGACCTAATTAAGTTTTTGCTTTTTTTGAGATTTCTTTTAAACTAGTCTTCGATAGTAAGATCTCAATCGTTCCAAGCTAGCTTAGCAATTTCAAAACAGATAAAAGCCTTAACAAATAATTTTTACCTTTATTTAATAAAAAGTAATAAAGAACAAAACAATTAACCTAAAGCAAAACACAGTCAGTAAGGCCGAGAGTTAACTGCATAAAGCAAAAAGGAAGGCTATTTTTTAACTTAGACTTTTAAGAACTTAACTTTCAAGCAACCCAAAAAATAAAGTTTAAAAGTCTTTATTTTTAGTATCCTTTGCATTGAAAATGACTACACTTAGTTCGGAAGGTTATTTGACATTACTTGCTCATATCAACGAAAAGGGCGAAACAGATGTTAATGAGTTATCTTATAGTACTGGAGTTGCAAAAAGAGATTTAGTTCGGGCTGTAAATGTACTTAAGAAAAACATGGCTGTTGATTTTTATGAGGACAAGGTAAAATTAACAGAACTAGGAAAATTTGCACTAGAAAAAAAGGACATAAAAATAGTTTTCGGCTATACTCCAGATGAAAAGGTTCCAGATTACCTTTCGTTTAAGTTCTTTCTTGGCGAAGGCTTATTTTCTGGAGAAGTTGCAAGTTCATACCACGAATTCCTCGAAATAATAAAAAGAATAGATACAAGAAGCATCCTATTCCATCTTTACCGTGGGGATTTTGACAAGTGGTTTAACGATGTCTTCAAGGATAGAAAGCTTGCTAAAAAAATTATTGCATTAAAGGATAAATTAATGCCTCCAAATCGAGTAAGAGATAGGTTAATTCGAATACTGGAACAAAGAATCTCTGAGCTTAAAGAGGAGAACAAAAATGAATAAAGAAGTTAGCAAGACAATATCTTGGTTAGAAGTTTCATTTAAGGTTCCATCTGATTGGGAATTAGTTGCTGACTCTGGAGGTATAACTGAAGCCTACATGAGAATAGATAGTCCTAGTAGTGTAAAGTTGGAGATTAAGTGGGAGCGAGTTAAGAAGAAAGTATCTGATTTCTTCCCATACTTAACTTTAGACAACTACATTAAGTCGATAACGAAGGATTCTAAGCAAAAAGTTAATCCAAAAATCCTAGAAAAAGGAAACGCTAAAGTAAATGAACACAAAGCTGCTTTTTACAGGTGGCAGTTCGGTTCTTCCAATTTTGTAACTCTCTCTTGGGTGTGTGAGCCAGAAAGTAAGATCTTTTTGCTACAGTATACTCTCGACGAGGGTGAAGATAAATCAAGTATACTCCCTGAAATAGTGAAAAGTGTTTCATGCCATAACAAAGAAAGCTTTTATCCATTTGAAATATTTGATGTCTCGTTTGCAATTCCTAAAGAATTCCATCTCTCAAAGAGAAAATTAGCAATTGGAAAGGCTGAGCTTTACTTTTTAAGTCAGGATTCTAAAATTCTAGTTACGTGGGTCGGTTTAGCAAACTATCAAATTAAGAAGTATGGTTTTCTTGGAAAGGCAGTATCAAACTTAATGTCTGAAGCAGTAAAAGCATGCGATAATGACTTTTCTTCTTTGTTAAAAGCGATAAAACCAACAGACAACTTCATATCTCTTGAAAAAACAAATCATCCCTCTTTACCAATTCTAGGAAAAGCTACGTTTCTTTCGTTGGATGCGAAGCTTGATGAGCTTTCCAATAAAATATTCCTAGTTGCTTTTAAAACAAGTAGTCTCGAGAAAAGGGAGGTTGGAAGAAAAGTTTTTGTCAGTCTTAAGGGTAAACCAGAAGTGGAATAAGCTTTTAAATTCCATACAAAGCTTTAATAAAAGTTAGGTAGGGATCGATAGCACTATGTGGCCTTTCAAGAAAAAAGAAAAGACGATTTCAAGAGAAAGGTTTTTGAACGCTATACCCGTAAAAAACCCTATCATTAAATGGGAGACTTCAGATGACAACACAGTAACTCTCATAATTCCTAGAAATCCGGATACAGTTTCAACTTTTGTACAAAAGATGCTTACTATTCCAAGTGAAAAGAAAATAAAGCTAGATGAAATAGGGAGTAAAGTTTGGCTAAAAGTAGATGGGAAATCTAATATGCAGGATCTAATAAAATGGTTTTCAGAAGAATTTCGAGTTGCGCAAAGAGAAGCAGAAGTTTCTTTGAGCTTATTTTTCAAAGAACTTTCGAAAAGAGGCTTTTTAACGTTGCTTGTCCCATTACCAAAGCCTGGGACTCTTGAGGCAAAAGAAGAGATAGAGGAACTAAAATCACAGCTAAAGAGTCTTGAAAAGGAATTTAAAAAAGGGAAATTAAACGAGGAACAGTTTAACCAAATAAAGAAAACTCTAGAAGAAAAAATAGAATACTTAAAAGGTACGTCATAGTTCTCCCAAAAATTAAAATTACGCGATAGTGGCAAGCCAGCTTAGGCTTGAGACTCGTTTTCCTATTGAGTACTACTTAAAGCTAGCGGTAACAAAGACAACGCTCTCTATTGTACTCGAGTATCTTTTACTTTTTAAATAATAACTCGAGTTTTTCATATGGCCCCCAGTTTTCGTTTAGAAGTTAGAAGTATAGTTAAGTGATTCTTAGGTTGTCAGTTTCTAGTAACGTAAATAAAAGTCAAAAAATTATGAGAAAGTAAAGTTAAATGGCCGAAATCTTGAGCAAAAGTTCTTAGCTTAAGTATCCCGTTATAACTATACCTTTTCCTCTCTCGATACTAAACGTATAATACGTTGGATTTGTTGCAGTCCATCTCATCTTCCTTACGTAGAGTGTTCTCTTTACTTGGTTTCCAACTTTTGCTAGACCTAAAACTATTATTCCTGAGGCTAAGAACTCTTCAACTCCAAACCTACTAATCGAATTTTCTCCTGTAGGTACTTCTGAAGTTATTAAGTTAGTGGTCTTAATTTCATCTTCAATCGAGAATATCAAGCTCCTTATGTATTCTCTAGTCCAGGTTACTTCAGTTGTGCTCATAGTAACTAACGGTGCAACTGGATCTATAACCAATCTCTTTGCATTTATTGATTTCTGAATTTTTGAAAGTTCACTAACAATATTTTTGACTATAACGTCCATCTCCTTACCCCACATTTTTGCAGCAAAATACTGCCTGACAGGAACTATCATTAACTTTCTTTCAGCAACTAGTTGTTGCAAGTCCCACCCAAATCTTCGTGTATCAGCAATCAATGCTTCAGGTCTTTCATCGATCGTTACATAAATTCCAGGTTCAGAGTTTTTGGCTCCATGAATTAAGAACTGCAAAGAAAATATTGTCTTTCCGGTTCCTGTTTCTCCTGCTACTAAATATGTTTTTCCTTTTTCGAAACCACCCTCAGTAATTTTGTCCAATTCTGGAATGCCTGTTGACACTCTTCTACTAACTGTTGTACTCCTTAATGGTGCTCCGCAATTTGGACAAAACTTGTAGTAAGGCTGAACTAACGCTCCGCATACTTCGCATCTAAGAAACTCATCACTGCTCAAGTCTTTCTAGAAAACTAGAATGAGTACATATTTATATACTTGTCTCTATCTTATTTTTGTATTATATTTTTTACTATAATGTTTTATTTTACTAAATAGTACTCTCTTTGTCCTACTTAACGAAAATTTTAAAATTTTAATAAAATAGGAGGAGCTACTAAAATTTTAGCGTCTCTGTAAAATAGCGCCAAAGGTGAGTAGTTAGGAGTTTCTTGATTGAGCGAAGTTTTTAAAAATCAATTTGAAAGAGGAATTTTTTTATTTTGGTTACAATTCAAGCATTTTATCGTTATGTACTTCTTTTTCTTTCCTCTAATTCTTATTCTTGCAGTCTCTCCAGGTATGATGACTTTTTTGCAATTTTTGCAATAAAAATATCTCTTGAAAACAGAGAAATTCCTCAAATTGTATTTTTTCCAAATCTTTAGACATAATTCTAAAACTTTTTTTCTATCCTCATACTTCACCTCACTGTTATCTATAACAAAGTTAACTAATTTTTCTACTCTTTTCTTAGCAATTTCCTGAAGTTCCTTCTTTTTTTCCTTCTTCATGGTTAATTTCTTTGTAAGACTGATTTCAGCAAACAAAAATAGGTGCGGCGAGTGCGGCTTCCGCTGACCAAGTGGTCATGTGCGGGATTTGAACCCGCGATTGCCAGCTTTCTCCGTTGCTTCCCATGGAAGGCTGGAGTCCTAACCAGACTAGACCAACGCCGCACCTCACGTAGAGTTATGGCTAAATCTCTTTATATTTTTTTCTTTATTTACGTTTTTGTGATTTTTTTCAACCTAGGGTTGTATATGAGCTTATCCTGTCTTTTTGAATGGATTTTCTTTTCTACCTCTTTGTATCAAGTTTACTCCCTCATTCCGACACATACTACGTTTTGTGAGATAAAAATATCATAAAAGGTGAAATTTTCTTTTATCATCTCTTCTAATTCTTTTAATGTGTAACTGAAATAGGGCCTTTTCAAGATTTTTTTATCTGATGACCTCCAAGCTATGTAGAATAAGTTTTCTTTTCTTTCAAGAATCTTACTTTCTTTTACAACTCTTATGTTCCAAAAGGTAAAAATTGTTATTCCCGACTTTTTTAAGACTCTCCTTACTTCTCCTAACGCTGTTTTTACATCGTCTTTCGGTAAGTGGTGAAAAATTGCTATTGCTACTAGAAGATCAAATATTTCATTTTTAAAGGGCAAAAAAGTAGCATCAGCTACCACTGAATCTGCTTTCCACTGCATTGTTTTTATTTCATCTTTAGCTTCTCTGGTCATGCCAAAAGAAATATCCAAAGCAACATAAAATTTTACGTTTTCTACTAGGGTTGCAGAGTTAGTTCCTGGGCCGCATCCTTCATCAAGGGCTAATCCATATCTTTTCCATTTTGAAATTCGCTTAACATGATCGTTCTCCTTTCTCACCCTTTTGTATTCTTTTGAAATCTTGTTAAATACTTCAATAACTTCTCTCTTTATCATAAGAATGACTCACATTTTCAGAGAAGAAGATTTAATAAGAACCCCCTATTTAATCTTAACACGTAAGTTATGGCTCCCAAAAAGTCCGAATTACCTCAAGATTCTGAAGATGAAGAAAAAGAAAATGAGGCCGAGCAAGAGACGGAACATTCAGAGTCTTACTCTGAGATTGAAGACATTCCAGGAATTGGACCTGCGACTCTCGCTAAATTAAAAGAAATAGGCTATTCTACTCCTGAATCTCTAGCAACAGCGTCTATAATAGAGCTCGTTAAGGCTGGCATTTCAGAAAAAGTTGCTTCGAAGATAATTTCTGAGGCTAGAGGGAAAGTGGAAACAAGCTTTGTAACAGCTCTAGACCTTCTGGAGAAAAGAAAAAGCATACGAAGAATAACAACTGGTAGTAAAGCACTAGACGAGCTTCTTGGAGGCGGAATTGAAACAATGAGCATAACAGAATTCTTTGGAGAATTTGGAACAGGAAAATCTCAAATTTGTCACCAACTAAGCGTTAACGTTCAGCTTCCATACGAAAAGGGCGGGTTAGCTGGTGGTGCTCTCTATATAGATACTGAGAATACTTTCAGGCCTGAAAGGATAATGACGATGGCAGCAAATGTTGGTCTAGATCCACAAGAAGCATTGAAGAACATAATCGTGGCTGAAGCCTATAATTCCGACCATCAGATGCTAATTCTAGAACGATCTGATGAAATAATAAAAGAAAAAAATATAAAGCTGGTAATAATTGATTCCCTAACTGCTCATTTTAGAAGTGAGTATTTAGGCAGAGATACTCTGGCACTAAGACAACAAAAATTAAACAATCACTTACATAGATTAGAGCGTCTTGCGGTTGCCTTTAACTTAGCCACAGTCGTAACGAACCAAGTTATGGCAAAGCCTGACGAATTCTTTGGGCTTGGGACATATCCTATAGGTGGTCATGTTCTTGGTCATAGGAGCCAAACAAGGGTTTTCTTAAGAAAAGCTGCAGGTGGAAAAGGAAACAGAGTTGCTAGATTAGTAGTTGCAGTGGATAGGCCTGAAGGCGAAGCTGTGTTCAAGATAGATGAAAAGGGAATATCTGATGTTGAACCTTCTGAGTAATCTTTCAAGGTATAAGTCTGTTTTTATCTCTTGGATAGAGTGTAGTTTCTCTTATGTTGTTTTCTCCAGTAATAATCATCATTAACCTATTGAATCCAATAGCCCAACCAGCATGCGGTGGCATGCCATAACTAAAGAACTTTAAATGTTCAGAAAAACTACTTAAATTGAGCCCTATTTTCGTTATTCTATTTTCTAACTTTTCTCTGTTTTCTTCTCGAGTTCCTCCAGAACAAATTTCAAGCTCGCTAAACATTAGATCAAATGATTCTGTAGTTCCATCGTCTTTCACTTTTATGTAAAATGGCTTTGTATTTTCTGGCCAATCTGTTACAAAAAAGAATTTATCTTTTAAATCTTTAATTAGTTTTATGTGCTCTGAAGAAATATCCTCACCATAATTTATTTTCCCTCCTTCTTTTTTTACCATGTTCACAACTTCTTTGTAGCTATAACTCTCTATTTCTTTGTCTTTGTATTCTAAGAATTTTTCATTTAGAACTTCCTTGTATTCTCCATCGAGCTTGTCAAGTTCCTTAGAAATCGTTCTAATTAAATTGGCAAGTATTTCCATAACATCATTATAGTCTGCAAAAGCAACTTCAATATCAAGAGAAACAAACTCATTTAAATGTCTGGTCGTATCAAATGGTTCAGCTCTAAAGAACGTACCTATTTCAAAAACTCTTTCCAAGCCCATAGTAAGTTGTTCTTTGTAGAGCTGAGGGCTCTGAGCAAGAAACGCTTTTTTGTCGAAGTAATTTAGCTCAAATAAGTTTGCTCCACCTTCCGTAGCAGTTGATATTATTCTTGGAGTAACAACTTCTACAAAACCTTTTTCGTAAAAGAATTCTCTTGTAATCTTTAAAACTTCTGAGAAGAGCTTAAATATTTTTGCAGTTCTTGGTCTCATTAAGTCTATTGGTCTGTTATCGAGCCTTACATCTAAACTAGCGTTTATTTTTCCTCTAATTTCTAGCGGTAGTGGGTGTTTTGATTTATTTAGTACTTCTATTTCTTTTGCGACAAGCTCAAAGCCTTTTTTTGCAACTTTGCTTTTTCGTATAGTTCCCTTTACTTTTACTACATCATTTTGGTTTATTGTCTCTACTAATCTTCCAATTTCTTCTGGAGATTCTTCAGTTTTCCAAATAACTTGTACAGAATCAGTACAGTCCTTAATCTTTAAAAACTTTATCTTTCCTAGGTCTCTTGTGTCCTCGACCCATCCTGCAATCGTGGTTTCTTTACCTTCTGGTAGATTGGAAAGCTGATTTATGTAAAAGTCCTTATGCCTCATTCTCCCGCCTTAACCTCTTCTAAAGATATTTCAATTTTCTCATTTAATATCTTAGATAAAACTTGACTAATTTCTTTTTCATTAAACTTAAGTTTCCCCCTTATCCTAATTTCTTTTGCTTTACTTCCATCAGGAAGCCATAACTCTCTAATGTACAATACCTTAGCTGAGCTTCCAGCTATTTTTTCCATCAAAGTTCTTAAGTTCTCTTTTCTGTCAGTGACCACAACATCTTTCTTTGTTGCTTCTCTTACACGAGAAAGTAATAGGCTTAAAGCATCATACTTGGATTCAAGAATGTTTGCTTCATTAAAAATTAGAACGATGAGCTTGCTACTTTCTGCGCTTCCAATGTATTCAAGGTTCTCAAACTCTTTCTTCTTACCTAATAACTCTAAAATTAACCTGCTTATCGTCACATCTGTAAAAGAAAACCTAGTATTGAGTTTTTCTTTACATTCTTGACAAAAAATTTCCGTACTCAAGCAAATTTCATGAAATGGTGTTTTTACCATGTTCTATACTCTTCTCCTTTCTCCTTAAACGTTTTTAAAGGGGTAAATAAATCCTAAGTTGAGAGAAAATGCCTCTGGCCGATCCTAGCTTAATACAACTCGCACAAAAAAGACGTCTCTACTTTAAAATATGTCGAAAATGTGGTGCAAAGAATAGCATTACTGCAGTCAAATGTAGGAAATGTCACAGCTACAACTTAAGACTTAAGAAGAGAATGTTAAAAGCAAAGAAAAGTAAGTAGAGCCGTTCTGCTCTGAATTAATAAAGCAGGAGGCTAAAATATCTGGGTTTTATTCAAGAAATAAGCGTAAACTTTAAATAATTTTACTTTTATAGAATTTTCTGCCTTAAATCGGGCCAAGTCCCGAAGGATAGCTACAGGCGAAGTGTAGCTTCCTAGGAAGTAACGCGCTCACTGGGCCGGTGGTCTAGTCAGGTATGATGCTGCTCTCACACAGCAGAGATCGCCAGTTCAAATCTGGCCCGGCCCACCACTCTTAATTGCTAGTGCTATCTTAGTAGGTATTGCTATCTGGCTCCCTGAAGTTAGACTCTAGCACTTCTATTTCCTTCGCACCGCATTTTCATAATGTCTTTTCATCTTTTGTTCTTATTCCTGCTTTCATAACTTATGGTTAAAAACTAAACTACTTTGGAATAGAGTTGCTGAAACTTTACTCTGAGTAGAACTAAAAATCTAAAAAATTAGTTGAGTAAAAAAGAGAATAGCTTAAAACTTAGTAAAGCAATTTTTAGAATTTAAAGCTCTCTCAACACTTAAAAACTTGTCACACGATTCCCAAACTTCCGTAACGTTTAAAGTACCTTTATCTTTAAGATGTGAACAATGAAACACAATGAGCTTTGAAATAATAAACGTAGACCTCAATGGACGAATAGGTAAACTTTATACTAAGAGTGGGATTCTAGAAACACCTTACTTTTTTCCTGTCATCAATAAAAATAAGTTAGTTATTACCATTAGCGAGCTGAAAGATGAATTTAAAATAAACGGAATAATGACCAATGCTTACTTGATAAAAAAGGAATACGAAATTAAAGGGTTAGAAATAGAAGATATCCATAAAATTTTAAATTTTGATGGCATAGTTTATACGGATTCTGGAGGCTATCAAATACTCAGATATGGCAAAATAAAGGCTGAACCAGAAAACATAATTGAAGTTGAAGAGAAGTTAAATGTAGATATTGGAACTATTTTGGATGTCCCTACGGGTATAAAAAAAGATTATGAAAAAGCAAAAGAAAGTGTAAAAAAAACCATAGAGAACGCAGAAAGGTCTATTAAAAAGATTACAAGAAGAGACATACTTTGGGTTGGCCCCATACAAGGAGGAATCTTTGAAGATCTGTTATCTTTTTCATCACATGAAATGGCAAATAAGGGATTTGATGTTCTAGCGTTAGGTTCACCTGTTGAACTTATGGAAAGATATAATTTTCAGCAACTAATTAGAATGGGAATAATAGCAAAAGCAAATGTACCTACTGGAATCCCAATTCATTTTTTTGGAGCAGGTCATCCAATGATCCTTAGCTTCTTAGTAGCACTAGGTTATGACATATTTGATTCTGCTTCCTATGCACTTTACGCTTATGAAGATAGATATATAACTGCGCATGGTACATTTAAATTAAATGAACTTGACTATTTTCCATGCGAGTGTGAAGTGTGTAGCAAGCATACTCCAAAAGAATTGAATGAAATGGATAAAAATGAACGCACAAAACTTTTAGCGAAACACAATCTTTATGCAATCCTTAGAGAAATAAAGGAAATAAAGGAAAGAATAAAAGAGGGGACTCTTTGGGACCTAATTGAAATTCGGTCTAGGGTACATCCAAAAACTTTTGCAGCATTTAAAGAATTACTTCGGGTCGCTCCGAAAATTTTCAATGAGTCTCCTGTTTTTAAGAGGAAAGGAATCTTCGTGTTCGATCAAATGTCTGAAGAACGCCCTGAGATAGCTTATTCAAGAAAAAAAGAATTAGAAAAAATTGGTCAAAAATGTAAGCATATAATATTGCTTTTCATAAGAGAAGAGAGTAAACTTTCTAACAACATCATAGGAAAAATAGTTGAAAATATAAAACTTGACGAAAATAAAATGTGTGTGTATTATCTAAATAAGTTTTTTGGATTCGTTCCAATTTGGTTGTACTGGACCTCCCCCTTCAACAAGATAGTTAGTCCAGAAGATACTCTATCTGAAGAAAAAATTGAGGAAATTATAAATCATTTAACAGGTAGTATGCTTTCATCTAAAGAAGTTGAAATGACTATAATAAGGGATAAAGATAGTTTTTTGTTAAGCGAAAAGTTTATAGAGAAGCTTTCTGTTGAAAAGGGTATAAAAGTAAGAAATAAGATTGATTTAGAATGAAAATAAAATTTTTAGGAGCTGTAGAAGAAGTCGGAAGGTCATCAATTCTAGTTAAAACTGAAAAAGAAGGCTTTTTGCTTGATAGTGGCGTAGCTCTTGATCATTCAGTAAAGTTTCCAGCTTATGTGTCTCCAGATGAATTTAGTACCTTAATAATCTCTCACTGTCACTTAGATCATGTTGGATCCGCTCCTTTGTTTTTCATAGGAGGTGCAAAAAAGGCATTTTTGACTAAGATGACAAAGGAGCTTTCTAGAATCCTATTGTTGGACATGCTAAAGATTGCAAAAACTTATTTACCTTTTGAAACCCTTGAAATTAATAGATTTCTTCAGTATTCAACTGAAGTTGAAAAGGATAAGCAGTATGAGATTAGCGAGGATACTCTTTTGGAAATGAAAAATGCGGGTCATGTGCTAGGTGCTTCACAAATCCTTTTGAAGTTTAAAGATAAAGTGCTATTATATACTGGAGATATGAACGTAAATAGAACGAGGACCGTCCCACCTGCAAACACCGATTATAACGAGAATATAGATGTCCTTATTACAGAAAGTACGTATGCAACAACAGAACACCCTCCTCGAAACCAAGTAGAAAAAGAGCTTATCGAGGAGTCAAGAAAAATAATAGAAGATGGAGGCAAAGTACTCATTCCTGCTTTTGGGGTTGGTAGAGCTCAGGAAATTATTACAGTGTTTCATGCTAACAATTTTCCATATAAAGTTGCATTGGATGGTATGGCGAAAAAGGTTACAGAAATATTCATGAATAACCCTGAAGAACTTTACGACTACAAACAGTTTGCTAGAGCAGTAGAAAAAACTTACATTTTACAGTCAGATCAAGAGAGAAGATATGTTGCTCAAGAACCTGGAGTAATAGTAACACCTGCAGGTATGTTGAAAGGAGGCCCTGCTGTTAAGTACTCAGAAGAAATCGCCAAAGGTAAAAAAAATGCAATTTTTTTAGTAAGCTATCAGGTTGAGGGAACGCCTGGAAGTACATTGCTAAAAAAGAAGGTTATAGCAATGGGTGGTAAACTAGTGAAGGTTAATGCCGAAGTAAAACAATTTGATTTCTCTTCTCATAGTGGAAGGAGCGATTACATCAACCTTATCAAAAAAATAAATCCAAAATATGTGTTTTTCGTTCATGGAAGCAAAGAAAACATAGAGTTTCTTTTTAATGAAGTACAAAATAATATGAAAGATACTAAAGCTATAATGCCAAAGATTAACGAGGTTTATGAGGTTTAATTTTATAGTCTTTCTATGGGAAGCTTAATCTGGCTAAGAATCTCGTCCACTTCTTTTTCCGAATTTAACTTAATGACATATAAGTACTTTGGAGTCCTTAACTTAATCTTAAAAGCATCATCTGTTTTTTTTACCACAACCTTCTTCCCTCTGCTGCTTGCTATTTTTATGAATTCTTCTTTGTTCTTTACTTCCTTTGGCATACTTTAATCACCGTTTGCTTCGCTCCAATGTATTCAGTGGCATTTAATAAACATTAAAATTAACAGAAACTAAGGTCTACGTTCGGCATCATCGAACAGTGGGATCTGAACCAAAAAGCGGATTCTAAGCTGTGCAATCTTTTGGCCTACTTAGCAGGAGGCCCACGAAAAGTTTTTACGAACTCACAAAGAACTCATAGGCTTATAATCTCAAAAGGTTACAGTACTTAAAAGATCGTAGTTCAGAGCTTCTCTTTTTCTACGTTTTTGAAGGAGAAGTTTCAATCAAAAATACTAAGAAACCTTTAATTAAATCCTCTAAAAGCTTATTGCACCAGAAATGAAAAGTAAAGTAATAAAAATACAGGGAATCACTGGTGAAATGCCACTTATAGCAATTTCCGGCTTACCCGGATTGGGAGCTGTTGGCATAAACGCAGCTTCGCTATTTGTTTCCGAAGGAAGTTCCGTTTTAATTAGTCAAATTCTGATTAAATCCTCCTCAAGTAATCTCATTGTTTCTGAAAATGGAGTCGTTTCTCCCTCAGCTTTTAATGTTTACTATGTTACTTCAAAGGACTTTCTAAAACCAATTTTGGTTCTTCTTGGTTCTTTTCAATCACAAAATGCAGTTGAGCAATACAAGTTAGCAGAAACCTTTCTTAACTTAGCAAAAAAGTTAAGGATAAGGTACGTTTTTTCTTTGGGTGGATTTCAAACATTACGAAAACTTAAAACAAGAAATGTTTTCATAGTGCCTAATGACTTGATGACTCTTCGTCTTTCTGTTGTTCAAGGACTTAAACTTGCCAGTGGCCAAATTACTGGAGCTGCTGGGTTAATAGCAGGTCTTTCAAAGTACTATGGCTTTAAAGGTGGCGTTCTTTTGGCAGAGACAAATGGACAAGTACCTGACAACATTGCATCTCAATTGCTTCATGATAAATTATTAAGCTTAATAAACAAAGTAAGTGCAAGTTAAAAATTGTCTTACTTAAAAAATATTCAAAAATATAAAAATTAAATAGTTTCTTCTTTTGTTGATTGTACCTCTTTTATGTATTCTTCGTATATTTTCTGGACTCTTTCAGCAGCCAGACCTTTACCCTCGATGACTCCTCTTTCATCAACTCTTATTTTATCGAGTACTATTATAACTCCCGCTTCCTCGTTATACTTGACCATGTTCGGAAAAACTCTTTCCAGTCGGTCTGCAAGTGCCTTTAAATTAATGACTGCCTTTGGAAGGTATAATGCCTTTATCAAATTTCCGTTCAAGACCATTCTATAGTACTTTTGTCCTCCTTCTACTTCAACATCGCCAAGGATGAGTGTTAGGTTACTTGAGTCAAAATTTAGTAGAATTCCTCTATACCTTTTTCCGTCCGAAGTTTCAACGAGTACGTTCTTTCCAATAAAATTTCGTAACTCTGCTTCTATTTTAGCTCTTATCATCTTTCAACCTTAACTGCTGCATAAAGCCTTTTTATTGCTTTTCTTTAGTTAAAGAGTAGAACTCTTCTTCTTTTCTGTGTTTTTTTCAAAAATCTACGTTTCATAGACAATTGGCTTAACAATGAAAAAGATAATTGCAGCTTTTTTAATCCAAATATCTAGGTTCATCTTTATTATTTACGATTTATAAAGAGAAAATAACAAACTAATTTTAAAAATAAAGTATGAACTAGAGTAACGTTTTCTTGCTTTGCTATATTTCAACTCTCCAAAGTGTTACTTTACAAGAAAAGCAAGAATTTTTTGGTTGATGGCCACAAAGTGAGATCTTAGAGTTATAGCCCCGTTTTTAATCAAAGTTCCATTTTTCATTTTCACCTTTTGCACTAAGGTTAAAAAAGTCGCTTGCCTTATTTACTCTTCCTTTCTTTCCCCTTTTTATGGAGAAATTAGAATGTCTAGAGAATGACAGCAGCAATACTTTCTATACCGAAGAGAAAGAATTAGATAATTCTGTTTTTTCTTTCAATGACCTCTCTTCTCATCACCTTCTATCCCAGTACGACGTAGATGAGAAAATACGCCAATACACCTATTTATTACTTGAAAAATTAAACTTACCTTTATCTATGGACCTTGCTATATTTAAAACGTATTTAGAAATAAAGAAGAGCTTGCCTAAGAATAATGTAAACTCAGTAGCCTTACTGGCCTCACTGGTCGTCTTATATTCAAAGTTTTACAACTACCCAAAAAACATAAGTGAGGTGATGGAAATAGTTAAAGATTTTGACCCAAAAATTAAAAAAGGACGTATCCTCAAATATATGTATCTTATAAAATCTATCAATAAATCGTTTAACAATTATGTATGTCCAGTCTCTTTTATTGATATGATAATGAACAGACTTGAAGATAGAGGACTGATTTTTGTTAACCCTATATCAAAGAAATTTGATTACAAAAGATCATTAATCTTAATCTCAAGCTACCTATTAAGCAAGCTAAAAGATAAAAATATAAGTAGTAATCCGAGAGGCATTGCTGCTTGTTCAATTTATACTTCTAACATATTGATTGCAAAATATAAGATTTTTAAATGTAAACGCCTAACTCAAAAACATTTAGCTATTGCTTCTAATTTAGCTGAATACACAATAAGGGAAAACTACGAAAAACATTTTTCTATGTTTGTGAAGAATCCTCCAGAAGATTTACTATTACATCTTTCTCTCCTTCTGTCTCAGAACTAATGTAGAAGTATTGTTCTACAACTGTGATATCTATTTTATACTTTACCCGCATCATATAAGTTTCGTTACTCACCTTTATGCTATTTATGCTAAATACATAGGTCACTCGAGTATCGTTCTTTGAAAACTTGTTTGCTACCTTATTAAAGATATCACCTACTATGGCCTGTAGCTCAGAAGATTTTATCGTCTTGTTTTCAATCGAACCTATTTCTTCTTTTATCTCCCTGTCTACACTTTGTTCATTATTTGAAACTTCATTCGTTTTTTCATTAAATTTCTTTACGATATCAATACTTTTAAAAATGTTAGTAGCTTCTTTTACTACAAGTAGCACGATTAAAGCGTACAAAAAAGTAAATACAGTTAATGCAGGTACAATGCCTAAAGGCTTCATTTTGCTAAGTCTTCAAGGTAAGATATATCCTCTTACGATGTGTTCCAAGATGAATAAAGTCAGCCACATTATCAAAGTTGCCAAACTCACATCTATCTCTTCATACATTCTCTCACCTACTTGTTCATATACCTACAACCCTCTTTATAAGCTCCCCTAAAATTCTGTTTACCTCATAGTTAACCATCATGAGTCCAACCAAGTAAAATGAAAGTATTAGAACTGAAAATCCAAGTTCAAGAATTCCTAGCTTACCCTTTTTAAAACTTCCTATCAAGGATAACTCCCTGTTCACTTATAGACACATTTACACTTCTATCAAAGAGAACAGTAACATTTTCGTAAAAAGGAGCACTTATTTGAATAGCTGACTCATTTATTTTTTCTATTTTAATAACTTCTGACCCAATTTTTGGCAGATTTATCCTGAATTCTACTTTTTTGTTTGCTCTTGTGATATAATTGATTTTTTCAAATAAAATCTTTATCGTCTCTACTTCCTTTTTTTCATATGTAGAAACTAATTTCATTTCAAGAACTCCAATGGTCGTGCACAACAAAAACCACGCTAAGATTGAGCCAATAAACTCAATCTCTTCCATTTTTCACTACCTTCCTAAAATTAATTTGTTTAAACTTACTTTGGCAAAAAGTTCTCCAAGTATTTTAGCGATTTGAGAAAAATTTTTCGCAAAGAAATAAAGTATTAATGCTGAAATTAATCCTTCAATCATCATCGTCATCATCTTCTCCAATATCCTGCTCATTTTTCCTACAAAAACATAGTATGTGAAAGGCTAGTTATAAGCACCAATGTTCCAAATAATGGAATAAACGGCACGTCAGACTTTTTTGATTTAACTTTTGGGAAAATTAGTGTAAAACTCCAAGTAAACGGAAGGGCAAATGTAACAATTTTAACAAGCCTTTTACTACTAGTTTTATTCTGCAGTTTTCTTAGGAAATGGATTCTAAGCAAGAGCGTGTACGTGTTCACATAAATTGGTTCTATTAGGCTGGTATCAAATTGTAAGTTCGTGGGAAATAAGCCCAACATTAGTCTTACCTTAAAAATACCTACGCTTACTGGTTGTATAATTGCTAATGAAAAGATGAAATCTGCAAATCCAGAATATCCAAGTATAAATTGAATACCTGAAATCAATGCAACCTTTAAAATAGAAAGTAAGTAGTCGAAAGTATTCTCCAATAAAATGCCTTTTATGAGTACGAGTATCAGACTTAATATAAAAAATATCGCTAAAGAAATTGCAGAAACTTCTCTGTCTTTTATGTCTTCGTAGCTCATTATTATCCAAAGCAGTACCCAAATGAAAAGTAGTCCTTTTTCCAGCAACAACATTTTTATCCTTTTTACAAGTTTTATTTGTCCTTATAAAGGCCCACAGAGAGCTTTAAATTAGAATAAAAATGAAGCATGAGGATGCTATAATAGATGCTTTAATAGACGAGATTTCAAATTTAAAGAATGAGTTATCCATAGTAAAAAGAAGGCTTGATCTGTTACAAGGTTACATAATGAAATCTAAAGAGACTTCTCTAAATTCAGAAGAAGCTAAAAAATGAGAATCAAAGAAATAAGAAGGTTTAAGAACCATTTATTAATTACTGTGCATGATAACTTTAATGAAAGTCTCGTAGATGAAATTCTTAACTATGTGATCTTTTATATGCGTTTTTTCAGGAATATAAGTTCTGTTGATGTAAAGTTTAATAATTACGAAGAAACTATAGTTGACAAAGCAATTTTATCTAAATGTTTAAATAAGGCGCGTCAAATTTCAAAGCTTGTTAAGACAATAGCGTTAAGATATAGAAGCAAACTCGAAGGTATTGACCTAAGTTATTTGTCAGTCTATCCGAATTTCGGTGAGCTTTATAACTTAAATAAGAATCCTAAGCAAGAAGTTCTTCTTGCTAACTCAAATTTTAGTATGGGTTATGCTTGCAATGAAACTATTGAGATTCCGAGCAGATTATACCACTTAGACGCTGTTTTAAAAGGTGGTGTGTACTACATCAAGTATAAAGATATTTTTGTAAAGAATATTTTGCTTGATACTTCGTATTTTCTTAGATGGGTTGTTGATGATCGTCTTCTTGAACCAAATAGGTTTAGTGATTTCATCGAATATAGGTATAAGTTTGCCATAAGGTATCTAAACAAAACCATCAAAAATCTTTCTACTCAATTAATTAGAAGTATAGCGATTCATTCTGTTTTTGTTTCAATGGGTTTACCTTCCCTTTTTCCCCTCTTTTTAGATAAAAGTATCAACGAAATCTACCTTGATGACTTAGGAAAGACGGTATATGTTGAGCATGCTGATTATGGAAGGTTGCCTACTAATATCAAACCAAGGGATAAGGAAGTTAGAGCTCTTCTTTCAGCCCTAAGAAGGAACAGTGGCCAAGAGTTAAGTCTTTCAAATCCTTCTATTAAGGGTGATCTCTCGTTTTATAATTCTATTTTAAGAGTTTCTTTCGATTCTTTTCCTCTAGTTAACAACTTCTCCTTTGACATAAGAAAGTTGAGCAAAGAGTCAAAAAACTTATCAAGTCTTGTTCAAAGTGGTACCCTAGATAAAGTAACGGCATCTTTACTTGTGAATTTATTGAGAATTCGTGCCAACATTTCTATAGTTGGAGAGCCTGGAAGTGGCAAAACGACGTTACTTGCTTCAATTTTGAATTTTGTCCCCAAAAACTGGAGAGTCATAATTTTAGAGGATGTTCCGGAGATTTCTTACTCTTTCTCTGGGTCAAATTTTTGTTTAAAGCTATTTACTGATCCTTTTGAGTCTAAGACTAAAGTAAGAAAAAAGTCAGAAGAAATAGTTAAGCTACTTCACAGGAATCCAACTTATGTAGTTCTTGGTGAGTTACAGTACGAAGACCACTTCAAGTCTCTTTTTTATGCTTTATCTTCAGGGTTAAGAGTTATTCATACTTCTCACGCGCCAAGTATCGCTGGATTCATTGATAGAGTGGTAAATGTTTACAAAATTTCTAGTTCTTTAGTCTCATACCTTGATGTTGTTTTAGAAATGAAGAAAATAGAAAATGACGGTAAGGTTATACGAAGATTAAATTCTATCGGTTTTGTGAATATTTCAAGTACAGATCCTTATGAACTAAAAGTTGTAAACTTAAATAACAATAATTCAGATACTCTAGAAGGTATTTACCAGAATTGGATCAAAATGATATTAGTAAAGAGGAACGAAACTAACTACATTAATAATTTTTGTTTTTTGCAAAATAGTGAGCTATCTTGAAAATAAATAGGCTTATCAACTTAGTACAAGGCTATCTCAAACCTATCTTTGATAAACTGAGTAACAGAAGACTAGGTCTTTCAACTTTGCAACATACGTTGTATGTATCCTATAGAATAGTTGGCGAAAATGAAATTCATGCAGCTAGACATGTACTAAAGCTTAATGATGAAAGTGCTACATATAAAAAATTTATTTATGCTATAGGCTCTGGGCTCGATGCTGATAAATACTTAACATTAGAGCTAAACAAAACAGAGCAATACCTAAAGTTTAAGTCGAGTATTTATCAAAGGATTTCTTTTATTGAGAGCTATAATAGAAATATGTACCTGAGAAGTGTAGATAGGCTTAAAGTACTTTTAACAATATTTACTTTTTTATCATTTATCATACCGTTTGTATTTATTTTTCTCTCTTTCTTTCTCTTCAAGAATTATGTTGACTTTTTATCCTACTTTATCCTACTTTATCCAATTTTTCTTTCATTTTTTCTTAGGTTAGCAAGAGTTGAAGATAAATATGTCATCAAATAAGATCTTCGCAACAGTTATTCTTCTGCTATCTTCTGTTGTTGCTCAAACTTTACTCAGTGGAAAGAACTTTAACATAGTTATCATCTCTTTCTTTTCGCTCCTTATTTCTTTGTTGTTAAGAAACGAAAGTCCAAAAGTTAACGTTAAAGATAGAGAAAAACTCCTTGATTACTTTTCAAGCACAATATCTAGAAGTAAAGAAGGACTTTTCCAAGAGGCATCATTTTTTAAAGATTCAAAAAATCAAAGAATCAAATATCATAAAAAACTTGTCTACTTGGTTTCGAATGGCTTTCCAATAGAAGATGCTCTTTTGAAGAGTATTTCAGAAAGTAAAGACCCAATTCTCGTATTCGTATCAGAGCAGTTGCGCTATGGAAGAATAAGCTCTAACGAAGTTGATAAAGTGATTGGGATGTGGCTTGATAACTTAGGCTACATTCATGAAACTAATAGGCTCTTGTCTGAGTTTGAAAATAGAGTAACACTCTTAAATTACATTCTGTTTGTCTCCTTTGGCTTTATATCAGCATCGCTTAGATCCTTTGGATCTCTCATAAAAAATTCTGTAAACTATTTGTTCTTTAGCAACTTGAGTTATAATATCGATGCAATAACGCTATCTCTTCTCATGTTTTCTATTTCAATATTCACTGTTTCTTCATCTTACTTTAATCTAAGTAATAAAACTATTAAGTTTGCTACTTCTTGTTTTTTGTTTTTAGTTTCCTACCTACTTTTTGGAATAATCTTCTTTTACGCAGGCAATCTTTGAAAATATTGGTGCTTAAATAGCTTTAGGCCTCATTATATTTTGGAGCTGATCGAAAGTATGAAAAAGCTTAGAGCTTCTCAACTAATAGAAGAAGGTCTCCTAATAGTCCTCGCCTTAGTGATGATAGGTGCTGTCTTCGGAGTATACAAATCCATAATAGACGGAATCTCAAACTTCTTTAAAAACATAGTAGATAGCATAGGTAAGGTTGCATACGAGCTGTTTGGTTGGGCGTATCCTTAAAAATTGAAGATAAAGAATTTCTCTTTACCAGAAGATTTTACAGTTGTTCTATCTGCTGCTATTCTTACGCTCGTCTTTGTGTTCAGCAAGTTCCCTCTACTTTTTCAACAAGGGTTCGTCGCATCTTATAGGTTTTTATTTTTGTTTATTGTTTTCATTTCTATTTTTTCAGTTTTCTTGATGTACCAATACTTGCATCTAAATAGGTCTAACAGCAATGTAACTTATTCTTTGCTAGAAAATGATTTGGTTTTGTTAAAATCTGACTCAAGAAAATACTTCTTGCAGCTATTTAAGTTAGAGTGTCATGACTTAAGTAAACCTAGTCAATTTGGTCAATTTTTTGATTTTCTTTATAAGTCTGGTATTAGTATAAAGTTAGTTGCAAACATTTACAACCAATCAAATAACTATCGAAATTTCGAAATATTCATACTCGCTTATGAAGAAATTCAAGGTGACTTTAAACAAGATTACATTCCTATAGTTGAAGAGAAATTCAATTCTCTTCTTATCGCTTCTAAAGCTTACTCCAACGTTATTAGTTTGACTAAACTAGAAGGCTCTTCTCTCTTAAATAGCTTAGACCTATACTTCCTTAACAAAAAAGAAATAAACCATAATTCAGAAGAAGAACAAAAAAATTCAGGTGAAGTTTTAGCTTCATTGTTTTTACCTTCTCCAAGTAGTGATTTTGTTAATGGCATTTCTTTTATGTCTAAAGAAAAAGATATTGAAAGCGGAGTAATTCTCGGAGAGCAAATATATAAAGGAGAACCTTGTGGTACATTTTTCTTGCCAGTTGATTCATTATTCAAGCATTCAGTTATAGTTGGAATAACAGGATCTGGTAAGTCAACTACAAATAAGCAAATTTTAAAGGAACTCAGCAGGCTTGGATTTCACTTTTTACTGTTTGATTTTCATGATGAGTATGACCAAGAGTTCTCAAACTCTACTTCGTCTTATATTTTTAGATTTTCAGGAGAAGCTTCTATTGACTTTTTATCACCGTTCGAAATGAAAGATTTTTCAAATCATGTTTCTATAGTAACTGATGTCTTTAACAACGTATACTCCTTTTCACCATCTCAATTTTTTGTTTTTCGTGATGTTTTATCCTCAGAATTAGCTTATTCAAAAATTAATAGGGTTTCACCAACAATGAGAGGCGTAGTAGATAGACTAGAGAATTATGAGCCAAAGTCGTTTTATGAGAATGAGACAAAATTTTCGTTATTGCGAAGATTAAAGCCTCTAAGTGAAGGCGAAGGTAGTAAAATATTCGCAATTTCTAATTTGATGAAAATTGACAGTATTCTTAACAAGAATGTAATTTTAAAAGTCTCTGATATAAAAGATTCTGACTTAAGAAAGCTTACAGTTTCTCTTATACTTGCTTTAGTGTATGAGTACCGGCTGACAAACGGGCCAGACAAAATTGGACATTTTATTTCTTTAGAGGAAGCCCAAAACTTTGTCCCGTTTAGAAATAGAACAGAAGAAGCTTCAATATATGAAAAAATGTTTTTTGAAATGAGGAAGTATAGAGAATCTCTTATTTTAATTGCTCAATTCCCTTCTCAGATTTATCCTGACTTGCTTAAGTCTTGTGAAGTTAAGGTTGTCCATAGGCTTTTTTCAGCTGGGGATGCATCCTTAATTGAAGATATATTGGGAATAGATGAAAAAATACTTGAACAACTTAAATCTTTGCCGGTAGGCCGTGTTCTCGTTTTTATTCCTTCTAGTAGAAGTCCTATTACCGTTCAGGTACGTGGGGATTAGTTTTACTTTCTGCCAACTTATTTAAAAATTTAATTTTTTTCTCTAGTTCAACTGCGTTCATTCTTTCCATGCTTATTACATTTTTCTTCGTTACCTTATATCCACAGAAGGGGCAAATTCTATAGTGACTTTTTTCGTTTATTCCCATAAACTTGCCACATTTAGGACATTTCACTATGAGAAATTTATCCTTCGACAACTTTAAAAAGCATATTAAGTCGTTGCTTATCATTTAAATATTTTTTCATCCAATCGATTTTCTTTCCAGGCTTAAATTTATCCTTTATTATACCCTGCGCAATTTTCTTAGGACTTCTATTTGTAGTATCAATTTCGATTACATCTCTCTCAAACATTTCATGTGCTTCCTGTGATATTTGATTAAGAAATTCGCTCAGTACATTTTCTTTAGTTTTTTCAATTCCATACTTCTTGAGGATCCTCTTATACAATATCAATGGTTCACATCTTAAAACTATTACTCTTTTTGTACCCCCTCGAACTAAGTTTGCTAGCTCATAAGAATGTATCCAATCTACTGCTATGTTTGTTTGAGTTGTTCTAACTATTTTTTTCACCGTATTTCTCATCTTTTTCACTAAGACAACAAAAGAATCTGTTTTTCTGTCATACCTTGAATACAGTTTCTTGTCTTTTACTAACTTTCCAACGTCTAAATGAGCAAAATTAAACTTTTCTAGTTCTTTACAAAGTGTAGACTTTCCTACTCCTGGCGTACCACTTATAAATAATACCTGTTTCTTTTGGGGCATTTTAGTTTTGATTTAAAGTACCGGAAAGAAAAATATAAAAGCCTTTACTTCTAGTTTTGGTTCGTGCTCCGGTGATGTAGTCCGGTTATCTTAGGGCCGAAAGCATTCGAGCCTCTCGAAGAGTGCTGAAGAAAGCTCGATACCCGGGTTCAAATCTAAGCGGTGAAAATCCCGGCCGGAGCACTTCTGTTTTAATACCTAAAAAGGCTCTTTTTTTTAATGTCAGTGAAACTTGCGAATTTTCGCTCTTAATGACTTCCCAAGACTTTCTTTGTAGAGAACCTTCTAGAAAGATAAGTGAAAAAAATAAAATACTAAAAACTAAAAATTTATCGCCTTTCTGCTCCCTTTTCTTTCTTTTCAGGCAACTTTAGTGTTAAGAACATATCGTCTACTCTTAGTAGTGTCGAAGCAAGTTCTGTAGCTACATTCAGCATAAGCTTTACAGATTTTATCGGTTCAATTATTCCAGCTTCTTCAACGTCTACTACCTTTCTGCTAAGCGCATCTATTCCAAACAACTTGTCCTTGGTCTTAACGTTCTTGGCTCTTAAGTCACCTATAGTTTTTGTTACAGGCATGCCACTGTTTTCTACTATTGCTCCAGCTAGGTCAAACAGTGCTTCTGAAAATCCTTCTATTACTAGACTTATTTCTCCTCCTTTTTGCATTCCATAGTCTTTAAGTGCGACAGCCATGCCAACTATGTCTGCTACGCCACTTGGTACGTATTTCTCATCTTCATAGAAGTTCGCAACACATTGTAACCCTTTCTTAACTACCCTTTCGTACTCCTTAGTTAGCTCCTTACTGACTCCTCTTATTAGTATACTTACTGATTTACTTTTCTTTACATCTTCTACGACAACTACTTTTTCCGTAGCTTCGTACTTCCTTTCTTCTACTAAGTTTGCTTCTCCAAGCGTTTTTTCGGAGATGTCGGTATAGTCGCTAACTATTCTTGCTCCCGTCGCTTCTGCAAGCTTTTCTAAGTCCGATCTCTTTGCATTCTTTACTGCTAGTACTCCCGCTTTTGCAAGCGCTGCAGCGGCTTTATCATCTATCGCTTTTTGAGAAATAAGTACGTTAGCTCCACTTTGTATTATTTTTTCAACTTTTTCGGTTACAGATCTTCTTTCTTCTTCTTTTAGCTTTAGGATTTCTTCTGGACTTTTAAATTCTAGTTCAGAAGAAATTTCTGTCTTTTTAACTTCCAAAGGAAAGTCTATAAGAGCTATTCTCGCTCCCGTTATCCTTTTAGGCATATTTGGATGCGCAACCTCTTTATCTATAATTATTCCATTTATGAAACTTGTCTCAAAAGCAGAGCCACCTGTTTTGCTGACTATTGCAACATCGTCTATGTCTATCTTCTTCTTTCCATTAACTTCACGGGTCACTAGTTTTGCTGCCTGGAGTATTGCGTTTACTACATTCTCATAGTATGCTAGTTCTGACCTACCTATAGAGGGTAGTACTACTGTCCTAATCATGTTCTTTAATACTGTGTCATATTCTTCAAGTCTTGGCTTTTTAGAAATGCTTTCTATATACTCATTTAAGAATTTTCTTGCTTCTTCATATCCTAGAGCTATTGTTGTAGGATGTATTCCCTTTTTGTAGTACGTTACTCCTGTTTCGATTAACTTAGAAGCCAAATAAATCATTCTGTTTGTTCCATCCCCAACCATTTTGTCTAGGTTTTTAGCAGCTTCGATGTAAAGCTTTCCAACTGGATGTTCAATGTTTGCTTCAGAGAGAATCGTTACTCCGTTCTTTGTATAAGTTATATCCCCAAAGCTTCCTACCAACATTTTGTTAAAACCTGAAGGTCCTAGCGCCGTTTTAGTTATTTCTTCTAATACTATACTAACAGTTAAAGTGTTAGCTAATGCCTCATCCCCCGTTCTTCTAGCAACATTTTCTTTCATAACATAAACAGGCTGCCCACTAGCCTCCACAGGAATCGCCATTTTTTAATTACACCCCCTTTCCCTTTACTCTATAAAGGCTCAATAAAAACTTTCCTTTTTATTATTAAAAGAAATAGGAAAACTTAAAAACCTTTTCTTAGTCTCTTTGCCTAAGTTGGGCAAGATCTACGATTCGAAAGTAAAAAGAATAGGGGAGAAGATCCTTATGCTTTACTCAAATGAGCTTTCCACAGATTTTTATCAAAATAAAAAGTTCATATCTTCCATAGTGAACACGAGCTCCAAATTCTTACTAAATAAAATAACTGGTTATGTTACTTCTCAAGTGAAGAAAAAAGCAACAGTTGAAGGGGAAGAGATTAGCAAACCAGAGGAAACAGAAAATGAAGAAGCAGCATGAAGTAAACAATCATGGCCTCCTGTTTTCTGAACTAGAACTAGGTTGGTCGAAGAGGTACTTAGACGAAGTAAAGGTCTCTCTAAATTCCTATTCGTCCTCCAATGACCCAAAAGTAAACGAGAAACTAGCTCTTTCCTTTCTTAAACTCAAGCACATCCTATATTTACTTAAGTTAGAAAACCTACAACCAGATTTCGTTTTTTCAGAAATTTCAGGAGCTACTTCACAAGAAGAAAACTTTTCTACTTTAGTAGATGGTCTCGTAAATCTTTTGCTTTCAACTGAAGAAAAGTCCTCCATAGTTTTAGACCTCTCTAAAAAGTTACTTAACGAAATAGAGCAAATTCTGAATACCGCGCTCGTATTGTGGGATGCTTCTTAATTTTTATCTATAACTTTTAGTTACTCTTTTTGATGCTCTTAAAACATATTTTCCGTTCTTTTCTTTAATGTACTGGTAAGCACTCTGTCTACAATATAAGGTTCAAAACCAATATTGATCAAATCTTCTCTTATTTTCTCTACAGGCTTGTTTTTCTCTTTTTCTATTAGTTTTAAAATTGTTTCTCTTCTTTCATGAGGAAAAACAATCCATTTTTTTGTTTTCCTAACATAAAAAGTCGGAATCGTCTCACTGTGGGGCTTATAAAATATGGTCAAGCTATCGACTTCTTTAGCTCCTGCGTTTTTCAAATACTCAAGAACTTTCTTCAAGCTTTTTCCACTATCTGCAACATCATCTATAACAAGTAGCCTTAATCCATTCACACTAGTCTTTAAGTCATCTTTAATTACAGGCTCAGTTGCAGTTTTTTTGATGTCTTCATAAAACACAACCCTTATAACAAAAAGGTTTTCTTGCTCTAGCTCATCTGACAAAATTCTAAGCGGGACTAGACCCCCCCTACTTATTCCAACAAACGCGTCGTAACTTTTTTTGTTTCTCCTTATCATGTCTGCAGCCTCCAAACATAAGCTGTAAAATGTTTGCCAATCTATTATTTCAAACTCTGATTCGTTCATTGGTTCTTTGTTGAATAGTTGGTTATAAAAATTTATTCTCTTACTTTAATCAGTGAAAGCTCTAAAGTTTAAGAAGCAAACCTTATAATCCTTCTTATTGGTACAATTGTTCCGTGAGTGATAAGATCTACAACGTACTTGACAACTTTATTGCAATACGTGAGATCCCTTCTATAGATAAGCTAACTATAGAAAAGATAAAAAATCTCAAGGATACGTTAGACGTAGGTTTATTGCTTGTTTCATGTGAAGACGTTATCTCAGAACAAGTCCTTCTGGGCTTAATTTACAACGCGGCATCTGCTCACAAGTATGGCTACAATAAGCTGAGGAAGTTAGATTCAGAACTAATCTTAGTACTGGCCGGAAAAAATGTTTTTCATGAAGCCGCTAATAAAGTAACTCCTAAACTTGGAGGTTGTGCACTAATTATTCTTCTAAGTGATAATAAAGATAAAATTCAAGAAGCTATGGATTTTGTCTATAAGACTTTAGACAGCAACTTAGAAGAGGCTAAGTTAGCATCTGTCTTTAGTTCAAATGATTTAACTCTCATCGAGAATTTTGCTTTATTTTATGTTTGGTACAAGTAAAGTGCTTTGGTTGGTACACTTTTTCTACAAACGTCCTATTCCAACAAAGTCACAACTCATAGGATAAACTATAATTGAACCTCTAACTTCCCTTTCTTTATTTATAAATCTCAAATTTTCACTACCTTTTAAACTCTCAATGAGCTTTTTCTTAGCTCTCTTTGGTCCACTTGCTAGTAACAATTTGTCTCTCTCAAAAATTCCGAACTCTTCTACTATATTATTAAAGTAAGCTAGTTCATTAGTTTTTGCTATTATATCGACCTTAAAAGCCTTTTTTATATACCTATTTATATTGTGGTTTATTTTTTCTACCAGTTCTCTAAGCCTATCGTCTTCTATTTTCGTTTTAGCAACTAAGACGACTTGCCCCTCATTTGGGCTTCCAAATAAGTTAAACTCTACACCATATGTAACTAATAAGCTAAAGGCCTCCAAGTATGCGTCTAGTTCATAATCCCTGTTGGTCTTTATTAGAATAAAACTAGACTTTATAGCCATAGTGGCACATCTTTGAATTTAAAAAGGTAGCTCAACTCTTTTAAGCTTTTTTACAAAATAAGCTTCTCCTAATTGAAACCGTGAGCTTTCTCATTGACATTCTTCAAGTATTCTAAGCTAGAGGGCCTTTTTCTAGATTTTAGCGAACGTTAATGTTTTACTAAAGTTAAGTGAGGCTTCTTTAATGTTAACTTTATTGTGTTCGTCTTTCCTTTAGCAAGGTGCTTTCGTTGGCTTAGTATCTAACCTACTTATTATAAAAAATATAGCATTATTGAGACTCTCTCTTAAAAACTTTTATACTAGAACAGGAGTAACAGTTTGGGAAAGGCGTATGCTCACTCCTACGGTTGTTCAAATAGAAGATTTGTACAAAGATTATGTACTAAGAGGCGGTGCAGTACATGCGCTTCGTGGAATTAATCTCTCAGTAAGGAGAGGTGAATATATCGCAGTAATGGGGCCTTCTGGTTCTGGAAAAACGACTCTCTTTAATATGATTGGAGGCCTTGATAAGCCAACAAAAGGTACAGTGAAAATTGACAACGTTGACCTTTCTAAGATGTCTCCTAAACAACTTGCTTGGGTACGTTCAAGAAAGATTGGTTACGTGTTTCAGACTTTTAATCTTATTCCTGTCCTTACTGCTCTAGGAAATGTTATGCTACCCATGATCTTTACCGGTATGAAGAGAGAAGAAAGAGTAAAGAAGGCAAAAGAACTACTAAGCTTAGTTGGCTTAGGAGAAAGAGTAAATCATAGGCCTACTGAATTAAGTGGAGGTCAGCAACAAAGGGTTGCCATTGCTAGAGCTTTAGCAAATGACCCCTCAATAATTCTTGCAGATGAACCAACTGGAAACCTAGACTTAAACACTGGTCTTGCAATAGTTAACTTACTATACAGGCTTAAAGTTGAAAGAAATACTACAGTTATTTGTGCAACTCATGACCTTAAAATGGTTGACGTAAGTGATAGACTTGCATGGATTCGAGATGGTCAAATTGAAAGAATAGAGGAAAGAACGACAGTAAGTCTAACCTCTGAAGAGCTTTAGATAAGTTTTTATTTTACTTAAAGGTTACATTTTATTTTATTATATCATACGTGGGTTTGAGAAAGAATGGTTAGAGTCGCTGTTATCGACAAAAAGTCATGCAGACCTAAAGATTGCGGTCATCCCTGTAGGAAGAGTTGTCCTGTTGTAAGGACCGGTCAGGATGCAATTTACTTCCTTGACGAAAACTTACCACCAACAATAGATGAAGCTATTTGCATAGGTTGTGGAATTTGTGTAAGAAAATGTCCCTTTAATGCTATCTACATTGTTAATCTTCCAGATCAGCTTGAAAAAGAAGCTTTTCATAGATATGGCCAAAATGGTTTTAAACTTTATAGATTTCCGGAGATTAAGCCTCAAAGTGTTAACGTGATAATAGGTCAAAATGGTATGGGTAAGTCAACTATTGCTAAAATACTTTCTGGTGAACTAATACCAAACTTAGGCGACCCCAATTCTAAGCCACCAATTGAGCAAGTTATAGACCGATTGAAAGGAACTACTTCTTCAGAGATTCTCGAAAATATATTCAAAAAAAAGTTTACAGTAGCCTTTAAGCCTCAACATGTCGAACTTCTATCCTCGGTTTTTGGTGGAAGTGTAAAAGAAGCGCTTTCAAAGTATGAGGGTAGCAGGTACTATGGTGAAGTAGTTAATTCAATGAAATTGTCTACCCTCTTTGAACTTAAGTTGAATCAGTTAAGTGGTGGAGAACTACAAAAACTTGCAATAGCTTTGGCGCTACTAAAAGATACTGACATAATTGTACTAGATGAACCTGCAAGTTATTTAGACGTATTACAAAGGTTACTTGTCTCAAGGTTACTTTTTTCATTTAAAGATAAGGGAAAGACTCTAATCGTCATAGAGCATGACCTTGGAATGATTGATTACTTGGCAGATTATGTCTCAATAATATATGGTGAACCTGGTGCATACGGCATTGTTTCAAGGTTATTGTCTGCTAGAGTTGGTATAAACTCCTACTTAAACGGGTTTCTTAAAGCTGAAAACACTCAAATAAGACCCTTCGAAATAAAGTTTGAATCAAGACCGCCTCCAGAGAAAAGAGACTTGTCTGTAGCTTTTAAGTGGGTAAAAGACGAATTTAAGCTAAACGGGTTTACTCTTACAATCGAGGGTGGAGAAGCTTACAGAGGCGAAGTAATAGGCATAGTGGGCCAAAACGGTATAGGAAAAACAACTTTTGTAAGGAGAATCGTAGAAAGCTATTTTGGTGTTGAAAGTCAGCAAATAAGTTACAAACCTCAACTAATAACAAACTTATTCAAAGGAAAAACAGTAAAGGAAGTCCTAGAGGAAAAATTCGGAAGTTCCAATTTTCCTTCTTGGATTGAAACTGAACTCTTAAAGCCACTGAGATTAAATAAACTCATGGAAAGATCGACAGAAACCTTAAGTGGAGGTGAACTCCAAGCTTTAGCAGTGGCTTCCTCTTTGATCTCGAATAGTAACTTTTATTTTATTGATGAACCATGTTCCTTTCTCGATGTAGAGCAAAGAGTAACTGTTCAAAGAATGATAAGAAGGTTAACAGAAATTAAAGCTGCTACAACGTTTGTTGTAGAGCATGACATACTATTTATAGACTTTGTTTCAGATCGCCTTATAGTAGTAGATGGAGAGCCTGGAGTTCATGGATACGTTTCTTCTCCCAAGTCCATGAAAGATGGGATGAACGAGTTTTTGTCGAAGCTATCGATAACTTTTAGAAGAGATGTAGATACAAATAGACCAAGAATAAATAAGCCTGGATCAAGAACCGATCTAGAACAAAAACAATTAGGCCAATACTACTACACATAAAAAGCAAGCATAGAGCTTTAATTAAAAATATTGATCAGCCCATTCATTTCACAAAACGCTTTGTTTCTATTCTTTTTTACTAAAAATAGCAAATCCAAACTAAAGCAGATATTTTCTTTCAAAGAAAGAATATTTAAAAGCTCATCTTTCATCCTTTGTGATCGACTCTAGTGTGGTGAAGAACTATGTTAAAGACTCCAACGATAATTGTAAACTTTAAAGCTTACAGAGAATCTCTAGGAAAAAAAGCTGTAGAACTAGCAAGAATCGCAGAAGAGGTTAGTCGAGAATTAAATGTGTCTATAGCAGTTGCTCCTCAAGCTACTGACATAAGGCTGGTTGCCTCAGCAGTATCTATTCCTGTTTTTGCTCAAGCAGTTGATTCCGTAGCTGTAGGTGCACTAACAGGACACGTAACAATTGAAAGCATAAAAGATGCTGGAGCTGTTGGTACGATAATTAATCACTCTGAAAGAAGGGTTCAAATTTCTTTAATAAGCGAAGTAGTTAAAGCCTCAAGGGAGCTCAACTTAACTACAGTAGTTTGTGCTGATACTCCAGAGGTAACTGCCGCTGTAGCTTCACTTAATCCAGAGTTTGTAGCTATTGAACCTCCAGAATTGATTGGTACTGGAATCCCCGTTTCTAAAGCAAAGCCAGAAGTTGTTACAAATTCGTTAGAAAAAGTTAGGAGTGTAAATTCGAAGTCTAAGGTTATTTGTGGAGCTGGAATAACAACTGGAGATGATGTGAAAGCAGCACTAAGATTAGGAACTGTTGGAGTTTTACTTGCAAGTGGTGTCGTTAAAGCAAAGGATCCAAAGAAAGTTCTCATAGAGATGGGAAATGCACTAATAGAGCGCTTGTAAAGCCTCGTTTAATAATAAAAAGAAGAAAAGAAATTAGAAAGAATATAAATTTCCTAGTTTTGTTGCCTAATTTCATACCAAAAATCTCCTAGAAGTATTGAAGCTTTAAATGAGGCCTTTTGCAACAAAATTTGCTAAATGTCTAGAATGTGAGTTGTACTTTCCTATAAACAAAGTTGGCACGAAACAAAAGTCTATACTTGTTGGCTGATATCAACGATGTAAAGGACTCTTTTTCAAACGTATTTTTTAAGAAACTTTCTTGCTTCACAATGGCTTTTAACTTTAGTTAAAAAGCGGGCCCGGTGGGATTTGAACCCACGATAACCAGCTCCGGAGGCTGGTGCCTTGATCCATACTAGGCCACGGGCCCACTACATTTCTTGTAGAGCTGGAATTCCAAGCAAGTCTAAAACTTTTTCAAAAACTACTAAGAAAGATTCTAGAATTATGAGCCTATTGTCTCTTATTTCTTCCTTTTCGTTAAGAATAGGACAGCTCTCATAAAACAAGTTGAACTTATCTGCTAAATTTTTGGCGTACCTTGCTAGATACTTAGGTTCTAAGTTGTTAATGGTCTCTCTGACATAGAAAGAGAATTTCGAAATTTCCTTTATCAATTCCATTTCTATCTCCTTTTCAACTAGTTTTTGGTTAATGCCTCCTCTATCATACCTTCCTGCTTTTTCCATTATGCTGTGTGCTCTAGCATAAGTGTACTGAAGTCTAGGACCTGAGTCTCCATTTAGCTTTAACGCTTCATCCACGTCAAAAACAATTGTATTATTTAAGTCGGTCTTCAGCATAAAATATCTTACTGCTGCTACAGCTATTTCATTTCCTATACTTTCAAGTACATCTTCTCTAATACTGGGGTTTCTCTTTTTACTTTCTATCCTTGCAACTTTTGCTAACTCGTTCAGTAAATCTTCAGCATTTACAACTAAACCTTTTCTCCCAGACATATGAACCATCTGACTGCTAGCGTATTCTTTCTTTCCAGAAATTTTGTATGCTGTCTCTCCACTTATTGCTACTATTCCATATAAGAATGGCCTATAGGCATATTTTGCTTTGTCTGTAATAAAGGAAAGCGCTGTTTTTACAACCTTCTGGGGGTATTCTTGTCTCATGTCTACTAAAGTTATTGCTAAGTCTGCATTGTTAACGTTCAGAACATTTGGTTCTCCTCTTTCTTCATCAGTAGTCCACAAAGTTTTGCCATTGGGCTGAGTTATAAACGGCCTGTACTTAAAATCCACTGGTGGCTTACTTATTTTCCAGAAAGCATAAGCAATATCCTTCCCAACATAAGTTATTGTTCCATCTGATCTAATTAAAACCTCATCAGGTTCTTCTAAATTTTTAAATTCTTCTTGATCGCTAAGCTTTAAGACAGTACAGTTTTCATTTTTTCCTTCTTTTGGGATGTATAACCTCCCCTTTTCATTAAGTTTCTTTAGCACTGTATCTAACAAACCTGATTTTACAACATCACTTTCCCAATTTAGGAGATCAAAAAATGCTCCTATTCTCCAACATGTTCTCAGCTGATCTGTGACAACTTTTTCTGAAAACCATCTTGCCAGTTGTGCAACTTCATTTTTCCCATCTTCAATCTTTTTTATAATTTCGTACTTCTTTTTTCTCAACTGTGGGTTGTTCTCAATTTTTTCATGAACTTCAGCATAAATCCTTCCTGAGTAGTAGTCGTATCTTTCTCCTACCGGTTCCTTTGGATATCCCAACTCCGTTATAGCCAATATATTGTCTGATACCTGTGCTCCGCTATCATCAATGTAGTTTAGAACTATAGTCTCATATCCTACATATCTGAAAACTCTAGCCAGAGTATCTCCAAGAACTGTGTTTCTAAGTATGCCCATATGAATCGGCTTATTCGGGTTTGAGTTTGTATGCTCTATTATGATCCTTCTGTTTTTGTTCTCTATAGCCGGAATTCCATATTGGTGGCCTTTTTTTCGCACTTCTTCGATTACGTTAAAAAGATACTTATCGTTGAACTTAAAATTTATATAGCCGTTTTTGGCTTCAACTTCACTAAAGTCCAATTCTATTCTTGAGGAAATTTTTTCAGCTATGGCTGCTGGTTTTTCCTTAGAGGTCTTTGAAATGTCAAAGCAAACCCTGCTTGAAACGTCACCATATGCCTTTACAGTAGGCTCTGAAACTTCAGGCTCGACTTGCTCATAACCTAGTTCTTTTATATTCTTCCTCAGTTCTTCTTCTATTTTCTCTATAGCCCACAAAAAAGACAATTCTTATTTCATTGTTCCTGAAGGTCCTTTTAAAACATTTTTGGTTAATTTTTCGGAGGAAGATGAACTTGTTTTTGACTGAAATACTCAAGCTAAGACTTAAGTTTTAAGTGTGTTTTTGCCCAATCTTTTCGTCTACTTTCCATACTTTATAAAGTCTGTCAAATTCACTTCCAAATGCCTTTTTTAAGTACGGAAGATAGCTCACTATCTCTTCTTTGCTCATGTATTGAAACTGGTATTCTCCTTCGTATGGTGCCGGTTCCCCTTTTCGCTCTATGAACTCAATATGCATAAACTGTTCTCCTTTTTCAATGACTATTGGTTTTCTAAAGTTGCTTAAGTTCACTATTTCAAGCACAAGCCTTCCTATAAAGCCACTATGTACTTTCGCGGCGTTTAAAAAAGACAGCCCCATTCTTCCAAACTTGCTCTTTGCTGTTAAGTGTGCAACTATATTACTCGGTAGGAACACAATTTCATGAGAAATTACGTTTTGGTGTTCAAGATAATTCAACTCTATGGTCTTTTCTACCGTTAGGACGTAGGAATCTCCATCCAGTAATCGCTCATCGAAGGGATGAATCATCCTGTACTCTTTTATCAACTTTATTATTTCGCTTTTTCCAAGTATGCTCAAGCTACTTCAAGCGATTTCAGCCTACAAAAAATATAAAAACTTTTTTACTTAGCAAAGATGGCTTTTAACTTAACTAAAAAAGCGGGCCCGGTGGGATTTGAACCCACGATAACCAGCTCCGCAGGCTGGTGCCTTGATCCATACTAGGCCACGGGCCCACTACACTTTTCTTCTAGACTTTCGAGGAACTCCTCTAGCTTTATTCCATCTGAGACCTTTATTTTCTTTTTACTCTTTGTTACTTTAAGACCATAACGCCCAAAATCAACTACTAAAATTGTTCTTATGCCCTCTATTCTGTTTGGCACAGTTTCTTTTTGGTAAAGCACTTTCTTTGAGCTACTTTTTATTTGTACAAGTATCACTTTCTTTTTCTTTATACAAACTAAATCCACAGGACTAAAGCTTCCAGTTGACCTTACAACAAACCATCCCTTTTTCTCAAACAAGTCCCTAACTTTGTACTCTGACTTTGTTCCCTTGGCTTTCGGGTTCTTCATTGTAGCTTTCCTTCATTTATGATTTCTCTTAAACTCTTAGGTATTTTTCCAGTTGGCTTAAGTTTCCCAACGACAACTTCTAGTGCTGACTTTATTGAATAAAAGTCTGGACTGTAGGTAACGACATATGCACGCGGCCTTCGTACAAACACAACATCGTATGGGTCACCAACAGAAATTAACAAGCTCTTCTCATTTTGTCCAATTATCTCATCAATTTCTCTTCTTTCTTTCATTTTATTGAACAAATTCTGTGAAAAAATAACAACTGTAGCAGCCTTTCTTGTCTTTGTTGCTACCAGAGGGATGTTTTCTTCGTTTGTTAAGAAAACATTTGCTTTTTTAAATCCAAACTCTTCAATTAAACTAAGAATAAGTTCATAAACTTCTGCATCTGCGAAAACTAAAACTATAATGTTCTGAGCTAGTGGCTTAAGAGGTAGTAATCCATCATCAAATACTAACCCAACTGATTTTTTAGTTATTTTTTCAACTTCATCTCTGTGTTTTTTGCATCCAATTACCTGAAGAGTCGGTTTTCGAAAGTACCTCAAGTAGTTTGTCTTCTTCTTGATCACTTTACTAAAAGCTTTCTTTACTCTTTTAGCTAAGATGGAATTTTTCTTTGCCTCTTTTACAATAGCCTCTCTAAGCTTGTATAGTTTCTCAAACTTTCCATCAATCACTAAGATGTCGTTTCCCACTTCTACAGCTTCTATAGCTATATCTTCAAAGTCTTGTTTTTCTATGGTTCTACTTTCCAACAACTCTGCTACCAATAAACCTTGGTAGCTTAAACCGTTTGTCAAAATCTCTTTTACAATTTCTTTAGAAAGGAACGCCGGTACTCTCTTTTGTCTCTTACCTATTATCGTAGCACTTGACATCATGATCCCATCGACTTTGCTTAAAGTTATCCCTTTTAACATAGGTAGCTCATGTTTTATGTCTTCAATATCCATCTCAAGTTCATTGTTCTTGTTTTCTTTTGCCAAAAAATAACCCGGAAAGTATTTAGCAACACTAATTATGCCTCCATTTCTTAATCCTCGAATGTACTTAAAAACAAACTGTTCCACATTCTTAGGGTCATCCCAAAAATTTCTACTTCTACTTAGCTTACAGTTTCTTAGACTTGCAGGCTCAATTACTGGAGAAAAATTCATATTTATTCCTATAGCTCTAAGTTCAAGCGCAGTTATATAGGCAACAGTATACGCAAAATTTGTTAGTCCCGTTGCTCCAATGGCCATTGCGCTCGGAATTGGTGTAGCTTCCCGCGGTAAAGCAAAAATCTCTCCTCCTTCATGCTCTACGGCAAAAAATGGCGTAGTTTTTTTAGAACTTTGAACAATTCTTTCTAGTTCATCACATAGCTCCTTTCCAGCTTTCATGTTATTTATGTTAGAAAGTAAAAATCCCCCAGGTGCTATATCCTCTATTATTTTTTTCTCTCTATCTGTCAGGTTGTCAATGTTAATTTTAACTATGAACAACTCACTCACTTGTTGTTCTAAACTAAAGTCTTGTAAGTTTTTAATGCTCATCTCATAACTACTTTGTTAACACTACCAACATTTTTAAGTTTTTAAGTTTTTATACGCTCTAGTTGAGATTTTAGTTAAGTCGTATACTCTATTTTAAGTCCTATTCATAAAACTGTTAGGATGATTATTCTTGGCTCATGCTGAGAGTTTAATTTTTCATTGCCTTAATTAACTGTATCACTTTTTAGTTGAACATTTTCTTAGGATTGTAACTCTTTGGAGGCTTGTAAGTGTTTTGTTTCGTTAAATCTTGAGTACTCACAAGTAATAAGGTTAATTAATGGGTGCACTTAACACTAGAGTAGCATTGATTATAATCGGTTTCAAATCTTCTGCTGATACGTACGCAAAAAAGATTGCAGTATTCTATTCTAACCTTCTTCAAGCTCTAGGATTTCGCGTCTTTGTTCCACTTAAAGCAAAAAGAAAGCCTTTACTTCCTAGGGGCAGCATTTTAATCGATGATAACAATAATTCTTCTGTTTATGAACTACTAAAGAACGTGCTCGAAAAGTATGGGTTAACTGTTAAAAAAATCGAAGTCTCTTCTGAAAGCGGTTTAAGTAAAGTTTCATTTCCATTGGTTGGTATTTTGTCTGGATATGGCGTTAGTTTAAATTCTTTAATTAATCTATCTTTAACGTTAGACTCTCTCGGTTTTTATAAAAAAATTTTTTTAACAACAGACACTCTAAGGGAAAACTTGGCAAAAATAGATGTTCTAATAATTCCTGGAGGAGATCATACGAAGATTGCCGCAGAACTTGGAGAAGAAAACGCGAAACTTATCTATGATTTTGTGAAATCGGGAGGAACCTTAATTGGCATTTGCGCTGGCTCATTCTTACAGCTAAAACCAGATTCAAGTGAAATTTCGCCAAACGATGATACCTACATTCTTACTAGAAACATGCTAGGACAGATTAAGGCAAAAATATTTAACGACTCTTTAAAGAACAACTTCATAGGCTGGTCTTATAAAGTTTATCGCGACAATGGCTTAAGAACTTATCCAATAATGGGTCCAGTGTTATGCAATGCTAAAAAAACAAGTAGTTCTTTTCTAGTTGGATTACCAAAAAAATTTGAGCTCTGGCAAGAAGGCCCAATTGTTAGCGTTTCTGATGATTCTGAGGTGGTTATTAGGGGTGCTGTTCCTAAGAAAAATAAGAGGCTTGGAATAAAGTTAAAAGGCAACATTAAACTCTCAAACTTTGATTTACTGGTTTCAAAAACAATAGAACTTGGCAAATACGTGTTTGTCTCTGCTCACTTAGAAGATCCTCGTTTTCCCGCAGGTCAAATTTTGTTGGCAAATATCCTTTGGAACTCTCCAAAAAAAGTTTCCGAAGTTGGTCAAAACTCTTCAGAAAAGTTTTCCGAGTTTTCCCCCCAAGTTGCTCACAAAAAAATAGAAAACACGAGGTACCTTATTAACTCTATGCTCAATCTGAACAGAATACTCACAAATATGCTTCCATATGTTGAAGTAAATCTCCCAGAATATATGTCCTACGAGGTTTTAGATCTGTCCTCTTCTCTTAGAAGAGTAAGCTTGATCCTTAAGAAGTTAATCAAAATCGATCAAAAGATCATAGTAGAAGAGGAAAGACATAAAAAAATCATGGAGTCGATAAGAAGACTTGATCCTTCTCTTAGAGATAGTAGCGACGAATTTATTTTGGGCTTAATACATAAAGTAAGCAACGATAGGTCTCATTACATGAATTACAGCGAGAGAGCGATTTCGGCTTTAACGTTGCTTACTTCAAAACTTGAGAAAGAACTGTCTGAGGTTTTACTTAACTTTCTAAAGGAAGTTTCATACCTTGACTACGAAAAACTTAAACTTGCTATAACTGCTTCTTATGGAGGTTTTTGTTTAATGCTTCCTTGGTATGATAGTGTACCAAGAGTTAAGAAGGTTAGCGAACAAAGTTTTCCTGGCATTTTCCCTCCAGTCCTAAGTATTTACGGAGAAGCCAAAGAATTGCTAAATACTTCGAAGCTCATTAGAAATTTGTCAGTAGCCTAATTCTTAAAGTTAAGAGAAATACCTTGCTATAAGCGCTTATGGGAATTAAAACTCAGGATCTTGCTAAAGTAAAATTAGTTTATAGATTATAATGTAGTGTTTCCTTTGTAAGAAAACTTTTATAAATTTAGCCATAATCACATAAGTAGGAGTAAGTAAAAGATGTACGAGATTATCAGTTTCGAAGAAAGCCAAGCAGTATCCATAGCTAGACTCTTAAACATGGCTTATCCTTATGATTCTGTAACACCATGGTCGATAGTAAGAAGTACAGTTTTAGATCCAAACTTCGATCCTTCTTTAACCTTTGTTGCAATGGAGGATGGTATTCCAATCGGGTGCGCGATTGGAGCAACTAGAAGTAAAGAGCCAAAGGAGTTAATTAACAAAGAGCATGCGTGGCTGAAATTGTTCGCTATTGCTCCTGATCAATTGTATTCAGGCTTAGCTGACAGGCTTCTTTCGCAAGTTGAATCAGAGCTAAGAGAACGCGGTTACAAAGACATAAGGGCTACTGATTTTACAGGTTGGTACGTATTTCCGGGGATAAATGTTAGGTCTGAAGATGTTTTACAATTCCTCTTAAGAAAAGGTTATAGCAAAGTAGCAGAAACAACAGATTACATAATTGACCTTTCTGGCTTTTCCATTCCTTCTATAGTTAAGGAAGAGGAAGAAAGGCAAAGAAACGAAGGAATAATTTACAGGATACCTGACAAAAATGAAAAGGGAAGTGTTGCCAGCTGGGTACTTGACAAGAATGGTCCTATCTTGAGTTTTGAAACTATAATGAGCTTTAGACATGATCCCCCTGGTATAATAATAGCTGAGAAAGAAGGTAGCATAGTGGGGTTGGGGCTAATTAGTGCTTTAGAAACTAACTGGTTAGGCCCTATTATCGTTAGTGAAAACGACCAAAAAGTAGGAGAGGTTTTACTTTACAAGGCGGCTTGGGAGATGAAGTTACGAGGATTCGACAGAGTAGTAATTCCAAGAGCTTCTGAGTCTTCTCTTTATGCTCAAGTTCCCAACATAGTAAAAGTGAAGCAGTACTGGATTCTATCTAAAAACCTAGAACTTTAAGGATATTCTTTACTTTTTTATGACTTGATTTTTTAGAATAAATGCTTAAAAAGATGCTTTATTAGTAATTCTTTTCGCGAAGAGAGGGAAAGTCTTGATGAATTCAAACAACAATTCTCCAGATGAAAATGAGGACCAAAATTCCAAGAAGTCCTCCAATAAAAATTACATTTACTTAAGGGTGGCTGAGGCTCTTTCTACTGATGTTGGTAGAGGAATAGCACGAATTGATCCTCTTGTGGCCGAGCAACTTGACCTTAAAACCGGAGATGCAATAGAAATAGTTGGAAAGAAAAGAACCTTTGCGTTGGTATGGCCTGCGCACCCAAAGGATACTGGTAAAGGGCTTATAAGAATAGACGGCTATACTCGTGAAAATGCAGATGTTAGCATCGACGACAGAGTAAAAGTTAGAAAGGTCGTTGCAAAGTACGCCGAAACGCTAAGACTAGCTCCAACTGAGCCACTTAAAATTATGGGCGGTGATGAGTATGTAAAAAATCAACTGATCGGAAGAATCGTTTCTAAGCGTGACATTGTTCCAGTTAGAATAATGGGCAGAACTATAAACTTAATAGTAACAAGTTTCACTCCAGCAGCTGATGCTGTAATAATAAATGACTACACACACGTTACGATTAGCGAAAGACCTCAACCACCTCCCAAAGATATTGAAAGGGTTACTTATGAGGACATTGGGGGCTTAGATAGTGCTATACAAAAAATAAGGGAGATGGTCGAGCTTCCACTGAGGCATCCAGAACTTTTCGAACGATTGGGGATAGAAGCTCCAAAGGGCGTTCTCTTGCATGGTCCTCCTGGAACTGGTAAAACGTTACTAGCTAAGGCTGTTGCAAACGAGACGAATGCCAACTTCATAAGCATAAGTGGGCCAGAGATAATGAGCAAGTACTATGGAGAAAGTGAGCAAAGGCTAAGAGAAATATTTAAAGAAGCCCAAGAAAATGCACCAAGCATAATATTCATAGATGAAATTGATAGTATTGCTCCCAAAAGGGAAGAAGTAACTGGAGAAGTAGAAAAAAGAGTAGTTGCTCAACTTCTATCTTTAATGGACGGGCTTAAATCTAGAGGAAAAGTTGTGGTCATAGGTGCAACGAATAGAGTTAATGCTATAGACCCTGCATTAAGAAGACCTGGAAGGTTCGATAGAGAAATAGAAATAGGTGTTCCTGACAAAAGAGCCAGGTTAGAAATTCTTCAAATTCATACTAGAGGAATGCCTCTAGCGGAGGATGTTAATTTGAAACAATTGGCTGATTCAACTCATGGTTTTGTAGGAGCTGACCTAGCAGCTTTAGCAAAAGAAGCCGCATTAAGAGCTCTGAGGAGAGTACTTCCTAAAATTGACCTCGAAGCAGAAGAAATACCTGCTGAAATCCTTAACTCATTAAAAGTTACAATGCAGGACTTCCTTGATGCGTTAAAGGAGATAGAACCTTCAGCCATGAGAGAAGTAATGATAGAAACACCAAACGTTCATTGGGAAGATATTGGAGGCTTAGAGGATGTAAAGAGAGAACTAAACATGAGTATAGAGTGGCCTTTAAAGTATTCTGAGCTGTTTCAACAGCTTGGAATAAAACAGCCCAAAGGCATCCTCCTCGTAGGTCCTCCTGGAACTGGTAAAACTTTGCTTGCAAAAGCATTAGCTACAGAATCAGAAGCAAACTTCATATCAATAAAAGGCCCAGAACTGCTTTCAAAATGGGTTGGAGAAAGTGAGAAAGGAATAAGAGAGATATTTAGAAAAGCAAGGCAGGCAGCTCCATGCATTATCTTCTTTGATGAAATAGATGCGATAGCTCCTGTTAGGGGTTCTGGGTTTGGTGATTCAAACGTAACTGAGAGGATGATAAGTCAGCTTCTTACAGAAATGGATGGTCTTGAGGAACTAAAAGGAGTGGTTGTGGTTGCTGCCACAAATAGACCTGACATGGTAGATCCCGCTCTCCTTCGTCCTGGACGCTTTGATAAGATAATAAAATTAGGTTGGCCTAATTATGAAACTAGAGTTTCAATATTTGAAGTTCATCTAAGAGGTAAACCCATTGCTTCAGATGTTAACGTTCATAAACTAGCAGAACTTACTGAGGGATTTACAGGAGCCGACATTGCTTATGTTGTAAACGAAGCTGGACTTCTTGCGTTGAAAGAGTCATTGCATGAACTCAAAGCTCCTGAACAAATAGCTCAGTCGCATCCAAAGATAGAAATTTCTGAAAGACACTTTCTTGAAGCTATTGGTAAAGTAAGGGTACTGTCAAAAGAAGAACGTGCTGTGATAGAAGAAGCTATAGATAGATTTACTAGAACTACAAATAGAGCTGAGCTAAATGTGCTTCAGAAGCTAGTCAGTTAAAGGAATGGATGATGCATTAAACGCTTGGACAAGTCTACATACTCTTCCTAACAGCGCAATAAGAATTCTCCTACTTGCTGAATCGAAGTGTAAAATTTTTGGTAGCGTTAAGAAAAACACTTTAAAGTATCTATACGAGAAGCACTCAAGGGAAAACAAAAACTTTAAGGACTTCCTTAATCTTCTCTTTGAAAGTAAACTTGTAGCGTGGGAAAGCCGAAACAAAGAACTAATAAGGCTCACTTTTTCTGGATATGATCTATTGGCCCTAAGATCAATCAACAAGAAATTTAACATTACTTCTTTTGGGTCTAATATTGCAAGGGGAAAAGAGTCTGACCTTTATGTTACAGAATGCTCTTCTGTTGGGAGTTGTGTAATAAAGTTTTATAGGATTGGAAGAACTAGCTTCAGAGACGTTAAAAGAAAGAGATCTTTCTCTAAACTAAGCTCAAGTTGGCTAATTCACTCTACGAAAGCTGCTACTTCAGAAGCAAGAGCTTATGAACTCCTAAAAAATTCAGAAGTTAACGTGCCAAAATTTTTTTGGCGAAATAGGCACGCATTGCTTCTAGAATACATTGAGGGCAAAAGGCTTTCAAGCTTGGAAGAACCTGAGCTTAATGCTGAGTTGTTTTATCAAATAATTTTACAAGTAAAGCACATGTTAAAGACAAAGTTTGTACACGTAGACCTAAATCCCTTTAACATCTTAGTCTCCAGTGATAGAAAAAAAGTTTACATAATAGACTTTCCTCAATGGGTTCCTCTTACTCACCCAAACTCCCTTTTTTATCTCTCAAGAGACTTGAACAATGTAGCTTCTTTTTTTGAGCAAAAAGGCATACGTCTAGATAGAGAAAAAGTTATAAATGAAACCTTGAATCTTGCTAAGCAACTAATTGAAAGTGAATGATTCAAAAAAGTACATAATCGTAGGTCTAGATCCTGGAACAAACTTCGGCATAGCCGCTATCACCTTCACTGGAGAAATAGTTTATTGCAAAAGTGCCAAAAATTTACCAATAGAGGAAATATTAAAAGAGATAGCAAGTCTTGGGGTCCCCGCAATTGTATGTACTGACAAAACAACAATACCTGAACTAGTTAAGGACGTAGCAAGTACATTGAATGTGCCAATCTTTTCTCCTGAGAAGGACTTCTCCTTTGAAGAGAAGAGTGCCGTTGTTAAAAGTTTTGAGAGCCTTTCAGGCTATAGTACACAGTTTGATGAACATCAAATTGTTGCACTATTTGCAGCAATTAAAGCATACAAGCACTTTAAAAATGATTTTAAACTTATTGACTCTTTACTTGACAAGCTCATAATGGAGCTCAACTTTAATTTCAGAAATTCAATCAAACTTGACCTCCTCAACGGTATACCCCCCAAGAGATCGTTGTACAATCACATCAGACACCTGCTTAAAGGTTATATTACAGAAAGCTACCCAAAAGACAGTGGTGTTTTTTCAAAACAGGTTAGTTCATTAAACGAAGAGCTTTCTAGGCTGAGAAAAAGAGTTAAGTTACTAGAGTCTTTGATAAGTAAAGCTTCAGGTGAAAAAAGCAATAAAAAGCCCATAAAAGTTAGCGAGACAACGTTCAAGTTTATTTACAGTAACGACAAAAAAGAGGATGAAATAGATGCTTCAAAACTTTTTGGTGGGAAACAAAACTACTTTAAGGTACTTATTTTAGAAAAAGCCTCAGCGAAAAATGTAAAAATGTTGCTTAGTTCTGTTAGTGAAATCAAGAAAAATAACCTAGTTGTATATATGAGAAAAATTGAAGGTGATCCTTCGAAGATAGCAAAGATTTTAAACAAGTTTGGAGTTAAGTATGCACTCTTAAACGACTATGAAGAAGAGCTTTCTGAAGTTTTTTCTGAAAATGGTGTTTTTCTTTTTCCAAGCATAAACGTAGCTCTTGTTGAAGAAAATGGCTCATACTACTTAAGTAAAAGTAAGCTTTTGGAATTGCAAAACAATTTTCTTAGGAGCCGAGAAAAGTAAACTCGAGGTAGTTGACAATCTAACCTGTGAATTTTATGTAATCTAGGTCTTTATTTTTTATCTTAAATTTTAAAACTTAAGTTCCATGTTGCTCTAGTCCTACTTTTTCTGCTAGTGCTACGTAAAGTATGTTGTTTCCGCGAATGATGACTTTTCCAAGGTTCCTCATTGTCTTATTCCTCTCATACTCTATAGTGTTTAAGATTATTAAGTTCATCTGAAGGTCGAACTTATCTAAAATACCAACATAGCTTAGGTCATTCTTTAACTTGACGTAAATTTGTTTGTTCAGAAAGCTCTTTAGAGCATAGAGTGGTTTTTTGTTCTCTAGTAGGACTTTTCCTCCTTGGTTGCTCACGTCCATTTCTCCTTCTGCAAGTACTTTAAGCTATAAATAGGGAATATAAACCCTTCTATGCTTCAAGCATAAGAATAAATAGTATACAGCTTCCTTTTAATGTATGACTACTACTGAGAATAGCTAAATCTACTTAAATACGTGAGAGTGCGCCAACTCATTGTCCAAGAGTCCTTTAAGTTAAGAAAAAGTTATATTTAGCTTTTAGTAACCAGAAAGATATGCCAGCAAAACTTAGTCCTATGGATGCCCTTGACTACTTACCACAACCTCTTATAATAATTACAGCAGGAGACTTTGAGAACAGTAAACAAAGAGGAGGCATGACTGCAGCATGGGTTAGCAGAGTCTCGTGGAACCCACCCTTAGTAATGGTTTCAATAGCACCTTCAAGGTATACTTTAGAGTTAGTAGAGGCATACAAAGAATTTGCAGTTAACATAGTAGGCGAAAGGTTAGAAGAAGTTGCCTATGGCATATTTGGTTCAAAATCTGGTAAATATATAGATAAATTTTCAGAAAGCAAAGTAAAGACAAAGAAAGGTGAGAAAATTAAAGCTCCAGTATTAGAAGATGCTATCGTAGTTCTAGAATGCAAACTAACAAAAACTTGTGAAGCTGGAGACCATATTCTAGTTATAGGAGAAGTTGTAAGTGCTACTAAATTCAACAACGAAGATCCAATTGTTTTTGTTTACGGAAACTCAGCCAAAATAAAACGTTAGGGGTTTTATATTAAACCTACACTTTTTATTAAAAGCACTATGAGTAACAGTTTCAAAATAGGTAGAATGCTTTGTGTGGCGAATCTTTTCTAGCTAGCATAAGTTATAAAACAAGTTATTTCATTATTCACTATACAACCTTATTTAAGTTTTATTAATTCTACTCGTTACAAAATCTAACTTATCTTATTATTTAAGATATATCCTAAAATTGTATCAACATCCCAAACCTCTAATTCTTTAAGTTGTCTAGGAAGTGTACTTGCATCTGGTACAATAAGTATTTTTCTGCAGCTATATTTTTCAAATTTTTCTTCAATTCTCCTTAGCTCTTTATCTGCCAGTTCCTTCTTCCATTTAATTTCAGCAATAGCTTTTAATTTCTTAAAATCTGTCAACGCAACATCAATTTCATAATCCTTTTCTACGATTTTTTCAGCCCAAAACCCCATAATTTTTGAAAGCAACTTTGTCATAAATTGTTCAACGTAGCGTGGTATTTTTTCTTCTAGTACTCTTCTTGCTTGCAAAGGCTGAATTTCTCTTTCGCTTATTCCATACTTTACGTCAAGGTAATAATAGTAATCAGTAACGGGTGACAAATGCTTGTAGTAGTACTTATTTTTTCCATAAATTTTTTCCTTCTCGATTAACCCTATGTTTTCTAATATCTTTAAATAAGGCTGCACCAAACTTGGATCTTCTGCAGGTATCAACTTAAGCGAGTATAAGTATGAAGCTATCTCTGTTGATATTTGTTTACCATCTGCAATAGCCTTTAGTATTGCATCATAGGTACGAGAATAAGTTCGCTCTTCTTCTGAAAAGATCTCCCCGATGAGAGACGGCACTGTAAGTCTTACAGTATTTGGTAATGACTCAAAGATATCTTCAGATTTTTCCAGTATGAGGAAAAGCCAAGGCTCTCTAAGAAATGTTGCGTATTCGATAAGTTTTTTTGGATGTCTAATATGTTCGTGCAAATTTTTTAAAATGTCTCTCTCATCTATAAGCCCCATCTTAAACTCAGAGAATAGTCCAAGCAATGGCGAACTTCTCCCCAAAATTTCTTTTGTAAGCCAAAGAGTTGAAACTATCGCTACCAACTGTCCTTTTACACCTAAGTTATGAAGTGCATCAAGAAACTCTTCAGGTAGGCGTTGTATCTCATCAACAACTATAGTCTCTCCACGCTCTAAGCTCTGAAGAACCTCCCTACTAAAGGATTCATAGCTTATTCGTTCGTTGTTTACAAAAATGTTTCTGCTTCTTCCAACGAAGTAGTACTTGTCCCATTTTGTATAGTTTCTTACGAAGTAGCTTTTGCCTACCTTCCTTCTCCCGTAAACTATTACCCATTTGCCAGTGTTTTTCCATCTTTCAATATCACTGTGTCTAATTATACTAATCATGGTTATACTAACCATAATTATCTTAATAAACTTTATTGATTTTTAATATTTAAAACGTATCTTAACTGCATACTTTACAGCCCAGTTATTAGTTGTGTTTTCCTCTTCGAAGGTTTATGTAGCTCGATTTCTGCAACATCAATTTCTCAGACACAAGACTCACTATGTAGCAAACGTCCTAAAGTACTTTGCTTATTTTTCATACTCTTGAACTCTAAACTAAAGTTTCTGCACAGCTTCCAAATCCATCTTTTCTGCTAGTGCTACGTAAAGTATGTTGTTTCCGCGAATGATAACTTTACCCAAGTTTCTTACCGTCTTAGTGCCCTCGTATTCTATAGTGTCTGAAATTATTAGGTTCATCTGTGAATCCATTTTGTCAAGTCTACCCACATAGCTTAAATTGCTCTTCAGCTTAACGTAAACTTGCTTATTTAAGAAGCTTTTTAGCGCTTGAACCGGGTTTTTGTTCTCCAAAGGCTTCTCCCCCTCTTTTCTTTGTCTAAGCCCATTCCTTTTACGTACTGCTTATAAAAATAAAGGAATAAAACTCTTTCTAAGTTCAGAACTTTTTTAAATTTCAACAGCTTTGGCAGTTTATGAATAAAAAAGAATTTTTCAGAAATTTTGCTTGAGTACTAGTTCAGTATCGAACAGAAAGAAAAAGGCCTCTAGACACTACAGAAACCATTAGAAAGAAGAGCATTTACTACGAAAAGTCAATAAACTAGCTAATTCTTTCACTTTTAAAGCAAAAGGAAATTTTTTTATATGCCGAAAGTTGCCTCAGGAGCGAAGAGAAATGTCAAGCAAACAAGATTCACTTATTTTGTGGTTCAAGGACATCTCAAAAGAAGACGTACCAATAGTTGGAGGCAAGAGCGCAAGCTTAGGAGAAATGACTAACAAAACAAGCGTTCCAATACCAGCAGGCTTCTGCACAACAGCAAAAGCTTACAGAGTATTTATAAAGGAAAACCAACTCGCTGAGAAAATTGCGCAAGTTCTTTCTAGACTTAAAGACCCTAATGATACTGAAACGCTAAGGCAAGTTGGTCAGGAAATTAGGAATCTAATAATGCAGGCTAGTTTGCCAAAGCAACTAGAAGACGAAATCAGAAAAGCTTACCATGAACTAGAACTAACAATAGGACAAGAAAATCCATTCGTAGCAGTAAGGTCTTCTGCAACGGCTGAGGACTTACCAGATGCTTCCTTTGCGGGTCAACAGGATACTTACTTAAACGTTAAAGGAGCCGACGAAGTGATCTATAACATTAAGAAGTGCTATGCAAGCTTGTTTACGGATAGAGCAATCTTCTACAGAGTTCAGAAAGGCTTTGATCACATGAAAGTTGCACTATCTGCAGTAGTTCAGCTCATGGTTTATTCAAAGTGCTCTGGAGTAATGTTTACTTTAGATGTTTCAAACGGAGACCGCTCGGTAGTATTAATTGAAGGAAGTTGGGGTCTAGGTGAATACATAGTTCAAGGAAAGGTAACGCCTGACGAATACTACGTTAAGAAAGAAAACTTAGAGATAGTAAAGAAGAACATTCCACCAAAGAAAGTAATGTTGGTGAGGAATCCTCAAGGAGGCGTTGTAGAAAAAGAAGTTCCACCTGAGCTTCAAAATGCTCAAGTACTAACTGACGAACAAGTTAAAGAGCTTGCGAGATACGGCATTGCAATTGAGAAGCACTATGGAAGACAAATGGATATAGAGTGGGCTGTTGATGAAAGAGATAATAAGTTATACATATTACAGGCAAGACCAGAAACTGTTTGGGCCTTCAAGGAAGAGCAAAAACCAGCTGAAGAAGTTAAAGTTACAAAGGAAAGAGAAGTTCTTGTTCAGGGTTTGCCAGCATCTCCAGGATTAGCAGTTGGAAAAGCGCATATTATAATGGATGTATCTAAGTTGAATGAGTTTCAGGCTGGAGAGATATTAGTTACTGAGATGACGGCGCCGGAGTGGGTCCCTGCCATGAGAAAGGCGGCAGCAATCGTTACTAATTCGGGAGGTATGACGAGTCATGCGGCTATAGTTAGTCGTGAGCTTGGTATACCATGTATCGTTGGTACTGCTTCAAAAGGAAAACCTGCAACCGAAGCGATTCCAAATGGAGAAACAATAACTGTTGATGCAAAACTCGGCATTGTATATCGTGGAGCTTTAGAAGAAGCCGTAAAGAAGCCAGAAGAAAAAGCTGCAGTAGCAGTTGCTGTAGCAGCAGAGTCTCATCCAATAACTGGAACGAAGATATATGTGAACTTGGGAGAACCAGAATTAGCAGAGAAAGTTTCTCAACTTCCAGTAGATGGAGTTGGATTAATGAGAGAAGAATTCATATGGGCTTCAGAAATTGGAGAACATCCAAACTACTTAATAGAAATTGGCCAAGCTCAAAAAGTTGTTGACAAGTTAGCAGAAGGCATAAGGAAAGTTTGTGCCGCATTCTATCCAAGACCAGTTGTTCTAAGGTTCGTAGACTTTAAGTCCAGTGAATACAGAGACCTAAAGGGTGGTGATAAGTATGAGCCAGTAGAACCTAGTGCTTTACTAGGATGGAGAGGTGCTTCAAGATACTACGATCCAAAATACGTAGAAGCATTCAAGCTTGAGATAAAAGCAGTGAAGAAAGTTAGAGAAGAATTCGGACTTAAGAACCTTTGGGTCATGATACCATTCGTTAGAACAATAGAAGAGCTTAAGAAAGTTGCTCAGATCATGGAGGCAGAAGGTCTGAAGAGAGGTCCAGACTTCAAACTTTGGTTAATGGCCGAAATACCTTCAAACGTATTCTTAGCAGACAAGTTTAGCGATTATTGTGATGGTTTCAGCATAGGTTCTAATGATTTAACAATGCTAATACTTGGTGCAGATAGAGACAATCAAACTATAGCGCATATATTTGATGAAAGAGATCTCGCAGTAAAAAGAGCAATTAGATATCTAATTAAAGTCGCGCACTCTAAAGGAAAGACGGTGAGCATCTGTGGTCAGGCTCCATCAGTATATCCAGACTTCACAGAGTTCTTAGTGAGAAGTGGAATAGATAGCGTTTCAGTCAATCCAGATGCAGCTGTATATACAAGAAAGCTTGTTGCTTCAATAGAACAGAGAATAACTGTAGAGAAATTAACCGGAAGAGGACTAAGAGAAGATCCTGACTTAGAACTTCCAGATCCAGAATAAGTTTTTTAGGCTTTTTTCTTTTGGTTTTTATTTCAAACACCAATTCACTATAGAAAATCATGGTAATTGTTTTTAGCAGTATTTATTGGTAATGCTTTTGGAATAATAGTTCTTCTAACGGCCAATTCTTAACAAAAAGACTTATTTTTTTAAAACTAAATATTTTAGTAGAAATGAAGACAAGCTGTTCTAAATTCTAGAACAGAAGAAATATTTTAAAAATTAAAAAAGATATAAACTAGTTAATGAACTTAAGCCATTTGTTGTTAAAGAAGTTAACATTCTTCCAAAGATAAAGAGAGAAAAGAAGGTTAGTTTAGGAGAAGTAAGTAAAGAAAACAATTTAATAGTATTTGCTAAGAAAGAAGAAGGAAAAAAAGAAACTTACTACATGCAAGAGTTCAGGCTTGTGGATAGTTATGAATCTGAGAAAAGAGTGGAATTTATGAAGCTAAAAACTTTTATTCCGTATGCTCAAGGAAGACTAACAGCAAGTTATTCTTCTTATAGTACTATAACTGTTTCAGTTAATATCTTTTTCCAAAGCGTTGGAAGTTGGAACCTTGGAGGTACCTTTGGTCTAAGCAGCTCAGATAGCGGATCTACAACTGTCGGAATTTATGGTTCAAGCGTAGGATACATCTCTATGGTAATAAGAGAAAGATTTGAAAAATGGAACATATACTATCCTTCCTATCCAAATGTTGTAGACACTGAGTATAAAGTATACACCATAAGATTTTACCCAAGAACGATGAGTGGTGACCCTGGAGAAGAAGCATCTGTAAGCTACACTTGTGTAAAAGAAAATGTTCCTGGACAAGGAACACAAGGTGCCGACCCGCCTATCTATTATGAGCTTTCCAGTCAATTCAGTAGTTATCATACTCCAGCTTCTCTTATGTGGTTTGTAAGTGCGCTAGTTGCGCTTAAAAAGATCGATAGTCCTGCTGCTTTGCTTACTTTAGCTGGAGACATATCCGTAGGTCCTGAAAGTCGTACTACAATAATATGGCACACTCAAATCTGGGGAGAAAAAGGGCATAAATTTGATGTCTACAAAGCTTCTACTCAATGGAAAGGCTTACCAACAGCTTACTTCTACGTTGTAGAAGTTTATACGTAATTTAAAAGTCTTACAATAAATTATTTAATATTTTTATTTAAAATTTTTGAATTATAGACAGAACTTTTGTTTTTTCTTTACTTCAAGTATCAGTTCGACTTAGAAAGCCACAAAGCGCTATAATTATTCATATGTAAAAGTTTTGAACTCAATGAGCTATGCTTGTTCTAATTCCTTTAATGCCGACCTCGTTGCTAAGTAAGTTACTATCCAACCCGCAAATCCAGATAAAACAGCCATCGGACTAAGCATAAAGCTAAGCACTATATTAACTGCAAACATGACAGCAGCAATGTAGAACTTCGAGTCTTCAAATATATCTCTAAGTTTTAAGAGTCCAAGTATTAATCCTACTTGGGTAAGGGCAAGCAATATAACTGCCACTCCAAGTAACAATGGAGCAATTTGCGTTTTTCCTGCTGTTGCGCCTTCAGTAATAAAAACTATTAGTGCTATCACAAACATTACTATAGATCCAGTGTAACCAGACTTTACAAATATTAAAGACGTATTGAAACTATTATCGTATTCTTTGAAAGACTTGAACGCGGGAAAGATTAGAAGGTACGATATTACTATGAACAGTAAGCCTCCTCCCACTGCAAGAAGGGCAAGCAGCAAAAAGTCTCCTATGAAGATTAAAATAAGAGCATCTAGGTTTGGAAGCTCATTTAGCATAAAAAAATAGCTTAGCATGACATCGAATCTTTTTATCATTAGCGCAAATACCATGGAAGCTAAACTTCCTGCAAAAGGTGAGCCAGAAATAAAAACTATTGTCGCTCTGCTTATCTTATTTAAGCCTTTAACCAACTCTTGGCTTTTCTCACTCATTTCATTTCGCCAAATATTTGCCTTATAAAAGGATATAAATTTTTACGCAAATTCCAAAGTTTTTAATTGTCTTGTAAGACCATTAGTTAATAATTTAAGAAGATTCCTCAAGTTTTCTCTTTAAAAAATTGGTGCTTAAAAGGACTTTCCTAACTATTTTCTTTAGTTTAGATTAAAGTGAGCAAAATATTAATGCTAAAGGTTTTAAAGAAAGGTAAAACAGTTAAATTTATAAATTTTATTATGGCTTTTTTAGCTATGAAAAAACACAACATACTTGCCTCAGTCCTAGTTCTTTTGTTCACTTCTCAATTCTTAATGAAGGCCTATTCAACTCCCATAGAACTTAGCTACGACGACGGTGAGTTTGACTATGGCTGGAGCAACTTCTATCCTTACGCCGCCGCAGTAAAGTTTTCTCCTCCCTCAGCAAGCTGGAAGATAGAAGCCATAAGGATTCATGCAGCCTGTTTTATTAAAGGTAATGAAATCTTTTACATTCAGATTTGGGACAAGAACCTAAATACGATCTACTCCTCATCATTTTACCTTAGCAAAGTCTTCAAGAATGCTACTCTTGATTGGTATACTGTAGAGTTACCAAGCGTGGTGGTTAGTGGAGATTTTTACTTAGTCGTAGTTCCAATGTTCACTTTAGATGGTTCTCAGCTTTGGATAAGCGTTGACAAAGATTTTCCAATTTCAAACAATAGCTATATAGTTGATGCTAGTACGCATGCCATCTTACTGAATCTTAACTCCACCAGTAGTAAGCCTGGGAACTTCATGCTTAGAGCAGTTGGAGAACCTTCTACTCTTACTCCTGAGATTAAACTTAGTTCAGTAGAGGTGAACGAAAACTATACTACAATTGTCTTCACCTATCTTGGAGAACCAAGAAGTTTGGGGGCTAGGCTGATAAAGCAAGATGGAAGCTTCGTTGAACTGAATGTTACAAGGAGCGGAGAGAACCTTATCGTTAAAGTTGGTGATCAAGGAACTTTGAACGTCTTTGTTGTTACTCAAAACTCAGAAATCGTTGGAACTAGCGTAAGGGTTGAAGACAAGCTTAGAATGCTATACAAAAGTTTGCTAACAAACTATACTGTACTTAAAGAAAAGTTGTACGAGGCAAACGAAAAAATAAACTCCTTAGAAAAAGAAAACGATGACTTTAAGAGTAAACTAAGAGACTCGGGCTACGTTATCAATATTCTTGAAAAGCAAGTGTATGAGCTTGCTGACAATGTTACTAAACAAAGTCAGGAGATATCCAAGCTTAACAAAGACGTTGAAGGTCTGCAAAATGAAAACAATATACTTCTAGCAGTAGTTGTTCTTTTGGTTGCTTTTCTAGTTATTAAGAAGTTTGGTTTGAAGAAATGAGTAGCTTAAGAATTAAGGTTGTAAGCATACTTCTAATCGTTCTATTAGTTGTTTCTGAGTTTGCGCCGCAACTGCTCTTCACCAAAGTATTAGCTCAAGAGTCGCCAGAAACTTTTGTGAGTAGACTTGAAGCCTACCTTAAGGATGCGCTTCCCTCAGAGTCTGAACCAATAGAAGAAGCTGAGTACATAGTTCCACAGGGCTTTAACAGCAGTTATGCCGAAAGACTTTGGAGAGCTGTAGCACCTCTTATAAGCCTTGGCTACTCTGAGGGTGAAATTGCAAACATAACTAAAAGTCTTTTATCTACTAACGAGAGTAAAGAAGTTAAGCTTAACCTTTCTGGTTTAGCTGTTGAAAGACTAAGAGATGGAAGCGTTAAGCTAAGAATACCCCTTGTTGAAAAGCAGCTGAACTTCACGTACTATAACTCAACCAACATAAGAATACTCTACAAAACTTGGAATGAGTCTCTTGTAAGCTACTACAGAATAAGGAGGAGAGTTCCAGGAGTCTACAGTTATGTAATCAAAGACTTAGGCACAGGAAAAGAGTACACAATAGTTTCAAGGGTATCCATTGGAACTTTCTCAATCCCATTCTATGGAATGCTTGAGCCAAGTACAGTAATAGAAAGGTTCTACTTCCCAAGTTACTCAGAAATTGGCTTCTGGGGAGCTTCTAAGTGGGAGGGTGTAATTACTTACGGAATACCAGTGATAGCAGTACCTGGTCATTACGAGGACATAAAAGTTGCAGTTCCAGAACAAAAGACTAAATTTAGAGTACTTTTTCCATCATACGATCCGCTAATTTTAATTGGATGGGTAGTTTACACAAATATATCGTCAACAAGTATAAACGTAGGAGAAACATTAAAAATTTTCTACGAAGCTATTCCTGTAAACATAGATCCAAACTTAGACCAGTTGAATGCAACTTTAAGGTTGAATGCTTCCAATGCCTTTAAGCTACTGAACAGCGCTGAAAGGAAACTCAACAACACAAGTACTTCTGGAGAGTTTGATTTAGAGGCACTTAAACCAGGAACTTACAACATAACTATGGAAGTTGAGGGGAATGCGATCTTATCTTCGTCTGAGTTCAACAAAGTTGTCTACACTGTGCAGGTTTCTTCTTTGCCTTCCCCTTCAGTAAGATTGGTAGTTAAGGGCATGGATACATCAATACTTAAAGCTGCAAAGATTTTACTAGAAGTTAAGAACGAAGGTGGAAGCTCCGCAAAAAGTATACACATAAGAGTATCTGGAAACAACATAGAGAGCACAAGCAGAGAAATAGGAGACCTTGAAGTTGGTGAGGCAAGAGACGAAGAATTTACATTAAGGCTGCTCAAGCAGTGGTCGAACGTTAAGGTATGTGCAGAGTACAAAGACGATAGCGGAAACCCTTACCTGTCTGAAGCTTACACTACTGTATACACTGAAAATTACGTAGTTCCAGAGCACTACGAGGAATACACTACAATAATACCTGAGCACGAAGAAATTCGAAGAGTTTTTGTTCCAGGCTACGAAGGCTACACACACGTTAGGTTTTACGCTTTTACTTTAAGTCAGCGTGTTACTGTTAGCGCTGGTTGGATATACGGTGCTGGAAGCAAGGACAACTACTATGGAGGTGCTGAACTTCAGGCAGAGCTTTTCCCCTGTACGCCTTATGGCTACGAGCTAAGCGTAACCAAAGAACTTAGCAAAGAAGTTCTGGAAAAAACTGGAGTTAACCTTGTTCTTACAAGGATAGAGCCAGTATGGGAAGACCTTGGGGTATTTGAAGAAGAAAACTTAACTAAGCTTGTTGGTGAAAGCTTAGAGCAAATAGAGAAGACTCCAGAGAACTATGAGGCTACGCTTGTTAACAGGACGTGGAGAGCTGGTAGTTACGTTGTTCTAAACTCAACAGAGTTCGAAGTTTACAAGCTTAGAATGGAAAACTTTGCTAAAAGTAAAGGAGAAGACTTCCGGTGGAGCTTTGTCAAGTTCACAAACGCCACTAGGGTTGTTAGTAGTTCAAATGAAACAAGCCTCGTACTAATTTATCACCCCGTCAAAGTAAGGGGGAGCGGTCCTCTAAGGTCTATTCAAGTAAAGAACTACGCTAACTATAACTTAAGCTACAGAATAGAAGTTGAGCAGTTTTCTCAGCCTTACCTTGAGTCACTAGAGTTTAGCTTCTTCAGCAAACCTCTTCTTGTGCCAGCAGTAGGCTACAACACAACTTTAGCTAGCTTAAATTCTCAAGTTGGATATATCTATATTGCTAGAATATTCCTTGGTTCCCGCCTAGTTGCAGAAGCTACATTCAGCTTAACTCCAGAAACCTCGCCATTCTGGCAGGGGTTCTGGGATGGAATAAAAGAGAAGGCGCCTGGAATAATCCTAAGCACGGCTATACTAGTAGTTATTGCCTTGCCAAGCGGAGGAAGTTCTATTCTAGCTGAAGCTCAAAGCTTTCTAGCATCTTGTGTAGTTCCAATGCTAGTTGGCATGAGTGCTGCTGCTAATCTTAAGGAAATTCTTGAGGCTTGGAATGCGTACAGTAAGATGGAAGCAGTTGCGAATGAGCTTCACAACATTTCAATTAGGGCAAATTCTCTTGGGTATAAAAACTTTTCTTTACTTGTAAGCGGCGTAGAGAATAAAATCAGAGAAAGTCAAAAAACTTTAGCTATAGATACAGGATTAGATATATTAGATCTAGTAGCCGTAAGAGATTTTTTTGTTACGTTTGGAAACGAAAACTCAACTGAGTATGAAAAAGGAAAAGCCTGGGGGAAGCTTGTAGGTACAGCACTTTCGCTAACAACTTATGTGCTAGTTTACTACAAGTTCTTCTCGGAAGGGCCAAAACTTCTTTCCTTGCGTGGAAAAATTAAGAGCCTTCTAGATGGTGTTTACAACTGGATTACGCCGCCGATTTGGGACGTTGGAGTTATGGCAGGAAAGCTTGCAGCAAGCGAAGTAGCTTCTTCACTGATTCTCTCTGAGCAAAATCAAAAGTTCAAAGATTACTTAGACTCAGCAAAAGAAGAGTCAATAAGTTCAACTTCTAAGTTTGTAGAGTCTTACTTTAACAAGGCTTTAGACTTATCGGAAAACCTTGAGCTAAGCGAAAGAGCCTTCTTAGGATTGTTGTGGGTTTATGAAAACGGAGCAGAGAAGCTAGGCGACGAAGATTGGAGCAAGTTCCTTGGCAACATCGAAGCGGTAGGTTCGAAGAACTCTAAGTTTGCGGATGAGTTCCTAAGTTGGATGCTCAGCGCTGAAGACCCTCAGGAGCTGGAAAAGGCTACAGTTGAGCTAACTCCAAAGCTAACCGAGCTTGAAGACGAAGAACTCAACAACCTAGGAAAGGCACTTGAAGCCATAAGCGACGAATTTGAAAATGGGATTAAACTTTTCAATACTTACTTTCAGATATCAGATAGCTACGAGAGTCTTGGAAAAGATGCGGTTGAAAAAATCTCTACTGTACTTCTCAAAAATGTTGAGAGTGATGGTGTTAAAGCACTAGATGCATGGAGCAAGGCAGTAGAAAATGGGGGAATAGCGTTAAGAACAAAAGTAAGCGGAACTCCATATCCTAGATTTTGGAAAGACCTTTGGAGTGCCCTTAGTTTAAAGGAAGGAGATCCATTTACTGTAGTAGTAAACTATGAAGGCGAAGAATGCAGAATCCCTGCAGAAGTAAAGGATGTGAGTGGTGATTATGTTTTGTCGCCCTTCAGAAGAGGAAGCTTCGTTCTGCTTCAAGGTGGAGAATACGTAGAAGCATACCCAGGTCTCAGAAATCCGAGCCTATTTATGGAGGTTGAAAGTGAAGAGGGAGCAACTTATGTTTTTACTAAAGACAACTGGTTCGAAAAGAGATACGTGGAGGAGCATGGCGGTGAGGGTCTTCAAATAATCATGTATAAGAAAGTTGGCTCCTCCTTCGATGAACATTATATAATGAGAGACATGCACTTTGAGGGGGTGGAAACTCCTGCGATATACTTTAAACCTTACGATGGTCCAGGCGTCTACAAGATAGAGTTCGTGAAGAAGGTGGAGGTGAAAGACTTGTGCGACTACGTTAAAAACCTAGGGGGAGACTATCAGTTAGCGTTTGACGAATCCTCCGGAAAGTTCAGGCTTACGCTCTTCAGCATACCTTTAGAGTCGGTTATCTCAAAATATGAAGATACTATTGGAAAAGCAGAAGAGCGAGTCGGAGGTTATGAGATCATATTTCCACTTCAGACAGAAGAGAAAACTTGGGCTCTAGCCCTATTGTTCTCCGTAGATCCAAAGAACGGAGAACTTACCTCAAAGTTCAACTTCGCATACAGCTTAGAGGCTCCAGCCTGGAGGCATGTAATTGGCCTTAAAACTTACAAAGTAGGTGACGATAAGGTCTTTCAGATAACTTTCGAATTAGCCGATCATGATCAGACTGCCAGAATTAAATGGGATGAGTCCTTAGAAAAATTCACCTCCTATAAAGTGAGACCCGGCAGTTTGCTTGAAAGCATTATGAAGGACTTTCTCAGCAAAGATTACTTCTCAGAGCCACAGTTCGAGGGCGATGCAACTAAAGGCAGCATGACGATGAGGGTAGTAAAGAACATTAGAGAATACTTGACATGGTATAACGATGCTGCCCACGGCTTCGGCGACCATGCTCAAGGAGTAGCTGGAAACATGGTTGGCGATGCTTTCTTCTTAAAGAAGTTCAAAGACAGGTTTGGAGTTCAAGGCGAGCTTATAATTGATGAAACAGGTCAAAATCTGGGTGAGAATATCTTCGATGAATTTGTTAAAGAGGGGAATAAAATTTTGTGGTGCAGCGAGTGGAAATCCACTTACCTAGAGAAAACAGACTTAAGTTCATACATAAGTGAAGCTAAGTATTCTTTTGCCAAAGAAGATGGTAAACCAGGGCCTCGTGTTGAGGCTGCTGTTAAAAAAGGCTACGAGCTTCCGGAATATGGCTATGCGTTTGCAATTAGAATAACAGAAAGTTACGTTGAAGTACTGTGGGAAAAAGTTAAAATACCTAAACCTTAAGGTGGTTATTAAAGTTGTCTATTAATGTTGAAGGAAGAAACGAAGGTACGCAATCTTCAATAGCAGACAGGCATAGATTGATTGCAGAAAAA
>Ga0272448_1000045_pt1 | contig 170232 bp, 156 predicted proteins | sample YNPCB0191_FD_202220 | JGI IMG/M metagenome (GOLD analysis project Ga0272448, IMG submission 202220) | Hot spring sediment microbial communities from Yellowstone National Park, WY, United States - YNP-CB-019-1 | ecosystem: Environmental > Aquatic > Thermal springs > Hot (42-90C) > Sediment... | reverse complement strand
GTCAAGGGCAGACTATCGCCTGCCGGCGTTGAAACAGACCTGGCCCTCTGCTAAAATCTGTCTATGAATAAAACCCTGATTCTTGACTTCGGGTCGCAGTATACCCAGCTCATTGCCAGAAAGGTGCGCGAGCTGGGTGTCTACTCTGAGATTCATCCGTTTAATACTCCGCTCCAGAAAATAAAGGCTTTAGCTCCTGGCGCCATCATCTTCTCCGGCGGGCCGCAGAGCGTCTACGAACCAGATTCCCCGCACCCCGACCCCGAGATTTTTAACCTGGGAATTCCCATTCTTGGCATCTGCTACGGTCTGCAACTCATCGCCTATCACCTGGGCGGCCAGGTCCAGAAAGCTCCAGCTCGCGAGTACGGTTTTGCTGCCCTTCACATCCTTGACCGAAGTGGCCTGCTTCATGGCCTTAAAAATAAAACTCAAGTCTGGATGAGTCACGGTGACCGGCTGGAAACTATCCCGGAAGGTTTTATCATTACTGCTCGCACGGCTAATTCCAGGGCCGCGGTCATTGAGAACCCGGAAAGAAAAATCTACGGCGTGCAGTTCCATCCAGAAGTAGCCCACACCCGGGAAGGCAAAAAAATCCTGAGCAATTTCCTTTTCCGCCTGGCCGGCCTTCGGGCCGACTGGAATATGAGTTCCTTCATTGAAGATAAAGTGAAAGAAATTCGCCAGCAGGTAGGAAAGGAAAAGGTTATCTGTGGTCTGAGCGGCGGCATAGATTCGCTGGTGACCTCTCTCCTCATCCAGAAGGCCATCGGCCACCATCTTTACTGCATCTTTGTCAATAACGGTTTGCTGCGTAAGGGGGAGTATGAAAGCCTGTTGGAAGAATTCCGCCGCCAGTTTTCGCTTCAGGTCATCGCCGTGGAAGCTGAAGACCGGTTCTTAGAGAAGCTCAAAGGTGTTACTTCGCCAGAAAAAAAGCGCAAAATCATCGGCCAGGTCTTCATTGAGATTTTTGAAGAAGAAGCCAGAAAGCTCGGCCAAATTAAATTCTTAGCTCAGGGCACCATCTATCCTGATGTCATAGAAAGCACTTCCGTCAAAGGACCTTCCCACACCATTAAATCACACCACAACGTGGGCGGGCTGCCGGAAAAACTCAATTTCCAGCTGGTAGAGCCCCTGCGCGAGCTCTTCAAGGATGAAGTCCGGGCCCTGGCTCTCAAGCTGGGAGTAAGTCGGGAGTTTATCCAGCAACATCCTTTCCCCGGACCCGGCCTGGCCGTGAGAATCATCGGTGAAGTCAACAGAGAAAACCTGCGCCTGGTCAGGGAAGCTGATGCTATTCTTCTGGAAGAAGTCAGGAAAGCCAGGATTTACCATAAGCTCTGGCAGGCTTTTGCCGTGCTTCTGCCTGTCCGTTCCGTCGGTGTCATGGGCGACCAGAGAACTTACCAGCGGGTAGTGGCCATCCGCCTGGTGCAGAGCACAGACGGCATGACCGCCAACTGGTATCCGGCTTCCCCGCGCCTTCTCAACCGTATTTCCACCAGAATCGTCAATGAAGTTGACGGCGTTAACCGGGTGGTTTACGATATAACTTCTAAACCACCGGGCACGATTGAATGGGAATAATCTTTTTCTTTAAGACTGAGGGTTGTTCATATGGATAAGTCCTTCATCCATCTTCACCTCCACACAGAATATTCCATACTTGATGGCTGTCTGAGAATTACCAACCTGCTGGAGGCAGTCAATAAATTTAACATGCCGGCCGTGGCCGTGACTGACCATGGCAATATCTTCGGGGCGGTAGAGTTTTTCAAGGCCGCCAAAAAGCAAGGTATAAAGCCCATCATAGGCTGTGAAGTTTACCTGGCGCCTAAATCCCGTTTTGACAAAAGACCGGGGAACGGAGAAGAAGCCAACAACTACCATCTGGTGCTGCTGGTTAAGGACGAAAAAGGTTATCGCAACTTATGCCAGCTCCTGACCGCTGCCTATTTAGAAGGATTTTACTACCGGCCGAGGGTTGATAAGGAACTTCTGCGCCAGCACTCCGCCGGACTGATAGCCCTCTCCAGCTGTCTTAAGGGTGAAGTCAACGATTACCTGGTCAAGGATATGGAAGATAAAGCAGAAGAAGCAGCCCGGGAATACCGGGAAATTTTCGGCGAAGAAAATTTCTACCTGGAACTTCAAGACCATGGTCTGCCGGAACAGAAAAAGATTATTCCCGGGATTGTGGCCCTGTCTAAAAAGCTCGGGCTCCCGCTGGTGGCTACTAACGATGTTCATTTCCTGAACCAGGAAGATGCCCAGATTCAGGATGTGCTCATCTGTATCCAGACCGGAAAAAAACTCACTGACACCGACCGCCTGCGTTTTTCCAGCGACCAGTTTTACCTAAAATCCTCCGCCGAGATGAAAGAGCTTTTTGCCGCCTATCCAGAAGCCATCGAAAACACCAGGCACATTGCCGCCCGCTGCAACTTTGAATTTCCCATGAGCGGTCATTTCCTGCCCAACTTCAAGGCTCCGGACAACAAAAACCTCCGGGATTATTTTGAAGAAGTGGTCAGGCAGGGTTTTGAAAAAAGACTGCCGCAAATAAAAGAAAAGATTGAAAAAGGACTCAACCCCCACACCCTGGAAGAATACTACCAGCGCCTGGAGAGGGAAATAAAACTTATTGAACAGATGGGTTTTGAGGGATATTTCCTCATCGTCTGGGACCTGATTAAAGCTTCCCGAGAGCGGGGCATTCCGGTGGGGCCAGGCCGTGGCTCAGCCGCCGGCAGCTTAATCGCCTTCTGCCTGGGAATTACCCAGATTGACCCGATTGAGTACGACCTGCTCTTTGAACGTTTCCTCAACCCCGAAAGAATAAGTTTGCCCGACATTGATATTGATTTCTGCGGACGCCGGCGCCAGGAAGTCATTGATTACGTCACCCAGAAATACGGTCAGGAAAACGTCTGCCAGATTATCACTTTTGGGACCATGGCTGCCCGTCAGGCCATCAGGGATGTCGGCCGGGTGATGGACGTCCCCCTGAGCGAGGTGGACAGAGTGGCCAAGATGATTCCCACTCAGGGACCAGACACCAGCATTGAAGGCGCCCTGAAAAGCGTCCCGGAGCTTAAAGAGCTTTACCAGAAAAACGAAAGAATCGCCCGGCTGCTGGATGTGGCTAAAAAAATAGAAGGTCAGGTGCGGCATCCTTCCATTCACGCCGCCGGTATCGTCATCACCCCCAAACCCCTGGTGGAATTCCTCCCCCTCTACCAATCATCCAAAGGTGAAATCACCACCCAGTTTCCGATGACGGACATTGAAGCGATTGGCCTGCTGAAGATGGACATACTCGGGCTCAGAAACCTGACCATCATCACCGATACTCTGGCCTTTATAGAAAAAGACACGGGAGAAAAGGTAGACCTGAACAGCATCCCTCTTGATGACCAGAAAACCTATGAAGTTTTTCAGCAGGGCAACACCAACGGGGTGTTCCAGTTTGAAAGCCACGGGATGAAAGAACTCTTGCGGCGTTTTAAACCTGAACAATTTCGCGACCTCATTGCTCTCAATGCTCTCTACCGCCCGGGACCAATCAAGAGCGGGATGATGGAAGAATTCATCCAGCGCAAAAATCATCCGGAGCGCATTACTTACGAGTTACCCCAACTGGAGCCGATTCTCAAAGAAACCAGAGGCATTATTGTCTACCAGGAACAGGTGATGAGGATTGCCACGGTCCTGGCCGGCTTCACCATGGCTGAGGCTGACCTGCTGCGCAAAGCCATGGGTAAGAAAATCAAAGAAATGATGAACGCCCAGAAGGAAAAATTCCTTCAAGGAGCTAAGAAAAACGGCATCCAGCAAGCGAAAGCAGAAAAAATATTTGACCAGATTGTCCAGTTCGCTGAATACGGCTTTAATAAGTCTCACAGCGCCGCTTATGCCTACCTGGCCTACCAGACCGCCTATCTCAAAGCTCATTATCCAGCCCATTTTCTGGCCGCCCTGATGACTTCAGAAGCCGAAAAGGGCGATACTTCCCAGATAGTCAAGTACCTGAACGAGTGCCGTGAACTGGGCATTAAGGTGCTGCCACCTGACATAAACTACAGCCATTACAACTTCACTGTTGAAGGCAACAACATCCGGATGGGACTTTCGGCCATCAAGAACGTGGGGGAGAACACTATCCACGAGCTGCTCGCCTGGCGGAAGAAGAAAGGGAAGTTTAAAAATCTCTTTGACCTTTTTGAAGACTATGACTCCCGGGTTTTAAACCGCAAAGCACTGGAAAGCCTGATTAAAGCTGGCGCCCTGGATTCTCTGGGCTGGAAACGCTCTCAGCTTTTCTACCTCCTGGACACTCTTATAGAATATGGACATCAGCGCCAGAAAGCTCGGGAAGAACAGGCTATCTCCCTTTTTAACGAAGATTACCTGCGGCCACCAGACATCCCGGCGGAAGTCCATTCCATGAACGAATGGGAAGAAGAAGTACTTCTGGCTTACGAGAAGGAAGTGCTGGGCACCTATCTCTCAAGCCATCCCCTGGCCAGGTACAAAAAGCGCCTGAACCGCCTGGTAAGCCACACGGTGGAGGCCCTGGACCCGGAAGAAGACTTTGACCGGGAAGTGCGGCTGGCGGGCATTGTTGTGTCTGTTAAATTGCTAAAAACAAAAAAAGATGAAAGAATGGCAGCTTTTGTTCTGGAAGACCTTAGCGGTCAGGTTGATGTCACGGTCTTTCCTGAGCCTTACAGCAAATACCACCCTTACATTAAAGAGGGACAGCTAATCTGGGTAAAAGGCCGGATGTCCATAGATAGTTTTGAAGCCAAGAAAATTCTGGCCTCGCAAATCCTGCCTCTGGAGGAAGCCCTGGAAAAGCAGGCCAGAAAAACCATCATCCGCCTGCGGCTGGACTACCTCTCTGAAGAAGATGTAAACCAGCTCCATAAAATTCTGGCTTCTTTCCCCGGCGAATGCCCCCTTTACCTGGAAATGGAAAAGGCTGATTCTGTTTATCTCGTCCAGTCGGCCGAATACCAGGCCGTCTCTCCTTCGGAAGCCTTTCTGGAACAGGTAGAAGCCCTGCTTGGACCTGAAGCCGTGCTGGTAGAATATTGACCTTGCCTGATTGACAGAAAATAGCTAAAAATGTAGAGTAAATTATCTATTTTCATAAAATTATAGCCTGAAACGGATTTAGGAAGAGAAAAGTGGCTTTTGACCTGATAATTGCTGACCCGAGCCCGACGATGAAAAAAATCTACCAGACTGCTCTGCCCGAAACGCAGTACCGCTTACACTTCGCCAGCAACCTGGAAGAACTTTTCCACCTGCTGGAAACCGTGAGCCCGGAGCTGATTATCACCGACCAGGCTATCTATGAAAATTCGGCCGCCCTGCTGGAGTTCAGGCAAAGGCTGAAAACTGAAGACGATATCCCGGTTTTCCTCACCGCCGGTCTTTTTGATCGGCTTTCGGGAGATTATGTTCAGCAGCTCCAACCGGAAAAAGTTCTGGTAAAACCTTTTTCTCTTGATGCCTTTTTAAACACTATCAGAGACGTGATAGAAAAAAAGCACCTGCCAGATACTCTGCCAGAAGAATTGCCAGAGGTGCAGGAACAGGAAATCGGGCCAGAAACCGAGGGCCTTCCGCTGCAACTGCAGCGTCAGGTGCAGCTCCTGGTCAGACAGGAAATGCTGGAAACCGAAAGAGAGCTGGAAAAAAGAATTAAAGCCAGTCTTCTTCGCGAGCTAAGGCTAACAGAATCCTCAGCCGGAGGATCTTCGGCAACCAATAACAAACCTGAAGGAAAAGGTTAAGGTAAAAATGAGAGAAAAAAAGTTGTTAGAAAAAGCTTACGACCCCACGCCAGTGGAAGCCAGATGGGGAAAATTCTGGCTGGAAAAAAAACTCTTTGTGGCTGACGCCAATTCCCCAAAACCGAAGTTCTCCATGGTCCTGCCGCCACCTAACGTGACCGGCGTGCTGCACATGGGCCACGCCCTGTGCTTTACACTGCCTGATGTGATTGTTCGCTGGAAAAAGATGCAGGGCTACAACACCATGTGGCTGCCCGGTACTGACCATGCTTCCATCGCTGTCCACAACGTCATAGAACAATCCCTGGCCGAAAAAGGTCTCAGCCGGGAAAAAGTTGGCCGGGAAGAATTCCTGCGGGTGGCCTGGGAATGGAAAAAGAAATACGGCGGAGTCATTATCGAACAGCTGAAACGACTTGGCTGTTCCTTAGACTGGTCACGCGAGCGGTTCACCATGGATGAAGGTTTTTCCCGGGCGGTGAAATATGTTTTTGTCTCCCTCTACCGGGAAGGACTCATCTACCGGGACTATTATCTAGTGAACCGTTGTCCCCGCTGTCAGACAGTTCTTTCAGACATTGAAATTGAACACAAAGAAGTTCAGGGTAAGCTCTGGTACATCAAGTACCCTGTTCCTGGCACTGAGGAAAGTATCGTCGTGGCCACGACCAGGCCAGAGACCATGCTGGGCGACACCGCCGTCGCTGTTCATCCGGATGATGAGCGCTATTTTAAATATCACGGTAAAAAGGTTCTGCTCCCGCTGCAAAACCGGCTGATTCCGGTTATCACTGATGAGCGGGTAGAAAAAGATTTTGGAACTGGCGCCGTTAAGGTGACCCCAGCCCACGACCCGGTGGATTTTGAGCTCGGTCGCAAGCACAACCTGGAACAGGTAATTGTGATTGATGGTCAGGGCCGGATGACGGAAGCCGCCGGAGAAGAATTTAAAGGACTGGACCGTTTTGCCTGCCGGGCGAAGGTAGTGGAGAAGCTTAAAGAACTCGGCTACCTGGTGAAAGTGGAAGATTATACGCACGCGGTAGGGCATTGCTACCGCTGCAAAACCATCATTGAACCTCATCTTTCCTGGCAGTGGTTTGTTAAGATAGAGCCGCTGGCCAGGGAAGCCATCCGGGCCGTAGAAGAAAAGCGCATTGTTTTCATCCCGGAAAACTGGACCAAAACCTACTTTGAATGGATGTACAAGATTCATGACTGGTGCATCTCCCGCCAGCTGTGGTGGGGACACCGCATCCCGGCTTATTATTGCCAGAACTGCGGCCACATCATGGTGGAAATGGAAGACCCGGCTGCCTGTGAAAAATGTGGTGGCCCGGTGGTTCAGGATGAAGATGTGCTGGATACCTGGTTTTCCTCTGCTCTCTGGCCCTTTGCCACCCTGGGCTGGCCGGAAGAAACTCAGGACCTGAAGGTTTTCTACCCGACAGACCTTCTGGCTACAGGCTTTGACATCATCTTTTTCTGGGTGGCCAGGATGATTATGATGGGCCTGAAGTTCATGAAGGACATTCCCTTCCGCGAAGTTTTTATCAACGGCTTGGTCCGGGATATGAAAAAGCGCAAGATGAGCAAATCCGAAGGAAACATCATTGACCCGCTGGAAATGATAGAAAAATACGGCACGGACGCGCTGCGTTTCACCTTGATTTCTCTGGCAGTTCCCGGCATGGACATCGCTCTCTCCGAAGAAAGGATGGCCGGTTACCGGGCTTTTGCCAATAAAATCTGGAACGCTTCCAGGTTCGTGCTCATGAACCTGGCGGAAGAAAAATTTACCCCGGACCCCGCTTCTCTGACCCTGCCCAACCGCTGGATACGAAGCCGGCTGGCCCGGACCATCCAGCAGCTGGACAGCTCACTTAAAGAATACAAATTCTATGAAGCGGCAGAAACCATCTACCACTTCATCTGGCATGAATTCTGCGACTGGTACATTGAGTTCATCAAGCCCGAGCTGAAAGCCGGAAACCGCCAGACCCAGGCGGTCATGGAAGAAACGCTGGAAACCATTCTGCGGCTGCTGCATCCTTTTATGCCCTTCATCACTGAAGAAATCTGGCACCATCTACCGGAAACAGGTCGTTCGTTGCTGGAAGCCAAGTGGCCAGAGGCCAGGCCGGAATGGATAGATGAAGAAGCCGAAGCAGCCATGAAATTCATGCAGGAAATAATTTCTGAGGTCCGGACCATCAGGGCCGAAAATAAGATACCGGTGAACGAAAAAGTTGACCTGTGGATAACCGGCGGCCAGCAAAGTCAAAAACTGGTCGGCCCCTACGAAGCCGCCATCCAGTTACTGGCCAGGGTGGGAAAAATCGCTTACGTCCAGGACCTTAGCGGTGAAAAGAACCTGCTCAAGGGCGTGGCCGGGACCACAGAAATCGGCCTCAAGGTGGCTGTGGCTTTAGACCTTTCCCAGGAAAAAGAAAGACTGGAAAAAGAGCTGTCTCGAGTGGTAGAGGACATACAAAAAGTGGAAGCCAGGATTAACAACCCGGCTTTTCTGGAAAAGGCTCCAGCCGCGGTGGTGGAAGAACACCGGCAGAGGCTCTCGGAACTCCAGCTTAAAAAAGAAAAGCTGGAAAAAAGCCTGGCCGAGCTAAAATAAAACAGCTTGAAAAAAAAGACTGCTTATAATATATCCATGCCTTCCCGCAGGATGAAATTCGGCGACCTTTGTTTTCGTTTTAAGCAGCTTGATTCCACCATGAATTTCTGTGCCCGGCTGGCGGAACTCGGCTTTCCCGAAGGGGTGGCAGTGCTGGCAGAAGAGCAAACGGCCGGCCGAGGAACAAAAGGCCGGAGCTGGCATTCTCCTGCGGGCCAGGGGCTTTATGTCTCCTTTCTTTTAAGGCCCGCGCCCGAAAAGCTGAACTTCATCTCGCTGGTGGCCGGTCTGGCCGCAAGAGAAGCCGTGAAATCACTGACCAATGTGGACCTCAGGCTGAAATGGCCTAACGACCTGGTCTTTAAAGGAAAAAAGCTGGGTGGCATCCTGTGTGAAGGCGTTTCTTCAGGAGAAAAAGCAGCTGTGGTGGTCGGTATCGGCATAAACGTTAACCATCAGCCGGAAGATTTCCCGCCCGAGATAGCTGACCTGGCCACTTCTCTGGCCATCATCACCGGACAAAAGCAGGACCCGGAAATTCTTTTTGATTTCCTTGGGAGAAACCTGGAACTCTGGTATAATAAACTGGAAAAAGGGCCGGTATCAGAAATTATCCAAAGCTTTAAAACCAGTTTATCTTTTTCTCCGGGTCAGAAACTCAGGCTGGAGGAAACCTCTGGGAAAAAAGTGGAAGGTATTTTTGTGGACCTGGAGGAAAAAGGCGGAATTATTTTGAAAATCGGACCGGAAGAGAAAGTTTTTTACAGCTCAGAAATTATAAAGATTTTTTCTTAGAATGGAGAAAGAGATGTTAATCACCTTTGACATAGGCAATACTACAACCGGGGTGGGTGTTTTTCAGGGCAAAAAACTCCTGGCCAGCTGGAAAATTAAGAGCGACCGGGAAAAAACGGCCGATGAATTTGGGATCATCCTCAGCAGTCTTATGAGCCATGCGGGTTTAAAAGCCGAAAAAATAAGCGGAGCCATCATCTCCTCGGTGGTGCCACCGCTGACGCCCATCATCCAGCAGGCCTGCGAGAAGTTCTTCAGCCAGAAACCGCTGGTGGTAGGACCTGGATTGAGGACCGGGATTTCCATCCTTTACGAAAATCCGGCTGAAGTTGGCTCTGACCGCATCGTGGGAGCTGTGGCGGCTTTTGAAAAATACGGCGGCCCAGTCTTGGTGGTGGATTTCGGCACGGCCACCACCTTTGACGCCATCTCCGAAAAGGGCGAATACCTGGGTGGAGCCATTGCCCCCGGAGTTCTGATCTCAGCTGAGGCTCTTTACCTGAAAACAGCCAAGCTGCCGCGCATTGAAGTCCGCAAGCCAAAAAACGCTATCGGCCGCACGACCGTGGCCAGCATGCAATCCGGCCTGTATTTTGGCTATGTCGGGCTGGTTAACAACATCATTTCGGAAATGAGCCGGGAGCTTAAAGCCAGACCGAAAGTCATCGCCACCGGCGGACTGGCGGAAATGGTGGTGGAAGAGATCAAGAGCATAGAGGCGGTGGAACCCAACCTGGTGCTAGAAGGGCTGAGGATTATTTATGAGAAAAACAGAAAAGTGGAGAAAAAATGAAGCAGGATTTTTCTGCCCGGCAGGAATATTACCAGAAGATCGCCCGGGCTTTTTTAAAACACCAGACCTCGCTGTTTTTCCTGCCGCCAAGAGACGTGTCCCTGATTTCCGAGTGGGAAAAGCTTGGCCTGCCGCTGGAAGCCATTCTTGAAGGCATAGAAAAGACTTTTGCCAAAAAATTAGCCGGCCGCAGAAAAAGGAAAATATATTCCTTAAGTCAGTGTGAAAGAGAAATACTGAAAGCTTATGCTCAATACCAGGACCGTCTGGCCGGTTCTTCTACCCCAGAGATAAACCGGCTTGACAAAATAGAAAAAGCCCGCGCTGAAATCAACCAGTGCCTCAGCCGGCTCCCGGATTCTTCAGAGTCTGAGCTAAAAAAATTTTTAACGGAAGCGCTGGCCCTGCTAAACTCCAAAGAAATTGATGAGGACCGGCTGGAACAGATTGATGAAGAAATTGATAACCTTCTCTGGGAAAGCAGTTCCCCGGAGGAAAGGGGTTTCTACCTGGAAGAAGCCCGAAAAGATTATCCTGGAAAAACTGCCCAGCAGCTCCAGGAAATCCAGCGACTGCTGCTGATAAAAGGTAAGAGACAGGCGCTTAAAATTCCCTACGTCTCGCTCTTTTATCACTGATAATTAAGCCATAAAAGCAAAGGAGACTTAATTTAACAAAGGGAAAAAACATGGAAAACAAAATAAAAGAATTTCTAAAAAACAACAAAAAGCCAGTCAGTCTGAACAGACTGATTAAGGCTCTAAACCTGAACAAAAAAGAACGCCGGAAACTGGCCGGGACTTTAAAATACCTGGAAAAACAGGGCCTTCTGAAAATCATGGGCGACAGGATTATGGGACAGCCAGGCACAAACCTGAGGAGAGGAATTTTTTCTCTAAACCCCAGGGGATTTGGCTTTGTCACCCCAGAATCACCTGAAGGCGGCACCCAGGATATCTTCATCCCCCCGCACCAGACGGCTGGAGCCGTCACCGGGGACCTGGTGGAAGTAATGGTCAGAGAAAAAGGCCTGAAGGGCAAGCCCGAAGGCCGGATTTTAAGAATTCTCAAGCGAGGACGGCCCACGCTTTTTGGCCTCTTCCTGGAAGTCAACCATCAGCCGTTTGCCCTGCCCATGGATACTCTTTTTGAAGAGCCAATTCCTCTGAAAATCAAGGGCACCCGTAAACCCAAGCCCGGACAGATTGTCGAACTGGACCGCAGCACTTTCAAGCTGGTTAGGATACTCGGCTACCAGGATGAACCTGGAGTGGACCTGGAAGTGACCATCAACCAGCACAACCTGCCCGACCGTTTCTCTGAAGAAGCCCTCCGGGAAGCAGAAGCTCTGCCTGATGAGCCTCAACCCCAGGACTTTGCCGGCCGGGTAGATTACCGGAATTGGACGACCATCACGGTTGACGGAGAAAAAGCCCAGGACTTTGACGACGCCGTCAGCATCAGAAAACTGTCCAACGGGAACTTTCTTCTCGGTGTTCACATTGCCGATGTTTCCCATTACGTCAAGCCTGGTTCAGCCCTGGACCGTGATGCCTACCTCCGAGGTACCAGCGTGTATTTCCCGGACCTCACCCTGCCCATGCTGCCAGAAAAACTTTCTAACCATCTCTGCAGTCTAAGGCCGCGGGTTCCCAGGCTAACCATGTCAGCCATCATGGAGATTGACCGCCGGGGCAACATCATAAAGGCTGATTTTCATCCCTCGGTCATCAAAACCGTGGAAAGGATGACCTACAATTCCGTCTACAAAATATTTCAGGGCAACTCCGAAGAACGGAAGCGTTATGACTACCTGCTGGACGACCTTTTCACCATGCGGGAGCTGGCCAGAATACTCAAGGCCAAAAGGCTCAAACAGGGCAGCCTGGATTTTGACCTGCTGGAACCAGAACTGGTTTACCAGGAAGGAATGCTGACCGCCGTCATACCTTCAGAAAGAAACGAGGCCCATTGCCTGATTGAAGAATTCATGCTGGCCGCTAACGTAGCGGTGGCCACCTACCTGACGGAAATTGGATACCCCTGCCTCTACCGGGTGCATCCAGCCCCGGCTCGCTCGGACCTGGAAAAGCTCAGAAATCTCCTGGTGCATTTCGGGGTGGAACTTCCGCGCTCCAGTCAGATAAAATCTTCTGACCTGCAAAAGGTTATTGAACAATTTAAGGGCCGTCCGGAAGAAAAGTTTATCACCATTCAGGTTTTGCGCTCGCTCCGCCTGGCGGTTTATTCTGAAGAAAACTGCGGACACTTCGGCCTGGGCCAGTCGGCTTACACTCATTTCACTTCTCCCATCAGACGTTATCCTGACCTGGTCATCCACCGGCTGCTCAAAAGAGCACTGTCTGGTAAAAAGCCACGGCCGTTACCCCTGGCAGAAATGGCCCTGCACTGCTCGCAGAGAGAGCGGATTGCTGATGAAGCGGAAAAATCTCTGGTGGAATGGAGAATTCTCCGTCTGTTAAAGAGCAAACTCGGCGAAGAATTCAACGGCCTGATCACTGATATAACCAGGGCCGGGCTGATTGTGGAATTAGATGATTATTTCATTGACGGGTTGATTCCTTACTCGGCTCTTGGTGATGATTATTTCCTGCGGAAAAATGAAGCCACCTTAAGAGGCCGGAAAACCGGCACCACCTTTTCCCTGGGCGACAGAGTCCGGGTAGTCCTGGTCAGTTGTAACCCCATCCTGAAAAAAGTTGAATTTCTCCTGGCTGGTTCGGGAGATTAATCAGATGATTTGAGGTAAAAAATGAAGCTTGAAGAAGTGGCTTTTCTGGCTCTCCCCGAGAGGCTAGAAGAAATAAAAAAAACAGAGCCGGGCTTCCTGCAGCACCAGGACCGAAGCTACAAAGCGGAGCTGGAGCCTTATCTGCCGGGCCAGTCGGCCAAGCAAGAGATTTTTCGGGTCAAAGCCAAGTTGCCTTTCCAGCCCCGCTGGGGTGACCAGCTGGAATTTTTGTCTAGCGATAAAAAGAAAAAACTTTCTTTAAAAGTGATTCACCCACAAGCGGAAAAGCTCAAAAAATACAGAAAATCCAGGCTCCAGGACCTTCTTTTAAAACTGGCCGGGGATGAGCACCAGATGTTCCTGGCTCTGGCAGAGGAGGCCGGTATCCGTGGGCTGCGTCAGGAACAGCTGGAGGAATTCTCTCGTCTCTCACCAGCCGAACTCCAGAAAGTGGCCTCCGACCTGGAAAAAGAGGGACTGCTTTACATCCTGGAATTTTCCCCGCTCCTGGTTCTAACCCACCGTAGTTTTGTCTTTCTCAACCAGAAGCTGCTGAGTTACATAGAAGCCTACCACCAGAAGAGGCCGGCCGAACTCGGCGTCCCGCTGAAGAAATTAAAAGACCGCTTTAACCTGCCCCGGGCCGTGCTTCTCTTCTCCCTCAACTGGCTGGCCAGACAAAAAAAGTTGTATTTTGACGAGGAAATTGTTTCGCTGGCCGGCTTTGAAACCAGACTTTCTTCCGAAGAAGACCAGATCCGGCAAGCCATTGAAGAATTGCTGCGCCAGGAAAAATATTCTCCTTCTTCCATAGAGGAACTGGCCAGAAAGTTCCGCCTTCACCCCAGCCGGCTCCATACTTTAATTGATTTACTTTTGCAGAAGAAAAAAATCTTTCAGAGCCAGCAGGGGTTTATCCTGCACGCCGACTGGCTGGAATCGCTGAAAAAACAACTGGCTGACCTGAAGCGGCAGGGTAAAAAAGAATTGACCGTCGGTGAATTCAAGAAGATGACCGGCCTCACCAGAAAATACGCTATCCCCCTCCTAGAATTTCTTGATGAACTCGGCCTCACCCGCAGAATTGGCTCTAAAAGAGAAATTCTTTGAAAAGCCTTAAAACTTAGCTCATCCTGACCAGGCAATTTCCTCGTTTCCAGTCAAGTTCAGTCCTCAGGCCGCATTTTTTACCCCTAATTTTGTGCCTGATGCCCAGAAGTTAAAAAATATTGAAAACATGAGGCCTGACCTGGAGGTTTTCCCGGCCTGGAGCGAAAACCTATTTTTCCCCTTCACCCCCGCTATTTAAAAAACATCAAGTATAAACCAGCGGGCCAAATTGATTTTTATCCAGTCCAGAACTTAAGCCCATAATAAAAAAGCCAATTCCTACTATTATAGTAGGAATTGGCTTATTCCTTTTCAGTATTTTATTTCTTTTCCTCTTCTTCTTTTTCTTCCGGCTGTTTTTTGCTCAGAGCGGTTTTCAGCATCTCGGCAAAGAAACCAAACTTGGGCTCTTCTTTTTCCGCTCCCAGTTCTACCTGGATGGTTTCCTCTTCACCTTCGCCGGCCTCCATTTCTTCTTCTTCCTGAGATTTGATAGCTTCCAGGGCTTCAATTTCTGATTCTTCTTCCAGGATTTTTTCTTCAATAACCCGGCGCTCGCTCTTGCGTGGCTTGGGTCCTTTCTCCTCCGCTTTAGCTTTCTTCTTCTTCGCCTCTTTCTCTTCTCTTTCTTTTTCGGCTAATTTTTCCTTTTCTTTCTCTTTTTCTTTCTTAAGCGGTTCAAGTTTTATCTGCACCTGTTCAGGTTCCAGCTCAATAACTTCAACTTCAGGTTCAGCTTCTTCCACCGCAGGCGCAGCTTCAGGGGAAACTGCTCCTTCCGTTTTAGCTTCAGGCTGGACCACAGACTCCGCCTTTTTCTCTTCTTTTTCTTTTTCCTCCGCTCCGGCCACCAGCTGCTCCGCCAGGGTTTCAAGCAGAGCCTGGTCAACTCTTTCTTCTTCCGCCGGCGCTTCTTTGGGCAGCAGAGATTCCTGGTAAATGAAAACTCCTTCTTTCTTCTCCGAAACAATAAACTCTGGTGCCGCATTGAGTACATATTCTACGTCTTCGGCCGTGGTCGGACGCAGCAGGTCAGCCATATGGTAGGCGCGCATAAAATGGAGCGAGCGGGAATTGCCGGTCAGTTCCGGCGTCTTGAATAATTTTCCCAGCAGCTGCCTGAGGTCTAAACCCTCACATTCCTCATACATGGTGAGGAGTTTTTCCACCACTTCTCTTTCCAGCTGGACGCTCTTGTTGGTCAGGGCTAAAGTGTAGCCTTCTTCAGCCCCCAGCTTGAACCGGTCAGTCTGTGGGTCATACTCCAGCTTGAGTACTGGCATCTTTTTCTTGGATTTTTTTATCCAGAAGGTAAATTGTTCCGGTCCTTTTCTATCAAGGGTCAGGCTGCTGCCCTGGGGGATGTTGTGAGCTTTAAAATAATCGGCCAGCCCTAAAAGATAGTGGCCTTCGGGAAAATAATAAACGGTGTAGACCTTGCCGTCTTCATCATCAACGAGCTGGTATTCCCGGGAATTAAATTCCCGGCTGAGGCTTTTCGGCAGGCGAACAGCTCCGGATAAGATTTCTCGCCAGGTCAGATAGACCTTGGCCGGGAAATTATCCACTCTGGTAAACTGCAGCCCTTCCACCTCACCGAGGTCCGGCACTGGAATGGACGGTCGAGAAATGGGCAGCCCCTCAGGCAACCGGTTGAGCACAGACTTAAGATGCCAGCGGCCCCAATCCCTGGTGGAGAGACAGATAAACTCTTTCCGGTATTTCTTTTCCAGCAGATAATTCAAACTCAAACAATACAGCTCAAACAGGTCGTGGGCCGGTTCAAGGTTGAAATGCTTTTTGACCAGGTTGGCCGTAGATTCTGATTGCCGCGAACTGGCCAGTTCTTCTGAAATAGCTTTAATTTTTTCTTCGTCAATTTCTACTCTCTTGGAAGCTAACTGCCAGTAATCATTCCAGCTAAAAAACTCCGGCAGGGCGGCCAGGGCTTTCCGCAGGTTTCTTTCCAGCGTTTTCAGGTCCTTCTCGGTCATGGGCAGTTCGGTCTGCCGTGGGTCAGCTTCCCCGGGTAGAAGTTGCGGTTCAAGTGCTTTGCCTTCCAGGTTAGAAGGCAGGAGAACCTGCGTCCTGGTTTTCTTCATGTAGTCAATGTATTTTCTGAACAGGCCACCACCGTCATAATCCACTTCCAGCATCTCGCAGTGGAAATCCGGATAATTGATCTTGTTCACTACTTTCAGAACCACCCCGCCCTGGAAATGTTCGGTTACCTTGCTGCCAACCTGAAGGTCTTCATTGTATTCTTTGTAAATGTAATCTCCAACTTCATACTTGGCGTAGGGGTCGTATATCTTAACAGGTTGACTACGCTGGCTGGAAGTTTTGGCAAAGGCCAGCCTTTCCGCCAATTCGGAAAGTGGCAGAGGACGATTCGTCCGGTTTAATTCTTCTTTAATTACAGCCAGGTCCTCGGCCGTGATGGCTGTAATTTTTAAATTTTCTTTTTCCATTGTTTATTTTTTCCCCATCAATAACATCATGATTACTTTCTGAACATGTAGCCTGTTTTCTGCCTGATCGTAGACGATAGAATTCGGCGAATCAATGACCTCGTCGGTCACCTCTTCTCCTCTATGAGCCGGCAGACAGTGCATGAAATAAGCTTCTGGCTTGGCCTTGGAGAAAAGCTCTCTGTTAACCTGGTATGGTTGAAAGATCTTTTTCCTGGCTTCTTTTTCTGCTTCCTGACCCATGGAGGCCCAGACATCAGTGTAGACGGCATCAGCGTCTTTAACTGCTTCCACCGGGTCATTAGTTATCATGAGCTCAAAACCGGTATTCTGACCATCTTCTTTGGCCCAGGCCACAATCTCCGGCTTTGGTTCATACCCGGGAGGAGTGGCCACGGCCATCTTCATCCCGGCTTTGGCTGCAGCCAGCATCAAGCTGTGACAAACATTGTTGCCGTCGCCCACATAAGCCAGCTTCAGCCCGGCAAAGCTTCCCTTTTTCTCTCTAAGGGTGAAAAAGTCGGCCATGGCCTGGCAGGGATGGAGCAGGTCAGTCAGAGCGTTGATTACCGGTATCCGGGTGCTCTCGGCCAGTTCCAGAATAATGTTATGGCCAAAAGTCCTGATCATAATCCCGTCCACCCAGCGCTCCAGGTTCTTGCCAATATCGCGAACGCTTTCTCTGGAACCCATCTGAATGTCAGAGGGAGCCAGGTAGACAGCTTCTCCTCCGAGCTGGAGCATACCGACTTCAAAGGTCATCCTGGTGCGCAGCGAGGGTTTCTGGAAAATCATGGCCAGAACTTTATCCTTGAGTACCTGGCGATATTTCTCGGGTTTCTTCTTCATCTTTTCCGTCAGGTCCATGATTTCATGAAACTCATAATGGCTCAGGTCATGAATGGTGATAAAATCTTTCTTCATAGTTGTCCTCCGATTTCAAGTGATGAATTTTTCTCCAGGCCGACTACTATTCTCGTCCCGGAGCGATTAATCAGGGCAGCTTTCAGGTGGTTGGCGGAAGTGATAAGCACTTCTTTACCACCGGCCTCAATGTACTCAATGGCCGCTCTTATCTTGGGCCCCATTGAACCCGCCGGGAATTGCCCCTCCGCTAAATATTTTTTGGCTTCTTCCACGGTAATCACTGGCAGCGGTTTCTGGTCTGGCTTACCAAAATTGTAATAAACCCGAGAGATTCCGGTCAGAATGATGAAAAGCTCCGCGCCTACTTCTCTGGCCAGCAGGCTGGCGGCATAATCCTTATCAATCACGGCTTCCACACCTTCATAAAGCCCGCGGCTGTTGAGCACCACCGGAATGCCGCCGCCACCAGCAGCGATGACCACCCGGCCAGAATGAACCAGGTCGCGGATGATCCATTTAGGAACGACATCAATCGGCCGGGGTGAAGGCACGACCTTACGATAACCACGACCGGCATCTTCCACCATAGTCCATTTCTTCTGCCGCATAAGTTGCTGGGCCCGGAATTTGGGGTAGAAGGGGCCAACCGGCTTGGTTGGTTTCTGAAAGGCCGGGTCATCTTTATCAACCACTACCTGAGTGATTATGGTGGCCACGTCTTTATCTATGGATTGCCGCCGGAGTTCATTAATCAGGGCTTTTTCCAGCATGTAGCCCATGCTGCCCTCGGTCATGGCATCGCAAACATCCAGGGTAAAAGGCGGTATCTTGTTAGAAGCTTCTTCCATCTGGATCAGGATATTGCCAACCTGAGGTCCGTTTCCGTGAACGACGATGAGCTCGTAACCCTTTTTTATAATCTGCACCATCATCTCGGCTGCTTTCTGGGCATTTCGCATCTGCTCTTCCTGCAGACCTTTCTGGTTTTCCGGCAGAAGGGCGTTTCCGCCGAAGGCAATCAGGGCAATTTTTCTTCTCATGCTCATCCTCGGTTGTCCGGCTTTGTTTAGCTCTCTCTTTTAAATTCTCTCCTTCTCCTTAAAAATCTTTCAACACGGTCTTCAGGTTCGGGGTACCGATTTCTTCCAGTTCATAGCGAACTCTGAGCATCGGTTTGTTGACTTTAATGACCCGGTTGAGGTCAATCGGGGTGGCACTAACCACCAGGTCGCAATCTATTTTGTTGATGGTAGCGGCCAGTTCCTTCATCTGCTTCTCGCCATAACCCATGGCCGGCAGAACTTTATCCAGATGGTTGTATTTTTCAAAAGTCTTCTTGATGCTACCTACGGCATAAGGTCTGGGGTCAATTATCTCCACGGCCCCGTACTTCTGAGCAGCCACAATGCCCGCGCCGTAGCGCATGCCACCGTGGGTCAGTGTTGGACCATCCTCAATGACCAGCACTCTCTTTCCATTAATCTGCGACCCATCTTCCACAAAAATGGGAGAATTGGCTTTGATGACTTTGGCCCGGGGGTTGATTTTCTTGATGTTTTCCATCACCAGCTTGACTTTTTCCGGGTCAGCCGTGTCCAGCTTGTTAACCACGTACACCTGCGCGCGGCGGAAGTTGGTTTCGCCTGGATGATAGGTCAGTTCATGACCAGCCCGGTGCGGGTCTACCACCACGATTTCCAGGTCAGATTTGTAGAACGGAAAGTCGTTGTTGCCGCCATCCCAGATGATGACATCCGCTTCTTTTTCTGCCTGTTTCAGGATGGCCCCGTAATCCACGCCGGCATAAACCACTATGCCGTTATCAATGTGCGGCTCGTACTCTTCTCTTTCCTCAATGGTGCATTCATGGCGGTCTAAGTCCTCATAAGTGGCAAACCTCTGCACAGCCTGCTTGACCAGGTCACCATAGGGCATCGGATGTCTGATAACCACCACTCTGCGGCCTTTAGCTTTCAGGGTTAAAGCTACCTTTCTGGTGGTCTGGCTCTTGCCAGAACCGGTCCGTACAGCACATACGGAAACCACTGGTTTGCGGCTCTTTATCATGGTGTCGTTGGGGCCAAGCAGCACAAAATTGGCTCCCGCTGCCATAACCTCAGAAGCCTTGTGCATCACATATTCATGGGAAACATCGCTGTAGGCAAAATGAACTTCATCTACTTTGTATTTTTTTATCAGGTCCGTAAGCTCTTCTTCGGCATAGATGGGAATTCCCTTAGGATAAAGCTTCCCGGCCAGAGCAGCTGGATATTTCCGGCCTTCAATGTCCGGAATCTGGGTAGCCGTAAAAGCCACTACCCGGTAATCCTTGTTGTCCCGGAAAAACACATTAAAATTGTGAAAATCCCTCCCGGCAGCTCCCATGATGATGACTTTTTTCATTTCCTCTTCTCCTCTCTTTAAATTATTTCAAATTAAAAAAATAGAATATAAGTATAGCAAAAAACAGGGGTTAATGTCTAATTTAAATGGAAGGAAGCAGCGGAACTAAGCCAAATTCAGGGCAGAAACGTCTTTTTTGTCAAAAAAATCCCCGGGTTTTTTAAAAAAACCACGGTCTTGACCCCCCTCAGCCGGCTGTTTTTCTGGAGCCTTTGACCTCTTTCTTCTTTTTCTGGGGCCAGGTCAGGTTCCTGACCTCAGGAAAAGGCGAAGGCCTGTTGACCGGTCTTCGCTTGGGCAGCCAGCCAGGTTTTTGCCTGTTACCAATGCTTTTCATGGTCAGCCCTCTTAAAACCCCAGGCAGATATTATCAGAGAATCAACACATCAACCACCATGGTGGCCGGGTCCAGAATAGCGGCCGTGGCCACTCCCTTGACCCAACCGCAGGTTTCACCAGGGTTAATTATCAGCCGGCGGCCGTCCCGGTTAATCTGCGAGCGGTGGGTATGGCCAAAAATAATTACCTCCGCTTCCGGCCAGGTGTCGGGCTCTACCGGGTGATGGGAAACCAGGAAATTAAGGTTCTCAAACGTGAATTGCCAGGGAGCCGGTTTAATTTCGCCAAATTCCTGGAAGACCCGGCTCAAGCCCTCCTTTTCCCCGTCACAATTGCCGAAAACCGCTTTGACCGGGCAGCGCAGGTTTTTCAGTTCCTGGGCAGCAAAAGGGGCCACAATGTCACCAGCATGGATGACCAGCCGGCAGGAAGCCTGGTTAAAAAGTTCTACCGCTTTACGAATGTTCGGAATATTATCGTGGGAATCTGACATAATGCCTATCATGTTTTAAATTATAGCTTAAATTTACCGTTTTGTCAGAGGGACCGCGGGCCCACCGGCCCGATTAAATACGCTCCGGAGAAAAGTGCTGCTTGACAGGATAAGGCAGAATTCATTAATATATAGAAGCTTAATTTGTGGTCAGGCAGGCGCGTAGCTCAGTGGGAGAGCGCTTCCTTGACGCGGAAGAGGTCGTGGGTTCAATCCCCTCCGCGCCTACCACTTATTTTTTTAATGTATCACCCGGATACAACGGAAACCCGGAAAAGTGGTAAAATAAAATTTTAAGAATAGAATTGAATTACTGATGGACGAATTAATAAGAATTAAGGTTGAGGAGTCTATTTTTTTTCTAAAAAAAGGTGCTCCTCTGTCTGAACTGCTTACTGAACTCCCTTTGAATCAAAAACCGATTCTCTTCAGAAGCGAAGGACAGTTGCTGGACCTCAGTTTTCCGGCTGACCGCGAACGAGAACTAAGCCTGGTCTTTGAAGGAGACCCGGAAGCTCTGGAAGTGCTGAGACACAGCGCCTCCCATCTACTTGCCCACGCCGTAACCGACCTCTTCCCGGAAGTTCAGGTAGGTGTGGGACCAGCCGTGGAAAATGGTTATTACTACGATTTCTTAAGAGACACGGCTTTTACTCCTGAAGATTTAGAGGCCATAGAAAAAAAGATGCGGGAGATTGCCGCCCAGGATTTACCCATAGAAAGACTGGTTCTGCCTAAAGAAGAAGCCATTAAGATATTTAGCGAAAGAAACCAGAGATTAAAGGTTGAGCTCATTGAAGAAAAAGGCGGAGCGGAGGTAACCTGCTACCGTCAGGGTAACTTTATTGATTTCTGCCTGGGGCCTCATCTACCTTCTACCGGTTTTATAAGACACTTCAAACTTCTATCTGTGTCCGGCGCCTACTGGAAAGGCGATGAGCGGGGCCCGCAGCTGCAGAGAATTTACGGGACGGCCTTTTTCAGCGAAAAAGAACTCCACGATTACCTGAATTTCTTAGAAGAAGCCAAAAAGCGCGACCACCGCCGCCTCGGTCCGGAACTTGAACTCTTCAGCACGCATGAAGAACTGGGCGGGGGGTTGGTCATCTGGCATCCCAAGGGAGCCATCATCCGCCACGAAATAGAAACTTTCTGGAAAGAAGAACACCTGAAAGACGGGTATGATTTCATCTATTCCCCCCATATTGCCAAGCTTGACCTGTGGAAAAGAAGCGGTCATACCGAGTTTTACGATGCTATGTTCCCGCCCCTTGAATTTGAGGGCTTCAAGTACCAGCTGAAACCCATGAATTGTCCGTTTCACATCATGGCCTATAAAACCCGGCAGCGTTCTTACCGGGAATTACCCCTGCGTTGGGCCGAGCTTGGCACCGTCTACCGCTACGAAAGAAGCGGAGTTCTGCATGGTCTGCTCCGGGTAAGAGGTTTTACCCAGGACGATGCTCATATTTTCTGCCGTGGCGACCAGCTGGAGGAAGAAATTAAGGGAGTCATCAGGCTGGCCACCAAGTTGTTGGCCGCCTTCGGCTTTGAAAGCTACCAGGTTTACCTGGCTACCAGGCCGGAAAAATACGTTGGAAAGCTGGAAGACTGGGACAAGGCAGAACGGGCCCTGGAAGAAGCTCTGAAAGCTTCGGGACTGCCCTACCAGATTGATGAAGGTGAAGGCGTTTTTTACGGGCCCAAAATTGACATCAAAATCAAAGACGCCATCGGCCGCCTGTGGCAATGCACCACAGTGCAGTTAGATTTCAACCTGGCCGAGAGGTTTGACCTGACTTACGTGGGTGAAGACGGGCAATTTCACCGTCCATTTCTGATTCACCGGGCACTTCTCGGCTCTCTGGAAAGATTCTTCGGCGTGCTCATTGAGCATTACAAGGGAAACTTCCCGCTCTGGCTGGCTCCGGTCCAGATAATTATTCTGCCCATCGCGGACCGGCATGAAGCCTACGCCAGAGAAATACAGGCCCGTTTGAGGGCTGAAGGCTTCCGGGTCCAGGTTGACGACTCCAGAGAAAAAGTTAACAAGAAAATCCGAGAAGCTGAAGTCCAAAAAATTCCGCTCATCGCTGTCGTCGGAGACAAAGAAATTTCCAACCAGAGCGTTTCTCTGAGAGTTCATGGTCTGGGCGACCGGGGGCAGGTTAGCCTGGAGGTACTCATCCAGCAGGTTAAAAACTTAATCCAGAATAAATCCTTAGAAATCAAACTTTAAAGGAGGTTAACTATTTTCCATCGAGAACCTTATCGCCCGGCTAAAGCCAAGGAAAAACCACACCGGATCAACGAGATGATTCGGGCACCTCAGATTAGAGTGATTGATGAAGAAAAGAATCAACTGGGAATCATGAGCGTACCTCAGGCTCTGGAAATTGCCCGGGAACGGGGCTTAGACCTGGTGGAAGTTGCACCCCAGGCCAACCCGCCGGTTTGCCGGATAATGGATTACGGCAAGTTCCTTTATGAGCTGCATAAAAAAGAGCATGAGGCCAAGAAGCACCAGAAGCAGGTTCAGATCAAGGAAATCAAGTTTCGCCCGAAAATCAGTATTCACGATTACAATTTCAAGCTCAAGCACATCCGGCGGTTCATTGAAGAAGGAAATAAAGTAAAAATAACTATCATGATAAGAGGAAGAGAAAGGTCTCACCCCGAGATGGCCCAGCAGATACTGGAGAGAATCCTGGCCGACGTGGCGGACATCGCCAAACAGGACGGCGAAATCAAAACCCAGGATTGGGCCAGCACGGTGTTGATAGTTCCCATAAAAACAGGAGGTAAAGATGCCAAAAGTAAAAACCAACAAAGCAGCCAAAAAGAGGTTCAAAATAACAGCCAACAAAAAAGTTCTGCACAAGAAAGCCAACAAAAGCCACATCCTGACGAAGAAGTCAGCTAAGAGAATCAGGCAGTTAGGCAAACCGGCTGAGTTGAGCCCGGCTGACCGCAAAGTGGTCAAGAAGATGCTGCCCTATGATTTTTAGGCCATCGCCCTGCACCGAGCTGCTTAATCTGAAAGAAAGGAGCGAACAACAATGCCAAGAGTAAAAAGAAGTGCCAAAAAAAGAGAGAGACGGAAAAAAATATTAAAATTAGCCAAAGGCTACTGGGGAACCAAGAAGAGTAACTACCGCACGGCCAAGGAAACAGTGGAGAAGGGTCTGCAGTACGCCTATCGTGACCGCAGAGCCCGGAAAAGAGACTTCCGCCGGCTGTGGATTATCAGGATTAAAGCCGCGGCCGAAGCCAACGGAATTTCTTACAGCCGCTTCATCAAGGGCCTGAAAACCCTGAACATTGAACTGGACCGTAAAATCCTGGCCGAAATTGCCGTTTCCGCTCCCCAGACCTTTGCCTTTCTGGTGGAAAAGGTAAAACAAGCGGCAGCCTGATAAAAAATGAACAGCCTGTCAGCTAAAATTGAAGAATACCGCCGTCTCTTCCTGGACCTGGCCAGTAAGATAAAAGAGGCCAGGGAGGGGGAAGAACTGCGGCAAGCTTTTCTCGGAAGGAAAAAAGGCCATCTCACTCTCCTGTTTGAAGAGCTGAAGAACCTGCCGGCAGATGAGAAAAAAAACTCTGGCCGGGCCCTCAATGAATTCAAGAAAGAAGTTGAGGAAAAGCTGGCCGAGCTGGAGCAAAAATTCAGCCAGAAAAAAAGAGCCAAAATAATTGACGACCTGACCCTCCCGGGAAAAGAAATATACTGGGGTGCCCCGCACCCGCTAACCCTCTTTGAAAGAGAAATAGAAAGAATTTTTGTTTCCATGGGTTTCTCCGTAGAAGAGGGGCCGGAAATTGAAACCGATTATTACAATTTTGAAGCTCTAAATTTCCCGCCCCACCATCCAGCCCGGGATGCCTGGGACACACTCTACATCAACGATAACCTGCTGCTGCGCACTCACACCTCGCCAGTACAAATACGCGTCATGGAAAAGAAGAAGCCGCCCATCCGCATCATCATCCCGGGAAAAGTTTTCCGCCGTGAGACACCGGACCCCACCCATCTGCCCATGTTTTATCAGGTGGAAGGTCTGGTAGTGGACACCGGCATTACCTTTGCTCATCTGAAAGGGACGCTGGAATTTTTCATCAAGGCCCTTTTTGGGGAGAAAATAAAACTCCGCTTTCGGCCGAGCTTTTTCCCCTTCACCGAACCTTCGGCTGAGGTGGACATTGAATGCATTGTCTGTCACGGAGAAGACCCGGCCTGTCGGGTTTGTGGCGGAACCGGCTGGAAAGAAATCCTGGGTGCCGGTATGGTTGACCCGCAGGTGTTCAAAAACGTGAACATTGACCCGGAAAAATATTCTGGCTGGGCTTTTGGTCTGGGTATTGACCGCACCGCCATGTTTGCTTTTCAGATACCGGAAATACGTCATTTTTATGAAAATGACCTGAGATTTTTAAGGCAATTTAACCGAAGATGAAAATATCATACGAATGGCTTAAAGAATACGTTGACCTGAAAATTTCCCCCGGAGAACTGGCCGAATGTCTTAACCGTATCGGCCTGATGGTTGAATCCATGGAGGAGCTGGAGGGGGATACGGTCTATGAAATTGAAACCTATGCCAACCGGCCAGATACCCTCGGTCATCTGGGCGTGGCCAGAGAAATCGCCACTCTCCTGGACCTCCCCCTGAAGCAAAAAACCTGGACTTATCCTGAGCTCGAGCAAAAAACTGCTGACCTGGTGGACATTCAGGTCCTTGACCCCCAGCTCTGTCCGAGATACTGCGGTCTGGTGGTAAAAGGGGTAAAGGTTGGCCCTTCCCCCGAATGGCTGAAGAAAAGAATAGAAGCCGTTGGCCTGAGACCAATAAACAATATCGTGGACGTCAGCAATTATGTTTGTTTTGCTCTCGGACAACCCATCCACACCTTCGACCTGCACAAATTAGCTGGCCCGCGGATAATTGTCAGAAGGGCCCGCAAGGGAGAAACCATTACCACCCTTGACGGACAGAAGGTAGAACTGACCCAGCAGATGCTGGTCATCGCTGACGAGGTCAAGCCCGTGGCCATTGCTGGTGTTATCGGGGGAGAAGAGTCAGGCATTACCGAAAGTACGGTGGATGTCTTCATTGAGAGTGCTAATTTTGACCCTGTTTCAGTCAGGCTGACCGCCAAACAGCTGGGGCTCAGCACAGATGCTTCTTACCGGTTTGAAAGGGGTGTGGATGTTAACGCTGCCCCCGAAGCGGCCAGGATGGCGGCTGCTCTTCTCTCCAAATTCGGTGGCCGCGTTTCCCGGGAAATGCTGGACGTCTACCCTGTTCCGAAAAAAATCCGCACGGTAACCCTGAGGCTTAAAAGGGTAGCCGAATTACTGGGCGTAGAGATACCGGCTGATTTTGTGACCAGAACCCTTTCCGGACTGGGGCTCAAACTGAAAGAAGAAAGAAAAGAAGTCTGGTTAGCAGAAATCCCCTCTTTCCGCATAGACCTGGAAAGAGAGGCTGACTTGATAGAAGAAATCGCTCGTTTCTTTGGCTACGATAGGATTCCGAGTGAGGTTACCCCGGTTAAGACGTTTGAACTGCCCCCGGCTGAAAGAAAAAGAGATAAAATCTGGAAAGTAAAAGAAATTCTTTTCCATCATGGCTTTGATGAAGTTATCAACTTCAGCTTTGCTGACCCGGAAAAAGAGAAGCTCTGGCAAACCGGTTGTCAACCGATTGCCCTGAAAAACCCCATCTCGGCGCGTTTTTCCATCTTGAGGACCTCCCTCTTGCCCGGGCTGATGGAAACGGCTGCCTGGAATTTTAACCGGGAAGCCGCTGGTGTTCATATCTTTGAAGTGGGGAACATTTATTACTGGGAAGAAGAGGGAGAAAAGCACGGCGAAGAACTGCGGCTGGGTATTCTGACCAGTGGAGTTCGGGAAGAGCAGACCTGGCTCTCCCCCAGAAAAGACACTGATTTCTTCGTGCTTAAAGGGGCGGTGGAAGGCCTGTTCCATTACCTGGGCTTTGACCAGCTGTCTTTTGAGCCCGCCGATTATCCATGTTTTGAACCCGGACATGGTCTTAAAATATTACTCAAAAACGAACCGGTAGGTCTTCTGGGGCTGGTCAGGTCAGAGATGACCAGGGCCTATGAACTGGAAAAACCAGTTTTCGCGGCCGAGATTAACCTGCAGGTTGTGCTCCAAAGGCCAGCCCGGGCCTTTACCTTCAGGCCGGTGCCCAGATTCCCGCGGGTGAGCCGTGACCTTTCTTTCCTGGTGGATGAAACCGTTTCCTACCAGGAAGTTTACCAGCAGTTGCAAAAACTCAACGTGCCTTACCTGGAAAGCTTTGAAATATATGACCGGTTTAAGGGGAAATCCATACCGGCTGATAAAATAAGCTTTTCGGTTCGTTTTTATTTCCGGCATCAATCCCGGACACTCCAGGCAGAGGAAATTGACCGGGCCATGCTGGATATAACCTCTCAGCTGAAAACAGCGCTTAAGATTCAGCTGAGATAAGGAGGCGAAATTGACATCCGAACTGGAGAGGATTAAAATACTGGAGGGCAAAATCTTACAGCTGGCAGAGAGTTTTTCTCGCCTTTTTTCTGAAAATGCCAGGCTGAAAGAAGAGTTGAAGCAGCTGAAGGCGGAAAAAAAAGAACTGGAAGAAAAGCTTAAGAAAGCAGCCGCCCTGGAAGAAGAGGTCAAACAGCTGAGAGAAGAGAAAGAATCTGTTAAGAACCGAATAGAAGCTCTTATTGCCCAGATTGAAAAACTTGGTATATGAAGGAAAAAATAATAGAAGCAGAAATTTTCGGAAATAAATACAGGATCTGCGTCAAAGGAGAAGAAGACGAAAGATACATCAGCCAGCTCATTGACTATGTGGACCAGAAAATGCACGAAGTGGCCGTAAAGTCCAGGTCAGGAGATGTGGCCAAGATTGCGGTTCTGACCGCCATGAACATTGCCGACGAACTTTTTGTGGCCGAAAGAACCGTGGCCCAGTTGAACAAAGCTCTTGACCGGCTGGAACAGGAGCTGGCCCAGATTGAGGTTCAGGTAAAAGAAAATGACCATAATTTTAAGTCTCTGGAAAAACTTACCCCTTAATTTAGAAGATTTTGATCAATTTTCTTTTGATAGATTGGTTGACCAGTCTAAGACATCAGCCAAGGTTTCTTTCTGTGGTCATCACCACAGGAAAATTAAGGGGCGGTTGACAGAATTATTTCCAGGGTAAAAACCTGACCTGCCTTCTCCTCCTTTGGCCCTGAGGTCCTGAAGGAGGTAGCGATGAACAAGATCATATTAACCGTGGGGCTTCCCCTTTTATCCTTAATCTTTCTCCTTCTGATTTTTCTCATTCTGAAAAGAAGCGGCGGATTAAAAAGTATTCTGCGAGCGGAAGAAAGAGCCAAAGAAATTTTAGCCCAGGCCACTCAGGAAGCGGAAAGAATAAAAAAGCAGGCTGAGCTGGAGGCCAGGGAGAAAGATGCCGCCAGGCAGGCCGATTTTGAAGCCCAGACCAGAGAGAAAAAACGCAAGCTGGCCGAACTAGAACGGCGCCTGCTGCATAAAGAAGAGGCCTTAGAAAGGCGTTATCAGAATTTAGAAAGAAAAGAAAGAGATCTTTCTCTTAAGGAAAAACGCCTCTATTCCAAAGAGAAAGAACTGGAAACTTTAGAACAAAAAATCACTGAAACTCTCCAGAAGCAAACTGAAGAACTGGAAAGGATGGCTGGCCTGACCCAGGAAGAAGCCAAAAATATGCTCATCAGAAAAATTGAAGAAGAAGCCAAGTTGCAGGCCATCCAGACCATAAGAAGAGTAGAAGAAGAAACCAGAGAGAAAAGTAAAGCTCTGGCTCGAGAAATAATCTCTAACGCCATCCAGCGCTCGGCTGCTGAACATGTGGTAGAAACCACGGTCTCCGTTGTGGACCTGCCTTCTGATGACATGAAGGGCCGGATTATCGGACGGGAAGGCCGCAACATCAGAGCCTTAGAAATGGCTACCGGGGTGGACATCATTGTGGACGACACTCCTGAAGCCGTCATCCTTTCCAGCTTTGACCCGCTGCGCCGGGAATTAGCCCGCATGGCCATAGAAAAGTTAGTGGCTGATGGACGTATCCATCCGGCTCGGATAGAAGATATTGTGGAACAGGTCAAAGTGGAGCTGGAAGAAAAAATAAAGCAGGAAGGCGAAAACACCCTGCTGGAACTGGGCATCCAGAACATGCATCCGGAGCTGGTCAAATACCTGGGCAAGCTGAAGTACAGAACCAGTTATGGCCAGAACGTCCTGCAGCATTCTAAAGAAGTGGCTCTGCTTTCGGCGCTTATGGCCAGAGAACTGGGGGCAGATGTGAACGTGGCCCTGAGAGCCGGCCTGCTCCATGATATCGGCAAGGCCGTGGATAAAGACTACGAAGGCACTCACGTGGAGCTTTCTGTGGAGCTGGCTAAAAAATACGGCGAGTCGGAAGCGGTGGTTCAGGCCATTGCTTCTCACCACCGGGATATTGACTTTCCGTCCGTAGAAGCAGTCCTGGTTCAGGCGGCTGATACCCTGTCCGCCGCCAGGCCAGGCGCCAGACGCGAACTTCTGGAAACCTACATCCAGAGGTTGGAAAAACTGGAGCAGATTGCCACTTCTTTTGAAGGTGTGGCTAAAGCCTTTGCTCTGCAGGCCGGCCGGGAAATCAGGATTATCGTGGATGCTCAGAAAGTTTCGGACGACCGGGCGGCGGTTATTGCCCGGGACATTGCCCAGAAGATAAAAGACGAACTTGACTATCCCGGACAGATTAAAGTCATGGTGATAAGGGAAATGAGGGCGGTAGAATATGCCAGATAAATTTCATGTTCTTTTCATTGGTGATGTGATCGGCCGGCCCGGAAGAAAGGCTCTGTCACGGTTTCTTCCAGAATTGAAAAAAAAGTACCAGCCTGACCTGGTCATCGTCAATGCGGAAAACGCCGCCGGCGGAAACGGCCTGACCGAAGAAATCGGCCGGGAACTGCTGTTCCAGGCTGATGTCCTGACCTCAGGGAACCACATCTGGGATAAAAAAGAAGCCTTAAGCTATCTGGACCGTGAACCCAGGCTTTTAAGACCGGCCAATTATCCACCGGGCAACCCGGGTCATGGTTCGTATGTTTTCCAGGACGAAAACGGCCAGAAAGCGGCTGTGCTCAACCTGCAGGGCCGGGTCTTTATGGAACCCATCTCCTGCCCTTTCCGCACAGCCGAAGAAGAGATTGAAAAACTCCGGAGTCAAACTCCAATCATCATCATTGATTTCCACGCGGAGGCCACTTCCGAAAAGCAGGCTCTGGGCTGGTTCCTGGATGGCCGGGTGTCAGCCGTCATCGGAACGCACACTCACATCCCTACTGCTGACGAAAGGATTTTACCCGGTGGCACAGCCTACCTGACTGATGTGGGTATGGCCGGCGGGTTGAACTCGGTCATCGGCATGAAGCCAGAACAAGCCCTGCAGCGCTTTTTGACTTCCAGGCCACAGCGTTTTGAACCCGCTTCTGACGGGCTTATCCTGTGTGCCGTGTTTATCGCCATAAACCCGGAAAATGGACGGGCCCTGTCCATTAAACGAGAAACCTTAACCGAGGAAAAAAGCGGTGATGAATGAAAGCCTGGTAATTCCGGACAAGGTTTATACCGTTGGGGAGCTGACCAGGTTGATACGCCTGGACCTGGAAAGTTCATTTCCCTTTGTCTGGGTTGAAGGTGAAGTTTCCAACCTCCGGCAGCCCACTTCCGGGCATTACTACTTCACTCTCAAAGACGATAGCACCAAAGAAGAATACCAGCTGCGAGCCGTTCTCTTTCGTTCAGACGCCCTGAAGCTTCTGTCTGCCAACCGCCAGACACCATTAAAGCCCAAGTTTGAACTGAAAAACGGTTTAAAAGTTATCTGCGGCGGAAGGATTACGGTTTACGAGCCACGGGGTGAATACCAGCTGGTGGTAGAAAAGCTGGAACCAAAAGGAAAAGGGGCCCTGCAAATTGCTTTTGAACAGCTTAAAGAGAAGCTAAAAGCTGAAGGGTTGTTTGACCAGAAATACAAAAAAAAGCTTCCCCTTCTGCCCAAAAAAATTGGCATCGTCACCTCACCTACTGGAGCAGCCATCCGGGACATCCTGCGCATCATTGAACGGCGTTTTAACCGCCTGCACATCATCATCTATCCTTCTCTGGTCCAGGGGGAAGGGGCCGCTGAAAACATTGCTGAGGGGCTCAACTACTTCAGCCGTCGTGATGACATTGATGTGGTCATCGTCGGCCGGGGTGGTGGCTCAGTAGAAGACCTCTGGGCTTTTAACGAAGAAATCGTGGCCCGGGCTATTTTTAACTGCATGAAAACCAAGCCGGTTATTTCCGCCGTGGGCCATGAAATAGATTTTACCATCGCCGATTTTGTGGCCGACATCAGAGCTTCTACTCCCTCGGCCGCCGCAGAGATGGTGGTGGCGAAAGAAGAAGAATTCAGAGATAAAATACAGAACCTGGTTACCCGGATGACCCAGGCTGAAAAATACCTCGTGGAGGGTTTTAAATCTCGTATCACCTTCCTGGCGCAACACCGTATTTTCAAGAACTTTGAGCTGCGACTGATGAGCCTGGCCCAGAAAATTGATGAGCTGGAAATGAAGGCCTGGAAAATCATCCGGGAAAAAAAGCAGAAGCTTTCTGAAGACAAAGCACGCACCAATTTCCTTTTACAGCAGCTCCGTCATGCCATGGAGATTAAACTTAAAGAGCTCGGCTCTACCTGGGAAAACCTGTCCTCAGCCCTGGACAACCTCTCACCGTTGAACATCATGAAAAAAGGTTATGCTATCTGCTGGAAAGCCGGGGGGTTAAAACCACTTCTAAAAGCCACAGAAGCTGTTCCGGGTGAAGAAATTCAGGTCTCTTTCTACCAGGGACAGCTTAACTGCCAGGTCAAAGAGGTTGACCCTAAGGTTAAAATTGAGTCAAAATTCATCAAGGAGACAAAATGAATACTAAAAGCAAGGAGATGAATTTTGAAAAGGCCCTGGCCGAACTGGAACAGATTGTAGCCAGGCTGGAAAAAGGGGGAATGTCCCTCAACGAATCTCTGGGACTTTTTGAAAAAGGGGTGAAGCTCGCCCGTTTCCTCCGTCAAGAACTGGACAAAGCAGAGAAAAAAGTGGAAATTCTGCTCAAGGATGAAAAGGGAGAAATCAGAGCTCAAGATTTCAGCCTGGAAGACCTCCAGGAAACGGAAGAAGAAGAGAACGAGACAGAAGAAGATGAGCCGGAAAAAGAAGAGGAATTCTGAGGCTCTAAATTAAGCATGGAACCCGAGGCTTATCTTCACCAGAAAAAAGAACGGCTGGAAAAAGCCCTCCGGCAATATCTTTATGCCTCCGATAATCCGGTTTTTGCCGCCATGCGCTATGCTGTCCTGAGCGGCGGGAAAAGGTTCCGACCGCTTTTGCTCCTGAGCTGCGGGGAATATTTCGGGGGTCGGGAAGAGCTCCTTATGTCTTACGCCTGTGCCGTAGAGTTTGTCCACAACTATTCACTAATACACGATGACCTCCCGGCTATGGATAATGATGATTTCAGACGGGGTCAGCCAACCTGCCACCGGAAATTCGGCGAAGCTCTGGCTCTTCTGGCTGGAGACGGCTTGCTCACCCTGGCCTTCCAGGTATTGGCTGAAGCCCCGGCCCCAGGAGAAAACCCGGTTCTGAAAGACCTTTTCATAAAAGAACTGGCAGCCGCGGCTGGACCGGCCGGCATGATTGAAGGCCAGTGGCTGGATATTAGTTTTCAGCCGGAACACAAAAACCAGGAAAATTATCAGGAAATTGCCTTTAAAAAAACTGCTGGCCTGATCATGGCCGCGGCGGTGGGTGGTGCCCGTCTGGCAGGAGCCACAGCTTCCGGGCTGGAGGCCATAAAAAAATACAGCTATAACCTCGGACTGGCTTTTCAGCTCTGGGATGACCTGGAGGACCTCGACTCAGACCATAAAGTAGCTGAACCAGAGCGACCGAACCTTGCTTTCTTCCTAGGTAAACAGAAAGCTTCCGAGAAACTCCTGGAGCTTCAGGCCGCCGCGGTAAATGCTTTACGGACTTGCGGAATTCAAAGCCCCGTGCTTGAATATTTTGTCCGGATGCTTCAGCCAAAGACAGGAGCACGGCCATGACTCCGATGAGAATTTTGCCCGGCATTAACTCGCCCGAAGATTTAAAAAAATTGTCCCTGAAAGAACTGGAAGAACTGGCCAGAGAAGTTCGAATAACCATTCTGGAAACCGTGTCCAAAACAGGTGGGCATCTGGCTTCCAACCTGGGCGCGGTAGAACTCACTCTGGCTCTACATTACGTTTTTGACTCACCACGAGATAAAATTATCTGGGATGTCGGCCATCAGTGTTACACCCACAAACTGCTTACCGGGCGACAGAAGGATTTTGCTCGATTGCGGCAGGCTGGTGGTTTGCTTGGCTATCCTTCCAGGGAAGAAAGCGAACATGATATCTACAACACCGGCCATGCCTCTACGGCTCTGTCCGCGGCCCTGGGGCTGGCTGTCGGCCGCGACCGGAAAAAAGAGAATTTTAACGTGGTGGCCGTAGTTGGAGATGGCAGTCTGACCGGTGGAGTAGCTTATGAGGCTCTCAACCAGATTGGCCACCTGCGTCAGAAACTGATTATTGTCCTGAATTACAACGAAATGAGCATCTCCCCGAGCGTGGGGGCTCTTTCGCACTATCTTTCTTATCTTGTTTCCGGCCAGCCTTTCCTGAGGATGAAAGAACAGGCCAAGTCTGTCCTGCGCTCCATACCGAAAGTTGGCTGGCCTCTGATTAAAGCCGCCCGGGCCCTGGAAGAACTGGTGAAAAAAACTTTTTTCCCGGGCATCTTTTTTGAAGAGCTTGGCATCAGGTATGTGGGACCTATCCACGGGCACAGTTTGCCCAGCCTGATTGAGGCCTTTGAAGCGGCCAAAAATTATGAGGGGCCGATTCTCATCCACTGCGTGACGCAAAAAGGCCGCGGCTTCAAACCGGCCCAGCTCAACCCGGAAAAATTCCACAGCGCCCCACCTTTCTCCATTAAAACAGGGGAACCTCTACAAGAGGATAAACACCTTACCTATTCTCAGGTTTTTGGCGAGACGGTGCTGGAACTCGGGCAGAAAGACGAAAAAATCATCGCCATTACGGCCGCCATGACCGATGGTACCGGTCTACACCGGTTCGCCAGCGATTTTCCAGACCGTTTCTTTGATGTGGGGATTGCTGAACAGCACGCTGTTAACTTTGCCGCCGGCCTGGCGGTGGCCGGGTTGAAACCGGTCGTGGCCATTTACTCCACCTTTTTGCAGCGCGCCTATGACCAGATTTTCCACGACATCTGTCTCATGAACCTACCGGTGGTTTTTGCCATGGACCGGGCCGGTATCGTGGCTGAAGATGGTCCAACACACCAGGGTATAAACGACATCGTTTATCTCCGGCACCTGCCTAACATCATACTGATGGCTCCCAAGGATGAAAACGAACTGCGGCATATGATTTACTCTGCTTTTCAATACCAGAGGCCGGTCGCCATCCGCTTCCCCAAGGGCCGGGGAACGGGGGTGACGGTGGATAAAGATTTTAAATTTATACCTGTTGGCCAGGCAGAATGGCTTAAAGATGGTCAGGACTTAATCATCGCTTATGGCCACATGGTGCCAACGGCTCTTGAAGTAGCTCAGCGCCTGGAAAAAGAAGGATTTTCTCTGGCCGTGGTCAACGCCCGCTTTGCCCGACCTCTGGATGAAAAGCTGATAGGGGAAAGAGCCAGAAAAGCCAGGGTCATCATAACTCTGGAGGAAGGTGTTCTGCCTGGAGGTTTTGGCAGCGCCGTAAGAGAACTGCTGGACCAGAAAGAAATTTATCATCCAGTTTTCAAGAGTTTCGGCCTGCCGGCGGACATCTACCCCCTGGGCCGACCAGAAGAAATCCGGAAGTGGCTGGGATTGGACCCGGATAGCCTGACAGAGAAAATAAAATCTATTTACCAGAAGACCGGAATAAAATAATCTATTATCTGGTAAGAAGTTATCCGGTAGACTGATGAAAAAAATCCGTCTGGACATCCTGCTGGTGGAAAAGGGGTTAGCTCCCAGTCGGGAAAAAGCCCAGGCTTTGATTCTGGCCGGAAAGGTCAGTCTTAACGGACAGGTTCTGAGTAAACCGGGCCATCAGGTCAGCCCGGAAGCCAACGTTTCTCTCTCTGAAGACTTCCCCTTTGTCAGCCGGGGCGGGGCTAAACTGGCTCAGGCACTGCGTTCTTTTCCGATTAAAGTCCAGGGTCGGATTGCCCTTGACGTGGGCGCTTCCACCGGCGGTTTTACTGATTGCCTGCTGCAATTCGGCGCGAGAAAAGTTTACGCCGTGGACGTTAACACCAGACAATTAGACTGGAAACTACAGCAGAACCCAAATGTTATTCCCATAGAGAAAAACGCCAGGTACCTGGAACCGGCCGACCTCCCGGAAACACCGGAATTAACCGTGGTGGACGTGTCCTTTATTTCTGTGCTTAAAATTCTTCCGGCCTTAAAAAAAGTTATGCCGGCCGGGGACCTGGTGGTACTAATTAAGCCGCAGTTTGAAGCTGGCCGGAACCAGGTGGGCAAAAAAGGCCTTGTCCGGGAAAAAAGGGTCCACCAGGAAGTGCTCCGCAGAGTTCTCACCCAGGCCCAGGCACAGGGCTTTGTCCTGAAAGGCTTGATGGCCTGCGAAACTCGGGGCCAAAAAGGTAACCAGGAATTCCTGGCCTGGCTGCAGCCAGGCACCCCGACCCTGGAGGATGAAGCCCTGGAAAAGATTATTGAGGAGACATTAACCCATGTCCCAAACCAAAAAGATTAAAAAAATCGGAATCATCATTAAGCCTCATGCCGCAGGCGTGGAAAAAATTCTGCTGGAAATGGTCCGTTTTCTCCAGGAACGTAAAGTTAATTGCGTGCTGGAAGAAGTGGCCGCCGCCAGAATCCAGCACCGGGCCAGGCTGACGGAAGTTTACTCCAGAGAAGAAATAGCCGAACATGTCCAGGCTATCATCGTTCTCGGAGGGGATGGAACGCTGTTGAGCATCGCACCTTTTGCGGCCCGAAAAGGACTTCCGGTGGTGGGCATAAACCTCGGTCGCCTGGGGTTTCTGACCGAAATCCCGGTGGAAGAAGCTTTCCCGGCTCTGGAATCCTTTCTCACCAGCAGCGATGGATTTATCAGCCGGAGGACCATGCTGGAAGTTAGCTATCAGGGGAAAAGGGATATCTGTTTGAACGATGTTGTTCTGAACAAAGCAGCTCTGGCCCGGATGATTGAACTGCTGATTTTTATTGACGGCAAGGAAGTTACCAAGCTTAAGGGAGATGGGTTGATACTTTCCAGCCCGACCGGGTCTACCGCCTATTCTCTTTCAGCTGGCGGCCCCATCGTCCACCCCCGGGTGGAAACTATCATCCTGACCCCCATCTGCCCCCACACACTTTCTTTTCGGCCGCTGTTGATTCCTGCCCACTCGGTAGTCAGTCTGAAACTCTTAACCCCGGAAGAAAAAGTCTACCTGACCATTGACGGTCAGAGGGGCCTGGCTCTGGAAAAGAATGCAGTCATAGAAGTAAAAAAATCCAAACAGGAGCTCATTCTGGTGACTTCCCCCCGGCGTTCTTATTATGAACTGGTCAAGGAAAAGCTGGGCTGGGCCGAGTAATCCTCCCACCGAGGGGTGATTGATTTTTCCCGCTTCCACAGCTATTATTTTTTCTCATGGGCAAGAAAAACTTACAGCTGGCGGTCGTGACCCCGGAGTTTGCCCCCTATGCCCGCTCAGGGGAACTGGCCGAAGCTGTTTCCGGCCTGGTCAAAGCCCTCTCCAGGTCGGGAATGGAGATAAAGGTCTTCCTTCCTTATTACCGGAAGCCAGAGCTGGAATCGCTGGACAAAGAATTACTAACCAGAGATTTAATCGTGCCGGTAGGCCGGAAAAAGCTGAAATCCAGCGTCTACCGCTCAGATTTAGGCCGTCTGACCCTTTATCTTATTGACCAGCCAAAATACTTTCACCGGGAGCATATCTACGGTTCAGCCCAGGAATATTATCCGGACAACGATGAACGTTTCATATTTTTCAACCGGGCCGTATGCGAATTTCTGGCCGGGTCCAGGATGAAAATAGACCTGGTGCACTGCCATAACTGGCCCACCAGCCTGGTCCCTCTATTTCTTAAATCATTGTACGCAAAAAAGCCTAATTTAAAAAAGGCTGCTTCAGTTTTGACCGTGCATAATTTTTCTTACCAGGGTGAATTCCCGGCCGAAGCCCTCACGCTGACTGGTTTAGACTGGAACTACATGAACTCCCACCAGCTGGCTTTCCGGGGAAAATTTAATTTTTTAAAAGCCGGTCTGCTTTTCTCGGATGTCATCAACACGGTTAGCCGCACCTATCAGAGAGAAGTTCTGAAACAACACCAGGACCTGTGCTCGTTGTTGTCAGACAAAAAAAAGCGGTTGTTTAGCATCAGAAACGGAATTGACACCGAAGAATGGAACCCGGCTGATGATGAGTTCCTGGCGGCCAATTTTTCAGGAGAAAACCTGGAAGGAAAGAAAACCTGCAAAAAACAGCTTAGGCAGGATTTCCGGCTGGAAATACCGGAAAATTATCCACTGCTGGCTCTGGTGGGCTATCTTACGCGACTTAAAGGCCTGGACCTCATCCTCAACAACCTGAAGAGGCTGATGGAGCAACATCCTTTTGGCCTGGTGGTTGCCGGCCAGGGGGAAGAAATTTATGAACAGGCCTTTCTCAAGCTGGAACAAATCTACCGTGGTCGGCTGGGAGTCAAGCTGGGCTACAACCATGGAATCTATCATCAGGTTCTGGCCGGGGCGGATATCCTGTTAATGCCTTCACTGGAAGAGCCCTGTGGTCTGACTGTCATGCACGCCCAGCGCTACGGCACAGTCCCCCTGGTCAGGTCCACGGGCGGGCTTAAAGAAGCGGTCGTCCCCTTTGATAAAAATTCAGAAACCGGAAATGGCTTTGCCTTTGAAGAATACAGCGACGAAGCTTTCTGCCAGACGGTGGGAGAAGCCCTGAGCACCTACCAGAATGCCCCGCAATGGCTTAAGCTGGTGTATAATTGTTTTATGAACGACAATTCCTGGGCTAAAGTCGTTAACAAATATCAAGCCCTTTATGACAGAGCGCTAAAAATAAAAAATGGAGTTTAACATGAGCGGAAATATTGCCCACGCTAACGACAAAACCTTTGAACAAGAAGTTCTGAAGTCAGAACTGCCGGTGCTGGTAGATTTCTGGGCTCCCTGGTGTGGCCCCTGTCTGATGGTAGCACCGGTGCTGGAAGAAATTGCCTCTACCTATGCCGGCAAACTTAAAGTGGTTAAAGTAAACGTTGATGAAAACCCTCACCTGTCTGCTTCTTTTCAGATTATGAGCATACCCACTTTGATTCTGTTCAAGAACGGGCAGCCAGTCGATACTGTGATCGGGGCTCTGCCCAAGAACAAATTAATTACCTTTCTTTCTCGCCACCTGGACCTTAACTGAAAGGCAAGTCATCTGTTCAGCTCTGGCTGGAAAGCCGGGCTTCAATCCGTTCGTTGAGCACGGCGGCTAACTCTGCTCCCCAGAGCAAAATGAGAAGAGAAGAAGAAATCCACAACAGAAAAAAGATGACTGAAGTCAGCGTGCCTGCCAGAACTCTGGAAAGAACCATCCCGATGGCTGAAAAATGAACTACATAAAAAGCAAAACCGCGTTTAAACAGTTCCCAAAAAACAGAAGCCACAGCTGCACCCAGGAGAGCACTTCTGGTGTGGACCCTGATTTCTGGAATAAATTTGTACATGATGAAAAGTATCAAAAAGGTCAGGCCGAATGGCAGAAGGTACTGAAAAAAGAAGTTATTGAGAAAATTGATGAACCGCGGGTTGATGAATTCCGAAAAGACCGGGCTGGTTCTCAGCGTTCTCTGGAGGGCTGTCCAGAGGGCAGTGATAGAAAAGGAGAAGAGCAACACCACGCCGAGCACCAGCATGACCATATATTCAATCAAGCGGTTGTAGAAAAACGACTTATGGTATTTGGCCCGGAAAATCTGGTTCAAAGCGGTAATCAGGTTGGAAAACAGAAAAGAAGCGGAGATGAGCGAACCCAGGATACCAAACCAGCCTAAATCGTTTACGTTCTGGCCCAGTGCCTGCAGCTTTTTAAAAAAAGCTGGGTCCATCCGGGCAAAAAATTCTTCGGTAAAAATGTTCAGACTGCGAAAGAGAATTTCAGAACTGCCAAGAATTTTGACCGTCAGAAAAGCGAATAGAGCAACTAGCGGGACGATACAGAGCAAAGCAAAATAAGAGATGACGATGGCCGCCGTCCAGCAGCGGTCATCATTAAATCTCTTAAAAGAAGTCCAGACTATCTTAAAAAAGCTGCCTGACATCTATCCAGGCCTGGTCTGATGAGGCTTTATTTCAATAAGCGCCCCACTTGACCATCAGGATGATGATGGTAATCAGCAAGGCATAAATAACCAGTGTTTCAATCAGGACCAGACCAAAAATCAGGATGCCACGAATGTTCTGACCAGCGGCCGGGTTGCGAGAAATCCCTTCACAGGCAGAACTGATGGCTTTGGACTGCCCGTAAGCACCGGCAATCACGGCCAGGGTAATAATGGCTCCGCCCACGATGATGGAAAGCTTAAAAAGGGAAGCTCTGTTTGGGTCCATAGTCTGAGCAGCCAGTGGAGTAAGCGAGAGAACTAACAGAAATAACAACAGGCTGATAGCTTTGTTCTTCATACGCAGTCTCCTTTTCATTAATGTTCTTCCTCAGCCACTGCCCCGGCGAGGTAAATACAGGAAAGGAGAACAAAAACATAAGATTGAATAACCGCGGTGAAAATTGATATGGCCATAAAGGGCAATGGCAAAAAATACGGAATTATAGAAGCTATAATCAAAATCAACAATTCCTCTGAAAATATGTTACCAAAAAGACGCATAGATAGCGAGACCGGACGGGAAAAATGCGAAATTATCTCTATCGGCAGAAGAAGCGGTGCCAGCAAGGGGTTGGCTCCAGTAAATTTTTTTAAGTAGCCAAAGAACCCGTTGGTTTTAATACCTTGCCAGTGATAATAAAGCCAGACCACCAGCGCACACCCCAGGGTCACGTTCAGTTTACTGGTCGGCGACATCAACCCCGGTATTAAGCCCAGAAGGTTAGAAGTAAGAATAAAAAGGCCGACCGTGGCCACCACGGGCAGGTATTTAAGACCATCCTCACCGATGGTATCAAGGATAAGGTTTTCAAAAAAATCTATCAGACTTTCCAGTACTACCTGGCCACGGCTGGGGATGAGCCTGACTTTTCGGCCGGCTATGGCCAGAACAACAGATAAAGCCAGCACTACCAGAAATGACATCACCAGATAATCAGGAATCAGATGATGAGGGTCTTTGACCTGGACGCCCAGGACTTTCAGCAGACTGGCCAGAAGAGGGCCAAAAAGCCGGTTGATAAACTCAACCAGGGGCAGGCTGTGTTCTAAACCTTCCATTGTCTCATGCTTACCAGGTTTATCAGAGCTTCAACCATAACAGAAATTAGAATCAAAGAGAAGCCAGCAACAAAAGCAATAACTTTTCTTTTAAAGAGAAAAATTATAGTCAAAAAAATCAGGCAAATCAACCCGAGGCGCACCATATAAAGGAACAGAGCTTTCCGCATAAATCGGGCTTTCGGCATGGTCAACCACCGGTCCACAGCTCCTTTCAGCCCAAGGAAGCTCAGCCCGGCGACCAGAGCGCCCGCCAGGACCAGCAGGCCAGAAACGGCGTCAAAAAACAGGGCTGCCAGTAAGCCAAACACCAGTCCGAAAACAGCCGTTTCGACCGGAATTCTCTTGATTGATTTTTCCATCTGGTCGTTAGCCATTGTTCACCTCTTCCGGTTACTCGGAGGGCTTTTCTCTTCATTTTCTGGCTCGCTCAGGTATTTTTTAACCCCTCGCCAGAGGTTGAGCACTCCAGAGATTATGCCTAAAATGGTCCAGGCCAAAAGCATCCACGGCTGAGTGTGAAGCCACTGGTCAAGAAAATAGCCGATGACCAGGCCCACCGCAATAGAAGACGGCAGAATTAGAGCCAGAGACGATATTTCCCCGAATTTCTTGAAATCAAAACTCCGGCCCGGTCTGAGAAAAACTCCCATGTTTCTAATTATATTCCATAAAGCAAAATTTAAAAATCAGCCCGGAAAGCTGGCCAGGATTTCCCTGGATACCTTGCAATGTGAGAGAGAAAGGCGTAATATTTAGCTGCTCGGGGGTAAAGATGAACACAAAAGAAACCAGAAAAAGTTCTTTCAGAGCAAGGAAAAAGAACTTTGCTTTCTGTTTTATTTTCTTCATGGTTCTCTTTTTTTTCTCCCAGAGCCTTCCAGCCCGGCAAAAATCACCAGTAAAGTTAAAAGTTGACCCTTTTTACCTGCAACTGTTTGAAGAAGGTAAACAATCCTTTAATCATGGCGATTATGAAAACGCTTTTCAGAGTCTTAAGCTGGCGGCTTTTGGTTTTCTGGACGAACCAGACCTGTTGGGAGAAGCCCTGGTTTACTTAACAGTAACGGCTTATAACCTGAAAAGAGATGACCAGGTGGCTTATTACCTCAAAGAAATAATGCGCTTTAAACTGACTAATCGCATCTCTGCCTCGCCCCTTCCCCCGGATTTAAAGAAAAAGTTTGAAAAAATTCAGGCTGATTTCAAAACCACCAGCAACGGATAAATTTTTTCTGAGCGGCCAATTAACTCCGGTTATCTGACCTTTAAACCGAGAGCCCTGGCTATCTTCTGGTCTACTTCCACTTTCCGGCCTTTCCGGTAAACCAGGCCGAAACTACCATCATACTCCCACATGGCCCAGCCAATGCCATACTTTTCCAGGATTTGTCTGACATCGGTTATCCAGGCTGTCCGGTATAAAGGAAGGCAGTAATCACGGTAGGCACCGAACTCGTTGCAGAAAAGCCGCACCCCATGACTTTCAGCCCAGCGCACCAAATTTAAGATTTCTTGCTCCACCCGGGAAGCATTCCAGAATTCCTGGCCATAATCTTGCAAATATTTTTTAAGCCGTTCTTCTTTCACCAGAGAAATGGCTCTCTGCACGGCTTCAGGCGAAGAGGGATAGGGCACCTGGCGTAAACTCTTAAGCCAGTCCGAGCTCCAGGTCGCTCCCTGGTGGGTGAAAATATGGGGGTAATAAAAATGGAAGACATACCAGACATTTTCATCCGCCAGAGGAGTCAGGCGGAGCAGAGCCGGTGGATTAGACCAGAAAGCACCAGTAGCCAGGATGGTGTGGGAAGGAAGCTTTTTTCTGATGATGGAAATCAGCTTTTCCTGAATGGGTGGCCAGCTGTCTTCTTCTCCCAGAAAGACCGGTTCGTTCATCGGTTCCACAATCAACCAGTCCGGGGGAAAAGCCGCCAGCTTTCCTGCCAGATTCTCCCAGAACAGGTAAAATTCAGCCGTAAATTTTTCATCCTTACCCAGGGGGCCGGAATAATCGCTTCCACCTTCCTGCTGGGAAATGCTGTGCAGGTCAAAATTAACAGCCAGGCCGCAGCCTATTATCTTCTTCAAGCCCCCAAACAGCAGCGCCAGCTTTTCTGGGTTCAGTCTGTCCGTACGCCCGGGGTCGTAGATGTTGGCCATGTCCACCGGAACACGGAGAAAAGTTATGCCCATCTTCCTTAGGTTCTTAAGTTCATTTAAAGAAACTCTTTTTTCCAGAGGAACGATTTCTCCTCTGTTCAACCAGAACCAAAAAGCCAGGTTGAGCCCGCGGGAAAACCTGGCTGTCCTTTCCGCACCTGGCATTTTTCCTTCAGCTGACAGGCTGGCTGGCTGGAGAAGAGAGGAGAAAATGATTACTGCCGCTAAAATAGGCATTAAGGTGTCTTGTGTCTTTTTACTCATTTTTCCTCCGAAGAGCGGCTGACCTGTCACAGGCCGAGTTCCTGAAGCCTGGTTTCCAGAGTTCTGGTTTCGTGATGGTAGGCCTGCCATCTTCCTTTAAGCTTCTCCACAAAGGCCGACTCCACAGCGGACATAATTTTAATTCTGTCTTTGACCCAGGCTTTTTCCTGGTCCTCCAGAAGCGGCCATTGTTCAAAAAAAACCATGAGCACGTTGAGGTTGATAAACTCGTTATAAGGATGCCGTCGGATAGCTTCCTGGCATAGTTTTCTCCCTTTATCGGCGTAAACCGGTAGCGGATAATTATAAAGAAAATAAACCTTACTCAATTCCCAGAAGGCTTCATAATCTACCGGGCAACCCTGGGCCGCCCTTACCAAAGCCTGGTTAGCCTGTTCCAGGTAAGGAACGGCTTTCACCGGTTCGCCAAACTCCACTTCGGCCATGGCCCTTGACACATACAGTTTCCCCCTTTCCAGCCAGAAAAGGGGCAAAGGGAAAAAACGGGTGGCTCGGGCCAGGGGTATTTCCAGCCGCTTAAAATCCCTTTCCAGGCTTCGAATGTTTCTCCGGATTTCTAAGTATTTGTAATATTGATGATAAGCAGAATAAAAAAACGCAGAAAGAACAATACCCAGCAGGCAGAGAAGAACAAGCACCAGCTTTAAACCTTTTTTCATCTTTTTCTCTCCCCGGTCTGGTAATATTCAGGTTCCGCCAGCTCTTCATCTGATTTTAAAGATATACATCTGAAGCCAAGAACGAAAAGTGAAACCCAGAGGACTGCATTCGCGGGCATTCTGAGGCTAAAATCAGTCAGGCTGTGGAGGAAAATGGCCAGTATGCCCATCAGGGCGCCCAGGCCCAGCCCACGGCCGAGAGGGTGCCTGACAGAAGACCATTTCTGGAAAAGGAAAAACAGAAGCCACAGTCCAGCCAGAATAAGCAGGCCACCCCCTATTAGCCCGGACTCCGCCAGCACTTCCAGATAATCATTATGAGCATGACCGATGATGACACCAAAATTCTTACCCAGGTAGGGATTTATAGCCTTAACATAAGTCCCCAACCCGGTGCCGGTGGCTGGAAAATCTTTGATGAGGTCGATTGTATACCTGTAATATAAAAGCCTGCTTTTATCAAAAAATCCTTCATGAGTAAAGCGTTCCAGAACCGGGTTAATTCCAATCAGAATGGCCGCCAGCAGAACCAGGCTGAACACCACCCGGACCAGCTTCTTTTCCGTAAGGCGGCGACCGCTGATTCTACTCAGCGAAAGAATTAACATCATCAGAGAAAAGCTTATGAGAAAAATGATTATGCCTGAACGACAGCGGGAAAAGACCAGACCGACACCGATTATCAGAGGGGGGAGGATAAACAGCAGGGATTTTTGCAGGTTTTCCTGCCCGAAAGCGGCCAGCCTCTGTCGCCAGCTCAGCCCGGACTTTAAGGAAAAATAGTTAGCCCGCACGAGAAAATAACCAAGGCTTAAGGGGAAAATCATCTCCAGAAAGGCTGAATAATGATCCCGGTTAACAAAAGTGCCAAAGGCGCTTCCCGCATAATACCGGTTAACCCAGGTAAAAATGCGGTGCGTGCCGCCAAAATGTTCGGACATCCCGTAAAGAGCCTGAAAAAGCCCGGCAGCCAGCAGAACCGCAGAAAAGGTTTTAATCTTCTTTTTAGAATCCAGCACCTGACTCAACAAAAAAGCAAAAATACCATAAGCGGTAAATTTCACCATCTCGTAGGCTGAGCTCCAGGGTGAAAGGGAAATCGTCTGGTACCGGCTTTCCGCAGCCAGGTTCAGCTCTACCAGAGTTTTCCGCCAGGCCACAGTTGAAGGAGAAATCACCTTCAACCAGCTCAGGGGAAGCGGAATAACCTGAAAAACAGAGAAAAGCATAAAAAGAATTAACAGGATTAACACTGGTTTCGGCCAGGTCAACCTGTTGGAGGGCTGGCGGCTCTGCTCTGAAGGCAGCTGACTGAGGAAATAAACCAGCCCCAGACTGAAAACAATCAGCTCTAAGCCGAAGATAGCCCACTCTTCATTCCCACCAAAGGGCAACGGTAAAAGGAAAATAATCAAACAAAGAGAGACAAAAATTAATTTTTTCATTAAGGCTTATTTTACCTTAAAATAAAAATGCGGCCAAAAGCCGCATTTTTAGGATTGGTTTTATAAACGAGAAAAAATTGTCCTGACCGGCAGAAATGATTATTTCTTGGTAGGAGAAGCTTCTTCTTTACCTTCTACCAGCTTAAAGATGCCGTAGAGAGCCACGGTGCTAGCTACTACCAGAACAGTAATACCGGCTGGGGTTTGGAAGAAAGGAACCTTTCCCTTTTCCGGCGTAGGTTCTTCCTGTTTCAGCGTGCTGGCTTCACCAGGCTTAATGGCCAGAGAAAGCTTGCCCATTTCTCCAGCCTTAATGGCCATGACGTACTCGAAATTGTAATTGCCTTCCGGTGTAGCCACTCCCAGAATGTACTTCCCTTCCTTTATCTGGTCAATTTTATAAGCGCCGTTAGCATCAGTGGGCGTGCTGGCATATTCCTGGCCATTTTCCAGGTTGCGAATCTTAACCACCGCATCCTTTACCGGCGTTTTCATGTCACTGCCATAAATGAACCCCACTAAAGAACCATAATTAGCCGGAGATTTAGCCAGACTTTCCAGAGGGAGCATGATGAGGGTAAAACTGACGATAGTCAGGAAAAGAAGAACGGGCGACCTGAATATTTTTTCTCGGAGCATATTATACCTCCCTTTTTTTAGTAAAATAATTCTTTTTCTGGCCTTTGTCAAGCATATTATTTTCTGAGAAAACTGAAGAATTTTTTCTTTTCGCTACCGGGGCTGATTGGCTGCCCCAGGTCGGGGACTATCCGGTTATCAAGGATAGCCTGGGGGACATCACTGACCATAGCCTCGGCTCGCTCCTGGCCAACGATTTTGGCCGCCTGTTCCACCGCCTGACTCAGGACGGGCTTTCTGCGGCTGGAATCATGGGCATCGGTAGCCAGAAGGTGTACCAGATTATGCTTTAAAAATTGTTCGGCATACTTTTTAACTTCGTGACCAAACCCGCCGGTCAGGCTCATGGCTGTCAGCTGAACCAGGCAGCCCCGGTTGACCAGGTCATAAAGCAGCTCTGGCTGCTGGCCAAAGACCGTGTTCCTTTCTGGATGGCTGATAATCGGCGTGTAACCGGCCAGCTGCATCTGGTAAAAAAGTTCTCTGACGCCGGCTGGCACCTGGTCGGAGGGGAATTCCACAAAGACGTATTCGCTTCCGTTAACGCTCAATTTTTTTTCCTCAATAACTGACACCAGGTCAGGGTGAACAAAAACTTCAGCACCCCGATAAAATTCCATCTGACTAAAAGAACTAAACCTCTGGAAGAAATCCTCAAAACGAGCGTTTAACACCTGAAGGTCGTCGTGATAACGGGAAAAACGGAAAATGTGAGGTGTCAGGCAGACTTTCTGGATGCCATCTTCTGCAGCCTGTTCCACCATCTTCTCCACTTCTTCCCAGGATTCGGGTCCGTCATCCCAATCTGGCAGTAAATGGCAGTGGAGGTCAATCATCTTGGCCCTCGTTATCCTTTGTATTCTTTATAATAATGGCGATAGTACCGGCGGTAATAGTACCCCCGGCTGTCCAGGTTAAAACAGTTAACTACTACACCCAGGGTCCTGATTTTGAGCAGGTCCAGAAGTTCTCTCGTCTGGATAAGCGCTTCCCGCGGCGTCCTTTCCGCCCGGACGACCAGGACCAGGCCGTCTACCATCTTGCCCACAATCTGGGCATCGGTTACCGCCAGAACCGGTGGGGTATCAATCAGCACAAAATCATAACGACTGGCCATTTCCTCCAGCAAACGGGCCATTTTTTCTGAGCTCAACAACTCTGCCGGGTTGGGCGGTATCGGACCAGAATTAATAAGAAACAGGTTCGGCACCATAGTTTCTTTTACTAATTTATCAAGCTGGAGGTCCAGAGCCAGATAATTGGTCAAGCCAAGGTGATTTTTCAGGTTAAACAGCCGGTGTTGCCTCGGACGTCTGAGGTCAGCATCTATCAACAAGACCCTTTTTCCCATATGAGCCAGGCTGATAGCCAGGTTGGAGATGGTGGAGGATTTTCCTTCACCCTGGAGCGGGCTGGTTACCTGAATCTTTTTCAGCAGGGCCTGAGGGCTGGAAAGCAGCAAAGCCGTGCGCAGGGAACGGTAATTTTCCGCCAGGGCTGATTCTGGGGCATAATGAACAATGAGTTCAACGTTTTCCGGCTTGGTCTCTTTTTCTTTTCCGGCTCCTTCCTTATCTTTATCTTTTTTATCCTCTTTCTGTGAGCTGTAGGCATGATAATAGCCGTAAGCTCTCTCCTGCCCGTCAAAAGCTGGCACTACCCCCAGCGTTGGTAATTTTGTGTACCTCTCCACATCTTCAACTGACTTGACTGTATCATCCAGATATTCAAAGACCAGAGCCAGCCCAACTCCACCAAAAAGTCCCAGGAAAAGAGCCAGCAGCAGGTTGCGAAATTTTTTCGGGCTGGAAGGCCGGACCGGAATATCAGCCCGGTCTATGATTCTTATGTTGGAAGTTCTCAGGCCTTTTAACCTGGCCGTCAAACCAGTCTCACTCTGTCTCTTCAAAAGAGATTCTAAGAGGTTCTTACGATTTTCTATTTCAATCTTCAGGCTGTTGTAAAGGATGGCACTGGAATTTATCTTAAAAGCTTCTTCTTTCTGTCGGTCAAAAAGCTCCTGCAGGGATTTTTCCTTTTTCAGGGCCGCCTGGTATTCAGAGTAAGCCGCTTTAATCAGACTTTCGGTCTCGTTCTTGAGCATATCCCGGGCCGTATCCAGCTCTGCTTTTAACCTCTGCATTTCGGGATAATCAGGCTGGAATTTTTCCTGCATCTTGGAATATTCCCGGCTCAATTTGATGTAATCTTCTCTCAACCTCTGGATGAGCGGGTTGTTCATGGCTTCGGGGATGAAGTCCGGAGAAGCATTCTTGATTTCGTTGTAATAAGCCTCTTTCCTCACCCGGTCAATCTGAGCTTCAGTCAGGGCTTTGTTGATTTCTCCTAGCTTTTCTATGATGGTCGTTTCCTTATCGCTCAGAATCACGATGTCCTTTTCCTGCCCGTACCTTTGTAATTCTTGCTCCTTCTGGCTGATTTCTTTTTTGAGTTCGTTTATCTGCTGGGTCAGAAACTCGTTAGCCTGCTCCGTGGCTTCGGATTTAGCTTCTATGTTCATGTCCACAAAAGAATCAAACAGGGCGTTGACACACTCACTGGCCAGCATCGGGTCATAGGAAGTAAAATTAACTTCCACCAGCCTGGTCATCCTGACTGGTTTTACTTCCAGCCGGCTGAGAAAACGATCTATGACTTTTTGCCGGAAAACCGGATTTTTAATTTCTTCGGCTGAAACCTGGGCCCGTCCGGAAAATTCTTCTTTGTTCCAGAGGTTCAGTTTTTCAATGGTTCTTTCCGCCAGGCTCCGGCTCTGCAGAAGCTTGTACTGGGTTTGAAAATAATCATCACGGAAGGTTTCTATCTGAAAGATATCCTCAAAGCTCAAGATGTTCGGCTCTTTTTCTATCATAACCATGCCCCGGGCCGTGTAACGCGGTCTCATGGTGAAGGAAATCAGCAAGGCAATGGCCACAGCTATCAGGGTAATAGAAATAATAGTCCAGCGCCGGCGCAGAATAATATCCAGGTACTTCCTTAAATCTATTTCCTGGAGTTCATTGGTCTGGGTTTCAGGTGTGTAGTCGTTCATGCCTTCCCCCGCTACTAATCAGAAAATACTCTCTTTGACGATAACCACATCCCCTTCCTTAAGAGGAATGTCTTTGGTCTTACCCTTGATAATATCGTTCAGGTTAACTTTTATGTTTATTTCTTTGCCGTTCTGGTCTTTTCTTTTTATAGTTATTCCTCTTTTGGAAGCGTTTTCTGTCAGTCCGCCGGCCTGGGCAATGGCTTTGAGCAGGGTAATCTTCTGAGACCTTTTTACCTGTAAGGCTCCCGGATTACGCACTTCCCCAAAGACATAGATAATTATCTGCTTATCTACCGGCACATTAATCACATCATTCGGTTGAATGGGAATGTTTAATTTCTGGTTCCCGTTGAGCAGCAGGTCTTCCAGGTCAATGGCAATAGAAGCCGTATTACCATCCTCGCTTTCTCGCAAAACATATATTTCATTGGCGGCTGTCTCCTTGAAACCACCGGCCTGGGAAATCATCTGCAGTAAAGTCTGGCGGCCAACCAGTTCGTACATGCCCGGTTTTTCTACCGCCCCGATGATGGCTACCCGGCTGCTCTGGTACTCTTTTATGAAAACTGAAACCTGAGCATTCTTGACGTATTTATCAAGCAGGGAAGCTAACTTTTTCTCCAGCTTTTCTTTAGTCAAGCCCCAGACTTCTACATTACCTATTAAAGGCAGAGTAATGGTCCCGTTCTCAGAAACACGTACCGTCTGGTCAAACTCCGGCAATTCAAAAACTTTAATTTCCAGTAAATCCCTCGGACCGATGACATATTCTCTTATAAAATATTCCCTGGCCGCCGCCTGTTCATCCTTTTGCGAAACATTTGTTGTCAAGTTCTGCTGAGAAAAGACAAATATTGGCGCAGCAACAAACAAAACGGCAAGTCCCACCAACCTTATTAGCCTGCTCATCTTTGTTCCCTTTTTCTCCTTACATTACCAATACTATTTTTATCAAAAATCATAAGTTAAATTCAAGCCTATGAATTTCCGGCTGGCATCCCAGTTGAAAACATTCACCTTTCTGGTCCAGAGGCCAGCGCTGAGGCCCAGGCCCACTGTTTTTGCTATTCTATAATAAACGGCTACTGAATTTAAAGTGTAATTATCTTTTCTTAATTCTGCTCCGGGGTATTCCGGTACGGGATAATTGTCTTTCGTGTGGCTGTAGGTATAATCAACCCGGAATTTTCGCCTGAAGACGTAAATTGACGGACCGGCGGACCAGGATTGTTCCACATAATAAGCACTCCTGGACCAGATGGAAAAGTTGACATCTCTTCTGTAGGCACCGCGGAGGGTGAGTAGTTTTCCCAGAATCAGGTTGACGGAGCTTTCTCCCACCAGGCCTTTAAAATCAGGCAGGTCAGAGTTCAGAGTATCAAACTTTTTATAACCGATTCTTATCTGCCCCCGGATACGGCCGGTGGGGGAAAATTCAAACCCGGTGTAAAGACTCTGGCTGCGGGAATCACCACCGCTAGTGGGATTTTTAAAATCAAACCGACCTAGTTCTCCTTCCAGGAAATAACGAATCCGCGGGTTCAAGCCATAATAAACACGTCCAGAGAGATAATCTTCCCGGTGACTTAGTCTTTCTCCGATGTTAACTCCGTTGTACTCAATGCTTTCATAATCATAATCAACGCGCCTTATCCGGCCCTCAAACGACACCCGGGAAGATTTCTGGTAGAGCAGAGCGGCAAACACCCCCTTTTCTTTTCTTCTGGGTCTGATGTCAATTTCGTAATTCCATCTCTCCCGTGCGTTGTTGTAGCTTCCGCCAAAGGAAAACAAAATCTTGTTAAAGCTGAGCGAAACATCTCCGTTTAAATAGTTATTCCAGGTTCTTTCTCTTTTGGTTTTCCAAAAGAAAACATACTGAGGTGATTCATAAAGATGGACAATAAGCCTCTTTTTTACCATAAAATAAAAATTAAAAGCCGGGCCAGCCGTCAGCCAGAAGTCGGAAACAGCCTCCGGGTGATAATAAATGTTGGAATCATACCCGACATCCCTTAGCAAAATGGCCGGTTGCAGACGAAAGGGCCCTATCTTCCAGGCTGCTCTTTCCCAGGCCAGCCTCATGTCCCTAGCCTTCCAGGTTTCCGCCAGACCCATGACCGATGGCCACAGAATCAGGATGGTGAAGAAGAGAAGAATTTTTTTTCTGGTTTCCATCAGTCCGCTACCATGAATTTTAATTTATAATATAAACCTTAGGCCAGGTTCAAGCAATTTCTGATGTTCCCTGATAATTTTATTACTGGTTTACTTACCCCGGCTTCTATATTATATATTTAATTGCTGATGGAAAAAATCTGTTCTGGACCTGTTTTCCCGGGGATTTTATCATCGGCCAGACTCTTCTGCTTTCGGGCTCTACTCTGTTTCTTCCTTTTTTCCACCTGTTTGTTCGCTCAGAAAACAGACCAAACAACTTCGGAACCCCCGCAGGAACTGACCGAACCAATCAAACTTTTTGCCCGGGTCCAGGAAAAAAAGGGAGACACGGTTCTGGCTTCGGGCGAGGTGGAGCTCCATTTCCGGGACCTGACCCTGCTGGCTGAGGAGATTCAGCTCAACACCGCCAGCTATGAAATTGTGGCCAGCGGTCATGTGACCCTTCAGCTGCCCTCGGAAATTATTTCCTGTGACCGTTTAATCTACAACTTAAAAACCCGCCAGGGCCAGATGGAGCAGGTCCAGAGCATCGCGCGGCCTAATTTGTTGTTCGGAGCCAAAAGCCTGGTCAAAAAAGCGGGCGAGCTCTACGAGATGAAACAGGCCTGGCTGACCAATTGTATCCAGCCCGTGCCCCGCTGGAGCTTCTCCGTTTCTCAGGCCAGCCTGAAACCCGACGATTTTATAACCATAAAAGAAGCCGTGTTCAAAATTAAAAAAGTCCCTGTTTTCTACCTGCCCTACCTGCGTTATCCGCTCAAAGAAAGAGCCACCGGGTTCCTGTTTCCCAAAGTAGGCTTTACCCGGGTTAAAGGTGTATTCTTCAGCGAAAGCTTTTACTGGGCCATGGCTCCAAACCTGGACGCCACCATAACAGCCGATTTTTACGGCCATCAGGGAGCGGGAGCCGGGACAGAATTTCGCTACCTGCTGGGAAGAGATACTAAAGGAGAGGCTTCCTTCTACTATTTCCGTTTTTTTAACCACAGCCACCCAGAAGACCTCCCGAGGCAAGCTCACCTGCTCCGCTGGCAGCATCAACAACTACTGCCCGGTGGCTGGCGGCTGGATGGCGAGATAAATTATGCCAGCAGTTTTAACTTTCTCAGAGAATTTGAGAGTAACTTCAGTTACGGGATTTCCGCTAACCGTTCTCAATCGTTAAGCTTAAGCAAAAGCTGGTCCTTATTCAGCTTCAACCTGCGGACCTCTCGTTTTGAAACCTATTTCCCGCAAACTGGCCAGAGTTCGGTCTCTTCCTACTGGCCTCAGCTTGCCTTCAACCTTTTCCGGCTAAAGATTTTTCGTTCTTTTTTTCTTTCCTGGCAATCCGGTTACCTCAACCAGTCCTACTCTTACACCCGTTATGACCAAACTACAACTTCTTACCGGAATGCTCAGCTTTTTTTCCGGCCTCTGCTGAGCTTGCCTCTTATTCCTTTTCCCTGGCTCACTCTTAATTTATCGGCGGGCGGTAATCTGACTTACTATTTTCAGACCTACGCGCCAGGTACCACCACCCGGGTGGACCAACCCCTGCTGGTCGGTCAGAAAAAATTTGACGGCAGTCTGGAAGGACCGAGTTTCTATAAAATCTACTTCCGCGGCCATGAACCATACCTAAAACACGTGATAGAGCCATTTTTAAAATATTCTTACGAGAGCCCTCTTTCGGCTGACCAGGCCAGCCGCATAATTTCTCCTTTTGGTTTCATAAGGAACAACCAGGTCGTTTACGGGCTTAATCAAGATTTCATCATCAGAACCGAGGCTTCGCCCAGGCAAATTCTGACCATCGGTATTTCTCAAACCTATTACTTTGACCCCCCGACGAGTGAAATCAGACGTTACTATCCCACGCAGCTTGACCGCCATTATTCCCCGATAAATTTCTTGTTCCGCTTTTACCCAGAAGGTAAATTCAAGCTGGACTTCTCCGCTGATTACAACACCTATGAAAAAAATTTTTACAATATCCGGCTGAGTCCCATCTACGGCCAACCAGAGGATAACCTATTTTTCAGCCTGAACTGGTCAAAAAGTTATTATCTGCTCGGCCCGGACAATGTTTTCTGGAGTAACCAGGCCGGGTTTCAGGCCGGTTTTCGCTGGCCAGAAAAACTGGACCTAAAAATTGAAATGCAGAGAGACCTGGAAAGAAAAAAACAAATTTTTACCGGAGTCTCAGCCGTCTATCACTACCAGTGCCTTGATTTCGTCCTGGACCTCAGGATGTATTATTACCGGACGAAACCCGATACCCAGTTCAAGTTTTCTCTCCGGCTGGGCAACATCAGTCAGTCCACTGACCTTCTGGGAAAATTCGGCTTTTAGAAATAGAGTCTGGTAACGCTCGGCCGTCCAACCCCGGTCAGGCAGGCAACTGCACAGGTTTTTTTTATTCGGCGATTATCTTATCCGCACCCCGGTTATTTGACATAACGATAAAAAATGGCTATAAAACAACAAGAGCATAAAAAAGCGCTTATAACACTAGGAAACATAAATGCGCGTTTTGATAACCGGTTTCTCTGGATTTGTGGGAAGCCATTTAGCTGATTATCTTCGGTCCAACATTAAGAAGGCGGAAATCCATGGCCTTATCAGACCCGGGGTTTCCCCTGACCGTTTTCCAGAATCATTCCGGCCATTTTTACATTTCGGAGACCTCCTGGACCGAGAATCTTTAGCCCGGGTCATAGGTGAATCTGCTCCGGAACTTATTTTCCACCTGGCCGGGTTCAGCTCCAGTTTGTCTTCAGCAGAACAGCCGGAACAGGCTATTAAGGTAAACCTGCTAGGAACTCTGAACCTATTAGAAGCAGTCAGGAAAAGCCGGCTAAACCCCGTAATTATTATTGCTTCTTCAGCTGAAATCTACGGGCTGGTTTATTCCAATGAGCTACCCATTAAAGAAACAGCCGCCTTCCGTCCCCTCAGCCCGCTGGCCGTGAGCAAGGCAGCCCAGGACTTGCTTGGCTTCCAGTATTTCAAGCTCCATGACCTGAAAATCATAAGGGTGCGGTTGTTTGACCTCCTTGGTCCGAGACAACCAGATTTTTATTTTATCTCCCGGGTGGCCAGGCGGATAGCCGAAGTGGAAAAGAAGAAAAGTCCACCGGTCATCAAAATATCTAAGGCTGAATCCAAGAGAGATTATACTGACGTCAGAGATGCGGTGCGGGCTCTCTGGTGGTTAGCAGAAAAAGGTGAAGCTGGTGAAGCTTACAACCTGGGTTCAGGCCAGGCCCGGTCCAAAAGCGAACTGATAGACCTGATGGTCAGCCTGACCAGGGCCAGGCTGGTAATAGAAACAGATGAGGACTCATCCCCCAGATTTCTGGAACCCCCGATTCTCTTGGCTGATATTTCAAAAATAGCTAAAGCGACCGGCTGGAAGCCGCAGATAATTCTTAAGCAATCCTTACTTGACCTCTTAAACTACTGGCGAGAAACAATCTCGTAAAACAGCTCTATAACTACCCTGACCTTGTTCACCTGGAGCGGGTAATATCAAGCTCCAGCTGGCTTTCCTGGACCGATTTTCTTTCTTCCTCAATCGTCTTTAGAATATCCGAGGTTATATCGCCGGTAGGATAATTCCCGTCAAAACAGGCAGCACAGAAATACCTCAGCTTAGGATTTTCCAGGCGGATGGCTTTTTTCAGGTTTTCCAGCGTCTGGTAGATAACTTGGTCTGCACCGATTCTTCTGGCTACCAGCTCTTCGTCCGCATCTCTAGCGACAAACTCCGTTTTGGTCTGCATGTCAATACCGTAAACACAGGGATAACGTAACGGGGGAGAATAAGAAGCAAAGTAGACTTTTTCGGCCCCGCATTCTCTGACCATCTCCACGATGGCCCGCGAAGTATTTCCGCGGACGATGCTATCATCCACCAGCAGCACTTTTTTCCCCTTTATTTCCGAACAGATGGGGTTCAGCTTCTGCCGCACCGAGCTCTGCCTTTTTGCTTCAGCCGGCATGATGAAAGTCCGGCCGATGTAGCGGTTTTTGACCAGAGCTTCGCTGTATTTCAACTTCAGCCGCCGGGCAATTTCAATGGCTGCATCCCGGGCTGAATCAGGCACCGGAACCACAACATCAATTTCCAGGTTTTTTTTCTTTATCTCTCCAGCCAGCAGGCGGCCCAGGTTAACCCGGCTTTTATAAACATTCACACCGTCAATGACCGAATCCGGACGGGCAAAATAAACCCACTCAAAAAGACAGGGAGTGTGTTTTTTCTTCAGAATCCTTTTCCGGTGAAGCTGACGGTTCCGGTCTATAAAAATTGCTTCCCCGGCTCCGATGTGTTCTATTTCATCAAAACCCATCAGGTTCAGGCTGACTGTTTCTGAGGCAAAAGCGTAGGAAGGCAGCAGGCCATCGCGGCGCCGGCCAAAACTGAGTGGTTTAATGCCGTAAGGGTCGCGGAAAGCCACCATTCCCTGTTCGGCAATGTAAGCTACGGTGGCGTAGCTGCCTTTAACCCGGCGGTAGACACCGGCTACAGCTTTGAAGACGTTTTCCGGACTGAGGTTTTTAACTCTGAGGTCTTCCAGTTCCTGAGCAAAAACATTAAGAATAACTTCCGCATCGCAATCTGAATTAAGCAGGCGCTGATTCTTTTCAAAAAGTTCTTTTTTCAGCTGTCGGTAGTTAACCACATTGCCGTTATGTGCCAGCACAATGCCAAAAGGCGTGTTGACCATAAAAGGCTGCGCATCCTCATGGCCGCCACCACCAACCGTGGGATAACGGGTGTGGCCGATGCCAATCTGTCCCTTGAGCTGGGCGGCTTCCTGTGGACCGAAGATGTCCATCACCAGCCCGCTGCCCTTCTTCTCGTGGAACCGACCATCATAGGTGATGATACCGGCTGCATCCTGGCCGCGGTGCTGAATGGAAAGCAACCCCTGATAAAGGTCGTGGAAAACTTCTCGGTTAGACCAGATACCTATAACTCCGCACATTGAAGTTTATCCCTTCGTTTAGCTGATATTATACCAGATAAACCCTGTCTTTTAAATGTAATACCCCGGCTGTGCCAGGTCTTTTTGTTTAAAACCAAAAAGGCTAAATTCCTAACCTTGATTCCGGCAAAATTGGTCCCCAAAAATAAGCCCGGCCAAAACCATAGTTTATTAGAGAAATCCTTTGCAACACAAATAAGCCCGCTCTTTTAATCAGGAAAAGCAAAAAGCCTTATTTCAGGCTGAAATTTATCTTCGGAAACATAAATACAAGCTCCAGACAATAAAATGTCCCCCCTTAGGAAAACTATTCTGCTTTATATCAATATTAAATTAGAACTTTTCGGCTCCATACCGGCTTCAAAAATTTAACCAAATCTTAACTTTTCTTTCGCCTTATCTTCACACGGGTTTTCTATATTATCAGCCTGAAAAAGCTCTGGAATAACCAGGCGCCTGAAAAATTCCGGAGAAAAAAAAATAAGGAGGAAAAATGAATTCAGGTAAAAAAACTCGAGCGGGCTGGTGGGGCTTTTGTTTGACGATTGTTTTTCTTTTTGCCGCCCTGACCTCTACCGGTCAGGCCCAGCAAAAATTCTCCACCGCTATCTATCTTGATTACACCTACTATCTTTCCAACCAGGGTCCGATTACCAATCCGCAGGGTAACCCCAACTTCATGAACAACTTTTTCACCTTCCGCCGGGCTTATTTCCGCTACGACAACAAGATTAACGACAAGCTGAGTTTCCGGCTGACCTTTGATGGCGACTACGTAAAAGCTGTGGACGCTCAGGGGAAAAAAGACGATAAATTCCGCCCCTTCCTCAAGCATCTGTATTTTCAGGTTAGTGATATCCTGCCTGGTTCGGACCTGAAAGTTGGTCTGGTTGATACCATAACCTTTAAGCTGGCTGAAGACCGCTGGGGTTACCGCAGCGTGGCCAAGACCATCATGGACATCTACAAGGATGTAACCGGTAAGGACGTTGATGCTTCCAGCGCTGACCTCGGGGTTAGCCTGACCGGAAAAATTGCCCGACCGTTGCGCTACGGCCTGATGCTGACCAACGGAGCCGGTTACAGTCATCCAGAAGGCGACAAATACAAGAAGTTGATGGCCAACCTCCAGGTTATCCCGCTGGCGGGCTTCTCCGTGGTTGGTTACATTGACTACGAAAAGCAGGGAGCGGGTGCCAAAGCCCTGACCTACAAGGCTGATGTTTATGCGGAATTCATACCCGGACTTACTTTAGGTGCGGAATGGTTCGTTTACCGCAATGACAAAAACCTGCAGGATGGTGAGCGCTATGACCGCTCCGGCCTGTCAGTTTTCGGTCGCTACAATTTGATTCCAGAAAAGCTGAATGTGTTTGCTCGCTTTGACCGCTTTGAGCCAAACAACCTGACGGCCAATGACCAAATTAGCCTGGTCATAGCCGGTCTGGATTGGGCTCCTCTGCACAGCAGCCTTAAGCTGCAGCCTAACATCTGGTTTTATGACTACCAAGACCCGCTCAAAAAAAATGATGTCATCTTTAACCTGACCTTTTTTATGAGCTTCTAAAAGAATTTAAGGAGGAAAAAATGTTTAACAAAAAAACTGGCCAAAAAATGAAGGGCCTGATCCACCTGGGTCTGGTCCTGGCTCTGGCTCTCTTTTCTTTGATTCAACCCGGCCTGGCCCAAAAAAAGATGATTCAGATCAAAGGCTCAGACACCATGGTGAACCTGGTTCAAATCCTGGCCGAAGAATACATGGCTAAAAACCCCGGGGCGGCCATCGCCGTTCTTGGTGGAGGGTCTGGCACGGGCATCACGGCCCTTATCAACGGCACCTGTGACATTGCCGACCATTCCCGGGAATGGAAGCAAAAAGAACTGGACCTGGCTTATGAAAAAGGAGTCAGACCCAGAATCTTTGCTATCGCCGTGGACGCTTTAAGCATAATTGTTAACGAGAAAAACCCCCTGGACACGCTGACCATGGCCCAGGTCGGCTCCATCTTCCGCGGGGAAATCAAGAACTGGAAAGTGCTGGGTGGAGCGGACCAGAAAATTTCGCTCTACGGACGGCAATCCAACTCCGGAACCTACGCCTTTTTGCAGGAACACGTGCTGAACAACAAGAATTATTCCCCGGAGGTTAAGGAAATGAACGGCAACGCCCAGATTATTGAAGCTGTTACTCAGGACCTGAGCGGCATAGGCTACGTGGGTGTGGGCTATCTTTACGATGAAAACGGCAACGTGCGCAGGGGTATTAAAGTCCTGAAAATTAAAAAGGATGAAAATGCTCCGGCCTTCTCACCTCTGGACAAAGAAGCCGTTTACTCGGCCAAGTATGCTATCTCCCGACCGCTCTACCAGTCCACCAACGGTAAGCCATCCGGCCTGGCCGCGGATTTCATCCGCTTTGAGCTCAGCCTGGAAGGCCAGGCCATCGTGGAAAAAGAAGGCTTTTTCAAAATTGGCCAGGAACTCATGGAGCAGAATCTCAAAAACCTGAAATAAAAAAGGCTAACACCACCATGCACTCTATAAAGAAGAAGGGCTTCGGCCGCGACTTAAAAGAAAGCTTCATCAAGAATGTGTTTAAAATCAGCGGCCTGCTGACCATTCTGACGCTGCTCGGAATCTTTGCCCTTCTTCTTTATACCGCGGTGCCGGCCTTCAGAGAAATAGATTTAAAAGAATTTTTCACTTCTACTCGCTGGGACCCGACTTCTCCGGAAAAACCGGAATACGGTCTTCTATCAATGCTGGTTTCCTCGCTGCTGGTGACAGCTGGTGCTTTGCTCCTCGCCTTTCCGGTTGGCCTGGCCGTGGCCGCTTACCTCTCTGATGTAGCCAAACCGAAAACCAGGGAAATCTTCAAACCGATTATAGAGCTGCTGGCAGCTATTCCTTCTGTCGTCATTGGGTTCATAGGCATCACTTTAATCGGACCGCTCATTGCCAGAGTTTTCAAGATGAGCCATGGCCTGACCGCACTTAACGGCAGTCTTCTGCTGGCCATCATGGCTTTGCCGACCATCATCAGCATTTCTGAAGATGCCCTGCGGGCTGTCCCGCAATCTTATGCCGAAGCTTCTCTGGCTGTCGGCGCTAACCACTGGCAAACCTTAATCCGCGTGAAAATCCCAGCGGCCAAATCCGGCATCATCGCCGCTTTTATGCTGGGCATGGGTAGAGCCATCGGTGAAACCATGACCGTGCTCATGGCCACAGGCAATGCTCGTTCTTTCCCGCACGGCTTTCTACAGTCGGTCAGGACGCTGACGGCCAACATTGCCATAGAACTGGGCGAGGTGCCGTATTTTACCACTCATTATTACGCCCTGTTCGCCCTCGGCCTGGTGCTTTTTGTTCTGACTTTTATCATCAACCTCACCGCTGATTTAATCATGGAAAAACAGAAAAGGAAACTGCAGTGAGCCGCTCCATAAAGAAAAGTAAAAAAAATAAACTGGAGAAGTCAGCTTTAGCTCAGTTGATAGGCTTTTTCTTTCTCCGCCTTGCTATCTATGCCGTGCTCTTTGTCCTTATTTATTTTCTGTACGACATCGGCAGCAAGGGTTATAAGTCAATTTCCTGGGAATTTCTGACCGAAGCTCCCAGAAAAGGCATGACCCAGGGTGGCATACTGCCGGCCATTGTGGGCACTTTTCTGGTGACCATGATTACCGCCATAGTAGCGGTGCCTTTGGGCATGGCAGCCGCCGTATACTTAAACGAATACGCCCGGGCCGGCCGCCTGACTCGCCTGATCAGGCTCTCCATCAGGAACCTGGCTGGCGTACCTTCCATTGTTTACGGCCTGTTCGGAGTGATTCTTTTTGTTAACATTCTTAAATTTGGTACCTCTGTGCTTTCGGCCGGACTTACCCTGGGGCTTCTGACCCTGCCCTGGACCATAACTGCCAGCGAGGAAGCACTTAAGTCTGTTCCTGATACCTACCGGGAAGGGGCCCTGGCTCTGGGCGCTACCAAATGGCAGATGATTAAAACCAACGTGCTACCCTATTCCATCCCGGGAATGCTGACCGGAGCGGTACTGGGACTGGCCAGGGCCGCGGGAGAGACGGCTCCCATCATGTTCACCGGTGCCGCTTTTTATCTGCCCTACCTGCCGCGTTCTCTAAAAGACCAGTTTATGGCCCTGCCATACCACCTGTACATCATGGCCACCCAGCACCATGCCATAGACAAAGCTCGGGGCATTGCTTACGGCACCGCGCTGGTTTTAATTGTTTTCATCGTCCTGTTCAACTTAGGAGCGATTATCATCAGAGCCAGATTACGAAATAAATGGAGAAACTGAAAAATGGAGAAGACTGTTTCTTTTTCACCGGCCGAGACAAAAATCCAGGTAGACAACCTGAACCTCTACTACGGCAAAAAACAGGTTCTTAAAAACATTTCTATGAACATTCCCGAAAGAAGAGTCACGGCCATTATCGGGCCTTCTGGCTGCGGCAAATCCAGTTTTGTTCGGGTGCTAAACCGCATGAACGACCTGATACCTGAAGCCAGAGTGGAGGGTCGGGTGCTCATTGACGGAGAAAACATCTATGACCCGGATGTTGATGTGGTCGCCCTGCGCAAGAAAGTGGGCATGGTCTTTCAAAAACCCAATCCTTTTCCTAAGTCCATTTTTGAAAACATCGCTTACGGGCTGAGAATCGGCCGGCATCTTAAAGCGGAAGAAATAGAATTTATCGTTGAAAAAAGCCTGCGCCAGGCCGCTCTCTGGGAAGAAGTCAAAGACCGGCTTAACCAAAACGCCATGTCTTTATCAGGTGGCCAGCAGCAGAGGCTGTGCATCGCCCGGGCGCTGGCCGTGGAGCCTGAAATCATTCTGTTTGATGAACCCTGTTCAGCCATTGACCCTATTGCCACCGCTCGCATTGAAGAATTAATCCATGAACTCAAAAAAGATTATACCGTGGTCATCGTCACCCACAACATGCAGCAGGCCGCCCGGGTTTCTGACTTTGCGGCTTTCCTCTGGTTAGGAGAACTGGTGGAATTTGACCGGACAGAAAAAATATTCACTAACCCGGCTAATAAACTCACGGAAGACTACATCACCGGTCGCTTCGGCTAAAAAACAGGAAAAATAAATGGAAAGAAATTTTGACCTCCAGCTTAAGGAATTAAAAGAAAACATTTCCAGACTCTATGATATAACCAACAGGATTTTACTTCTTTCTGAAGAATTGATTACCGGGCAAAATCTCTTTTTGGGTCAGGAAATAATTTACCTGGAAAAAGAATCGGACCAGCTGGAAACTGAGCTACAGAAAAAAGCTTCTACCCTGATGGCTCTCCACCAGCCAGTGGCCAGGGACCTCAGGCTTCTTCTTTCTTCCATGAACATTGCCCACGAATTAGAAAGAATCGCCGACCAGGGACTCAACATCTGGCAGAGAATGGAAGAAAGCCAGTCTTTTATCCCTTTTAAAGTTCCGCCTGAAATCTACCGGATGATAGAACTGGTTAAACAAATGCTCACGCGGGCCGTAGAAGCCTACCGGACAGAAGACCTGGAGCTGGCTAAATCCGCCATCCGCGATGACCATTTTCTTGATGACCTGAAACTGCTGGTGACTAACAAATACCTGGAACAAATAAAGAAAAAAGAAATTAACCCTGTCCTGGGCGTCACTTTCATCCTGCTCAGCCGTCACCTGGAAAAGATGGGTGACCTGGCCAAGAATGTCGCCGAAGAAGCTTATTATCTGATTAAAGGTGAATTCATCAAGCATCTTCACCCTGTTAACCGGCAAAAATAAAAGGCCCATCTTCTTCTGGACAAAACAGGCAGAATCTGGTTTAAAATAAAAAGGGGTAACCAATGCTGAAGAATATTGCCATCCTGGATGATGAAGAAGACATCCTGAAACTTCTGCAGAATTATCTGAGTAAAGCAGGATTCTCGGTTAAAGCTTTTGCTTCACCCGAAGCTTTCCTGCGCTACCTTGACCACCACCAGCCCGACCTCATCCTTCTTGACCTGATGCTGCCCGGCTCTGACGGACTGGAAATCTGCCGTTACCTCAAGAGAAAACCGGATAAAGCTTCTATTCCGATTATCATGCTCACGGCCCGCTCGCAGGAAGCGGACCGGGTCACCGGCTTGGAATTGGGGGCTGATGATTACGTCACCAAACCATTTTCCTTGAGAGAACTGGAAGCTCGCATCAAAGCTGTTCTCCGCAGACAAGAAACGGCCGCTCCGACCGCCGGCGGGAAAAAAGTTTTTCTTAAGGGCCGGCTGGAGATAGACCGGGAAAAATACGAAGTCCGGGTTGATGGCCAGAGCCTGGACCTGTCCCTGACCGAGTTTAAAATACTAGACCTGCTGACTTCCAGACCTGGTCGGGTGTTTGAACGAGAACAAATACTTTCCCACCTCTGGGGACAGGAAAAAGTGGTTATTCCCAGAACCGTGGATGTGCACGTGCGCCATCTACGGGAAAAGCTGGGCCCGCTGGCCGGTGCCATCCAGAGTGTGCGAGGCGTGGGCTATAAATTTGAAGAAATTTAGGTGTTACGATTAATTAATTCGTAACACTTAACTCTATCTATTTTTTCCGCAGCACCCGCCACAGCAAATAGACCAGCCCACCAAAATTAAGCCCCAAGATAATGACCATCCAGATGACCAGGTCCATGCTAATCCTCTTCTTCTGGCACCGGCTTCCTGGTCCAGCTAGCCAGCTTTTTGTTGAGCAAGATGACGGCGGCCAGGAGAATGGCCCACTGCAAGATAATGGTGCCCACCGAATTCACCTTGAACGGATGCCACCATTCCTTTTTATCCCAGGTTATGGCCTGGTAAAACCACCAGCCGGTCAGGACCAGGAAAATGAGAGGAGAGACATATTTAAGAATATAAGTCCACCATTTACCCATTCTCAGGTCAGAGCCGGAATTAACTTCTTTCCTTAATTTCTCCAGTCCGTATTTTCTGGCCGCCAGCATGGTCCAGAAGCCACTCAGGAGAAGAGCCAGTCCCCAGACCCAATCCTGGTTCAGCAGAAAGGAAGGAAAGGCGGCCGAAGGCAAGCCCAGGATAAAACAGAGCAGGATGATGACGATGGTACTTTTTTTACGGCTCCAGCCCAGGTCAATGAAAGTCTTGGCTCCCAGTTCTACCTGGGCGATTAAGGAAGTCAGAGCTGCAAAAAGCATGGCCAGGAAAAACACCGGCGCTACTACCACTCCGCCTTTCATCCTGGGAAACAGCCCGGCCAGAGAGATAAAAGTCAACCCCATGTTATCAGACAGAGAAGCTCGGGCTACGGCCAGGTCAGGCGTGAGAGCAAAGATGGTTGGAATCACGGCCAGGCCCGCCAGCAGGGCCGCTGAATTATCACCCAGGCCAGTAATCAAAGCATTCTGCGGGATATCATCTTTTTTGCTGATGTAAACAGCATAAGTCAACATCAAACCCCAGCCCGCGCCCGTGGACCAGGCGGACTGGGTAAAAGCCTGAAGCCAGGTGGCGGGTTCAGCCAGCTTTGACCAGTCGGGTACGAATAAATAGCGCAAACCCAGCGTGGCTCCTGGCAAGGTGACGGCCCTGACCGCCGCTATGATCAGAAAAACAAAAAGGGAGGGTACCAGAATTTTGTTTATCCTTTCTATCCCTTTCTGGATTCCCCGGTAAATGATCAGACCACACAGACCAATGGCCACCGCCTGATAAAAAATATTCTGCCACGGGTTATGAAGAAAATTATTCCAGAGGGTGGCGGTATCTACGCCCGGTTTAAACCTTCCCTGAAGGGCCAGGATAAAATATTTGGCGCACCAGCCGGTAATAACTGCGTAATAAAAAGTAATCAGCAGGCAAATAGCCACCATCCAGCCGCCCATCCAGGTGAATTTTTCTCCGACAAAATCTCTGAACCCGCCAATCGGGCCGAGCCTGGTCTTCCTGCCAATGGCCATTTCCACCATCAACAGCGGGGCAGACCAGAGAAAAAGAGCCAGAATATATACCAGCACAAAAACCCCACCACCGTACTGGGCGGCCATCCGCGGAAAACGCCAGATGTTGCCGGTGCCTACGGCCATGCCCACTGCCGCGGCTATGAAACCAATCCGGGAAAGAAACCTTTCATTCTGGCTCAAGTTAGCCTCCTGAAACAACCAGAGCAAAATTCTTGTTCACAGGCAAATCAAGAAAAGCATTATAAGAAAAAAGGCCCGGCCTGAGCAAATTAAAATTTTCAGAAGCCATCTAGCCTGGGACCTGAGGTTTCGGCTGGTTGATAAACTCAAACCAGAAAACGGGAAAAATCATTGAAGAAATTTAAACAAAAAATTTAATAACCAGCTGGGTTCAGGCTATTCCGCTATTCCGTTCTCTAAATTTATCGCCGTCAACCAGAGGACCTGAAGCGAAGAATTCCAAGCCGTCAGGTGGCCTGCCCCGGCTTCAACCCCGACCCTAATGATTCTCGCCTGATAAACTCGCCAGTGCGACTGAACATAAGCCCTGGCCTGAAAATTAAAACTCAAGGCGAAAGCCAAGACGAAGAGTAAAACCAGAAAAACTTAAATTGGCTGTCCGAACATTGAGAACTCCAGGCTCAGCCGGTATATTCTCTCTGACAAACAGGACCGGGAATGTTCTGCCAGAGTTTACCTGGACATCCCATTGATAAAGCTTGCCCTTCTCCTGGTTACTGACGCCCAGCGTGTTGGTGTAGGTGTTTGTTCCCTCAAAATTCTTAATCCGGACATAGTGATACGAACCTTCCACAAACATCTTCAGCCATGAGGTCAGGCTCCGGCGATAGCCAACAGCTTCCATCCAGCCCAGAGAATTTCCCGAAGTACGGCCCTGCCAGGTAGCCAGGTTGGCGGCCGGCTGGTCCAGGCTCAAAGGCGCTGAATAAATGTAGTTGAATTTAGCCAGATGATACTCAATTCCGGCCTTAACATAAAAATTTTCGTCAGGTTCATAAACTACAGACAGGCGTAGCGGCAGGTCTTTTATTCCTTTCTTGACCAGCACCGCGTAAGCCTGGTCTGTGCCGCTGGCATACTCCAATTTGCTGGTCGTTTCCCTCTGCTGGTATTCTAACCCCAGACCGAGTAAAAGATAGCGATGAGCCCGGTAAAAGACTTCAGCTCCGTAATTGAGGCCGAGATGAAGCGGTCTGGTCGTCCGCCGGCCATTTTCTCCGAGATAAAATTGATAATAATCTACCACCCCCTGAGCCGCTTGATTTATTTCTGCCGCTTTTACATAAAAGCCGCCAGCCGTCACCTCCAGAGAAAAATCCCTCATCTGTATGGTGGCCCGGCTGGTTGCCGGTGTCTGGCGGGTAGGGGCTGCAGCTACTGTTTTTTCCCGGGGAGCGGCCGGTTTTTCCACCTTTTTGCTTTCTTCTCTGGCAGCCGGGGTTACTTTGCCGGTCAAAGGTTTTTCCGGCTGGATAACTTCCACCAGACTTTCATGCACATACCCGCGGCCCTTGGTGCCGTCAGACCGGTCATACAGAACCAGGTACCATTCGCCCTCTTTTTTCTCGGCTTCCAGCTCTGTGCCTTCTGGTACCTGAAAAAGCATCTCGCTGGCGATGTCGGGTTTTACTCTAAGGTTAGCCTGCTCCGCCACCACCCTGACCCTGAACTTTTGGTTCTGGGCCGCGGCCGGGATTATTATGGTCACCATCATCAAACTTATAACTATGGCTGAGAAAAATTTTTTGTTCATAAACGTCCCTCTTTTCTTTTTATCAGTATAAGATAATTGCCAAAAAAAGAAAATCAACCAAAAAAAATAGCCGGGGCAACTTTCGTCCCCGGCTATGTTATCTGGCTTAAAAATTTATCTCTTTTTAATCAGATTTTTTGTGCTGGTGGCAGGCTTATTTCTGCCTTTTTACGATGCTCTTACCAGCGTAAACAGCCGCCCCACCAAGTTCTTCTTCAATTCTCATCAGCTGATTGTACTTTTCCACTCTTTCCCCGCGGCAGGGCGCGCCTGTTTTCAGCTGGCCCAGCCCCATAGCCACAGTGAAGTCAGCAATGTAACTATCCACCGTTTCCCCGCTGCGGTGAGAGACCATGGCCGTCCAGCCGTGGCTTCTGGCCAGGTTGATGGCTTCTATGGTTTCCGTCAGCGAACCAATCTGGTTAAGCTTGATAAGCACAGAATTAGCCACTTTTTCTTCCAGCCCTTTCTTAATTCTGGCCACGTTGGTGACAAAGATATCATCACCCACCAGCTGAATCTTCTGCCCGAGTTTCTGGTTGAGAATCTTCCAGCCTTCCCAGTCATCCTCCGCCAGGCCATCTTCAATGGAAATGATGGGATAACGGTCCAGCCATTCAGCATACATGCTGACCATTTCCTCAGCCTTGACCTTGCGGTCTTCTGTTCTCAGGTGATAAAGTCCATCTTCATAAAAGCCGCTGGCTGCCGGGTCCAGGGCTATGGCTATGTCCTCAAAAGGCTTGTAGCCAGCTTTTTCTACAGCTTCCACGATCAGGTCCAGGGCTTCTGAGTTTTTCTTCAGGGCTGGAGCAAAACCACCTTCATCGCCAACTCCGACGGTATATCCTTTAGCTTTGAGAACACCTTTGAGGGTGTGGTAAACTTCGCTGGCCCATCTCATGGCTTCAGCAAAGGTGGGGGCTCCGACGGGAGCAATCATGAATTCCTGTAAGTCCGGGCCCTGCCAGTTGGCATGAACGCCACCGTTCAGGATGTTCATAAAGGGCACAGGTATAATCCTGGCGGAAACACCACCCAGGTAGCGGTAAAGTGGCAGGCCGAGCGACAAGGCAGCAGCCCGGGAAGCAGCCAAGCTCACGCCCAGGATGGCGTTGGCTCCCAGACGGCTTTTGTTCGGGGTTCCATCAAGCGCTAACATCTTCTGGTCCAGAACCCATTGTTCAGCCGCATCCAGACCGATGATTTCCGGGGCAATAAGCTTGTTGACGTTTTCTACAGCCTGCAGAACGCCCTTGCCGCTGTACCTTTTCTTATCTCCGTCCCTCAGCTCCAGGGCTTCATGAACTCCGGTTGAGGCACCGGAAGGAATGCCGGCTCTGGCCAAGGTGCCGTCTTCCAGCCTTATTTCCACTTCGACCGTGGGATTTCCTCTGGAATCTAAAATTTCTCTGGCTTTAACACTCTTGATAGTTGTCTTCATCTTTTATTCTCCTTTCTTTTAGATATATCTTTATTGTTTAAAATTTTAGCACAGAAGGCCGGATAATTCTAATGGCCCTGGTGCCCGCCGGGGTTAAATTTATTCTTCTAATTTATTTTAGTTTTTTATAAAATCAGTCCTGGAGAAGGGAAGGTTTTTTAAAGGAGATTTTAAACAAATGAACCTGCTTGAGCTGATACTAAAATTAATTCTGGCTGTAGCCCTTGGCGGACTGGTCGGCATAGAAAGAGAAGCCAGTCAGAAGCCGGCTGGTTTCAGGACCAACATCCTGGTCTGTCTGGGTGCAACGGTGCTGATGAGCCTGGCGGTGGGTCTTTTCCAGAGTGGTCAGGCCGCTCCCGATACTCTGGTGCGTATGGCCGCTGGCGTGGTCACCGGCATAGGCTTTTTAGGAGCAGGCACCATCATCCATGCCCGGGGCATGGTCATTGGCTTAACCACCGCCTCTACCTTGTGGGTGGTGGCCGGCCTTGGGCTGGTCATCGGCGCTGGTTATTACGTTCCTGCTTTAATTCTTACGGCTGTAATAATGGCCACGCTGGTGGCTTTTAGAAAAATAGAAGAAGTTTACCTTCGTAAGCACATTTTCCACTATCACCTTAAAATCAAAGATTCCCCGGAAATTCTTTCCAACTTGAGAAAAATCAGTTTCCATCATGGAGTAAAGCTGGAAAGGCTCAGCCTGCGCAAAGAAGGAAATTTCCTGGTCATCAGTTTTTCCATCGCCGGCCCGGAAGAGAAAGAACAGGAATTCAACGACTCTATCATGAACCTCAGCGGTCTGGAGGAATTCAAGGTTGATTGAAAAAAAGCTCTTGCTGGCTACTACCAACCAGGGGAAAGTCCGGGAAATTAAAAAACTCCTCCGGGGCCTGGGGTTTAAAATAGAAAGCCTTGCTGAGTACCCTGAGTTTGGTATTTTTAAGGAAAAAGGCCAAACCTTTGAAGAAAACAGCCAGGGCAAAAGTCTTTTTTACAGCCGAAAATATCCAGGCCTGGTCCTGGCTGAGGATTCCGGACTGGAAGTTGAGGCTCTTAACGGCCAGCCCGGAGTCAGGTCCGCCCGTTTTGCCGGCCCGCAGGCAAGCGATAACCAGAACATCAGCAAGCTACTGCGCCTTCTCCGGAATGTGCCGACAGGTAAGAGGCGGGCCAGGTTTGTCTGTGTGGCTACTCTGGCTCAGAATGGACGGGTCATCAAAAGTTTTAAGGGTCAGGTGAGGGGAAAAATTACAGCAGCCCCACAGGGTCGGGGCGGCTTTGGTTATGACCCGGTCTTTTATTATCCACCGCTCAAGAAAACTTTCGCTCAGCTTACAGCCGAAGAAAAAAATACCATCAGCCACCGCGGCCGGGCTCTGAGAAAATTGAGAAAATTTCTGGAAAAAAGCTGGAAATAACCATTCCTTTCTTTTTTTAATCATTCTGTTTTGCCTTTATTCTGACTTATTTCCCAAAGCCAACGCCACCGTCAAATTCCGGAAATTTCCGCCAGAACCTTACGGGCAGGTAAACCAAGATTTACTTAAATCTCTTCCCCCGTCAACAGCCGTTGACCGGATGGCTCATCATCTGAACTACTAATATATTTATTATCAATTATTTAACATTGCAGACGGATTTGGCCCGTTTATTGCTTTTTATCAGACCGAAAGGAGGTTTACTCATGAGAACCAATCTCAGATTTTTACTGGCTGCAGGACTTTTTGCCGCCCTCTTGCTCTCCACCTTGAGCCCGGTTCTGGCCCAGAACCAGACTCAGCCCAAAGGCACGGCGGCCAAAATCAACATCAACACCGCTTCGGTCGCGGAGCTGGAGAATCTGCCAAGAATAGGTCCAAAAGTGGCCCAGAGGATTGTTGATTACCGGACGCAGAACGGACCTTTTAAGAAAGTTGAAGATTTGCTGAAAGTCCGGGGTATTGGCGAAAAGGTTTTGGAACAGATTAAGGACCGCATTACCGTGGGCGAAACTAAATAATAACCTGGAACATTTCTTGGAAACCTGGGCCTGGCAACGGGTGCGGGAGGAACTTTCTTCCCGCGCCCGCCCTTTTTTCACGAACGGGGATGCGAACGGCGGTAGACTTCCAGCAAGCGGCTGAGGTCCAAGTGAGTGTATTTCTGGGTAGTGGCCAGGCTTTTATGTCCCAGAAATTCCTGAATGGCTCTGAGGTCTGCCCCCCGGCTCAAAAGATGAGAAGCAAAAGAATGCCGGAGAGAATGAGGGCTGATGCGGCGGTTGAGGGCAATCTGTTTTATTCTCTGCTGGATTAAACGTTGCACCGAGCGGACCGTCAGCCTTTCACCGCGGTAGTTGAGAAAAACGGCTGGCGTGGCTGGCCGGCCGGAGGCAAGTTTTGGCCTGGTTTTTAAATACTCTCTAAGCCATTTTTCTGCTACCCGACCAAAAGGTACGATTCGTTCTTTTTTACCTTTTCCCTTTACCCGGATGAGCCTTTCTTTAAGATGCAGGTCTTCAAGATCCAGCCCGATCAACTCCGAGACCCTGAGCCCGGAAGCATACAGCAACTCCAGGATAGCCCGGTCTCTTACTGCCAGCGGGTCGTTCAGCTCCACCGGCCACTCCAGAAGTTTGGTGGTTTCCTGCTCCGTTAAAAAGGCTGGAATCTGCTGCTCTTTTCTGGGGGTGGCCAGGGCGCTGGCCGGGTTGTCATCCCTCCATTTTTTTCGGAGGCAGAATTCAAAAAAAGAACGAAAACAGGCCAGCTTGCGGATGATGGAACTCTTTTTAAGCTGCCGCTCATGAAGCTCAGCCAGAAACCCCCGCAGGCCAATGGTATCCACGGTACGCCAGGTGTAGCCTTTTTCCTTTAAATAATCAGAGAGCTGGGTTAAGTCGCGATGATAATTGGAGACGGTGTGCGGAGAAGCATTTCTCTCCAGCCTCAGATAATTGAGAAATTCTTCAACCTCTTTTTTCATCTTCACCGGGGCTTGTTTTTTCTGGAGTCCCCGCCGGTTTATCCAGGCCGGCCGGAACTACAGTGACTTCCTCTGGTTTTTCATCCTGGATATTAATTTTCGTTTCTTCTTCCACCTGATAATTTACGTAATCACAACTTTTGCAGTAGATGTAAGAATGGCCCTTCGCGGGCACTTTCTTGAGCAAGAAAGGAGCCTGGCATTTAGGACATTTTTCGGGCACCACTTCATCCCAGCTGGCAAAACGGCATCTGGGAAAATTGCTGCAACCGTAGAAATATTTTCCCCTTTTTGTCTTGCGCTTGATGATGGTGCCACCGCAACCGAGCGGGCAGGGGATACCTGTATCAGTTTTTTCCTTATGGATGTACTTGCACTTCGGGTAGTTGGAACAGGCAATGAAAGTTCCGTATTTTCCCTTGCGGTAAACCAATGGCGAGCCGCACTTGGGGCACTTGGCCTCAAGAGTTTTATTTTCTTTTTTCACCAGAGGTTCGCTGTAATCGCATTCCGGATAGCCGGAGCAGGCTTTGAAACGTCCGAATTTACCTTCTTTGATGACAAGCGGCCGGCCGCACTTCGGACATTTTTCTTCTACCGGAATGCCGTTTTTCTTGACGGATTCTGTTTGCTGGCCCTTCTTTAAATAATTTTGCAGCAGCTCATAATAACGTCTCAGGCTTTCCAGCCAATCGGCTTCTCCGTCGCAAATGCGGTCCAGCTGTTCTTCCATGCGGGCCGTAAACTTGTAATCAAAAAGCTCGCTGAAATATTTCACCAGAAAATCGGTGACAAACATGCCCAGGTGGGTAGGCTTAAAACGACCTTCCTCTTTGACCACATAAACCCGGTTCTGCAGGGTGGTAATGATCGGAGCGTAGGTGCTCGGACGGCCGATGCCTCTGGCTTCCAGCTCTTTAACCAGGGTGGCTTCTGTGTAGCGCGGCGGGGGCTGGGTAAAATTCTGCTTACTCTGGATGTCCACCAGCGTCAGGTTTTCTCCTTCGCGGGCTACCGGCAGAAGCCCGGCTGGTTCTTTCTCTTCTTCAGGCGTTTCTTTTTCTGCTTTCCCGTTTTCAAAACTCAGGTGCTGTTCTTCATAGAGTACCAGATAACCCTTAAACTTAATCACTTCACCCTTAGCCACAAAACCGTACCGGCCAACGCTGATGTCAAACTGGGTTTCTTCTACTTCAGCCGGTTTCATCTGCGAAGCCAGAAACCTGTTCCAGATTAAGCGATAAAGGTCATACTCATCTTTTTTCAGGTAGGGCTTGACTTTTTCCGGCGGCAGGTCCAGATGGGCTGGCCTGATGGCTTCATGAGCTTCCTGCGCTGTTTTCCTGGATTTAAAGATGTTTGGTTTTTCCGGGACATACTCCGGCCCATAATGTTCTTCTATAAATTTTTTCGCCGCCTGCCTAGCCACCTCCGCAATCCGCACGGAATCGGTTCTCATGTAAGTTATCAAGCCTACAGGTCCCAGCTCACCCAGTTCAAGTCCTTCGTAGAGTCTCTGCGCTACGGACATGGTTTTTTTGACCGGAAACTTCAGCAGCCGATAAGCATCCTGCTGCAGAGTGGAAGTGATGTAAGGGGCCGGTGGGTTCTTTTTTTTGGCCCGGACCTGAATTTTCTTCAGGACAAACGGTTCTTTTCGGCAGGTTTCCAGGATTTCCTGGGCCTGTTTTTCGTCTTTGACCTTGCTTTTCTTGCCATCCATGGTGACCAGGCTGGCCCGGAACTCAGGAGGGTTTTCTGCCCGCAAGATGGCAGAGATGGTCCAGTATTCTTCCGGCTTGAAATTCTTGATTTCATTTTCCCGGTCGCAGATTAGCCTCAAAGCTACCGTCTGCACCCGGCCAGCACTCAGCCCCCGGCCAATCTTTTTCCACAATAATGGACTTATAAGATAGCCAACCAGCCGGTCCAGAATGCGCCTGGTCTGTTGGGCGTTGATTTTGTTCTGGTCCAGAGGACCGAGTTTGGAGAAAGCTTCTTTAATGGCTTGCTCAGTTATTTCATGGAAAACCGCCCGGTAAATATGCGGATTTTCCTTTTCCAGAAGCTGGCTGATATGCCAGGAAATGGCCTCGCCTTCCCGGTCAGGGTCAGCAGCCAGAATAACTTTATCACATTCTGCCGCCAGTTTCTTTAGCTCAGCCACCAGCTTCCGTCTCTCCGGGATTACCTGGTAAGTGGGCTGGAAGTTGTTTTTCACATCCACTCCCAGCTTGCTCTTGGGCAGGTCGCAGACATGCCCCATGGAGGCCTTGACCAGATAGTTGGAGCCGAGATAACGGTTTACTGTCTTGGCTTTAGCTGGTGACTCAACGATGACTAACGCTTTACCCAATCTTCATCTCCTGCGAAATAATCTTCCGGCCTCCTGGACCACCAGCTCCTTCATCTCCAGAGCCAGCAGAACAGTCAGCAGTTTGGCCACCGGCATCTGAATTTTATCAGATAGCTCGTCTATATGAATGAGTGATTTTTCTGGCAGAGCTTCAAAAACCATTTTTTCCTGGCCATCTAAGTCTATTTTTTTCTGCCTTTTCGCCTCCAGAAGGCTCAGGGCCGCCTCTCTCCAGGGCGATGGTAGTTCATTTATCACATCCGTGGCCGTTTCCACCAGTTTAGCTCCGTTTTTTATCAAAAAATTAGTTCCTCCACTCAATTCGGAGGTCACCGGTCCGGGCAGGGCCATCACTTCCCGGCCAGCATCCAGGGCCAGCCTGGCGGTAATCAGGGCGCCACTCTTACGGCTGGCTTCCACCACCAGACAAGCCAGCGACAGGCCACTTATTATACGGTTGCGCAGGGGAAAATGGTAGCTGGACGGTCCTGAGGCTAACGGAAACTCACTGACCAGAGCCCCGTTTTCCCCAATTTTTTCGGCCAGCATCCGGTTTTCCCCGGGATAAATAACTTCTAACCCTGAACCTAACACGGCTACCGTTCTTCCAGCACGGAGAGCGCCCCGGTGGGCGCAGGTATCTATGCCTCTGGCCAGCCCGCTGACCACCACCAGACCCGCGGCCGCCAGGTCTTCAGCCAGCTTTTCCGCCATCAACCGGCCGTAGCCCGAAGGCTTCCTGGAGCCGACCACAGCTACTGAGGCCCAGTTCAAAATCTCAGTCCGGCCTTTCACGTAAAGAATTAGTGGTGGCTCTATGGTTTCTCTGAGAGCTGCGGGGTAGCCAGGGTCGTCTGTAGTCAGAAGAGTATACTCTTTTTTTTCAACCTTCTCAAGTTCCCGGAGAGCATCCTCCAGCAGCTTGCCTGACAAAACTCTGGCCTTCAACCGCTCGCTCAGGTCCAGCGATTCCAGCCAGGCCCGGTCTGGTTGAAACAGCTTCTCGGGCGAGTCAAAAAAGGTCAGCGCCTTCCGGGCGGAAATTAAACCTTCGGTAACCAGAAAATTAAGGGCTATCCAGCCTAATTTTTTGTTTTCTTCCTTCACTTCTCACAGTAAACCGAGGGCAAAGCTAACACCGGCACCGTGGCGTAAGAAATGACTTTTTCTGTCGTGCTGCCCAGGAAAAACCTCTCTATGGGAGAAACACAGGTGGACATGAGAATCAGGTCCATTTTGTTTTTGGCCGCATAGGCCACAATTCCCGCGGCGGCGTTGAGGTCACGCACAACTACTTCTTTGACCTGAAATTCCTGCTGGCGTTTCTTGCGCTTCTTCAGTCTTTCCAGAGCCTGGTCCATCATTTTTTTGATTTCTTCTGGTGAAAACTTGAAATCATAAAGTTCCAGTACGTAGATAAGAGTCAGGTCTGCCTGCAGAGCAGAAGCCATCATCCAGGCGTAATCTCTTTCTTTTTCTTCTTTACCAGAAAAATCAGTGGGCACCAGAATGTTCTTGATTTCAGGAGTTTTTCTCATCCTGGGAGTTACCAGCACCGGCACTCTGGAATGCCGGAGAACGCGGCTGGCCACACTCCCCAGGAGAATTTTCTCCAGGGCTGACAGGCCTTTACGCCCGATGGCTATGAGCTGGCATTTTTCCTTTTCGGCTATCTCGGCAATCTTTTTCCCGGGCGAACCGGTTTCTACCAGCATTCTGGAGAATTTAATTCCGGCCTGGCTCTGAATTTTTTCCAGCTTTTTCCCGGCCTTTATTTTGCTTTCTTCCTGCTTTTCCATCAGCTCGGCCACCAGCACGCCGCGCGTCTCGTAGAGGGCCGGAGCAAAATCCGGCACCACATGCAGGGCCATGATGGAAGCCCCGAATTTATCCGCCAGAAATCCGGCATAGTTTAAGGCTGTCAGTGATTCAGAAGAAAAGTCCGTGGCCCAGAGGATGTTTTTGATCTGTTTTTTCATTTTTCCCATCTCCTTCTCGTTTTTTTCATTCTACCACATCCTCCGTAGGCATAGATAATCTTTTTTTTCTGCTGCGGACAAAATAAAGACGAACACTACTAGTAAAAATTCTCAGGTTTTACCCTGATTTAACGACCAAGTAGAATGGTGGAGGTGGAAGCAAAAACTCCCGCCACCGCGCCGGTGATCAGACAGGCCAGGGTGGCCGCCACCAGAGCTTTTAAACCTAGCCGGGAAAGGTCTTTAAGCCTGGAGGGGGCCAGGGCACCGATACCGCCAACAAAAATGGCCAGCGAAGCCACGTGAGCAAAACCACACAGGGCATAAGAGGCAATGACCGCCGAGCGCGGGTCCACCAGAGCCCCGGATTTCATCAGTTCGGCCAAATGTTGATAACTGACTAGCTCCGTGGCCACTACCCGTTCGCCCAGCAGCCTAGCCACCGCCAGAGCGTCGTGCGGGTGAACACCCATAGCCAGGGTAAACGGATAAAAGACATAGCCCAGAAGGCTGGAAATTTTCCAGTCCAAAGAAAGACCGAGCAGCCTGTTTATCTGTCCACCGCCCCAGCCGAGGAAAAGGTCCAGAAGGGCCAGCAGCCCTAAAAAAGCCAGCAGCAGGGCAATTATCCCGCCCAGGAGTTTAAGCCCGGCGTTGGCACCGTTGATGATGGCCATGATCAGGTTGTCTTCTTTTTCGTAATACGGTTTTACATCCAGCCCCAGGGTTAAGGGTTTCTCGGTTTCCGGGAAAATTAACTTGGAAATCAGCAAAGCAGCCGGGGCAGAAAGAATAGAAGCAGAAACCAGATGGCCGGCTATGGTCGGCAACCCATCCTTAAGCACCATGACATAGACTGACAGCACCGAAGAAGCAATGGTGGCCATACCCGCGGTCAGGATGGTGCCCAGTTCTGAAATGGTCATCCGCTCCAGGTAGGGCCTGACTATCACCGAAGATTCCACGCCCACAAAAATATTGCTGGAGACACACAGTGACTCAGCGCCGCTAACTTTCATCAAGCGAGTAAAAATTCGGGCAAAAAGTTGGATGAGAAAGGGCATCACTCTCAGGTAATAAAGCGCACCAACCAGGGCCGCGAAAAAGACCACGGTCGGCAGAGATTGAATGGCCAGGATAAAACCGAGCGATGGTTCTCCGTTCTCGCCCGCTACTCCCGGAGGAAGGGCCAGGCGGCCAAAGAGAAATTTAATCCCGGCTGTGGCAGAATTCAGGATCTGTACCACCAGGTCATTAATGACCAGAAAAAATTTTACTCCTGCCGGCACCAGGAAGATAAAAAAGGCAAACGCCAGCTGAAGCGCTAAACCCCAGAGGACTACCTTCCAGTTGATGACGCTTTTCTGACTGGAAAAAAGCCAGGCCACCAGAGCCAGAAGGAAAATCCCCGCCAGACTGATTAACTGAAGATAAGTCATGGTCTTTCCTGAAAAATAAATTCTTTTCTCTGATTTTATTCAGAATGTGAACACCGCTCAAGTGGCCAGGTTATCTTGCCATAAAAATGCGGTCAACAGTTTCTTTTCTCTAAAACAACCGGCTGAAACCTTTGCCTCTGGCCCAGAGGCACTTATTGGTGGCCTGGCAATTATTTTTGGTCCTTCCGACTTTTAAACGGGTAAACTCGGAAAATCATAATTTTCAACGAGCGAATAGAGCACTCAACGATGAAGGTTTTAAAGATGGTCGGAGAGGAACGTTCTGTATTTTGTTAGTATTTCCTCAATTAGCTTCATTATCAATGAGTTAGACAGGATTCAACTTAGGTTTAAGGAAGCTGTAATCTCTAATTTTTATCCACAATATAGCCGGATGAGCCTTATTTTATTTTTAAAACCAAAAAACAGCGAGGGGATTTAAAGTATAAAGGAAAAATGAAGGTTATGAGATGTGGCCAGCCTGGCCTCTCTGTCTGTTCAGCCGGGACCGGGTCCGCAAACAGGCACTTCTGGACAAAAAAACCAGCGCTGAAGGATAAGCCAGAAAAAAATTATTTTTCAGGTTCTGTAATTTCCACCACCTTGATTCTGGCTGTCTCGCCGCGAACCAGTCTCAGACGGGAGACCGGAACATCCAGATAATCGGCCAGAAGTTCCAGCAGTTCAGCATTAGCCTTACCTTTTTCCGGCACGGAGGTCAGGCGAGCGCGGAATTCATTCTCCGAGATTTTTTCCAGCTGCTGGCGGGAAGCCCTGGGTTGCACCCGAACGGTCAGTAATTTTCTTTTTAGCTCCTGTTTTTCCATGACCCCATCCTGTCTCAGCCAGACACCAAAACCTGGCTTTTAGTTTAACCCTTGCTTTTCAGACTTTGTCTCCAGGACATTTCCTGTTATCTCGGAAAATATTCTCAACTCTTTTTCTCCCGGCACCTTTCCTCTATTCTTTAACCCGGCTGAGTGATTCACCTGCGCTTTAATCCTTCCGTCAGAAAAAAAATTCAGGGAAAGGCCAGGCCTGTAAAATTAACTTTATTTTATTCCCAGCTCCTTCCCGTATTTCTCAAAAAGCTTTTTCAACTCTTCTCTGGTTATCACATACCGGGTAACAAAGATAGAAAGTGTGGAGCGCACCGGGTCGTTGGTCTTGAGGAGAATATAATCCCGGAGCAAGCCCAGCCGGCCTGATTTACCTGGAAAACGGACTTCCATTTCCACTGACTTGCCAGCAGGAATCCGGTAAGGGAAAGAAATCTTCTTGCCCTTGACAAAAAAAGAAGTTTCGCTCATCTCGCTATCTACCATGAGTTCAAGCTGGCCGGTGTTTTTTAGGGTAATGACGGTTGAGGCTTCTTCACCTTCCAGAGAAATGCCCAGGTCCACGTTATAGCGGTCCAGCTCCACTCTGGGGGAGGGCCCCACCTCCACAAAAGTACTGATGCTCAATTCCACCCGCGGTTTCTCCGGGTCGTTGGATTCAAAATAGATGTATTTCACCACCTTATCGTAATAACCGCGGGAGTCAAAAGTAACCTTTAACCTTCCTTCCTGACCGGGAGCCAGTTCATTAGCCGAAACCAGGGCCGCCGTACAGCCGCAAGAAGTGGAGACCCGGCTGACTTTAAGAGGAGCGTTCCCTTCGTTGCGGAAGATAAATTCATGCGTGACCACTTCGCCTTGTTTTATATGGCCAAAATCCCATTCTTTTTCTTTAAAAACCACCTTCGGCCGGGCGTTCTGAGCCAGCAAAAACGAACCGGTGAGGGTCATCACCAAAAAAGCCAGTATCAGGTAAAAAGCCAGTTTGTTCTTCATCCTGCCCTCCATTTTATATTTTTATCATTATAACTCACACCTCATCAACTGTCACCTTGTTTTGCCGTTAGCGGGCCGCTAAAAAAGTTCTTGACAGCCAAGGCCTCCTTTAATATATGATATAGTCGATAATATTAGTCAACTATTAAGGAGAGCAGAGATTTGAAACTCTCAACCAAGGGCGAATACGCCAGCCGGGCTATGGTGGAACTGGCTGCCTGCTACGGCCAGGGACCGGTGCCCATTAAAATCATCGCTTTAAGACAGGCCATTCCCCAGCAGTTTCTGGAACAAATACTCCTGCTTTTGAAGAGAGCGGGCTACGTGAAAAGTAGAAAAGGCCCCAACGGTGGTTATTACCTGGCCAGACCGCCGGCGGAGATCACCGTGGCCGAAGTGATCAGGGTGATGGACGGACCGCTAGCTCCCATAAACTGCGTAAGCGTCATGGAGCACGAGCCCTGCCCTCTGGAAGAAAAATGCGGACTGCGGCTGCTCTGGAAAGAAGTCCGGGATATGGTGGCCGCCCATCTGGAAAAAACGACTTTTGCCGATGTGCTCAGAAGTCAACTGCGCTTGAAGCAAAAAAAACAGCTGGAGAAACCCAAATGAAAAAATCCCCGGCTCCTGTTTTCTGTTGGCTTTTTTTCTTATTTCTGTCTGCCGGGCTGCTTTCCTCCTTACTCTGGGCCGAAGAAAAGGGAAAAACCAAACCAGAAGCCACAGTGGAAAGCTCTCTGCCCCTTAAACTTTCAGGTTATGCCCAGCTTCAGTTTAACGAGAAGAATAGCGAAAGCAGCACTTTTTTCATCAACCGGGCCAGGCTTTCTCTTTCCGGGACTCTGACCAGATGGTTGCGTTTCAAATTTCAGGCCGACCTGGCTAAATCACCCGCCCTCCGCGATGCCCTGGCGGAGGTGGTCCTGCAGGAAAAGCTGAACTTTCGTCTGGGGCAATTTACAGTCCCCTTCAGCCTGGAAAACACCACTTCAGCCGGCGAGCTTCTGACTATCAACCGCTCCCAGACCGTAGACCTCCTGGCTCCAGGCCGGGATAATGCCGCCACCGGACGTGACCAGGGAGTGGCTCTTTTTGGGAGCTATTCAATTTTTGAATACCAGCTCGGCCTGTTCAACGGTTCAGGCATAAACCGAAAAGATGACAACGAGCACAAGGATGTCAGCGGCCGTTTTCTGCTGCGGGCCGCGCCGGGACTAAAAGCCGGTTTTTCTGTTTACCTGGGCAAAAAGCCGGCCGGCGGAATTCCTACTAATTTAGTAAGAAATAAGTATGGGCTGGAAGTCAGCTTCACCCGGGGACGCTTTTTGCTCAACGCTGAATACCTGAGAACCACCGATGACCGGCAGAAAAAGCAGGGTGGCTACCTGCTTCTGGCTTATTCTTGGCAGCCGGAAAAGTTCCAGCTAATCGGACGACTGGACACCGTCAACTTAGACCTTTCGTTACCCGGACAGAAAATCACTGTCTACACGGCTGGAATAAACTGGTTTATCACTTCCCGGTCCAAACTTCAGATAAATTATGAGTACCACAACCGCCAGGCTACGGCTGACCTCAGCGCGTTCCTTTTACAACTTCAGGTCGGTTTTTAGGCTCAAATGAGGAGGTGCCACGATGTGGCTGAAACTAAAACGGAATGTACCACAGGAGAGATAAAATGACCGGGCCGACAGCCGTTATTTTCAAGAGAACAAGAAAGGCCAAATCATCAGCTCCAACTGGCTTTTGGCTCGGTGCCAGAACCTGGAAGTTTTTCTGGCTTAAAAAGCTATTTCTTCTCTCTCTGGTTTTACTCTTTTCTTTAAGCCTTAACCTGCCTGGCGCCGAACCTGAGGCTTTTTTCAAAACAAATAAATTTCCCGCCCCTCAAACCTCCCCTGAGCTTAAAGGACAGCTCAGCCTTTCTGGTGCCTGGGCCCTTTATCCTCTGGCGGTCAGGTGGGTGGAAAAATTTCAAAAAATAAACCCGGGGGTAAAAATTGACCTTCAGGCCGGCGGCGCGGGCAAAGGCATGGCTGATGTGCTTTCCGGGCTGGTGGACATCGCCCTGGTCTCCCGCCAGGTTTATGCCGAAGAGATAAAACGGGGAGCCCAGCCAGTGGCCGTGGCCCGGGATGCGGTGGTCGTGACCATCAACCAGAATAACCCTTTTCTCAAGCTTATAGAACAGAAAGGCCTCCAGAAAAAACTTCTGCGTCAGGTCTGGGTGGAAGGCCGGATTAAGACCTGGGAAGAACTCCTCGGACAGCCAGGAAACACACCCATTCATCTTTACACCAGGTCTGATGCCTGTGGCGCGGCCGAAACCTGGGCTGCTTACCTGGGCGCTCATCAGGAAGACCTCAAAGGCATCGCCATCTACGGGGACCCTGGCCTGGCGGAAGCCGTGCGCCAGGACCCTCTGGCTCTTGGCTTTAACAACCTGAACTTTGCCTTTAACCCGCGCACCGGACAACTCCATCCTGGTCTGGCCATTGGCCCGCTGGACCTCAACGATGACGGCCAGCTTTCAGCCGAAGAAAATTTCTACCAGACGAGAGAAAAAATCAAACAGGCTATAGCCTCCGGACTTTATCCTTCACCGCCGGCCAGAGACCTCTACCTGGTTATAACCCGGCCATTACGTAATAAGTTAACAGCCACCTTTCTTTTGTGGTGCCTGGAGCAGGGGCAGGGCCTGGTGGAAGAAGCGGGCTATGTCCGACTCTCAAACGAAATCCTGGAAAAGGAAAAAACAAAAATTCTAGCTGAGTTTTCTGAAGCACAAAGGGTAGCGAAATCAAGATGAAAAAAGAAAGTCTGGTAGTCAGAATCTCCGGCCTGAGTGCCTTTTTCCCGGTGATTCTGGTTTCCGCCATTTTTCTGGCTATTTTTTTGAAGGCCTTACCGCTTCTTACCATAAAATCCTGGTGGCATCTTGTTTTTTCTTCCGCCTGGCAACCGCAGAAAGGCGAGTTCGGGCTCTGGGCGTTTATAATGGGCACCATTTCGGTAACGGCCGTGGCCCTTGTCCTGGCTCTACCCGTCTCCTTGCTCACTTCTCTTTACCTGGCGGAATACGCCCCTAACCGGGTCAGAAAGATAATTCTCCCGGCCCTTGACCTGCTGGCCGGTCTGCCTTCGGTTATCTACGGTATGTGGGGCATGCTGATGGTGGTTCCCCTGGTGAGCAAGTATCTAGCTCCGTTTTTTGGAACTTCAAGTTCAGGTTATTGTGCCCTGACGGCCGGGGTGGTACTGGCTGTTATGATTATGCCGACGATTATTAACGTTTCCTTAGAGGTGCTGGCCTCGGTACCGGCCAGCTTGAAAGAAGCTGCTCTGGCCCTGGGTGCTACCCGGTTTGAAGTGGTCAGACACGTTATCCTGAAAAAAGCTCGACCGGGGATTCTGGCTGCCTGTGTGCTCGGGCTGGGCCGGGCTTTTGGCGAAACCATCGCCGTGTTGATGGTGGTGGGCAACGTTCCCCAAATTCCCCGCTCCCTCTTTTCTCCCGCTTATCCCATCCCCGCTCTTCTGGCCAACAACTACGGTGAGATGCTGTCTATTCCTGGTTATGAATCTGCGCTCAACCTGGCCGCTCTGATTCTGCTGATGCTAGTCATAATTTTCAGTCTGCTGGCCCGGCTTTATCTCTCAAGACTGGTCAGGAGGTCTGGGTAAATGGCCTGGCCAACACCTGCGGCTCAAACCCGCTTGAAACGCCGGAAATGGCTGGACCGCGCTTTTCATCGTTTAATGCTCATCTCCGCCATTCTGGTCGTCGGTTCCCTGCTCTTAATCCTGGGTATTATTCTGGGTAAAAGTTTGCCGGCGCTTAAAATTTCCATGATTACCAGGACGCCGGGCACCGGCTATTACCTCGGCCAGGAAGGCGGTATACTAAACGCTATCGTTGGTTCTCTGGAGATAACTACTGGCGCCACTCTGCTGGCCATCATCCTGGCTTTGCCCGGGGTTATTTTCCTCAACACTTACTTAAAGAAAAAATCTGCCCGGGCAGAAGTGGTCAGGTTGATGCTTGATATACTGTGGGGCATTCCTTCCATTGTGTACGGAGCTTTCGGGTTCCTGCTGATGCTGACCCTGCACCTCAGGGCTTCGCTTCTGGCCGGGATGGTAACTTTAGCCCTGGTGGAACTGCCTGTTCTGGCCCGCTCGGTGGACGAGACCATGCGTCTGGTACCTTCTGAACTCAAGGAAGCTACTTTTTCTCTGGGCGCCAGCCGCTGGCAGACCGCCACTAGGGTGGTCCTGCGCCAGGTTTTTCCCGGGCTAACAACGGCCGTGCTCATAGCTCTCGGTCGCGGGCTGGGTGATGCGGCTTCCGTGCTTTTTACCGCCGGCTACACCGACCGCCTGACCACTTCTCTTCTACAGCCAGTCGCTACTCTGCCACTGGCCATTTTCTTTCAGCTGAATTCACCATTTCCTGAGGTGCAGCAAAGAGCTTATGCTTCGGCTGCCATTCTTACCCTGATGATTCTGGCCATCAGCCTGGCCGCTCGCTTTTTAGGGCGGCGTTTAGGGAGGCATAGAATCAAATGAAGCCCAGAAGCGGTTTCTCCCCTGGCCCGCTCAAGATTATCATCTACGGAGAAAAACATGGTTGACCACGGAAGAATCAGTCTAAAAGGTGTCAACGTTTTTTACGGCAAAAACCAGGTCTTAAAAAACATTTCATTGAACATTCCTGCTCATAGCATCACGGTCATCATCGGCCCTTCCGGTTGTGGTAAAACTACCCTGCTCAAATGCTTTAACCGGCTTCTGGATGAAGTGGAAGAAGCCCGGGTAGAAGGCGAAATTCTTTTTGACGGACAGAATATCTACGCTCCAGAAGTGGATGTCACCCAGGTAAGAAAAAGAATGGGGCTTCTTTCTCAGAAACCTCAGGTGCTGCCCATGTCCATCTACGAAAACGTGGCTTTTGGTCCGAGGCTGCATGGCCTTCAGGACAGAAAGAACCTGGACCGGGTGGTGGAAAAATACCTGCGTCTGGCCGGGCTCTGGGATGAAGTTAAGGACCGGCTGTCTGAACCGGCCAGCCGGCTGTCCATCGGCCAGCAGCAGCGGCTCTGCCTGGCCCGCGGTCTGGCCGTGGAGCCAGAAATCCTGCTCTGTGATGAACCAACTTCAGCTCTGGACCCCCAGTCAAGCCGAAACGTAGAAGCCCAGCTCTTGCGGCTTAAAGAAAATTACACCATTGTGCTGGTCACTCACATCCTGAGACAGGCTCGCCGGCTGGCTGATTACGTGGCTTTTCTTTACCTGGGAGAGCTAATAGAATTCGGCCCGGCTTCTGAGGTCTTGACTTCTCCTCAAGATCCCAGAACCCGGGCCTACATTACTGGCGAAATAAGTTAACGGGCTCCGTCAGCTTCAGCTCTTTTTGAACTCTTCCAGGAACTGGTAAAAATCAATCTCGTTGGCTTCCAGTCCGTGAGCATAAACATAACGTCCGGCCAGGCGAGAAGCAAACAGGGCTCTGAGGTAGTTTTCAGGCAGTTTGTTGATGATGCGGTTGACGCCCACCAGCTTGATCAGTGATTTGGGCACGCCCGTTTCAATAACTTTCTTCAGCAAGGTCTTATCTTTAATCAGTTCCGATTCTCTCACCGCATCTTTAATCTGATTGATCTTCTCGCTAATCATGTCGGTCAGGATGGCTCTGGGAATGCCCGTGCGCTCGTTTTCTTTCCAGATGATCTCAAACTCCAGGCGAGCATTCTGCCTGATGATGTCAATAACTTCTTTGACATACTGTTTCCGGAAATCAGATTCAGCGCCATTCTTCACGCACATCAGCTCTTCCCATTCTTTATCAGTCATGACCATACTGGCCAGAACTTCCAGAGAAGAAGAAGTCACGCCACCTTTGTTAGCCGAAGCATCTTTGTAGATGATCACGCCTTTTTCTTCCAGCCTGAGCCTGGCTTCCTGCGTCAGGAACAGGTTGGCACCTTCAATGATAGCCTTAAACCTTGGCCGCCCTTCGGCATCCAGCCAGGCTTTCCAGTTGTTGATGTTGACCGAAGCCGGACGTCCGCCGCAGGGCACAAAAATGTCGGCTTTGAATTTTGGGTGCAGATGGAAAGTGTTGCGGAATTCCAAGCCGTTTTCCACTTTTTCACCATCCGGCAGGGTGACATCCCGGTCTTTGATGGTGACCAGGAAGCCCTGGGGAGAAAGCAGGGAACGGTTGAAGTTTTCCACCATCTTTCTGGCTTTGGCCAGCCTGATGAGCTCTTTGCGGTTGATGCCCTGTGGGTCATAAAGCACACCTGAACCATCAATGATGGCCAGAATTTTATCTTTAGAAATCAAGATTTCGTTAGAACCGAGGTCGCCATCCGGCCCGCCGGTCATGACCTCGGTGACGTTTTCTTCCTTAAGGCCCAGCTTTTCCAGCGTACCAAGCACATATTCATGCACAGAATTGGTGGTCATACCGTACCGGTCATGCGGGATACCGCCCATGCTCAGAGGCTTGCCGGTGGTAAAAGCTTTCCAGAATTTATAGCCGCGCACTTTAGCCCGGTAGGCTGCCCATTCCATCAAATCAGCAGTCCATTCATCCGGGCCCAGGAACAGGATGACATCCTTGCCGTAATAATCAACAATGCTCTTGTCCGGCATCATCAGGTCCAGCAGTCCATCAATGTACTTTTTGAAAGCCACGGTCATCTTATCATTAAAGCCCCAGCGCAGGAGAATGGTACCTTTAGAACCACCTTCAGCCAGGTCCTTGTTTTTCCTCTGCTGGGTCAGAGCCAGGTTATAATTTTCATCAAAGATGAAATCAGAATTGTTCAGGTAAGTCTGGTAATTGATGGAGCGCACGATCCTGATGCCGCCGCGAGCGATGTCCCGGAAACGGATGTGGAAACCGCGCAGCTCTTTGCCCACCACATGGAAAACGCCAAACGGAGTTACCGGATAGTCCACTTTGTTCAGAAAATCTGGCTGATACATGTAGGCAATGGAAACTTTCTCCCGCTTGTAAAAATTGGTGCGGAGAATGGATTTAATAAACTTGATGATGGCCAGGAGCACAACGCGGTCAGCTTCAATCTGCACTTCACGGCTGATTTCTTTGCTCAGCGCCTGGAGCTCATCTTCTACCTGATGATTTTTCTCCAGCGGGTTAAATTTTTTGTCGAAAGCCACAAAGAGTTTCTTCACGAATTGATAATTATCAATCAGCGCTTCCCAGACCCGGTCTTCAGTAAAAGTTTCCTTAGCCAGTCTGGTTTTCATTTCCCGCAGCAAACCAAGCAGCTCCGGTGAATCCTTCAAAGCCTGAGAAAGTTTCAAGTATTCTTCATTGTAGGAGCTTAAGAACTGATGGCAGAAACTCCAGGCCGAAACACCAAAAACTGTTTCCTGAGCAGTGAGCTTACCCTCCCGGAACAGCCGGGAAAGCGGACTTTCTGGAATAACATAAATCAGGGAAATATCTTCCACCAGGTCATTCAATTTAGTTTCATCTTTGATGTCATCAACATAGAAGGTAAAAACGGTCTTGCCGTTGGCAAAATGTTCTATGTATTTACGCCTGGATACCAGTCCGTGAGAATTCAGCACATCAGAAACATTGATAAAAAACCTGGGTATGGAATCACTCTTGCAGACCACCGAAATGCGCAGGGTGTTGTCCTTGGTCACATGATTAGTCTCAATGTAAGGTCTTTCCGGGTCCTTGGCTTTTTTTAGAAGACCCTGGTATCTATCATAAGTCTCTTTAGGAATGGACTTCAGAAACTCTCGGTCAGCAATTTTTTTCAGGTCGGTTTCTTCCGGCAGAATTTCTTTGGTCGGAAACTCTGGCTTGCAGACCACGTACCAGCGAAGGTATTCAGCCCCGCGCAACTTACGGGCCGAGCGGTAGGACTGCAGGCGGTAACCGGGATATTTGTTCTCTATTCTTTCCTCAATCTCAATCGCCCGGTAGTGATTGTCTTCCACCAGATAAAAGGCTTCGTCCTCATGCTCGGTGGCAAAGTCAATCTTGATTTCTTTTTCTCCCCGCAGCGTGGCCAAGATTTCTGCGGCTCTCAGGGCTTCAATATGTCGGGCAATGGTGGGCAGCGGCGTGGTTTCAAAATACTGGCTGTTGAGCCCCAGGTCCGTGCAAAAAGTCTCAATTTCCTGACGCACTGTCTCGGTCGGGAAGAAATTGTCCTTCAGGATGAGCGATTCCAGCTCTTGAAGCTGTTTCTCAGACAGAAAAGCTCTGGCGGCAATTTCTTTTAATGACTTCATTTAATACTCCTTTCATGAATTTTTTCAGAAGAGTAGTTTCTTTAAGATAGAATTTCTATGACTACTTTTTATGTTATGTTTAAGAAACCTTACTCCCCTGAATTTTTAGGATTAATTATACCAAATAAATTAATTTAAAGCAAAAAATAACTGCTATTTACGTACCACCAGAACCACCGACCAGCAGGCCACTGCTTCCCCGGCACCTATTTCCCCCATACCTTCGGCCGTCTTCCCCTTAATACTGATTTTATCCTGGGCCACCACCAGTAGCGGGTAGAGATTGGCTTTCATAGCGTCTATGTAGCCTGATATTTTGGGTTTCTCCAGAACTACCACACTGTCAGTGTTGACCACCGAAAAACCGGCTCCCCGGATTTCTTCCATCACCTGCTTCAGTAATTCCAGGCTGGAAATGCCGGCATAGGCCGGGTCCGAATCCGGAAATTTCTGGCCGATGTCCCCCAGACCGCAGGCGCCTAATAAAGCGTCTATAAGAGAATGAATCAGAACATCCGCATCTGAATGTCCCAGACATCCTTTGTCGGCCGGTATTTCCACGCCACCAAGGATTAACTTTCGCTCCGGAACCAGGCGGTGGAGGTCATAGCCCAGGCCAACTCTCGTTTGCATTGGATTTACTCCTAATTAACTTCCCGTCTCAAAATTCAGGAGTGCAGTTCGCCGTTATAACGCCCAAAAATCATCTTACCGACCGTCGTCTGCAGCACAGAAGTCACCGTAATATCTACGGTCTGGCCAATCATCCGCCGGGCGTTATCCACTACCACCATCGTCCCATCATCCAGATAAGCCACGCCCTGGTCTTTTTCCTTGCCTTCCTTAAGGATAAAAACGCGCATGGTTTCACCGGGCAGCACCACAGGCTTGAGGGCATTAGCCAGCTCGTTGATGTTCAGCACTTCCAGGCCCTGGAGTTTGGCCACCTTGTTGAGGTTAAAATCATTGGTAATGATTTTAGCTTTAAGGCTCTTGGCACATTCAATCAACTTGGAATCCACATCCTTGACTTCAGGAAAATCCAGGTCGGAAATGACCACTTTAACTTTGGAATTTTTCTGCAGGCGGTCTAACACTTCCAGGCCCCGTCGGCCGCGCTGCCGTTTTAACGGGTCAGGGGAGTCAGCCACCAGCTGAAGCTCTTTAAGCACAAATTGAGGAACAGCCAGCACCCCTTCAATAAAACCAGTATCGCAAACTTCGGCAATACGACCGTCAATGATGACCGAAGTATCCAGCAGCTTATAGGTGTGTTCCTCACTTTTGCTCTTGAAAAAATTGACCAGAAAGGCTGGCTCCAGCCATTCTGGTTTCTTGATACCCAGCAGAAAACCGAGGTAAGGAAAAGCCACCAGAAAAAAGATGCGGATAAAACTGGCCATGGATGAAGTTTTGACTACGTTGTGGTAGATGGAACCAAGCAGCCAGCCAATGATTACACCCAGAAGAGTTCCGATGGAGGCGGTCCAGATAATTCTAAATTGAGCTTTGCGCACTCTGACTTCTAACAAAATGATTAAGCAGGCCAGGACTAAACCAACCAGGGCACCACTTTTAGCACTGAGAGTAAAGGGGGGATAAAAATACCCGGCCACCGTCAGTAAAATTACAATAATTAACCTGAAAACTATTAATCCCATATTATTAATCCTTCCTTCAGGTTCAGCCATATTTTACAAGAATGAGCAAAAAATTAAAATATCTGTGCTAAAGCTTTCTTAACCGAGTTTACTCCCAGGCATTTGATACCGGTAATATGCTCACCGGCCAGCTGTGACAGATTTCCTTCCGGCATCAAGACCAGCTCAAACCCCAGCGAACGAGCTTCCTTTATCCTGGCTACCGGTTGATTGACAGACCGGACTTCGCCGCTGAGTCCAACTTCACCGAAAACAGCCATTTCTCTGGGAAGCGGAACATTTTTGACCGAAGAGATGACCGCCATAACCACACCCAGGTCCGCAGCCGGTTCATCAACCGTCAAACCACCAGCCACGTTTAAATAAATATCCTCACCAGCAAAACTGTAGCCAATTTTCTTTTCCACCAGGGCCAGTAGCATGGACACCCGGTAATGGTCCAGGCCGATGGACATGCGGCGCGGGTTCCCAGAAAAAAGAGTAGAGGAAACCAGGGCCTGAATTTCTACCAGGAGCGGTCGGGTCCCCTTAATGGTAGAAACCACTACGCTACCGGGCTCATTCTTCGGCCGCTCCCGCAGGAAGAAAGCCGAAGGGTTATCAATGGGTTTTAACCCAGACTGGCTCATCTCAAAAATGGCCAGCTCCGAAACCGGGCCAAAGCGGTTTTTCAACACCCGTAGCACCCGGTGGTTATGGTCCCTTTCGCCCTCAAACAGGAGTACCACATCCACCATATGCTCAAGCGATTTGGGCCCGGCCAGGGTTCCATCCTTCGTAATATGCCCAATAAGAAAAACTGGAATCTGTTTATTTTTAGCCAGACGGAAAACCTGGTTGGTTACCTCCCGCACCTGGCTTATGGTGCCCGGGCTGGAGGTAAGCTTGGAGGAGAAGATGGTCTGCACAGAATCTATCACCAGAGCCCGTGGGTTCATCCGGTCAGCTACGCTGACTATTCTTTCCAGTGCTGTTTCTGCCAGCAGATAAACCTTTTCTCCGGTCAGTCCCAGCCGGTCGCCACGAAGCTTGATCTGTTCCAGGGACTCTTCTCCAGAAACATAGAGCACCGGTTGCTCGCGGCCGGCTAAATCTTTGGACACTTGCAGCAGGAGCGTGGACTTGCCGATACCCGGCTCACCGCCAATGAGCACCACCGATCCGAGCACCAGCCCGCCACCCAGAACGTTGTTGACCGGCTCAATGCCTACCGGAATTCTCTGGCCGGCTGTTTCTTTGACCTCGCTGTAGAGCACTGGCTCGCCGCCGGTTTCTGATAAAGCTACGGACACTTCTTCTTCCAGCTCTTCCACCATGGTGTTGTACTCACCACACATGGTGCAGCGGCCGAGCCATTTTGGCGAACGAAAACCACAATTCTGGCAGACAAAAACCGTCCCTTTTTTCATCTCAACCTTCACCTTCCTGAGCAGTTTGCCTCAACGCCACACCCACCCCAGGCCAAAGAAAAATTCGCGGTTAGAAGCCAGAGAAAAATCATCCAGGCCGGCCAGCAGGAAAAAATTCCTGGTGGGGAAAACCCGGCCGTAAAACCTGAACTGCGGCCTTGAGGAACGGTTAAAATCAAAGCCCTCCACGCTCAAAGAAAGCCTGTCTTGTAATAAAGACAAATCCAGTCCCGCCCCAAATTTTGATTCAATCAAACCGGCCCGTAAAGTAAGGTAGCGCAACCTGAGGCCGCCCTCCAAAGAATAAAGGATATGATCATCAGCCAGACGATTGCTAAGCCCGGCGTAAAACAACAGCCGGTTTTTCCAGCTGAAGCCAGCAGCCAGCAGTCCTTTAAATTTTTCGCTCTCCCCATAATACCAGCCTTGAATTCCGGCCATGGGTCTGAGGGCCGAGACCGAAGAACTTATACTTTTCACCTGGTTAACCGCTTCTTTTGTTTCTTCATAAAGTGCCGGGTCGTTCACCAGCCGGCCGGCCGTGCCCTCGCCTTTCTCAATCTTTTCCAGCGTGTGGTTTAGACTATCAATGGTTTTCTGCAGCTTATCAAGGTTATTCTTGAGTTTCTCCAGGCTTTCTCGCACCTCTCCCCGGTTATCTTTAATCAGTCCCCTGACTTCTGCCAGTGTCTCCTGCACCCCCTGGGAAACACTCGTTAGCTGCTGGTTGAGGTTTTTCACCGTCAGGCCGGTGTCCTGGATGGTCTGGTGTAAAGAGTCGCGGTTTTCCTTAAGGAGGCTGTCCAGGTCGGCGGTCAGCGATTGCAGGTTTTCCAGCGTTTTTTTCAGGTTTGGGCCGAGGTCTTTAATGATGACGTTGTTTATGGAATTGCTTACCTTCTTTACATCTTCACCCATGGACAGCAGGAGCGTCCCCAGCTGGTCAAAGCTGATGGGCGGAAGAGATTCCATTATTTCTTCTGGTTCATAATAAGTATCTTCTTTACCCGGGACAATCTCCACGTACTTTTCTCCCAGGATGCCGAGTGAAGCCAGGGTCACGCGTGAGCCATGGGGAATGCGGTAGTTCGGGTAAATACTCATGGTCACCCGGGCCCGACGGCCATCAAGAGTAATATCCTTAACCAGGCCGATTTTAATGCCGGCCATTTTCACCGCGGCATTTTTCTCCAGTCCCAGAGCCGAATCAAACAGAGCATACACCCGGTAGCCGGGTTTTTTAAAAAGTTCCTGGACATCGCCGACAAACAGAATTAACAGGGCGAGTAAAATAAAGGCCCCGGAAAGAAATATGCCCACCCTGACTTCTCTTCTAGTCATTTAAGCACCTCACCATTCTTCTATCGGGCCAGTAGCCCGGCCATTTATGAATTGCTGGACGACCGGGTTGGGAGAATGCCTGATTTCCTCCGGCGTCCCGACCTCAATTATGCGCCCCTCATACAACATGGCTATCCGGTCTGCAATTTTATAAGTGGAATTCATATCATGGGTAATGACCACCGAAGTCACACAGAGGTCTTTTTTAAGCTGAAGGATTAATTCGTTGATAGCATCTGCTCTAATCGGGTCCAGGCCGGTCGTCGGTTCATCATACAGAATAATCTCCGGGTTGTAAGCAATAGCCCGGGCCAGACCAACTCTTTTTTTCATTCCGCCCGAAAGTTCATAGGGCAGTAAATTTTCCACCCCGCGCAGGCCAACCCGTTCCAGACTGGCTTTTACCACTTGCTGAATTTCTTCCTCAGAAAGGTTGGTGTGTCTCCTCAGGCCAAAAGCTACATTCTCGGCCACGGTCAAAGAATCAAACAACGCTGCTCCCTGAAACAGCATGCCAAACTTGCGGCTGAGTTTCATCAGCTCTTCTTCAGAAAGCCGGGTAATGTCCTGACCGTCTACGTAGATATGACCGCGGTCAGGTTTCATGATGCCTATGATGTGCTTCAGCAGCACGCTTTTACCTGAACCGCTCTGACCGATGATGACTATGGTTTCGTTGGTATAAATATCCAGGTTAACCCCGCGCAGCACTTGCTTCTGGCCGAAGGCTTTGTGCACATCAGACAGTTTAATCTTTATTTCATTCATGTATGTTCTGTTAACAAAAAATCATCCCAGCGTTGAAGGGAGTACTTTGCTCAGGAAGAAATTCAGGATGAGAATGGCAATGCTGGCCACCACGACTGATTTAGTCGTAGCCCGGCCCACACCTTCCGCCCCGCCTTCAGCGGTCATACCCTGCCAGCACCCAACCACGGCGATGACCAGGCCAAATATTAAGGCCTTGATCAAGCCCACCGATACGTCCCAGAGTTCAAAGTACTTGAGGGTGTTCTGCACATAAAGAGTCTGGTTTACCTTCATCAGGAAGACGTTGTAAGCAAAACCGCCAAACATGGCGATGATATCACCGTAGAGAGTAAGTATGGGAACCATGATCAGGCTGGCCAGCACTCTGGGAACCACCAGGTACCTTACCGGATGAGCCCCCAGGCTGAACAGGGCATCAATCTGTTCTGTAATTCTCATAGTGCCAATTTCCGCGGCCATGGCTGAACCCACCCGGCCGGCTACCATCAGGCCCACCAGAATAGGAATCAGCTCCCGGCACAGTCCGACGGCAATAATCGGACCACCCTGAGATTCCGAGCCGGGACCGATATACCGGTGAAAGGCTAAATAAGTTTGCAAACCAAAAACCAGCCCGCCAAAAGCAGCGGTCAGCGACACCACCGGAAGAGAGTTGACCCCCACTTCCTCCAGCTGCTGCAGGAAATTGGCTTTTTCAAACGGTTTCTTAAAAATAGACTGAAGAGCTTGCCAGCCCAGTTCAAAGACCTGGCCGAGCTCAAAGAAAAAGTTCTCAAATACAGAGGCCCAGACCTGTCTGGTCATGTGCTTACCCTACACCCCTTCTTCCTGGTAGCCAAACTCCATGTTGGCAAATTTGGCGAATTCCCGGAGGAAAACCAGGTGCACGGTACCCAGGGGGCCGTTGCGCTGTTTGGCCACGCTCACCTCCGCAATCCCCTTGATGGCTTCATCTTCCGGGTGATAATAATCCGGACGGTAAATAAATATCACCACATCCGCATCCTGTTCAATAGCTCCGGACTCTCTCAAATCAGAAAGCATCGGCCGCGGTTCCTTGCGCATCTTCTCCGGAGCCCGGCTGAGCTGAGAAATGCCCACCACCGGGATTTTCAGCTCCTTAGCCAGTTCCTTCAAGGAACGCGAGATGAAGGACATTTCCTGGTTGCGGTTTTCAAACCGGCCACCGGTGCGCATCAACTGAATATAATCTACAAAAACTATGTCCAGATGTCCTTCTAATTTAAGGCGCCGACACTTGGCCTTCATCTCCATAACCGTGAGAGCTGGCGATTCATCAATGTAAATCCGGGCCTGAGAAAGCGTTTCCGCAGCCATCTGAAGTTTTTCAAACTCTCTTTCGCTGATAAAACCAGACCTGGCTTTCTTGATATCCACCTGAGCTTCGGAACAGAGCAACCTCAGCGCCACCTGTTCTTTGGACATTTCAATGGAGAAAAATCCGGCATAATAATCGGTATGCAGCCCGACATGTTGGGCAATGTTGAGGGCCAGAGCAGTTTTACCCATGGAGGGTCTGGCCGCCAGCACGATGAATTCAGACGGATGCAGCCCGGCCGTCAGGTTATCCAGGTCCACAAACCCGGTCGGAATACCGGTGACTGCTTCCCGGCGTTCAGCCAGGATGCGGATTGTTTCCATCATGGAGGCCGTCAGATGTCCAACAGGAATGAAGCCCGGTTTTATTTTCTCTTCGGCAATTTCCACTATGGCCTGCTGCGCTTCACTGATCAGCTCGTCAGCTTCTACCTGCTGTTCATAGGATGAGGTGATAATCCTGGCGGAGGAAAATATTAATTTACGCAGAAGGGATTTTTCTTTGATAATCTGCACGTAGTATTCAATATTCAAGCTCCGGGGCACGCCATCCATCAGAGAAGCAAGGTAGGAGGCTCCCCCGACCTCTTCCAGCTGACCGGCCCGGCTCAGTTCCTCGCTTAAAGTGAGCAAATCAATGGGTTGCCCCCGGTCCATCAGCTGAATCATTTTTTCCAGAATGGTGCGGTGGGCGTCTTTGTAGAAATCTTCCACGTTGATGGTAGAAAGGACGACATTCAGGAAGGCGTTGTTGACCAGAATTCCACCCAGAACCGTCTTTTCCGCTTCCAGGCTGTGCGGCGGAGTCTTTTTGAGAACGGTTAAATCAAGTTCCATTTTTATCTCTCTTCAGAGGCTTCTGGCCTCTGATTCTCTTGCTAAAAGAGACGTACCGAAAACCTGCCCGTTCTCAAGACTGCTTTTTTTCTTCCTCTTCGGTCGGGGCTTCCTTTTCCACGACGACTTTTATCTCCGCCCGGTCTTCATGATAGACCTTGATGGGCACAGTAAAGGTTCCCAGTCTTTTTATGGGCTCATCCAGCATAATCTTTTTCTTATCTATTTCAAAGCCCAGCTTGGCCAGTTCTTCCTGGATATCAGAAGCCGAGACAGAACCAAAAATCACATCTTTTTCACTCGAGCGCCGGTAGAAAGTTAAGGTCACTTCATTTAGCTTGTTAATCAGCTCCTGGTAGGTCAGCCGTTCTTTTTCCAGCTTTTTCTTCAGGGCTTTCTGCTGCATCTCCACCACCTTGATGTTGGCCGGAGTAACTTCCATGGCCAGGCGCCGCGGCAGGAGATAATTTCTGGCAAAGCCCGGGGCCACCTCCAGGATATCACCTTTGCGTCCCACTTTTTCTACGTTTTCCAGTAAGATAACTTTCATCTGTAGCCTCCTGCACTTCAATCTTCCACGAACGGCAACAGAGCCATGATGCGAGCTCTTTTTATGGCGCGAGCCAGCTTCCTCTGATGATAAGCGCAGGTCCCGGTTACGCGGCGGGGAGCAATCTTGCCCCGGTCCGGGATGTATTTGCGCAGGATTTCCACGGCCTTGTAATCAATATCCCGCAAATTCCGCTCACAGAAACGGCAAACCTTTTTCTTGGGAGGGAAAAATTTTCTCGCCTGAGTCTTTTCTGTTTTTTCTCTTTCTTCTCTGGTAGCCATCTTATTTTACCTCCTCACCTGGAAGAGTCTCGGGTTCAGCCTTTACCTCAGCTGGGGCCTCGGGTTCGGCCGCGGGTGTCGGCTCTACTGTTTTTTCTTTCTTCTTGCCCTTGACCATCCCGCGAGGGTCCTTTTTGATGGTCATAAAACGCAGGATGGCATCAGTCTGTTTAAATTTCCTTTCCAGTTCGGCTGGAACAGCCGGCGTGCCTTCGTAGGTAAAGAAGACGTAAAAACCCTCCTGAAAGCGCTTGATGGGATAAGCCAGTCTTCTTTTACCCCAGAGGTCCTGCTTGATCATCCGACCTTTCTTGGCCGAAACTACCTCCGCCATCTGGGCAATCAGGCGGGTGTTTTCTTCTTCAGAAAGGTTGGGGGCAATAATGAAACCTGTTTCGTATTGATTCATCTTAACCTCCTTATGGTTTTATAGCCCGTGCCTTATCCGGCACGAGCAAGGAGTTGAACCCCTATTTTAAACTATTTTCCAAAAAAATCAAACCTTCTTCCGATTAAATTCGTTCATCGCCTGCTGTATATCACCGCTGACAATCATCTGCACGGCGCGGCTGGCTTTTTCTATGATTGGTTTTAGAGCGCTCATTTCTTCGGCTGAAAATTCGGACAGCACGAACTCAGCGGCCTCCTGAGCTTCAGCCTTCGGGCCAATACCCACCCTGACTCGGGGAAACACCGTGGTGTTAATCTCCTGCACGATGGACTTCATTCCCTTATGCGTCCCGGCACTACCCTGCGGCCGGATTCTAATCTCACCGAAGTTCAGGTCTAGGTCATCGTAGACGACCACCATTCTTTGCGGCGGGAGTTTAAGCCCGTTTAACAAGTCCTTTACTGCCAAACCGCTCAGGTTCATGTAAGTCTGGGGCAGAGCCAGAACAATTTTCTCACCAGAAAGTAGCGCGTTAGCTATTTTGGAGCGGTATTTTTTCTCTTTTACCTGCACACCGAGCTCCCGGGCCAGTGCCTGGACAACCATAAAACCCACGTTGTGCCGGGTCCGGCTATATTCTGTCCCGGGATTTCCCAGGCCAACCACCAGCCACACTCATCACCCCTTGGATTCTTCCTCTTCTTCCTCTTTCTTCCGTTCTTTTTTGATAACTTCAGGTTCTTTCATCTCTGCGCCTTCTATCACTTCCTCGGTGGTGCCTGGAGCCACTTCCTCAGCCACGCTGCTTATAACGACGATGGCCGTGTTGGGCTCATGCAGAATCTTAATCCCGGCCGGAAGCTGCAGGTTCTGTACCTTAAAAGACTGATGGACATGAAGGTGGCTGATGTCCACCTTGATGGATTCAGGAATTTCTCGCGGTAAGCATTCAATTTCCAGCTCGCGCAGCAGAAAGTCGACGATACCACCTTCGGTCTTAACGCCTACCGGCTCACCCACCAGCTCAACCGGCACAGAAACACGAACGGGTTTATCCATGGAAATCTGGATTAAATCCACGTGGGTCAATTCATCGGTGATGGGGTTTATCTGCACTTCTTTAATCATCACATCCCGTTCTTCAGAATCAAATGCCACCTTGAAAATAGTGTTTTCTCCGGTCTCGGATTTCAGGATTTCTATGATGTCCTTTTTCTTGAGAATTAAGGGGACATTGGCTATGGATTCGCCATAAAGAATGGCGGGCACGAAACCCTGCCGTCGGAGACGACCGGAAGCATTTTTCCCGAGTTCAGTCCTTTTTTCTGCTTTGATTACCAGAGTCATTTTTCTCCTCCTTAAGTAAAAAGAGAGCTGACTGAGCTACCCTCATTTATTCTCCTAATGGCCTCGCCAAAAAGCTCGGCCACAGAAAGCACCTGAAATTTCGGATTGCCTTTGGCCCTTTCTTTCAGGGGGATGGTATCCGTCACAAATACTTTTTCCAGGCTGGAACGCTCTATGCGGTCAATGGCCTCGCCGGAAAGAACCGGATGCGTACAGGCCGCAAAAATACGTCTGGCTCCCTCCCGCTTCAAAGCTTCCACACCCAGGGTCAAGGTACCGGCCGTGTCCACCATGTCATCAAAGAGGACTACATCCTTATCCTTCACGTCTCCGATAACATGCAAAACCTGAGCTACGTTGGGCGCTGGCCTTCTCTTATCAATGATGGCCAGCATGGCGTTCAGCCTCTTGGCGAACACTCGGGCCCGACCGACACCACCAGCGTCCGGAGAAACTACCGTGAGGTTTTCCAGGTTCAGTGTTTTGATATGATTGGCAATGACCGGCGCCGAAGTCAGGTTGTCCACGGGGATGGAAAAGAAGCCCTGAATCTGCGGGGAATGCAGGTCCATGGTCAGAACCCGGTTAGCCCCGGCTTTTTCCAGCAGGTCAGCCATTAATCTGGCGGAAATTGGCACTCGCGGTCTGTCCTTCCAGTCCTGTCGGGCATAAGCATAATAAGGTATCACAGCGGTAATGCGGCCGGCAGAAGCCCGTTTGAAGGCGTCCAGCATGACGAATAATTCCATCAGGTGAAAGTTGGCGTCAAAACAACCAGACTGGATGACAAAAACATCTTCACCCCTGACGTTTTCATCAATGTAAAAATGAATTTCTCCGTCGGAAAAGCGCTCGAGTACACACCGACCGAGTTCAATCCCTAAATAACTGGCAATCTTCCTGGCCAGCTCAGGGTTTGAAGAACCGGTGAAAACTTTCATCTCCTTATCCTCTTCTATCTAACTTACTTACTTGTAAAGCTGGGGCGGGAGGACTCGAACCTCCAGATGACGGATCCAAAGTCCGTTGCCTTACCAGTTTGGCGACGCCCCAGTACCGAGCTTACGCCTGTATTCTTCCCGGCTGACTGTAGCTACAACAAGCGTCCTGTATTTTCGGCTCAAACTGGCGGCGGCTTTTCTGGCTAAGTCTTCTTGCGCATACAAACCAAACAGCGCTGAACCCGAACCACTCATTAGAGACAATTCTGCGCTGCTACTTTTTATCTCCTTTTTAATTTCCGCCAGCTGTGGATATATTTTAAACGCTACAGCCTCTAAATCATTTTTAAATTGTCTAATTAATGAAATATCTTTAGCTTCTAAAAACTGAATAATTTTACTTTCTTTATCTGTTGAAGTCAAGGAGCGTTCGAGACGGTCATATTCCTGGTAGGCCAGGACCGTGGAAACGGAAAAATCAGGGAGAACCAGAAGCACCCACCACCGGGCAGGCTCCGGCAAAGGTTTGAGGCGTTCCCCCCGGCCAAGGCCCAGACAGAGCCCCCCCACCAGGAAAAAGGGTACGTCTGAGCCGAGTACAGCGGCCAGCGAAAGTAATTCCTCAGAGCCAAGCCCGATGTTCCACAGCCGGTTTAAAGTTAGCAGGGTAGCCGCGGCGTTACTGCTTCCCCCACCCAGCCCCCGGCCCGCGGGAATGTTTTTTTCTACCAGAATCTCGGCCCCTAAACTTACCCCCGTCCTGTTTTTTAAAACCTCGGCTGCCCGAAAAATCAGGTTGGTCTTATCCCAGGCAAGGTGCGGGTCGTTACCGGTTAGAAAAATTTTCCCGTCCGGTCTGATTTTAAAAATTAGCCTGTCACATAAATCTATGGACTGGTAAAGAGTAACCAGCTCGTGGTAGCCATCTTCACGCACCCCGGTTATTTCCAGTCCGAGGTTTATCTTCGCCGGCGAAAAGCAGGTTACTTCTTCCATAGTCCGGTTATCTCTTCCCAGGATAATTTCAGAGCGGCCGGGGCATAAGAAGGGGTAAAGATATCAGCTCTGAACATCTGATTGAACTTTATTTTTAAAATCCGCAGACGTACTATCTGGCCTGGTTTCTCAAAATATACCGTTCTGGGAATTTTCCTCCCCTGGAAAAATTCCTTCACCTCAAACTTCCAATCACCCTTTTTCCCGGCATAAAACCCTTCCTGCTCTCGGCTCAAAAGATGCCAGTCCGGGTTAGAGGCCAGCTCTTTAATCCTGCCAGAAAACAAAAAGACCAGTTCTCTGGTGGAAACGACCCCGCCTAAAAACTCAGCCGTAAGTGTCTCGCAGGTACCTTCCCAGAAAACTCTGCGGCCTGGAAGATAAAGGCTGGCCTGCGTGTCATTAAACCAGAGGATGTATTCTAGCCCACCCAGGGGGTTAAAAATTTCCAGTCTTATCCGGTCTGGTGCCTGAAGATAGAAAACTAAACGCGAGCGCCCCTCACCCGCCTCTCCCCGATAAAAAAAAGAACCTTCAGCCTTCAAGGATTTAGGCTCACCGGCGGGAATAGCAGGCCGAGGAGCCAGAGAACAGGCTGATATCAGGATTAAACAAAGCAGGAGAAAAAAGGCGGTATAAATTTTTAGGCTAAAACCATCCGGGTAAGTTTTTTCCTTCCCCCTCTCTTCCCTGCTCACTTAGTTTCCTCTGTAACGGCGGCGTTAATCCAGCTTGAAACCGTACTCGTCTTCCAGCTTCTTTTTCACCTCGGGGTCAACAGCCGGCTGCTTCTTACTGGTCTGGTCTCCAGCGCCGAGGCCCAACTTATAATCTCTGGCCGCAGCTTTAATCTTTCTTCTTCTGACCACAGGATAAAAGGGAGAACGAATACGCCGACCAAAGCAGGACAGGTTCGGGTTGATAATCATCAGGATAATGAACAGGCCGAAGATTATTAGAATGGCATAAATTGTCCAGCTCATTTTTATCACCTTCCAGGTTAAATTATATGTTGAGTTTAGCGCTTTAGCAAATCAGCCCGCTTATTCTTCAAAAACCACGGCCTCAAACTTGTACAGCGACCCTGGTTCTTTCCAGGCCTTATCAGGCAAACCGGCTTTCCGACAGACTTCCACCAGGAAGGTGGAGCGGTCCCAGCCAAATTCGGTGGCCACCTGAGGAAGAAGCAGACCGCTTCGGCCTTTTTGTTTAATCAGCAGACCATGTTTGCCTACTTCAATCTCTGAGACATCCTCTACTGGTTCCAGTGGACCGAGCACAGAAATTTCTATTCTTATCCGGCTGAGTTCGCTCTTCCTGAGAGGGGGAAAGCGTGGGTCCTGGGTGGCGGCATAAACAGCTGATTGGATAATCGTCTGGTAAAGCGGGAAAATAGGCTCCACAAACCCGATGCACCCCCTAAGCTCGTCTCCAATTCTCAGAGTCACAAACGCACCAGCGGGCTGTCTGAACTTCGGGTTTTCGGGCGTGGCTTCCAGTAGCTGGCCCGTTTCCAGATAATGGGTGATGGACTGTCTGGCCAGGGCCAGGAGTTGCTGTTTTTCTTCTCTGGTAAATTCCATCAGCCGGGATTTGCCTGCGGTAAGAACCAGGGCCGAAAAATAGCCAACCACGCGGTCAGTGGGGCCGCCAGCGGCAGCGGAATCGCTGTACATTACTTCCTGCACTTCAGCTCTGCCCAATTTCTGGGCATACTGCAACAGGGCCAGAAGCGGCCCGCCACCGCACATAATATTCTCTGCCCGCTCTATCTTTCTGGCCAGGGCACTTAGCTGTAAATTCTTGACCAGCTCTATGGTCTGCCGGTCAACCCGGTTGGCTTCTTCCCTGGCCAAAAAATGTGACATGTCGGTAGAAACTACCACCAGGACGTTTTTGCCTTTAAGGGCTTTGTACAGGGCGGAAGAGAGAGCCTCAACGGTCTCAGAAGACTGATAACCCATGACTATGGGCACGATTCTGGCGGAGGGCCATGTTTTCTGGATAAACGGAACCTGCACTTCTACGGAATGTTCTTTTTGGTGAGCCTGAGGAATGAAGCCAAAGCCAGAGGCCCGGGAAATTTCTTTAGCCAGTTTTTCGTCCACTTCTGCTACGCCCAATGGGGTTTCAAAACCGCCCTTCGGGTATATGGAACAACCCTCAAACCCATAATGATGCGAAGGACCGATAATGACCACTGTTTCCACTTTCCTGGACCGGGCCAGGGCATAAGCAGCGCCCGCTACCCGACCAGAATACACATAACCAGCGTGGGGACAGATTAAACCCACTATTTCTTTGCCTTCAGGCACCGTTTGCTCAGAAGTAATGTAGAGCTCCAGGACCCGGCTTAACCTGGAAGGGTCAGCCTCGTAAAACTGGCCGGCCCAGACCGGCTTTCTTATCCCCTGGGCTAAAGCCTGGCCCAGACCACCAAGAACAATGATTATTACCGTAAAAAGTGCGAGTAGTACTCGCCTTGTCATCTTTCCCTCCTGCTTAAATATTAAGATTTTTATCAGCTGCTGGCAAATATAAATTTGAACCAATAAAAAATTAATAAAAAATATAAAAAAATGCCCAAAAATTTTTTTCTATCTGTTGACAACGGAAAGAATTTAAGGAAAAATTTATGTGGAAGGCAAAAATGAGGAAATTGCTGAACATACTTCTTCTGCTAATCGGAATTTTTACTATGTTTCTCGTTGGCTTCCATTTTGGCAAAGAGAAAGAAAAAGCACGTATCCCCAAATTCCAGGACGATTCAGAATAAGCCAATTTTTTAAAAAATAAAAAGGGGGGACTTTGCAGGAAGCCGGTGGTGGAGTATTTTGTTTTCCCCGCTTATTACCCGTGTTTGACTTTTTTGCTATAATGTAGTTTAACCTTAGAACAAGGAGAGTGGCCATGCCGATATACGAGTATCGTTGTGATAAATGCCACGAGCGGTTTGAAATTTTACAGAAAATTAATGATAAAAGCTTAGAAACTTGCCCAAAATGTGGTGGGCCTCTGACCCGCCTGATCTCTTCGCCGGCCATTCAGTTTAAAGGTTCGGGCTGGTATATCACAGATTATGCGCACAAAAATTCTCCATCAGACGGAAACGGGCATAACAGCCATAAACACAAGACAGAAAGCAAACCTTCTGAAGAAAAGAAAGAGGCCGGCCCGGCCACCAGCAAGTGATAAATTTTGACTTTCAGTGTCTTCCAGATTAAGATTTAGCTGATGAAAATCCTTGTTTTTTTACCCCGACAACTTGGCAGTTCTCTTCTTTCTTTGCCAGCCCTGCGGGCCTTAAGGATGAATTTTCCCACCTCAGAGATAACTCTGGTAGGAAACGAGAGTTTCGCCGGTGTGCTGGCCAGGCTTTTACCGGATTATTCTTTCCTTTCCCTTGCTGAAATCAAAGATATAAAAAAATTAAAATCCGCTTCCCAGGTAATGGCCCGTCAGCGTTTTGACCTGGCCGTACTTCTGGATGATTCTTTCGCCTCGGCTCTGGTGGCTTACCTGGCCAGAATACCTGAACGCTGGGGCTATGACCGGGAAAACCGCGGCTTCATGCTGACCAGAAAAATCAGGTTGAAATACACGGACCCGCCTCTTCATCTCATGGATTATTATCTTAATCTGCTGAAAATATTTGGGCTAAAAGTGGAGGGAGCAAAAACCCACTGTCTCGTTTCTGAAGGCAGCCTTCAGGCCGCAGCCAGCCAGCTCCATCAATTAGGCATTTCCCCGCCTAACAATTTAATAATCTTAAAACCTGGTTCCAGCTATGGTCTGGCCCGAGTCTGGCCCCTTGATTATCAAACGGAACTGATAGACAGACTTCTCCGCCTGAAAGCGGAGATTGTCTTGTTAGGTTCGCCAGCCAGTAGGCCTGTCTGCGAAAAAATAGCCTCCAGCTTTAATGGTCGGGTCTATAACCTGGCTGGCCGCTGGCCTCTGGAAGATTTACCAGGGTTATTGGCCCTGGCCCGGGTTTTCATCGGCAACGACGGCGGGCTGACCCATCTGGCCAATGCTCTCGGCCGACCGGTCGTGGCCCTTTACGGTCCTACAGATGCTAAAATATGCGGCCCGGTGCTTCCGCCTGCTTATGTTTTTCAGCAGCCTGCACCCTGCGCACCCTGCTCCTACAAAAACTGTCCCTATGACCACCGCTGTCTCAGAGCCATTTCTCCCGAAGAAGTGTTTAAAAAGGTGGTGGAGCTCGGCCAGTTCCAAGCCTAAGAGGGCACGGCTTCCGCTGGTAGATAGATGATTCGCTTTGATGACATCATAGAAAAGATACAGGGGAAATATTCCGAAAAAGACATCCGGCAGCTACAGAAAGCCTACATCTTTGCGGCCCGCGCTCACAAAGGTCAAACCCGGCGCTCTGGAGAACCTTACCTCAGCCATCCGCTGGAAGTTACCAACATCCTGGCCGACATGAACCTGGACCTCACCACCCTGGTGGCCGGTTTACTGCACGACGTACCGGAAGATACAGATGTAACCATTAACGAAATCAGAGAAAATTTCGGAAAAGACGTGGCTACCCTAGTAGAGGGCGTGACCAAAATTGCCCGGGTGGAAGATGCTACCCCGGAAGAAATGAGAGCCGAGACTATCCGGAAAATCATCCTGGCCATGACCGATGATTTGCGGGTCATTTTTATCAAGCTAGCCGACCGCTGGCACAACTTAAAGACCCTGCATTTTTTGCCTGAAGACAAGCAAAAACGAATCGCTCAGGAGACGCTGGAAATTTATGCTCCCATCGCTAACCGGCTGGGCATGGGCCGGATAAGAGCCGAGCTGGAAGACCTGGCCTTTCGTTATGTTGAGCCAGATGACTACTTCCGCATGGTAGCCCTGGTAGAACCAGAACTGAAAAAAGGTGAAAAAGAACTCAAAAAACTGAAAAAAGAAATGGAACAACTGCTCAAAGAAAACGGCCTCCCCGCTGAAATTCAATCCAGAATCAAGAGGCTGTACAGCATCTACAGCAAAATGAAGAAAAAGGGTGTGGATTTTGACCAAGTTTATGATTTTCTGGCTCTGCGGATTATCACCGACTCAGTTAAGAACTGTTATGCTATCCTGGGCATCATCCATCAACGCTGGCCACATCTGCCCCAGCGCTTCCGGGACTTCATCGCCATGCCCAAACCCAACCTCTACCAATCTTTACACACAACCATCATCACAGAAAACAAACAGACTTTTGAAATTCAGATCAGAACCAGAGAAATGCATGAGCTGGCCGAAAACGGCATAGCCGCGCACTGGAAATACAAAGAAGGGGCTCCGACCGGACTCACCAGTGAAGACCAGCGTTTGCAGTGGCTGAGAGAAATAGCCGCCCTGTTCAGTGAGCAGAAAAACCCGAAAGAATTTCTGAAAAACCTGAAAATAAACCTAATCCCGGAAGAAATCTACGCCTTTACCCCGAAAGGAAAAGTCATCAGCCTTCCACCCGGGGCTACGGCCCTGGATTTTGCTTTCAAAATACATTCTGAAATCGGGCTCCGGGCCAGGGGGGCCCGGGTTAACGGAGAATTAGTGCCCATCAAGACTCAGCTGCACACCGGCGATATCGTGGAAATCATCACCTCCCCGGAAAGAGAACCCAACCGCAACTGGTTAAACTGGGTGACCACCGCTTCCGCCCGGCAGAACATCAAAAGATACCTGAATTTAAAAACCAGGCAAAAAGCTCTGGCCCTGGGCAAAAAGCTCTGGGAAAAAGAAACCAGAAAATACAAACTACCAGAGGAACTGCATTCCGAAGAAACTCTCAAAAACCGCCTGGTGCAGGAATTAAGACTTCGCCTCCAGAGCCTGGATGACTTTTTTGTCCTGGCCGGCCTGGGCAAAATCATCATCAACAAAAAACTGATAGAGCGACTGTCCGCAGAGACACCGGTCCATCAGCCTCAGCCCCCTGGATTGATAAAAAGGGTGGTTGATACCCTGACTGGACGCAGCCAGTCAGGAAGCCTTTTAATCCGGGACCCGAAAGAACAGATGATTACTCTCGCCCGCTGCTGCCAGCCCATAAAGGGCGAACCGGTAGTGGGCTATCTGACCTCCGGCAAAGGGCTTACGGTCCATGCCCAGAGATGTTATCTGGTGACCAAGGAGATACTGGATAGCCAGAGACTGGTAGAGGTTTCCTGGGACCCTTCTTACCAGGGGTCATTTAAAGCCAGGCTGGACATTTCGGCCAAAGATTCTCCTGGTGTGTTAGCCCGGGTGGCGGCGACGGTGGCCGAGCTAAACGGCAATATTACCAAAGCAGAAGTTAACACCACTGGTGAAGGAGACGCTTCCATTTCTCTGGAAATCACTATCAGGGATATAAATCACTTAAACGAAATCATCCGGCGGATCGCTAAATTGAGGGATATTCACGCCGTAGAGAGGAGCTGAAGAAGAGGGGCTGAATCAGACCGCTTTCTGCACCCGGCCAGAACGCAGGCAGCGAGTGCAAACCCAGATTCTTCTGACGCCGTTTTCTGTCCTGGCTTTCACTCTCTGCAGGTTGACACTCCATTTTCTGTTGGTAGCTTTATTGGAGTGGCTGATGTTGTGACCGAAAATCGGGCCTTTATGACAAATCTCACATGCTCTCGCCATTTTCTTTCTCTCTTTCCTTAGAATTTTCAGTCGCTGGTTGAGCTATTTGTATAGCATATTTTTGATTTAAAATCAACCCGAGGCCGGACCTTCTTTTAAAAGGACCACCAAGTAGAGGTTAATTGATGGTTTTCTGTTTATTCCCCCCTGGCAGATGGCCTTTTTGGACCGGCAGGGCTTATGATTCTGGTGGTCAAGGCACTTTTATTGAAATTTAAGGCTGGGCTCGGTAACTATCCTGGCGGTAATTATCCTGGAGATAAAAAATGCGCCTTCCGGGGTTAATGACGTTCTTTGGCTCATATTTGGATGAGTATTATTTTATCTAAAGAAAGCACCCGGGCTCGAACCGACTGATAAAAGTCTAGCCAGTGTTATGAAGGCCACGGATGTTTTTCCCTGCTTAAAGAGAAGAAAACACCATCTGCTTTTTTGGCAAAAAAAATTTCTTGAAATTGGGCCCAGAAATTGATAATATTTTGAACGCATTTCCCGGAAAAAATTTAAGCGGGAGAGTTTTCCACAGATGTGGAAAACTTTGTGGAAATCTATCGGGCAAACATGAAACAGGAATATAAAGCTAACATTTGGAATAAATTGCTGGCTGAACTAAAGGGCCGGGTTGACGAGAACGCTTTCTCTACCTGGTTTGAGCCTACCTCCTACATTGGAGAAGAAGGCGATACCCTGTACATTAAAGTGCCCAATTCTTACTTTAAAGACTGGCTCAGTTTCCACTATTCTCGGCTTATTAATGAATGTTCCCAGCAGCTTTTTAACAAGGTTTTTGACATCAAGTACATTTATGATGATACCCCCAACTCTTTCTTAAGAAACTCGCCAGAAGAAAGAAAGCTGGAAAAAGCCATCATTCAGACGGCTAATTTAAACCCTACTTATACTTTTGATAATTTTGTGGTTGGTTCCTGCAACCAGTTTGCTCATGCGGCCGCTCTGGCCGTGGCCAAAAATCCAGCCAAGTCTTACAACCCACTCTACATCTACGGCGGAGCTGGCCTGGGAAAAACCCACCTGATGAACGCCATCGGTCATTTTATCATGGCCAATAACTCCCGGCTCAAGGTTATGTACGTCACCACCGAAAGGTTCATGAACGACCTGATCAATCATTTACAATACGGTAAAATAATTGAATTCAGACAGAAATACCGCGCCGTTGATGTTCTGCTGATGGATGATATCCACTACATTGCCGGGCGGGAAAGAACCAAAGAAGAGTTTTTCCATACCTTCAATCATCTCTATGACTCTCAGAAACAGATAGTGATTTCCAGTGATTGTCCGCCGAAAGATATTCCCCACCTGGAAGACCGCTTCCGTTCCAGGTTTGAATGGGGGCTGATTGCCGACCTTAAACCACCGGACATTGAGACCAGAATTGCCATACTGAAGAAAAAAGCTGAGCTGGAGGACGTCAACCTACCCGAGCCCGTGGCCCTTTACATCGCTGATAAAGTTCATTCCAACATAAGAGAACTGGAAGGTTATCTGAGAAGGGTTATCGCCTATGCCTCTTTAAAAGGCAGTAAAATTGACCTGGAACTGGCTAAAGAAGCTCTTAAGGGTTTGCTTGATGCTTCAGCTAATCTTATTACTATAGAAAAAATTCAAAAGGTTGTAAGCAACCACTTTAAACTGAAACCCACAGAATTGAAGTCTAAAAACAATTCTCCGAGGGTAGCTTTTCCCCGACAGATTGCCATGTACCTGGCCAAAGAGTTGACGGAAAGTTCCTTACCTGAAATCGGCAAAAAATTTGGTGGAAAACATCATACCACAGTTCTGCATAGCATCAGGAAAATAGAAAAATTAATCAAAGAAGACCCAGAAATCAACAGAGAAATAAACAACCTGATAAACCTTTTACAATGATAAAAATCAACTACTTAGAAAACATTTGCACTTTTCCGCAGTTTTTTATTGTTTTCTTTAAATTGAATTCTTATAATTTTAATTGAAATTAATAAATTGAAGAAAGGTGGATAAAATGAAATTTACAGCCAGTAAATCCAGTGTTATTAACGAATTAGGACTACTTCAGGGTATTGTGGAAAAAAGAACTACTATGCCGATACTTTCCAATGTTCTGATTAAAGCGGAGAAAGATAAGGTGGTGATGATGGGAACAGACCTGGAAGTGGGGTTGAGAACCTACTTTGAAGCTAATATCAAAGAGGAAGGAGTAGCGGCAGTTAACGGGAGAAAATTATTTGATTTTATAAAACTTCTGCCAGAAGGATGCGAGATAGATTTTATTCGTAAAGATGATTATCTGGTCGTCAGAAGTGGAGAAAGTGAGATTAAAATCGTGACCGCACAAGAAGAAGATTTTCCACCGATTCAGGAATGTAGCTTTGAGAGAAACATCAGTTTTAACCTGAACGAATTCAAAGACATGATAGACTGCGTTCTCTATGCCATAACCCAGGAACAGAGATACTATCTGAACGGTGCTCTACTGAGCATTAAGAAGAATCAACTGGAACTGGTCAGCACTGATGGACACCGTCTGGCTTACAATCGTCGGGAGTTTGAAGACCTCATTACCGATGAAGAGATAAACCAAATTGTCTCTAAAAAAACGCTTAATGAGCTCAAAAAGTTTGAGAACGAAAAAATAGATTTTGATTTTGATGATAACAGCCTGTTTTTCCGGGTTAAAAACCGGATGCTCATATCCAGAATCATAGAAAGCAAATTTCCCAATTATCAGGCCGTTATCCCCAAAGACAACCCCAACAAACTTTTAATCGGTCGGGAAGATTTAATAAACGCCATCAAGCGCGTTTCTTTGCTTTCAGCTGAGAAATCAAAGGGTATCAAGTTTGAAATCAAGAAGGATGAGTTAAAAATGTTCTCTTCCAACCCGGAAATTGGAGAAGCCAGGGATAAGCTGGAAGTTGACTACCAGGGTAAAGACCTGGAAATCGGTTTTAATGCCCAGTATTTACTTGATTTTCTTACGACCGTAACCTCAGAAAAGGTTCGTTTTGAGATAAAGGATGAAAACAGTGCCGTCCTGATAAAACCAGAGCCAGAAGAAAAAGGCGTTTATCTTTACATTCTGATGCCCATGAAGATATAAACAGAGGAAGGCAAACGCAGGACGAGTCTTACTCCGGTTTTCTGGAAATTAGGGAAGTAAAGAAATCAGCCACCTGGCGACAGGCTTCTTTTATAACCGGGGTGATGGGATGGCCAAAATCCAGCCTTTGGGGCTGAAGGCCGATGATGTAAATCTTACAGGCTGTCTCACTGGATAGCTTTTCCAGGAAATTAGAAAACTCTCCCCCGATTTTTCTCTTTCGCCGTTTCTCAGTGTCCAGCCTTTCTACCATGATAGTTCCGGGTTTCTTCTTCAGGTCCACAGCGTCCACGATGAGGAGGTGAGTGGGTTTGAAGCGTTTAATTTTTTTCAGGTAAATATCAATGACTTCGTAAGCCCGAAGTACTTTAATTCTTGATTTCTGGTACCTGGACAGCTTACTGTCAAGTAGGCTGGCCACGTAAAGCCCGGCGGCGTCGTCTGCTTCCAGAGCATTGCCGGTTCCCAGGATAACAATTTTCTCCATTCCCCTTAATTCTTTTCTCAGGTATTTTTCCCAGTCGGCGGTCATAACTTTGCCCCTTTCTTCTTTTCAGCTCTGAAACTAATTTAATTTAACGACGGTTATATTGCAAACCGCTCGCTACTTATCAATTCTTGGGTTCAGCCGCCTTGGGTTTGACCACCGCCCGGACGTATTCCCATTCCATCTTGAGGTTGTGGCGGTCATAATCAGATATTTCAAACCTGGTGTCCATGTTCATGGCATCAGTGGGGCAAGAATCAACACACTGGGCGCAGTGTATGCAGCGGTCGTTATGGATGATCATCTTAAACCGTTTTTCAGCCTCGTTGATGGAGATTATTTCTATGGCTTCCGCCGGGCAGTCTCTTTCGCAGGCCCGGCAGACGATGCAGGTTTCCGGTTTGAGATAAGGGGAACCGCGGAAGCCCGGCGGCACTTCCTGTTTGATGAAAGGATAATCCACGGTAGCCGGTTTTTTAAACAGATGACGGATTAGTTCCGGGATAAATGCGCCTAGCCTCATGAGATAAACCCCTTAACCAGGATAACGATTAAAAGCTGCAGCACAGCTAACGGTGCCAGGTACTTCCAGGAAAAGGCCACCACCTGGTCCACTCTGATTCTGGACGTTGTGGCCCGGATAAGGCTGAGGAAGAAAATGACAAACATGGTCTTCAGGATAAAGGAAACCAGGCCTAACCAGGGATTGGTGGGAAAGCCACCGAGAAAGACGGTGGCCAGCAGTCCAGCGGCCACCACCATTTCCACATCCAGCATCAGCCGGAACAAAGCCAGCTTTTTGCCCGAGTATTCCGTAAAGGTCCCGCCCACAATTTCGGTCTCGGCATGCGGAATGTCAAAAGGTGTTCTTTCCAGCTTGGCCTGGACACAGATTAAAGCGATGAGGAAAGCGAGTAGGTTAACCAAGATGAGAAGCGGGCGAGCGCGGTAAAAAGCAGCGATTTCTGCCAGGCGCCAAGAACCTGCCAGAATAGCCGGGCTCAGCACGGACAGGAAAAGTGGTACTTCATAACCGAAGAGCATAGTCAGAACGCGTGCGGCACCAACAGTGGAAAAAAGGTTGGTGGAGGACCAGCCCGCCAGGAAGAAGATGAAGGTCGGAAGGCTCAGAAGATAAAGCAGCACGATGAGGTCACCGTTGAAGGAAGTGAAGGAAGGTTTGTCCAGGCTGTAATTCCAGACCGGCAGAAGAAGCATGGCGGTGGAAACGATGGCCAGTCCAAAAGCCGGCAGAGCCGAGAACAGGCCCTGGTCTGCTCTTTCCGGGGTAATGTCTTCTTTGGCCATCAGTTTGAAAAAGTCCGCAATCGGCTGAAGGAGGCCGGCCTTACCGGTGTGCGTTGGTCCCATGCGGTTCTGGAACCTGGCGTAAAGCTTTCGGTCGTACCATTCTATGAACGTGGAATAGATGAACAAAAAGAGAAGGCCTGGGTAGACTATCAAATAAACCAGAGTTTTCAGAGTGGCCATTCTACTTCCCTCTTTCTAGCGTTTAATCCAGAGATTTTCTGGCTGAGTTGCTTTAAAGCCAGCATCGGCACCACTTTTTCCTGACCGGTTCTGGCATCCACCAGGGCTACAGCCCGTTCCGCGCAGCAGATACAGGGGTCAATGGCGGCGAAAATCAGCGGTACATCAGCGATGAACCCATTCTTGAGCATCTTGATCGTGGCGGCGTAGTTGCCCAGAGTGGGGGCCCGGACCTTTAACCTTTCGGGTTTTTCTGTGCCGTTGCTTTTTATGTAATGTATGTTTTCTCCACGGGGAGCCTCATAGCGGCTGACGACCTCATTGGGTTTGGCTCTTCTTGGAGCCCTGACCGCGATTGGTCCTTCGGGCAGGTTTTTCAAAATGTATTCTATCATGTTGTAAGACTGGAAAAGCTCCTTTATTCTCACTACCGTCCGCCCGAGAACATCACAGGTATCTGCGGTGCAGACTTCAAAAGGAAGTTCATCATACACAGCGTAGGGGTCATCTTTTCGGACATCGCGTGGTACTCCTGAAGCCCGCAGGGTTGGACCCACGGCGCACAGGGCAATAGCGTCCTCTTTGGACAGGTAGCCAACGCCAGCCAGCCTGGCCACAAAGCTGGGCTCAGTGGTGCCCAGGTTCTGGTAATATTCGCTGCGTTTTCTCAGGATATCCAGAGAATCAAGGATTTTCTTGACCTGCAACTCATCCAGGTCGCGGCGTACACCGCCGATGGTGTTAATGCCGTAATGAACGCGGTTGCCGGAGATGATTTCCAGAATGTCCATGACAATTTCGCGGTCACGCCAGGTATACATAAAGAAACTGTCAAACCCGGCTTCGTGACCGGCCACCCCTAACCACAACAGGTGGCTGTGAACCCTTTCCAGCTCCGAGACCAGAGTCCGGATGTAAAGGCCTCTTTTTGGCACCTGAAGTTCCATCAACTTTTCCACACCCTGGACATAGCAGGTAGTGTGAGAATGCGAGCAGATACCACAGATACGTTCGGTCAGGTATATATTCTGTATCCAGGTCTTTTGCTCCGCCAGCTTTTCCAGACCACGATGGTTATAACCAAGACGCAAATCTGCGTCCCGGATGATTTCGCCTTCAACCACCACTCTCAGGCCGATGGGTTCTTTCAAAGCTGGGTGCTGAGGACCGATGGGAATCTGGAACTTCATTTTTTACCTCCTGGAATGACTTCCGCCGGACGTTCGTACTTCCAGTCCTTGCGCAGCGGATAGTTACCGGCCGGCCAGTCGTCAGGCAGGAGCAAGGGACGGGGATCCGGCAGGTCCTGGACAGTAATGCCGAACATATCCTGGAGCTCTCTCTCATAGAGAATGGCGCCAGGGATGGTACTGCAGATGCTGGGAAGAAGCGGGTTGTCCCTGGGAATTTCCGTCCGGACCGTAAGACAGGTAAAGTCATTGGCAAAATGATACAGGATTTCAAAAGTCTGGCCCAGGTCCACACCGCTGATGGTAGAAAGATGGGTAAAGCCCTGTTCCTGCTTCAGCCAGTTAACCATCTCCCGCAGATGGTTCACCTCCACTTTGACGAAGATGCGGCGGGGAGCCGGGTTGGTGATTTCCCGGACCAGGTCTTTGAGGTTTTCGTTAATTTTATCTATCAGAAGCTGGTCGTTCATTTTGACCTCATCCCTTAATTTTATTCAGGAGTTTTACTACTCCATCTATCACGGCATCAGGCCGCACCGGGCAGCCCGGAACGTAAACGTCAACAGGAATTACCTGGTCTATGCCACCGATAACGTTGTAAGCCCCGCGGTAAACGCAGCCAGACATAGCACAGGCACCAACAGCGATAACAAATTTAGGGTCGGGAGTCTGCTCATAAATCCGGATGAGGCGGTCTTTCATCTGGCGGGTGGCTGGACCGGTGCAGATGATGACATCCGCATGCCGGGGTGTGGCTTTGAGCAGAATGCCGAACCTTTCCACATCAAAGCGAGGAGTCAGGGCCGCCACCACTTCTATATCGCAGGCGTTGCAGGCGCCGGTGTTTAGATGGAGAATCCAGGGTGATTTGAGTCTTGACCATTCAGTTAATTTTGCCAGCATGTTAGCTCCTCGAAACCAGAGCCATGATAGAGAGAAAGATCATGGCCAAATATATTATAGCCAAAAATACTATCTTTCCCATCGGAACAGTAGCAATAACCAGGGTGGCCACGTGCATGATGGTGAAGAAAAGAGCAAACAGGTAAAAAAGGCGAAACCCAAACTGCACCTTAACTCCCGGAATGTCTTCACCGCAGGCGTAGGTGCTGAGCTTGCCCGGGGTTTTTTTCAACCGGGGAGCCATACTGTTACCGAGAGCATAAAGCAGATAAGCAACCAGCAGGAAGAAAAAGAAAGCAATTGGTGGCGAAAGCAAATATTCTATGGCTTTCATGGCTTACCCCTTCAGTTTTGATAATAAACGCACATCCAGGCTTTTGTTCTTTTTGTAAATGTTGATGATTAAGGCCAGAGCGGTGGCCACCAGGCTGACTTCCACCACGATGTAGGTGATGGCCAGGCTTTGCGCCAGCAGCACGGAGTTCTTGACGGCGCCAGTGGCCACGATAGCCAGGCTCACGCCTTTGCTGATTATTTCCACGGCAATAAACAGCCGGATGAGGTTGCGCATAGTCAGGAGACAGTAGAGACCGATAAAAATTAGTAGGGCCGAAAAGAATAAGTAAAGAAACCAGAGGTTACTCATCTTTGTCCTCGTCTTTTCCAGTTTTCCGAAAGAGGGCCAGGACGGCCAGGACCCCGGCGAAGATAACGCCGATCTGGGCCACCAGGTCAAAGGTTCTCTGTTTCCAGAGCACCAGACCGAAAGACTCACCTTCAGGAGTGGCCGGCAGGGCGGGCACTTTGGTCAGCAGCGACTTCATGACCAGACCATCAATTATCAGAAACAGGATGAAGAAGAGCGGGAAGATGATTTTAACCAGGCGGTTTTCCTGCACTTCGTCCTCTTTCTTGGTCAGGGCAATGGTCAGGGCAAAGAGCACTGTGATTAACCCGGCCACCACCGAGATTTCAAACACACCAGCGTAAGGGGCGCCCAGGCGGAAGAAAATCAAACCGAGGAACAAGCTGGCCACGGCCAGAGACAGGGCTGCTTTAATCAGGTCGCGCAGCAGAATGGCCAGCCCGGAAAAGAGCACCAGGCCGCAGAGTAAAACTATTTGTATTACCATCTTAAATTCCCCATGTTAGTACGTGCTGAATTCCCCTGGCCAGCACATCAGCGGCCGGAGAAATCCAGGTCTTAACAAACGGCGTGAAAAACACGCCCACCAGAATAGCAATCAGAGCCAGAATGACGCAGGCCGCGGACATCCAGAAAGGAGCTTCTTTAACCTGCTTCAAATTCTCGTTTAAAGGACCGAAAAAGGCTTTTCTCTGCATGAGTAGGTAATACCACAGGGTCAGGATGCTGGCCAGAATGGCCACAAGAGCATAACCAAATTCTTTGGCTTGGATGAGCGCCATGATGATGATTAACTTGCTCCAGAACCCGGCTAGAGGAGGCACACCGGCAATAGAAAGAGCACCAACCAGGTTGGTTCCGGCCGTAACCGGAACTCTTTTATCCAGGCCACCGAGCTCTTCCAGGTTTCTGGTGCCGGTAATGTGCTGGACTGAGCCTGAGTTCAAGAACAGCAGGCCCTTGGCCACGGCGTGGTTAAACAGATGGAACAAACCTCCGAGCAAGCCCAGGGGCGTGCCCAGCGCCAAGCCCACCACGATGTAGCCCACCTGGCTGATAGAAGAGTAGGCCAGCATGCGCTTGAGGTCTTTCTGACCCAAAGCCAGCAGAGCAGCTACTACCATGGAAACAGTGCCCAGCGCCAGGAAAACCTGAGTTAAAACCGGTGTCATACCGACCACGCTGTAGACAATTCTGAACAGAGCATAAACGCCCGAGACTTTAATCAGCAAGCCGGACAGCATGGCTGAAATGGGAGCCGGGGCCGAAGGATGTGCATCTGGTAACCAGGCATGGAAAGGTACCAGGGCTGCCTTCAAGCCGAAGCCCATGATGAAGAAAGCTATGCAGACGCCAATGACGTAGCGGGCCTGGAGGTCCTGAAGACCCTGAGCCACAGCCTGAAAACTCAGGCTGCCGGTCATACCAAAGATGATGGTGATGCTCAGCAGGGCAAAAGCCGAAGCTACCACGGATAACATCAGGTACTTGAAGGAAGCTTCCAGTTCGTCGTAGCCCAGGCCAAAAGCCACCAGGGCATAAGAAGCCACGGCTGCCACTTCCAGGAAAAGGTAAACGGAGAAAAGGTCCGGCACCAGGACCAGGCCGTTCATCCCGGCAATCATCACCAGCAGCAGAGCATAGAAATTGGCTTTATGTCCGTAATGTTCAAGGTAATCAACGGAGAAAATGGTAATGCACAGGCTGACCAGGGAAATGGTGAAGAGCATGAACAGGCTGAAGCTGTCCAGAGCCACCGCCAGGTTGACCTGTTCTCCAAACCAGTTGACGTTCTGGAGAATAGTGCCCTGTGCCAGAAGCGGCTTGACCAGCATGACAGCGTTGAAAACCAGGTATGCCAGAGCGGCGTTGGTCAGGACGTCCGGAATTAATTTTTTAGAAAATTTACCAATAAGAGGCAGAAAGGCAGCTACCAATAAAGGAATGACAATAAATGAGAAAACCACCGCTCCTCCTCTATCTTAATAACTGAAGTATTATCCAAACGACGACCACCAGGCCGCCGATAGTCCAGGCTAAGTAGTTAGCGTACTGCCCGTTGTGGGCTTTTTGCAGCAGGCCAGTAAATTGGCGCCCGATGGCCGTGACCACTTTTTCGTAGATGAAATCAATCGGACGGTCAATGAAGCGGAAGAGAATACCAGCCAGCCACTGCAGGAATTTCACGCCTTGTTCGTAGAGGTCAAAAAACCGGGCTTCAGACAGGTCGTAAAGGTTTTTAAGTCCGGGCAGCTGATGAATGGGTTCAGAAGCCAGGTAAGGTTTCTTACCTCCGCGTTTCCAGCCGTAGAAGTGAAGCCCGAGAGCAATCAGCAAGCACAGGACAGAAATGCCAGCCACCGGGTTAAAGAGGTCCAGGGCATGGGCAGTAAAATCTAAGGGTTCTCCAGCTTCCACCTTACCGGCCAGAATGGGCTGGATGAAATTTTCCAGCGGAAGCTTGTTGTAAACACCAAAGGTGATGCACAGGGCCGCCAAAATCAGGATGGGCAGAACAATGGGAGCCGGGCTTTCTTTGGTTTTTGCTACTTCTGTGCTGCGCTGACCGAAGAACACGGAATGTCCGGCCTTGAGGAAGGAAGCAAAGGTAAAGATGGCTCCAACCCAGGCCGCTATGGCGAAGATGGGAAAACCTGTCTCTAAAGCGCCGTGGAAAACCATCTCTTTGGAAACAAAGCCGTTGAGCGGCCAGACGCCAGAAATGGCCAGGGCACAGACCGTAAACCCGGCTGCGGTCCAGGGCATCTCGCGCGCTAACCCGCCGAGCTTTTTGAGCTCGGTAGTCCCGGTTCTGTGCTCCACCGAACCTGCGCTCAAAAACAGCCCGCACTTGTACATGGCGTGGTTAATCATGTGGAAAACACCGCCAGCAATGCCCACGGGAATGGCGGTGCCGATGCCCAGGATCATGTAACCCACCTGGCTGATGGCGTGGAAAGAGAGCAGCTTCTTAAAGTCTTTCTGGATAAGAGCCATGAACACGGCCAGCACAATGGTGGCTGCGCCGATGATCATCAGGACCAGCGACATGGTGCTGCGGACCTTGAGTTCAAAGAAATCAAGGGAGATTCTGGCCAGCAGGTAAATGCCCAGAAGCTTTTCAAACGAGGCCGGCATAAAAGCCATAAAACTGACCGGCGCGTCCAGGGCCGCGTCCGGAATCCAGGTGTGGAAGGGCATGGCGCCAGCCTTGCCGATGGCGCCAATCATCATCAGGATAAAAGCCGCGGCCGCCAGTCCCTTCGGTTCTACGTGCACCTGGTTCATGGTCAGAGTGCCGGTTGAAGCCCAGAGCAGGCCGATGCCCAGAATCATGGCAAAGTCGCAGAAACCGCCGATAATCAGCGATTTCACGGCTGTGCGGTGGGAAGTCGGCTTGAGCCCCAGCGTAACCAGGGCGTAAGTAGTGATGAGCAAAGCTTCCCAGAAGAAAACCAGCAGGATAAAATTATTGGCTAAAACTGCACCGTTGGAGAAAGCCGCAGCCAGAAAAACGTAGAGGTAGTATTCGCGAATGCGCGGGTGGTCCTTCATCTTGACAGTAGAATAAAGGACGATGAGGAACAGAAACCCGGACAGAGCCAGCAGGATGAAGGCAGAGAACTGATACAACCTCAGGTCAAAATTTATACCCAGGCCCAGCCAGTCCGTATTCAGGGAGAGGTTTTTCACCGCAAACAGAGCAAAACCGAGGTAAAGAGAAACAGCCGAGGCCAGAACAGCCAGCACTTCGCGAAGGAGCTTGACTCTGGTGGGGATTAAAAAGAGGATGATGGCTACGGCCGCCGGAAATAGTATTGTCCATAATAATGTCGTTGCTGTCATTTTAGCCACCAGCTAATTTGAGTTGTTGCCATCTGGACCAGTTTCATCGGGTAGGACACAAACAGGCCAGCCAGCACCGAGAGGATGGCCAGCACGGCCACCACGCCGACCATGGATAGGGTTTTTTCCGGTGCGGCAATCTTCAGGTCTCCCAGGAACACCAGGGCGAAAGTGCGCATGAGGTAGAACATGGTCAGAACCGCGGTGAACAGGGCCAGGGCTGCCACCCAGACTTGATTAGCCTGAACTGTGCCCATGATAACTAGAAGCTTGGAGAAGAAACCGCCCAGAGGCGGAAGGCCTATGACCGAAAAAGCACAGATGAGAAAAGAGATGGCGGTTACAGGCATGGTTTTAATCAGCCCGCCCATCTCTCTTATATCCCTTTTATGCGTGGCATGAAGCACTATGCCCGCGCAGAGGAACAAACCCGCTTTAGCCAGCCCGTGCATGAGGATGAACAACAAACCACCGGTTATGCCGACCGGCGTGGCCACGCTCAACCCGAGGAAGATGTAGCCAATCTGGCTGACTGTAGAATAAGCCAGGATGCGCTTGAAATCGTTTTCCACGGTTGCGGCGCCGGCGGCGATAAGGCTGGACAGCACGGCCAGAATGATGATGGCCTGCTGCCAGGCTTCAGGAATTTTAAAGGTGTAGAGGAAAAGCCGGGCATAGGCATAGACCCCGATTTTCACCAAAACCGCCGCGTGTAGTAAGGCAGTCACGGTGGTAGGAGCAACACCAGCATCTGGTAACCAGGTATGCAGCGGCACCGTGGCAGACTTGGAAAACATACCGAAGAGAATGAGCAGCACGGCTGTTCCGGGAATGGCTACTCCGCGCATCTGGAGCAGGTTGAACGTTCCTGTCTGGCCGTAGATGAGGATGAACCCGAGCAGCATGACCACGGCACCACCGAAGGTCATGAGGAAGGCTTTGTCGGCTCGCAGGATGTAATCTTTCTGACGGTAGAAGCCGATGAGTCTCCAGCAAGCAATGGCAATGATTTCCCAGAACAGGTAGATGAAGACCAGGTTGCCGGAGAAGACCAGGCCCATCATGGAACCGATGAACAGGATGACCATCAGGTAGTACTCATTCTGATGTTCCTCGTGATGGATGTAGCCGAGCGAGTAAACGATGATGAGGAAGCCGATGAAGGAAGAAACGATGGACATGAAGATCGACAGGGGGTCAATGATCAGGATAAAGTCCAATCCCAGTGCCAGGCTCTTGCTCCAGATAACCTCCCCGCCTTTCAGCGCCTGAGGTAAAAGAGTCAGTGGCAGGAAAGCGGTAATAGCTCCCAGCAACACTGACCAGGCCGACCTGACTTTTGGCGAGATAGCTCCGGCAAGAGGCACCAGCAACGAACCCAAAATCGGAATAAAAATGGTGAGTAAAGTTATGGCCTCGATTTTCATGAGATGTGAGTATATTAAAATAAAAAAGGAATTGTCAAGAATTTAAAGAAAAAAATTAACAACAAATCCGCAGGGTTTTTCACAAAAAAATAACAGCTTTTTAACAGCAGAAATTTTAAGGCTCGGAAGAAATTTTTACTCAGAAGCCAGCGCCGGAGGCGGAGAAGAAAATTCAGCAAATATTTGTTTTTATTTTTGTTATATGTTTTGGTAAAATTATTTACAAATTTTAAATTAGAGAGGTACAACATGAGCGTTAATTTGATTGAAGTTAAAGACCGAAAGCAATTAAAGACCTTTATATATCTTCCGGAAAAACTGCACCGCGGCCGGCCCAACTGGGTGCCACCAATTTATATGGATGAATGGGCTTATTTTGACCCTAAGAAGAACAAAGCTTTTGAATACTCAGACACTATTTTGCTGCTGGCCGAGAAGGATGGTCAGGTGGTGGGCCGGGTAATGGGCATCATTAACCGCCGGTATAATGAAGTGCGCAACGAAAAAACAGCCCGCTTCGGCTTCCTGGAGAGTATTAAAGACCAGGAGGTCGTGCATGCCCTCCTTTCCCGGGTGGAAGAGTGGGCGCGGGAAAAAGGTATGACCAGGATTATCGGACCTTATGGCTTTTCCGACCAGGACCCAGAGGGATTTCTGATCAAGGGTTTTGAGCACCGGGCCACCATTGCCACTTATTACAATTTCGAGTGGATGCCCGAGATGGTTGAAAAAGAAGGTTACACCAAGGATATTGATTATTTTGTCTATAAAATTGAAATACCCAAAGAAATACCCGAGCTTTACCGCCGCGTGTCAGAACGCATTCTGAAAAAAGGGAATTTCCAGTTACTGGAATTTAAAAAGAGAAAGGAAATAAAACCCTGGGTCAGGCCGATTCTTTCTCTTATGAACGAAACCTATGTAGAAAGCAACATCTACGGATATGCCCCTCTGGATGAGAAGGAGATGGATGCCCTGGCCAAAAAATACCTGCCGGTGCTAGACCCCAGGTTTGTCAAGGCCGTGCTTAAAGATGGTCAGGTAGTGGCCTTTATCATCGGTATCCCGGACCTGACGGCTGGCATTCAAAAAGCCCGTGGCCGGCTGTTTCCTTTTGGCTTCATTCACATCCTGAGGGCCAGCAAAAAGACCAAACAGCTGGACCTGTTGTTGGGGGCTATTAAAAAGGAATACCGCGGCCAGGGACTTGATGCTCTGATGGGCCTGGCCATGATTTCATCGGCTCAGCAGGCTGGTTTTGAAATCATTGATACCCACCATGAAATGGAATCTAACGTTAGAGTGCGGGCGGAAATGGAAAGAATGGGGGGCCAGGTTTATAAGATTTATCGGGTGTACCAGAAGTCCCTGGTGTAATTAATTTTTGTTTCGGAAAAGGCGAGCCCGCTTTAATCCTGGTTTGCTTGTTTTATAGGTTTTCCTTTTTTGCTAACCCAAAATTTTAACTTTTGTTTAAAAGATTGTTTTAATGCCAGGGGAAACCTGGCCAGAGGTTGGCGGACAACCAGAGCCCAGCTGGATAATTGATACCGAAATAGCCGGATCATTACTGGGATAATATCAGCGGCCGTGAACAACAAACAATTTCACTTAATCAAGTAAATCTTTGGGGGTTGAAATTGATCTATTTTACTTCTGCCCAGTTGGTCCCCCAGCCGAGGTTGACTTTAAGAGGGACGGTCAGAGCACAGACTTTTTCCATTTTTTCTTTCACCAGCGCCTCCACCACTTCCTTTTCTTCCAGCGGGACTTCAAAGACCAATTCGTCATGAACCTGAAGAATCATCTTGGTTTTCAGCTTCTGCTGTTTGATTTCCCGGTAGATGTTTATCATGGCCAACTTGATGATGTCAGCGGCCGAACCCTGGATGGGGGTGTTAAGGGCCATCCGGCGGCCAGCCTGAAAGGTGTTGTTGTCTGAACTGCGCAGTTCAGGAATCTGGCGCTGTCGGCCAAAGATGGTTTCCACGTAACCTTTTTCCTTAGCGCTTTCTACCACCTGGTCCAGGTATTCTTTCACTTTTTTATGGTCAGAGAAATAACGGTCTATGAATTTCTGAGCTTCACCCGGGGAAGTTTCCAGTTCTTTCGCCAGGGAAAAAGCGGAAGTTCCGTAAATGATGCTGAAGTTTATGATTTTTGCTCGTCGGCGCATTTCCTCCGGGAAGAGTTCCGCGGCCGGCCCAAAAACTCTTCTGGCAGTTTCGGTATGGATGTCCCGGTCGTTTAAAAAAACTTCCAGTAAAACCGGGTCCTGAGAAAGATGGGCCAGAAGCCTCAGCTCTATCTGGGAATAGTCGGCAGAAAGTAAAAGGTGCCCTGGTTCCGGGATAAAGGCTCGCCTTATCTTCTTACCGGCTTCGCCCCGGGCCGGGATGTTTTGCAGGTTGGGGTCTGAGGAAGAAAGACGACCGGTAGCGGTGATGGTTTGGTTGTAGGAAGTATGTACCCTTCCGGTTTCCGGGTTAACCAACTCTACCAGGGAATCCGTGTAAGTGGATTTCAGCTTGGCTAACTGTCGGTACTCCAGGACAGCTCCGGCCAGCGGGTGAAGGGGTGCCAGTTCTTCCAGGATGTCTGTAGCGGTGGACAGGCTCTTGTTAATCCTGGTTTTTTTTGAAGCCGGAAGGTTTAGCTTGTAAAAAAGAATCTGGCTCAACTGCTGGGGGGAATTGATGTTAAATTCCTGGCCGCACATTTCATAAATTTGTTTTTCCAGCTCCTGGAGTTTTTGTTCCAGTTCCTGGCCCAGAGCCTTTAAAAAGGCCACGTCCAGCTTTACTCCCCATATTTCCATCTCGGCCAGGACTTCAATCAGCGGTTTTTCAATTTCCTGGTACAGACGGTCAAGCTTTCTTTCCTGCACCAGCGGCCAGAGCACTCGGCGGAGACTCAGTGCCAAGTGAGCATCCTGACAGGCATACTCAGTGGTTTTCTCCACCGGCACCAGGTCTATGGTCAGCTGTTTTTTGCCCTTGCCCACCAGGCTTTCAAAAGGAATTTTGCTTTCCTGCAGGTAGTAGACAGCCAGCCTGTCCAGGTTATGCTTTCCCCAGTTTGGTTCCAGGAGGTAGGAAAGCACCATGGTGTCGTATTCAATGCCCTGGAGGTTAATACCTTCTTTTTTCAGGACGATGTAATCGTATTTAATGTTCTGGCCGATTTTTTTTATAGCCGGGTTTTCCAGGACCGGTTTTAGCCTGCCCAGCACATAATCAACAGGTAACTGCGGCGGAGCCAGGGCATAGCGGTGGCGCAGGGGAATGTAATAGGCTTCGCCAGGGCTGAGGCTCAGGGACAGCCCGACCAGCTGAGCCCGGGTGGGGTAAAGGCTGGTGGTTTCTGTGTCCAGGGCCAGCTCTTCGGCCTGCGTTAACCGGACGAGCAGTTTTTCCAAATCTTCTTCAGTCAGGATGGGCGAAAAATTCCTGGGCTGGCTTTCTTTGTTTCTTAGATAACGAGGTATCAGGCTGGTAAATTCCAGCTCGCGGTAAAGGCTTACCAGTTGTTCGGTGTCCGGTTCTGCCACCCGGAAGTTTTCCAGGTTAAAATCCACCGGCAACTGGTCTTCCACTTTCACCAGCTTGAGGCTTAATTCCAGCCGGTCAAGGTTGTTCTTCAGACAATCTTTAATCCTGGGGTTTTTTACTCTGTCCAGGTTGTGGATAAGATTATCCAGGCTGCCAAAATCAGCTAAAAGCTGCCGGGCTGTTTTTTCACCCACTCCCGGCACCCCGGGTATGTTATCTGAAACATCTCCCTGCAGAGCCAGCACCTCAGCTACCTGGTGGGCGCCTACCCCGAAGAATTCTTTGACTGTTTTTACTTCCCGGTGTTTCAGGCTGACCAGAAAGTCCGGGTTTATGTTCTCATCTACTATGTAAATTTCTTTCGCCGGGTTGAAAATAGCTACCAGGGGACCCAGCACCTGCAGTATGTCTTTATCGGTGGTCACGATGATGACCGGTATCCCCTGCGCGGCAGCTTTCCGGCTGAGGGTGGCCAGAACATCATCGGCCTCATAGTCAGCATATTCAAAAAGGGGAAGACGCAGGGCCTGGATGATTTTTTTTAAAACCGGTACCTGGACCACCAGGTCTTCAGGCATGGGCTTTCTCTGGGCTTTGTATTCTTTGTAAGCCTGATGCCTGACAGTCGGCAAGCCGGTGTCAAAGACCAGCCCGAGGTATTCAGCTTTTTCTTCTTCTATTATTTTGTTTAAGGTGTTGATAAATCCATAAATAGCGTTAGTAGGAAACCCGGCGGAGTTGCTCAGCTTCTGGATAGCATAATAAGAGCGGTAGAGAACAGAATTGCCGTCAACGAGGAAAAGACGCGGTGTAGACATCAGAGATATTTATCGTACTTGCCTTCCACAATTTCATCCAGCACTTCTACGTGCAGGTCATGCACCATCTGCTCTATCAAGCTTTTGAGGTCCGGCCGGTCTAGGTGGTTGGTGTAAGGCATCCTTTTGGAAGCAATTAGTTTCCCCGAAAGATAGATCAGGGATTCCACGTAGTTAAAGGATGGACCTTTATCCTGGGTTTGAACCATGAATTTCTGGCCTTTGTATTCTATGACAGTGTTGTAGCCTTCCATGCCCGAACCTGCTAAAGATTGTTCTTAGATGATTATACTCCAGAAGGTTCTATCTGCAAGTATTTAGCACAAATTCGGCTGTTCCGGGTCTGGTTGACATCCAGGTCCAAGCTGGTATAATACTTTGTCATAAAAGGAATAAGCCATGGTAATTGATGTAAACGAAATCCCCAAAGAGGGACTGCACATTGACCAGGACTTTGATTTTATCAGTCTGGACCTGGTGGAAGAAGATGCCGTTTTTCTGGAACCGACCCACGCGGTGGTGGAAGTGCGGAAAATCGGGGCTGATGTGCAGGTAAAAGGCCGGATTACGACCAGGTTGAGCTTTATCTGCAGTCGTTGTTTGCGGCCGTTTGAATATTCGGTGGATTCGTCTTTTGACCTGGTTTATCTTCCTGAGGAATTGGATGAAATTAAAGAAGAGCTGGAAGAAGAAGACCTGGATAAGTTTTTCTACTACCACCAGCAGCTTAACCTGCGGGATATAATCCTGGAGCAGTTGAACCTGAGCTTCCCGCTGCGACCTCTTTGTGCGGAAGATTGCGAGGGCATCTGTCCCGTATGCGGAGAGGTCATCCAGGAAGGTAAGTGCTCCTGTGAGGTTAGGGAATCTGACCCCAGGCTGGAAAAGTTAAAAATTTTTTTGAGAGATAAAAGATAATGCCAAACCCAAAACGCAGACACTCACATTCAAGAAAAGGAAAACGGAGAGCGCACGACCATCTTACCCTGCCTTCTTTTTCTCTTTGTCCGAACTGTGGCAGTCCCAAGCTGCCCCATCGGGCCTGTCCTGAGTGTGGTTATTACAAGGGCCGCCAGGTAATTGAGGGTGCTGAACAGTAAGCGAGCGCGTGATGAAAATCGCTGTTGATGCCATGGGTGGCGACTTTGCCCCCAGGACAGTGGTTGAAGGCGCGGTAGAGGCGGCGGCTGAACTGGGCGTAGAAATTCTGCTGGTCGGACCGGAGAGGCAGGTAAGACAGGAACTGAGCCGTTTTAAAACCCAGGGAGCCCGTATTACTCTGGTGGAGGCTCCGGATACCATCGGTATGGGCGAAGGGCTGTTCAGCCTGCGGAAAAAAGTTCGTTCCTCTATTCATGTTGGGGCTGAGCTGGTCAAAGCCAGAGAAGCCCAGGCTTTTGTTTCCATGGGTAACACGGCCGCCGTGACCTACATCTCCAAGAAAATTCTGGGCAGCCTGGTCGGGATAGAAAAACCCGGACTGGCGCTTTTAATACCTACCCTTAAAGATGTTTCTCTTCTGATAGATGTGGGAGCCAGCGCCAACTGTCAGCCCCATCATCTGGTCCAGTTTGCCGTGATGGGCCAGGTTTTTATGGAAACCACTTTGGGCAAGAAGAACCCCACTATTGCCCTGATGAGCATCGGCGAAGAAAGCACTAAAGGAAATGACCTGACCCTGAAAGCCCATGAATTGCTGCGAGAATCAGGGCTTAATTTTATTGGCAATGTGGAAGGTAAAGATATTTACCGCGGGGTGGCGGATATCATTGTCAGCGACGGCTTTACCGGAAACGTAGCCCTTAAAGTTTCCGAGGGCGTGGTGGAAACCATGCTCACCATGGCCAAGTATGAAATAACCAGAAATTTTTTAGCCAGGGTCGGTTTGCTTTTTTTAAAACACCATTTGAAAAAAATTTATAAAAAGATAGACTATTCAGAGTATGGAGGTGCGCACCTGCTCGGCGTCAACGGTATTTGTATCATTGGTCACGGACGTTCTAATGCCCGGGCCGTCAAGAATGCCATCAAGTTAGGAAGAGAAATAGTCGAGCAGGGATTGCAGGAGAAAATCCAGGAAAACCTGGCTCTGGTAAAACAGGCCTGGTAAGGGAGGCATGATGCTTTTTGAGAACAGAGTTTCTCTGGTGACCGGAGCTTCTCAGGGTATCGGGGAAGCCATAAGCTGGGAACTCGGTCGGGAAGGAGCCACTCTTATCCTGGTTGATGTGCAGAAAGAAAAACTGGAAGCCCTGGCCTCCAGGATGGCGGAGGCCGGTATCAAGGCTCACCCGTGGGAAGCAGACGTAACCAATTCCGCTAAAGTTTTTGAAGTAGTGGAAAAAGCCATCCAGCAACTGGGCAAAATTGACCATCTCATCAACAACGCGGGCATCACCCGGGATACCATCCTCCTGCGGATGAAGGAGGAAGATTGGGACCTGGTGCTCAACGTTAACCTGAAAGGGGCCTTCAATTTTTCCCGGGCGGTCCTGAAACACATGTTCTCAGCCCGGTACGGCAGGATTGTCAGCATTGCCTCGGTAGTCGGGCTGATGGGGAATTTCGGGCAGACTAACTATGCTGCTTCTAAAGCTGGTTTGATTGGCTTTTCTAAAGCCCTGGCCCGGGAAGTCGCTGGACGTGGGATTACGGTTAACTGTGTGGCTCCTGGTTATATCGCCACACCCATGACCGAGAAATTACCGGAAGAGGTGAAGAAAGCTTTTCTGGATATAATTCCCATGAAGAGGTTCGGCACCCCTGAGGAAGTGGCCAGGGTTGTTAAGTTTCTCTGCTCTGAAGACGCTTCCTACATCACCGGTCAGGTGATAAGCGTCAACGGCGGAATGTATATGTAATAATAAAAATTAAAAGGAGGTAAAAATGGACAGAGAACAAGTACTGGCGAAAGTCAAGGCCATCGTGGCTGACAAACTCAACATCAGTGAAGACAAGATTACAGAAAACGCATCCTTCACCCAGGACCTCAACGCTGATTCGCTGGACACCGTGGAACTGGTTATGGCTCTGGAAGATGAATTCGGTTTGAACATTCCTGATGATGAGGCGGAAAAAATCAGCACCGTGGGCAAAGCCATTGACTACATCATGGAACATTATAAGGGGAAATAATTATATTTCCCCTTTCCCCTTTTCCTGATAACACTTTTTTGCCAGAAAGAATTAAATGAGTGCGATTAACAAAAGAAGGGTAGTTATAACTGGAATTGGCCTGGTTACACCTCTGGGTATCGGCAAAGACCCTAACTGGGAAGCTTTGCTGGCCGGGCGCTCTGGCATAAGCACCATTACCCGTTTTGATGTTTCCCGGTTTGCTACCAGAATCGCTGGAGAAATCAGGAACTTTGACCCCCAGCAGTTCATGGACCGGAAAGAGTCCAGGAAGATGGACCTTTTTGTGCAGTATGCCATTGCAGCTGCCCAGTTAGCGGTAGAAGATTCGGGCATTGACCTGGCGCTGCTGGAAGGCGAAAGGACTGGTGTGTATGTGGGGTCGGGTATCGGTGGGATTGGTTCTATTGAGGAGACTCACCGGGTGCTGCTGGAAAAAGGGCCGGAGCGAGTTTCTCCTTTTTTCATCGTTCAAACCATAATTAACGAAGCCCCGGGCCACATTTCCATACGTTACAGAGCCAAAGGCCCGAACATGTCCAACGCCACCGCCTGCAGCACCGGTGCCCACGCCATAGGCGAGGCGGTCAGGATGATTCAGCTCGGTCTGGTGGACCGGATGATTGCTGGTGGGGCCGAAGCTCCCATTACCCCGCTTAGCCTGGCTGGTTTCAGCAACATGAAGGCCCTGTCCGAAAGAAATGACCAGCCGGAGAAAGCCTCCAGACCATTTGATGCTCAGAGAGATGGTTTTGTCATGAGCGAAGGAGCAGGAATTGTTCTTCTGGAAGAGCTGGAGTGTGCCCTGAAGCGAAAGGCCAGGATTTATGCGGAAGTGGTGGGATACGGGCTAAACGGAGATGCTTATCACGTAACAGCTCCCTGTCCTGATGGCGAAGGTGCGGCCCGGGTAATGAGGATGGCGCTGAATGAGGCCGGTGTCCCGCCAGAAGTGGTGCAGTACATAAATGCCCACGGTACTTCCACCCCTTACAATGATAAAACCGAAACTATCGCGGTTAAAGCTGTTTTCGGTGAGCATGCTAAAAAGCTGGCCATTAGTTCTACTAAATCCATGACCGGGCATCTGCTGGGTGCCGCTGGCGGAGCCGAAACAGCCATTACCGCGCTGGCTATCTATCATCAAATTATGCCACCCACCATTAATTATGAATTTCCGGACCCGGATTGTGACCTTGATTACGTGCCCAACCAGGCCAGACCGGCAGAGATTATCTATGCTCTGACCAATTCTTTTGGCTTTGGCGGCACTAACGCCAGCCTGCTGCTGAAGAAGTTTGAAGGCTGAAAAGCCCGAAATTGATTCTGAATACCAGAAGCCCCCTTTTCCAGAAGGGGGCTTTTTTTTATCTGGTTTTCAGGTTAATTGATTGACTTTGCTTCGTTTTCTTCCTTAATTTCCAGGATTAGCCTGTTTTTCTGCGAACGGTGTTCTCCGATGCTGCTAACCCTGATGGCTGGCTCGTCTACTACCGGGCACTTATTCTCACAGATACCGCAGCCGATACAATTTTCCTGGACAATGAACGGAGCCAGGTTGGAAGCCACCTTACCTTCCGGTGTCAGGGTTTCAACGCGCACGAGCTGGATGGCTTTGGGTGAGACCGGACAGTGTTCCTCGCAGACGATGCAGGACTTGCCCAGAGCATACGGCAGACAGCGGTTCTTGTTAACCCAGGCCGTGCCAATTTTTACCTGGGTTTTTTCTTCTATGGTCAGCTCCCGGATGGCTCCGGTGGGACAGACCTGACTGCACAGCGAACAGTAGTATTCGCAATATCCAATACGGGGAACCAGCACCGGTGTCCACACCCCTTCCGGACCGGCTTCCGTCAGCGCTGGCTGAAGCCCGTTAGTCGGACAGACTTTCATACATTCGCCGCATTTGACGCACTTGGCCAGGAACTGTTCTTCGGGCAGGGCCCCCGGCGGCCTGATCAGTGTCGGGTAAGACCGCTGGCGGTGAGAGGTAATCTTGAAGATGGGCGCTACCAGCAAGGCGGTCAATGAAGTCAGGAGTACTTTTCTCCGGTTAAGGTCCACTCCCTTTATTTTTTCTGCTTTCAACTTAAGCGGGAAACTGATGGCCGCGGTCGGACAGATGGCGGCACAGGTGTTGCAGTAGACACATTCAGAGCTTCGCCATTCGTCAGCCGGGTAAGGCCGGGCGTTAGTTTCACACTGGATGGAACACAGGTGGCAGTTGATACATTTTTCCGGGTCAATTTTGAGCTTTAAAAGATTGAAGCGGGAAAAAAGACTGAGAAGGGCACCCGTGGGGCACAGGTAGCGGCACCAGAACCTTTCTTTGCGGGCGTTAAGCAGCAAAGCACCCAGGAAAAGAAGGCCGATAAAAAGGGCGTTCTGAAAGGTGCTGTTTAAAGCCAGGTTTTCCAGGGCCTGGCTTATTCCCTGACCAGTTGATTTTAAACCCAGGTGGTAAGCCAGCCCGGCGCCTTCAGACATGATAAATTTAACCACCGGAGAAACAAATACAGCAAACGAACGATAAACAAAAGATAGCGGGTCCAGATAGCCAGCCAGGTTGACGGTTAGAAGAGAAGCTACGAGAACAAGAGCGAGAATCAGGTACTTGGGGCTGAGGCTCTGCCGGTCATCCTTTACGGGTTTAAGAAGGCGGGCCTTTTTAAAAAGGAAAGAGAAAAACTGGTGTAAGCTGCCCAGCGGACAGACCCAGCCGCAGACGAAACGGCCAAAAAACAGGGTGAGCAGAATGGTTATAAGGGAAAGCAGTAAAGCCGCGTAGAGCAATCGGCTGCCGATGACCGTGGTCAGAGCCAGCAGCGGGTCAAAATGGAAGAATCTTTCTACTGTGGGCTTAAGATAGTCTTCGCCGGCGTAATGGGTTTTTAGCAGAAGGAAGATAAACAAACCGAAGAAAAGAATCTGAGAAAATATCCTTAATCTCTGTAGCCAGAAATATTTTTTAGATTTTTCTCTTTTCAATTCTGACCTTCTCCAGTTCAAATTTACCCAGGCCTCTTTGCTGGGCCAACTTTAAGAAAAGGAGTTCAGAAGGCTGATAGTCAAAAAAGGTGGCGCCGTAGGCATCAACCGCCACCGGGTCTTTACCGGCCACCACCGTTTTCATCAGTTTGGTGTCTGAGGTCCGGCCCCCCTGAGGTCCGTTGCGCACCAGAATGCGGTAGCCGTCAAGAACGGTCAGGGCTGGTTTGAAGAAAGCGGCCAGGTCCACCATGGCCTGGTCAATTTTCTGGTGCAGCTGGTTGCGGCTGCCGCCAATGGCTCCCAGCCAGTTTTTCATGCCCAGGGTGACCCGGGAAAGGCTGTGAACTTTGGCGATGGGGACGTTAATCAGTTTATCTACTTCTACAAAGTCCTGGAACACTTCCCATTCTTTCAACCATTCGCCCTTAAGGTTCATCCTTTTAAGCCGCTGCTCGTCGGCAAAGAGTACTTTAGCTCCGGCCTGCTGGGCTGCTTCCTGGATGCCGGAACGAACGTAACAGCGCTTCGGCTGGTTGATGGTATGGTCCATGACTATGACTTCTTTGGCTCCCGCCTGGTAGGCCATTTCTACCAGTGCTTTAACCACCTGCGGGTTGGTGCAGGCCGCCATTTCCGGTGTTCGGTCCCAGCCAATGTTGGGTTTGATGAGCACTTTATCACCACGGCCGATAAACTTGTTCATGCCGCCCAGTGCCTTGATGGCTTCGCGGGTGATGGCCGCCGGGTCCTCCCCTTCTACTACTGTGAGCTCCGGCGCCACAGACTGGGCATAGATACTCGGGCCCAGTTTTAAAGCCAGACCAGACAGCACAAGGCTTTTCAAAAAATCTCTTCGTTCCATGGCTTTTTATCCTTTACCCAGGGATTTTACATATTCAATAATACCACGAAAAATGCCCGTGGCTATAGATTCCCGGTACATGTCAGTTTTTAGAGCCTCGGCTTCCTTGGGGTTAGAAAGATGCGAGGTTTCTACCAGCACGGCTGGCATCTCGGTACCGATAAGCACCCAGAAAGGACCGCCTTTTACCCCCAGGTCATCGCGTGGTCCGTAATGCTGCTTCAGGTGGCTGTAAAGGTTATGATGGATTTTTTCCGCCAGTTCTTTGGATTCGTCATACTTGGTGTTTTTCATAATCTTTTCCACAATCAATTTTATTTCTCTGATGTTCTTGGTGGAAGAGGCATTTTCCCGGGCTGCCAGCTCGTTGACCGCCGGGTCCGGGCTGAAGTTCAGGTAAAAAGTTTCCACTCCGGTGCGGTTTTTTCTGGGGCTGGCGTTAAGGTGGATGGAGACAAAAAGGTCAGCAGCGTATTTGTTAGCCAGGGCGGTTCGTTTTTCCAGGGGCAGGGTGATATCCTGGTCTCTGGTGAGCAGCACTTCAAAATGACCTTCTGTTTCCAGAATCTTTTTAAGCCGCAGGGCAATATCCAGAGCCACGTCTTTTTCTTTTAAGCCATTTACTCCCAGGCAACCGGGGTCGCTTCCGCCGTGTCCCGGGTCCAGGACAATACGTTTTACCCCCAGGCCAAGCTGGCGCACGAGTGTATAACCAGAGCTGGAAGGAAGGGGTGGCCGGGGAGGGTTTTCCGCGGTCACAGGCGGTGAGGTGGCGACCGATTTTTCCTTCGGCAGGTTAGCAGCCTGGGCTGAAGCGCTGTCCCCTGCTCCTTTGGCGGAAGGTTCAACCCGGTGGTAGAGGTCCAGCACCAGACGGTTAGGGTTTTTCAGGTAATAGATTTTTTGCTCTTCCTTTTTCCCTGGTTCCAGCTCTACGGTCAGCCTGACGGTGGAAGGGTTTTTCTGGGCCAGGCGCAGAGACCTGACACAACCGGAATTTAACTCTAAGCTCCGGCCGGCCAGTGAGGGACTCAGTTTAGCCTGGAAGACATCTAGGTAAAAACGCTCCGGGTTTTTTAGCTCGGCCGAATAAAATTCCCGGACCTGGCTGATGTCCAGAACAATTCTTAAAAAGCCTGGATGCTGGTGGAAGCGCAGGCCGGAAATCTCTGCCCGGGGGTCAGTGCTCTGAATGGCGGAAAGGTTCAGTGTTACGATTATTAAAATCAGTAACACTGAAAAGCCTGATTTTCTGGGCATCAATTTGCTTATCTTTCATTATATTAAGTACCAGTAAATCAGGCTGAAATCAACTAAGAGAAAAATCAGGCCCCAAATTTTTTCAACTTCAGGGCATGAGCCAGCATCAAGGGCATGGCCTGAAGAGAGGGAAAACGACCGAGCCAGCCGCGGGCACATTCTTTTTCGGTAAAGCGGCTGACTTCATCAGCTGGAGCATATTTTGACACCAGGACAAAGGGATTGGGGTGCCAGGAATGAGATTTCAGGACCGAAGGAGTGGAATGGTCGGAGGTAATCACCAGCACATCCGGGTTCAGAGCCCATAGCCTGGGAATAAATTTATCAATCTCTTCTATGGCTTTAACTTTATCTTCGTAACGACCATCTTCTCCGGTGGAGTCAGTTTTCTTGTAATGGAGGTAAAAGAAATTATAGTGCTCGTAATTTTTTTCCAGCACCTGGAAGATTTCTTCCGTGGCCGGGCCGACCTCCAGAACTTCCATGCCCAGCAGCCTGGTCAGGCCGCGGTACATAGGATAGTTGGCAATGGAGGCTGGCTTTATCTTGTAAAGGTCTGACATCGGTGGCAGGTGAGAGGGGAATTTGGAGAAGCCGCGCAGCAAGGCATAGTTGGCTTTGGGTTCCTGCTGGAGGAGCGATTTGAGCTCTTCCAGGAATTTGTTTACCACTCTGGCCGTAAAATCGGCTTCTGGCGTCAGGGGGTTAGCTGGCACGGCTGGCTTACCTTCTTTCTGGGGGTCAGCATCGGTCAGAGCGTCGGAAAGGCCAGCGCCGGAAAGCTTCAGGACGAAGCGGTGTTCTTTGCCCGGGTAAAGAGATACCTTGACACCCTCAATTTCTTTCAGGTTCTGGTTGATGAAGCCACACAATCGCTGGTTTTCCTCGGTGGAAATTCGTCCGGCCCGGCGGTCTACGACCAGTCCGTCGCGGAAGGTAGCAAAGTTTCCTCTGGCCACCACGTCATCCCGGCCCACTTCCACGCCCGTGCCCATAGCTTCCAGAATGCCGCGGCCGAGCTGGTAGTAGAGAGGGTCGTAACCAAAAAGAGCCAGGTGCGCTGGCCCCGAGCCAGGTGTGATTCCCGGGAAGACCGGGTCCGTCAGGCCACAAAGGCCGCGCCTGGCTGTTTCGTCCAGGTTGGGTTTGTGGGCGGCTTCTAACTCGGTCTGCCCGTTAACTGGCAGACCGCCGAGGCCATCCATAACCAGGAGAACAATCTTAGAATCCGTTGGCTGGGTTAATTCTTTAGCAATTTCTTCCCATTTCATGCCTAAATTATAGCCCCGAGCAGGCGCATAATCAATAATCGAACGCGGGATTTAATAGCCGGGAGCGAGTTGGTACTCATCACAGTCTGGATTTTGTAGCTTGGTTATGATTTAATTATAGGCAAAGCTTTAAAAATCATAAACAAAGGGTTTGAAACTCTGGTCGTTTTATTTCGTTTATGATAATAAAATTACTGCTTTGAGGAAGATAGAAAAAAGGGGTTTCGTCTAATTAACTGAAGCCCCCGGACGAGGCTTAGATGGAAGAAATTAAGGTCATAAAAAGAGCACAGGAGGGAGACCAGGAAGCTTTCACTCTGCTGGTCAGGAATTATCAACCCAAAGTTATTGGCCTGGCTGTTAACATCGTGCACAACCGGGAAGTGGCTGATGACCTGGCGCAGGAGATTTTCTTGAAAGTTTATCTCTCGTTGCCGAAATTCAAGTTTGAGTCCGAATTTGGCACCTGGCTTTACCAGATCGCCATCAATCATATCAGGGATTACCTGAGAAAATCCCGCAAAGAAAAAGATGATGTTCGGCTTGATGAGGTACCGGAACTGAGGTCCGGGGAAAAAGACCTCGCTCTCAAACTTTCCGAACAACAGGAAGAAGAACGGCGGAAAGAACTGATAAGAAAAAAATTGGAAGAATTGCCGGAAAAGTATCGTCTAATTTTATCTCTGAGGGATATTCAGGGATTGAGTTATGACGAAGTTGGAAAGATTTTGAAAATATCTCCGGGAACCGTGGATTCCCGGTTGCACAGGGCAAGAAGGCTTCTGAAAAGAAAACTGGCGCCGTTTCTGGCTCCAGGAGGAGGTTTAAAATGAGATGTAAAAAGGCCGAAAAATTGATTTCCAGAATGATGGACGGCCGGCTGGATGAGAAAAGCCAGCAGGCTCTTAATCAGCATGTAAAGGTCTGCCCGGCCTGTGCCCGAACTCTGGCTGAGTACCAGCACCTGCAGAACCTCCTGCGCAGCGCCAGGATGGAAGCCGAGCCTCTCCCCTATTTTGAGGAAAGGCTTAGAGCCCGACTGAGTACGGCTACCAGACCATCTATCTGGGCTACAGTGGAAAGATGGTATGCCGCCGCGGTGCCGGTTTTTCTGATAGTGGCCACGGTGGCCATAGGTCTTCTTTTCCTCATGCAACCGCGCCAGCCTCAGTACAGCCAGGCCGAGATGTTGCTCTTTGAGAACCAGAATCCGCTCAAAGAAACGCAGGTCATCTTTGAAGAGGAAAAACCGGAGACACGTCAGTTGAAGCTACTTTTTGCCGGTCTGGAAGGGCAGGAAATCATGAATAGAGGTGCGAAATGAATAATAAATACAAGTTAATAATAGCCCTTTCCCTGATAGTGGTTTTTGCCCTGGGGGTGGCGGTTGGTGTTCTGGTGGACAGGAACTACCAGAAAAAAATCAAGCCCAAGCCAGCCCAAAGACAGGAACCCTTTCCCACCATGGAGGTCTTGAAAAAAGAACTCCAGCTGACTGACGAGCAGGAAGCACAGATAAGGGACATATTTAAGAGAAGCGAAGAACGCTTTGAAGTGTTCAGAAAAGAAGTTCATGGCCGGCTCAAAGAATTGCGCGACCAGCTTAAGACTGAAATGGACCGCGTTCTGACTCCTGAACAGCAGAAAAAAATGCAGGAATTGATGGAAAGATACATGCGCCAGCAGAGGAGAGATGCTCCCCCGCGGCGTGAGGATAAACCTCAAGATGAAAAAGAGCAAAATCTGAAGAAAAAAGGAGAGTAAAGGAGTAACACGATGAAGAAAAAAACTCTACTGATCATCATCGTCCTCGTGGTTTTAATTGGTCTGGTTGTGGGGTTTACGCTGATCAAGAAGAACTCCAGCAAACAGCCCAAATACAGGACGGAAAAAGTTACCCGTGGTGACATTGAATCTGTGGTTACGGCCACCGGTACCTTAAACCCGGTCGTTCTGGTGCAGGTGGGCAGCCAGGTTTCTGGTCGAATTGAAAAAATTTATGTTGATTTTAATTCTAAGGTCAAACAGGGCGATATCCTGGCTGAACTCGACCAATCTCAGCTTAAAGCTCAGATTGAGCAGAATGAAGCCAATTACCGCAATGCCCTTGCTTCGTTAGAAAGGGCCAAGGTTTCTCTGGAGATTGCCCAGAAGAATTATGAACGGGCGAAAAGCCTTTATGAGAAGAACCTGATTTCTTCTCAGGAAAAAGACCAGGCCGAAGCCAGCTACCTGCAGGCCAAAGCAGACCTGGTCTCAGCCGAAGCCAGGGCGGCTCAGGCCAAGTATCAGCTGGACGCCAGTAAGTTAAACTTGAGTTATGCCATCATCAGGTCCCCTATAGACGGTGTGGTCGTTTCCAGAAATATTAACGTGGGGCAGACCGTGGCCGCCAGTTTCCAGGCACCCACGCTGTTTGAAATCGCTAACGACCTGACCAAGATGCAGGTCCAGTGTCTGGTGGATGAAGCGGATGTGGGCAAGGTGAAAGAAGGTCAGAAAGTGAAATTCACGGTTGAAGCCTACCCCAACGAGACTTTCTGGGGCGTGGTCCGTCAGGTGCGTTATGCTGCTCAGGTGCAACAGAATGTTGTCCAGTACACAGCTATTCTGGATGTGGATAACTCCAGCCTCAAGCTGTTACCGGGTATGACAGCCACCTGTTCCATCATCGTGGGAGAGGCCAAGAATGTCCTGCGCGTGCCCAACTCTGCTCTGCGGTTTACACCTGACCTAAAGCCTGAGGAATTACAAAAAATAATGAAAGCGGCCTTTGACGAAATGATGGCCAGAAGACAAAGCTCCGGTCAGGGTGGTGCAGCCAGACCGGATGAAGGTGCACCAGCTGCTTCAGCGCAGAGCGGCCAGAGAGCTTTTAACTTCGCCCAGATGGGTCAGATGGGAACGGGTTCAGGTCAGGCAGGTCAGAGACGCGGGCCTTCTAGAGTCTGGATGCTGGATGAGAAAGGTAACCTTAAAGTGGTTTTCCTTCGCACCGGCGTGACCGATGGTCAGTATACAGAAGTTATCAGCGGAAACTTGAAAGAAGGTGATGAAGTAATTGTAGGGTTGATGACCGCTACCAACACTACCACCAGAACACAGACTATGCCACCAGGCGGTGGTATGTTCATGATTAGAAGGTAACTCGGGAGTGAAGATGAGCGAAAAAATCATTAGATTAGAGAACATAACAAAAATTTATCAAATCGGAGAAGTGGAGGTTCAGGCTCTGCGGGGAATAACCTACAGCCTGGATTACTCGGAATTTCTGGCCATCATGGGGCCCTCTGGTTCAGGGAAGTCCACCCTGATGAGCATCTTGGGGTTGCTCGACCGTCCAACCTCGGGCAAATATTACCTGGAAGGGGTGGATGTTTCCCATCTGTCCAAAGATGAAATGGCGGCTATCCGGAACAAAAAAATAGGTTTTGTTTTTCAGAATTTTAACCTTCTGCCGAGGACCACAGCTCTGGAAAACGTAGAGTTGCCCATGCTTTATGCCAACGTCAGCAGCAAGGAAGCCCGGGAGAGGGCCATGGAAGCACTGGCCATTGTTGGGTTAAAAGGTCGCGAACACCACCGTACCAATCAGCTTTCCGGTGGTCAGATGCAGAGAGTGGCCATTGCCAGGGCCCTGGTTAATGCTCCTTCAATCATCCTGGCTGACGAGCCCACGGGCAACCTGGATTCCAGAACCGGGGCGGAAATCATGGACATTTTCTGCCGATTAAACCAGGAAAGGAAGATTACCCTGATTATGGTTACCCACGACCCGGTTATTGCTTCCTACGCCAGAAGGAGGCTGTATCTCAAGGATGGTCTGATAATCAGAGAGGAAGTCAGCGAAGGCGCAGAAAACGAGGCTTCGGTGTCAGGAGGTTGAAGATGAAAGTATTCAGAATTTTACAGGTTTCTATCCGGGCTCTGACCCGGAATAAGATGAGGTCCTTCCTGACTATCCTGGGCATCATCATCGGTGTGGCTGCTGTTATTGCTATGGTCAGTGTGGGTGAAGGGGCTAAGAAAGGTATCCAGGAAAGATTCCAGTCTATGGGGACCAACCTGCTTTTTGTCTACCCAGGCAGCAGAAACTTCCGCGGGGTGGCCACGGGTTTTGGCGGCTTCAACACCCTGAAACCAGAGGATGCCAAAGCCATAGAAGAACACTGCGACGCGGTGGCGGCAACTTCTCCTTCTATCAGCACCAGAGCCCAGGTGGTTTACGCTAACAAGAACTGGAACACTCAGATACAGGGAACCGGTGAAAAATTCCCGGAAATAAGGAACTGGAAAGTGGTTGAAGGTACCTATTTTGATGAAACTCATGTAGCCTCAGCTGCTAAAGTATGTGTGCTCGGTTCCCAGGTCAGGCAGAACCTGTTTGAAGATGAAGAAGCGGTGGGTAAAACCATCAGGATTAAGAAGATCCCCTTTAAGGTCATTGGCGTGCTGGAATCCAAAGGTGAACAGGGTGGGTTTTTTAACCGCGATGACATGATCGCCGTCCCTTACACCACGGTGATGAAGAGGTTAATGGGTGTGGATTTTATTTCCTCTATTGATGTCTCGGCTGTTTCCCCCGAAAGAACGGCTGAAGCCCAGCGCCAGATTGAAGAGCTCATGAGGGAAAGGCACCGTATTGCGCCCGGCGCGGATGATGATTTTCAGGTCCGAAACATTGCCGACGTGGCCCAGAGCGCGGCTGAATCCACGCAGATTATGACCATCTTGCTCGGTTCCATTGCCTCCATTTCACTCATCGTCGGCGGTATTGGCATCATGAACATCATGCTCGTTTCTGTCACCGAAAGGATCAGAGAAATCGGCGTCAGGCTGGCGGTGGGCGCCCGGGAAAAAGATATACTGCTTCAATTCTTGATTGAAGCGGTGGTGCTGAGCGTGGGCGGGGGGATCATCGGTATCATCGTGGGAGTCGGTGCCTCACGCATGATGAAGTACCTTTCTGTTTTTCAAGGCATTACCACGGTAGTTACCCCAGGTTCCATACTGCTGGCCTTCCTGTTCTCGGCTTCGGTGGGTATTTTCTTTGGTTATTACCCGGCCAGGAAAGCCAGCCGGCTCGACCCGATAGAAGCACTGCGCTATGAATAATGGCCAAGGTTAAGCGGATATGAAAAATTTTAATTTTCCAAACTATGAACAACCGAGCCGAAACATGAGGAGGACAAAATGAAAAAACTAAGATGGATGGTTTTAATAAGCTTGCTCTTAATAGCTTCCGGGCTGGTTGTAGCCCAGGAAAAGCAGGAAGGGAATGTTTTAAACCTGACCCTGGAGGATTGTATTCTCCGAACCATAAAAAATAATCTCGGTGTTTCTATCCAGGAATTGACCCCGGAAATTCAGGCTGCCGCCTTAGCTAAAGCTAAAGAGAAATTTTACCCCACGATGCAGTTCAGCTACACTCAGCGCCGCAACAACACTCCCTCGTTCTCTGGCCTGGAATCTATTGAAAGCACCATTACCAAGTACAACGACCTAAACGGACAGATTTCGCAAGCTATACCTTTTGGTGGAACTCTTAGCGTTTCCCTTGATAGTTACAAAAACTTTACTACCCAGAATTTCCAGACCTGGAACCCGCGCTACTACAGCACGCTGCGGTTTGATTTCTCTCAGCCGTTGCTGCAGAATTTTGGCTGGAACATCAGCCAGAAAGAAATTATTATCGCCAGAAACAACCTGGCAGCCTCAGAGGCGCAGCTGGAAAAATCCCTGATGGACACCATTTATTCTGCCGAGCAGGCTTATTGGAACCTGGTTTATGCCATTGAGGATTTAAAAGTCAAACAACAGTCCTTGAAGCTGGCGCAAGAATTACTGGAAAAGAACAAGAGGTCGGTGGAAATTGGCACCCTGGCGCCGCTTGATGTGCTCAGTGCCAGCTCTGAAGTAGCCACGCGCGAAGCAGACATCATCCAGGCAGAAGTAGCGGTGAAGAACGCCGAAGACCAGCTGAGAACCCTGATGAATTTAAGCGAGGAAGAACAGAAGAAGTTCACCACTATCGTCCCGGTGGATAAGCCGTCGTATGACATAAAAGAAATGACGCTGGAGGAAGCTCTGTCTATTGCTCTTAATAACCGGCCGGATTTACGCAACCTGCAGATTAACCTTAAGACCCAGGAGTTCAACCTGACCGTGGCTAAAAATCAGACCCTGCCCGCCCTTAACCTAACCGCTTCTTATTACAGCCCGGGCCTTTCGGGTGACCGGCTTGTTTATCTTAATAATAATCCTCTCACCGGAGTGGTGATTGATGTTATCCCGGGTCCGCGCAGCAAGTCCCTGAAGGATGCTTTAGGGTTTACTTACAGCAACTGGTCAGTCGGCCTGACCCTCAACATTCCGCTGAGCAACATGCTTTCCAGGGCGAACGTGGCTCAGGCGAGGCTGAACCTGGAACAGGCTCAACTGAGCCTCAAACAGCAGGAGCAGCAGGCCATTCTGGAAGTAAAAACCGCTCTGAGAAACCTGCAGGCCAACCTGAAAAGAGTCCAGGCTTACCGGGCCGCCAGAGAATTGCAGGAGCAAAAACTGGCGGCAGAAGAAGAAAAGCTCAAGGTCGGGCAGAGCACCAACTACACGGTGCTTATGTACCAGAGGGACCTGGCCAACGCTCGCTCGGCCGAGCTTAAAGCCATCATTGATTACAACGTTTCCAGAGCTAACCTGGAAAGAGCACTGGGCCTGAGTCTTAAGAACAGGAATATGAAGGTAGTAGATTTTCTTTCCAGGTAGGAACAGGCCCCAGAAGTTCAACCAGAAAAATCAAGGCCGGACGAGAAGCGTCCGGCCTTTTTTTATCTTAAGAATTATTTTCCTTGTTCCACGGCCTCCAGCGGAGGTTTCTCTGGGCCTCTAACGGTCCATTTAAAGAATATGGGCAGGATAAAGAGAGTCAATATGGTAGAAGTCAGCAGCCCACCAGTAACCACCACAGCCAGCGGCCGCTGCACTTCAGAACCAGGCCCCTGAGCAAAGAGTAGAGGCAACAGCCCCAGAAGAGTAGTGCTGGCCGTCATCAAAACAGGTCTTAACCTGTTTCTGGCTCCGGTTAAAACAGCTTCGCTAACCGCTTTCCCTTCTGATAGCAGCTGCTGAAAACTGCTGACCAGGACCACGCCGTTTAAAACGGCAATGCCCAGCAAGCTTATGAAACCCACCGAAGCCGGGACCGAAAGATACAGTCCGGAAATCCAGAGAGCAAGCACACCCCCGATGAGGGCAAAAGGCAGGTTGAGCAACACCAGAAGAGCCAGTTTAAACGAATCAAAGGTGGTAAACAGCAGGAAAAAGATGAGTAGAATGGTCATGGGCACGATAAACATCAGCCGGCGCATGGCCCGCTGCTGATTTTCAAACTGACCGCCCCATTCCAGATGATAGCCGGGTGGAAGTTTAACTTTTCTGGCAATTTCTTTTCTGGCTTCTGCCACAAACCCGCCGAGGTCCCGACCGCTGATGTTAACCTCCAGACCGATTCTGCGAAAGCCGCTTTCCCGTGAAATCTGGGCCGGTCCCACTACCTGTTCAACAGAAGCTAACTGACTTAGAGGAAGCCGGCTACCCAGGGGGGTGTTGACCAGCAGGTTTTTGAGGTCGGAAAGAGAACGGCGGTTCTCCTCAGGAAACCTGATGACTACGTCGTAAGCTCTTTCCCCTTCAAAAAATTTAGTCACCGCCTGGCCGCCGATGGCTGTTTCTACCAGGGATAAAACCTCGGCAGCCCGCAGGCCATGTCGCTGGATGGCTTCGCGGTTGAGGTTCACCACCAGGTAGGGCTGGCCGGAAATTTTTTCCACCACCAGGTCGGTAGCTCCTCTGATGTTTCGGATGACGGAAGCTATCTCTTCCGCTTTAGCCTGCAGCAGCTCAAAATCATCGCCAAAAAGTTTGATGATAAGCTGCGCTCTGGTGCCAGCTACCAGCTCATCAATGCGGCAGGCAATCGGCTGGCTGAACGAATAGCTGAGGCCGGGAATATCAGAAATGGCCTGCCGCATCTTCTGGGTCAGCTCTTCCCGTGTTCTGGCTGAAGTCCATTGGGAGCGCGGTTTTAAAGAGCCCACAAAACCGGTTTTTTCCACCCCCCGGGCTTCCAGGGCCAGTCCGGTCTGCCCTGTTCTGGAGACAATGGTTTCCAGCTCCGGGAATTGTTTTAACCTCTTTTCCACTTCTAAACTTAGAGATACAGCCTTGTCCAGGGAAATGCCGGGTAGCATCTGAATGTCCATGTCAAAGGCGCCTTCATCCATAATAGGGATGAATTCCCGGCCGAGGCGCGGAAGAAGGAATAGAGAAAACAGCAGCAAAAAAGCCATGGCTCCCACGAACCAGCCCCCGTGCTCTAAGACCCACTTCAAGCTGCTGGAGTAGCGCCGGGCGAGTTTTTCAGAAAAAGCGGGCTTGCGTCCCGCGGGCCCCGGCTTCAGGATAAGAAAAGCCAGTCCCGGAATTATCACCAGGGAAATAACCAGGGAACACAACAGAGCAATAGAGATAGTAATGGCCAGGGGCGAGAACATCTTTCCTTCTATTCCCTGAAGGCTGAGCAGGGGGACAAAAGTGAGTACGATAATCAGCTCTCCAAAAATGCTGGGTTTTCTGACTTCAACGATGGCTTTAAAAAAAGTGGGGAGGTCTTTTTTCTGATTTTCTTCCAGATGCCGGTGAATGTTTTCCACCTGGATGATGGCCGCATCTACAATCATACCGATGGAGATGGCCAGTCCGCCTAGGGTCATAAGGTTGGCCGTAAGACCGGCCTGCTTCATCACGGTGAAGGTGAGAAAGGCAGCCAGCGGCAAGGACATGACCACCACCAGAGCTCCCCTTACCTCACCCAAGAATAAAAACAGGACGATGATAACCAGGCTGGCACCAACCATGATGGCTTCGGTCAGGCTGTGCACGCTTTTCTCTACGATATCAGTTCTTTTGTAGAAGGGAACAATTTTTATGCCACCTGGAATAAGACCTGAAGAGTTGATTTCGGCCACTTTTTTTTCCAGTCGCCGGGTTACTTCCCGGCTGTTCTCTCCTTTTAACATCAACACGATGCCGCCCACGGCTTCTTTCTCCCCATTCTTGACCGCAGCGCCCTGCCGGATAGCCTGACCGGCCTTTACTTCTGCTACCTGGTCCAGGGTTACGGGAAGACCGCGGTTTACTTTGAGAACGGTTTTTTTGATATCTTCCAGGTTACGAAAAAGTCCGGTGCCGCGAACTATGAATTGCTGGTCTCCTTTTTCTACGATGTTTCCGCCAACGTTGAGGTTATTCTTTTCCACGGCGGCCAGCACCTCATCCAGAGTAAGGTCGTACTTAAGCAACCGGTCAGGATTGACCAGAACCAGGTATTGTCTGAGGTAGCCGCCAAAAGAGTTGACCTCACTCACACCCGGCACGCTTTTTAAAAGAGGACTGACCAACCAGTCCTGCAGGCTTCTTAATTCAGTGAGGTAGGAAACCAGGTCTTCCGCCTTCTCAGGTTCTGGTCCTTCCAGCGTATACTGGTAAATTTCGCCCATGGCGGTGGCTATGGGCCCCATGGTTATTTCTATTTCCGGGGGGACCTTCTCTCTGGCTTCGTAAAGTCTTTCAAAAACCTGCTGGCGGGCAAAGTAGATATCTGTGCGGTCATCAAAGACAACGGTAATGACCGAAAGACCGAAGCGAGAGATGGAGCGGAGCTGGGTGAGCCGGGGAAGACCGCGCAGGGTGTTTTCTATGGGAAAAGTCACGAATTTTTCTACTTCAAAAGGAGAATAACCTGGGGCATAAGTGAGTACTTCCACCTGGACGCCGGTTACGTCAGGGAAAGCATCTATGGGCAATTTTAAAAAAGAATAGATTCCAGCAGAGATAACTAGCAGGATGAGAAGGCCCACCAGCAATCTTTCTTTAAGTGAGAATTTAATTATCCGGTCAATCATGGTGATGTTCATCCTCTCCAAAGGTGCTTTTTAGAAGCTCTGATTTGATGATAAAGGCTCCGCGACTAACGTATTTTTCTCCCGCGGTCAGACCTTTAAGCACCGGAACCCAGCCCGATATTTCTTCTCCCACCTCCACCGGCCGGGCTTTAAACTTTCCTCCTCCTTCAGAGATAAAGACGACCTTTCGCCCGTTGAGGTCCTGCACTGCTTCTTCACTAACGGCCAGAGTCTTTATTTCCGGTGCCAGCAGAAAAACATCAGCATACATTCCAGGTTTGAGGAGGCCAGAGGGGTTGTTTAATTCCAGCCGGCCCTTGACCAGACGAGTTGCTTCGTCCACGGTAGGCCCGAGGTAGTTCACCTGGCCCTTAAAATCCAGGTCAGGATAAGCCTGAACCCGGAGCAGAGCTTCCGTGCCTTCAGAAATTCTGGCCACATCTTTTTCCTGGATGAAGATTTCCACCCACAGCCGGTCGGTGCTGGCTATTTCCATCAGAACGGCGCCGGCCTCAACCTGTTCTCCGGTGAGCACCTGCCTGGAAATGACCTGCCCGGAGATAGGAGATTTAAGACAGTAAAGCTGGTCCGCTGCCGGCTGGCGAAGAAGTTCATCAATATCTTTATCTTCTAACCTGAGCAGCTTAAGCTTATGCCGCGCTGATTGAACTAAAGACCAGGCCAGCTGCTTTTCCTCCTTCTGAAGCTGGTCCAGACGTTGCCAGCGTTCGTAGGCCAGCTTCAGCTCAGTAAGCGCTTCCAGGTAGGGTAAGCTGAAAAGTTTGACCAGGTTCTGCCCTCTGGTCACCCGGTCACCTTCAAAAACCAGCAATTGTTCAACCCGGCCGGCCACAGGTGAACTTAACCGATGATAAAGCCTGGGGTTAAATTTTATTTCTCCAGGGACTTTGATTCGTGGCCTCAGACTAACAGTCTGGAGTTCCTGGATTTCCACCCCACCGGTTTTTATGGCTTCAACTGACAGGTTAATTTCCTCAGCCTGAGCATGTTCATGGTCTGCTTCCTCAACTGGAACCGAGGGAGACTTTTGGCAGGAGCTCGACAGGGCAAAGATGAGAGAGACCAGCAGACTCAGAAAAAATGTCCACCTGCGGCGGGCTTGTCTTTTATGGATTAAAATTTCTGACATGTTCATTCTCCTGGTTTGTTTTCATGAGTAATCTTCTCCGGCGCTTTCAAACTCAGCCAGAGAAGTCAGGTAAAAATACACGGCTCTGTGGTATTCAAGGTTAACCAGTCCTGCCTGGCGAAAGATGTCCAGCAGGTTCAGAGAATCCATCCGGCCGAGCCGGAAATCGGCTTGAGCTTTGGTCAGCAGGTTTTCTGTTTCACCCAGCAATTGGTCAGAGAAAATTTTAACCTGCTGCTCAGCGCTAAGAATGTTTTCCAGGGCCTGCTTTTTACGGCTTTCAAAAAATCTGGCCACACTCTCATAATAATAACTGGCTTTTTGCCTTTCAGCTTCAGCCAGCCGTCTTTCGCCCGTGATTTTTTTCCGGGAAAACAGCGGGTAGGTAATCCCGGCACTAAAACCAACTGCTCCGAAGCGACGGCTGGGAGCATAAAAACCGAGCACAAAATCTGGTAGTTTACTCTTGTCCGCCAGCTGGACCAGCAGCTCGGCCCTTTCTCTCTGTCGGGCCGCCAGTTTAAGCGCCGGACTGGAAAGCCTGGCCTTTTCTACCAGTTCCTCAGGTGGGGCGGCCAGTGGCTGATAAGCCAGGGGGGAAGTCAGTTTGATTTCCGCTTCGGCTTTAAGACCGAGCAGACGCTGAAGCTCCAGCAGGCTGGTGTTTAAATCCCGCCGGGCTTGAAAAAGTTCGTTCCTCGCACGGGCTGTTTCTATCTTAATCCTCAGAACATCTTCGTAGGAAACTTTGCCCACGGCATAGAGGGAAATGGCGCTTTCCTGCAGGTCATCCAGAAGTTTAAGGTTTTTCTCCCAGGTGCCTACAACTTTTTGGTGGAAAAGGCACAGGTAGTAAGCTTTTTTAACTTCTGTGGCCAACCGGATTTTTTCCTGTTCCAGCTTCAGTCTGGCTTCGTCCTGATTGGTGAGGCCGATTTTGTTTTTCAGGCGCAGCTTTCCGGGGAAAAGCAGATACTGACTGAGACCGAAGCTGTATTCTTTTTCTATTGTCTGAGTGTTTAAAACCCTGAGCCCAACAGCCTCTAACCCGATTTCAGAGTCCGGGAGTGAGGTGTCAATCATGGTCTGAGCCAGGGTGGAGTTTACTTCCTGAGCCAGGGACTGCAGAGCCGGGTTTCTTTGCCAGGCCATTTCCACAGCCTGTTCCAGAGAAAGAGAGAAAGATTCCTTCTGTTCCGCTACCTGGATGTTTACGGAACTGAAGCAAAGAAGCACAATCAAGAAAAACATTGGTTACCTCCTGATTTAGCTGGCGCGGAAAATCAGCCAGTAAATTAATCAGGAGGATGAAAGATGGAAGGGACAAAATTAGCGAAATACTGTTTATGACCTGTCTGGTAAAGAGCAGAACATTTTTTTAAGCCGTCCCCGATAAAATCCAGCAGGTTGAAAGAGGGGTGGTTAAAAGAATGATGGATGGGACTTACCAGATGATGCAGCTCTTCATGGCAGAAAAAATCGTGGACGATGATGTTGGTCAGGGTCAGGATAGAGAGCAGAAAAGCCAGCAGGAATAATTTTTTTGAATTCTTCATCGTTTTCTGCTCATTTTACTTTTTTCCAGGAGTTCTGTCAAAAATCCAGAAAAAGAGTTGAGCTGAATTTTTTTGTTGAAATTTAAGAAATTAGGTGTTAATATTAAATCAAGTCTCCGTACTATTTCATAGTGAGGGCTGCAATGCAACGAAAGCTTATTCGTCCTAATCTTTCTGAAGTCAAAGAAAAGATGACCAAGGAAGCCAAGGAAAAAGAAGCAGCCAAGAAGAAGTCTCCCCCGCCGACTGATACCCACGCGGAAAATTACTACTTCCTCAAACAGATGAACAGAAAAACGCTGATGGCGGTGGTGTTTGCTGACGGGGAAAAGGTTGAGGGTTACATAGAATGGTATGACCGAAACTGTTTCAAGCTGAACCGGGATAATGCTCCCAACCTGCTGGTTTACAAACGACAGGTTAAGTATCTTTATAAAGTAGAACAGGAATCTTCTTCTGCTTCTTCAGCTCAGACGACTGAGGAAGAAACAGCGGAAAACGACGATAAACCAGCTTCCTCTTCCAGCAAAAAGAACAAATGAATTCACCCCGCATCGGGCTAACCCTGGGTGACCCTGGTGGCGTCGGCCCGGAAATTATTCTTCGCCTTCTTCAGAAAGAGGAGTTGCCTCCAGGGCAGATTATCATTTTCGGTCAGAGAAAGATATTAAAGCTCTGGGCTTTAAAGCTGGGCCTGGACGCTGGCTGGCTGGAAGAAAGAATCAGGGAAAACAGGCTGGTGGTGGAGGAAACCGGCCCGCCGCTCAAGGAACTCACTATCGGACAGCCAACAGAAGAAGGGGGACGGCTTTCGTTTGCGTTTTTCCGCCAGGCGGTGGAGCGGGCTGGAGCCGGCGAGTTAGAGGCTCTGGTAACCGGGCCGGTGTCTAAAATTTCCTGGGCCAGGGCTGGACTGCGTTACCGGGGCCATACAGAATACCTTGAACATCTTTACCCGGGTTGCATGATGAGTTTCTGGTCTGAGAGGTTAATGCTGGTGCTTTTCACCCACCATCTGCCGCTCAGAGAAGCCCTGAAAAAAGTAAAAAAGGATAAAATAAAAAGTTTTTTGTTGAGCCTGGAAAAAAATCTCAGTTCCTGGCCGTTCGGGGTGAAAGAAATCCTCGTCTGCGGGCTTAATCCCCATGCCGGTGAGGATGGCACTATAGGAACTGAAGAAGAAACGGAAATCAAACCAGTCATCAGGGAGATGTCGGGAAGTAGGCTTAAGATTTCAGGTCCTTTCCCTGCTGATACAGTTTTCCTGCGAGCTCTGGACCATCCTGAAAGGCTGGTGCTCAGCCTTTACCATGACCAGGGTCTGGTGGCTTTCAAACTGGTTTCTTTTACCAGCGGCGTTAACCTGACCCTCGGGCTCCCCTTTCTTAGAACTTCACCTGACCACGGGACAGCTTATGACCTGGCCGGACAGGGAAAAGCAGAGACGGGGAGCATGAAGGAAGCACTCTGGTTAGCCTGGAAACTGGTGAGAGCTAAGGTCTGATCTAACGCCAGCGTTTTTTCATTTCGCTTCTGATTTCTCTTTCCACATCCCGTTTCTTGATAGTTTCCCGCTTTTCGTAAGTTTTCTTGCCCCGGGCCAGAGCTAACTCCACTTTCACCAGTCCGCGGTCGTTGAAATAAACTTTGGTCGGGATGAGGGTCAGACCCTTTTCCTGAATTTTGCCAGCCAGACGCTTCAACTCCCGGCGGTGGAGAAGAAGTTTCCGAGGTCGTTCGGGGTCATGGTTAAAAACATTGGCCGCCAGGTAAGGACTGATATGGCAGTCCACGAGATAGAGCTCTTGGCCATCAAAGTTGGCGTAGCTATCTTTCAGGCTGATCCGGCCTTCTCGGAGGGACTTAACTTCACTGCCAGTCAGGGCGATCCCGGCTTCCATGGTCTCCAGTATTTCATAGTCATGGTAAGCCTTTTTGTTGGTGGCGATGATTTTCATTGGACCTCGGCCTGGCTTTCAGGCTTAAGTATTTTTATCCTTATCAGCGATAGATGGCGTTTCATCATTTTTTCCACGGTAAAGTTCAGGTTCTTTATTCTAATGGAAGTTTTCTCCGTCGGCAAATGGCCGTAGTGGTAGAGGAAAAACCCGGCCAGGGTAGTGTAATATTGTTTTTCCGGAATGCCGAGGTTAAGTTTTTCGTTGATTTCTTTGACGGGAGCAGAACCCTTGATGATGTATTCATCATCGCTTATTTTCTGGTACCAGTCTTCCACCTGGCGGTCGTACTCATCCCGGATGTCCCCGACGATTTCTTCAATGATGTCTTCAAGAGAAACAATGCCTTCAAAACTGCCAAATTCATCTACCACCAGAGCCAGGTGAATGGCCTGTTCCTGCATTTGCAGAAGGACTTTTTCAATGGTCGCCAGCTCTGGCACAAAAAGCGGTTTCCTGAGGCAGTTTCGCAGATGAAATTCCTGGCCCGAGTTTAAAAAGGGAAGAATGTCTTTGGCATGGAAAAGCCCTTCTATGTTATCAATGGTCTCGCGGTATACGGGATAGCGGGAAAAGCCGCTTTCCTGGACGGTTTTGATAACTTCTTCCAGAGTGGAGTTGAGTTCCAGAGCCTTGACCCTGGTTCTCGGCACCATAATTTCTCTGACCGGCCGGTGGCTGAGGTCCAGAACCCCGGCCAGCATTTTTTTCCTCAGGCGAGAAAGCCCTTTCACTCCCGAGCTGATGACCAGTTTGACTTCTTCCTCACTCAGATGATGACCAAAAACACTTCCGCTTGTTTCCTCGGCCGGCAGGAATAACCTGGGCAGCAGGCCAAAAAACTTAATCAGGGGATAGAACAAAAAATACACGGCCCGGATGAAATAAATAGTCAGAAAAGAGATTTTTACCGGACGGTGGGCAGCCAGTATTTTCGGGTTTATTTCTCCAAAAATTAAGATTAACAGGGTGGTGAAAAGCGTGGCCAGAATGACCGCCTGGTTATCGTTAGGATAAAAGCTGACAAAAATGGAAGTAGCGATAGAAGCGGCGGCGGCGTTGACCAGGGTGTTGCCGATGAGAATGGTGGCCAGCAGGTCATTAATTCTGGTTAGGCTTTTCTTGACCAGCCTGGCTTTTTTTGAGCCCTTGGAATCAAGGTATTCCAGGGTATAGGGGTTGAGAGAAACAAAAGCTGTTTCTGAAGAAGAGAAAAGGGCACTCAGCACCAGAAAAAGCAAAAAAAGACCTAGGCGAACCCACATCGGCGGTAGATTAAAAGCTTGAATCCGTTTTAAAATCTTTCAAACAGGCAGCAATGGTCTGGTTTAGCCGGGTGCTAATCTTATCCGCTGGATAGCAGGTGGAAGCGGAAAGTTCACTGATGATTAGTTCCCGGGCTTTTTCCATCATCTTTTTTTCTCTGAAGGACAGCGGCTTGGTCTGGCTGAGGAAGAATAATGTTTTGTAGACTATAGCCAGGTCTTCCAGCTGACCCGATTTCATCAGGTCAAAATTTCCCTTGTAGCGGTCTTTCCAGTCAGCGTTGATGTCTACCGGACATTTCTTCAGGAAGGAGAAGAATTTGTTAATGTCTTTAGCCGGCAGTGGTTTTCTAAGCCCGATTTCCTCTATGGATGAATAAGGGATAACGACCAGGGTATTGTTGCAGAGAAGCCTGATGTGCAGCGTACGGAAAACCTGGCCGTTAAAAGACTCTTCCTGAATGTCTTCTATAATTCCTAATCCCTGAGCGGGGTAGATGACCTTATCGCCTACTTTTAGGAAATTCATTAGACTTAAATTATAGTTTATGGCCGAAGGATAGTCAAACGCCCGCTGGCTCGTGGGAAAGAATGGTGGTGTTTTAATTTTTTTATCATGAAGCTGTAGCTTTCCCTTCTGGTGAAGGCGCTTTTGTATGTCGGGAAAATGATGGTTTATAAAATCAGGCCCTGGCCACTTTTTATGCAACAGAGCGAGCTTAGAACATCAAGAGAATTTAAAGTGCGTTTTGCCTGGCGTTTATGCCTTTTATCTGCTTGTTAGTAAAATAATTACAGCTGATGTTAACCTGATAAATGGCCAACGTTGGTCGGGAAAAGCAGGAAGGCTTCTTTTGGGTTAGCTCATGTTACAGACACGTGTTACACAGGAACACAACAACACTATAAAATTAAGTTAATGTCTGAGGCGTTGGTCGTTTAGGTTATCAGATAATATGAGGGGAAAAAGAAAATAGCGCAGGATGCCTGCCACTTAACGCCCCCCACAGAAATATCGGGGGCAGAAGTCAAGAGTTCAGCCACTCTCTTCTTGTTTTCTACACTTGACAGAAATGCTTGTTTTCGTTTAAGATACAAGCTTAATTCTACTGGTGAGAGTGGACAATGAAGAGAACGTTTCAACCCAATAACCGAAGAAGAAAAAAGACTCATGGCTTTCTGGTCCGCATGAGCACCAGGGGTGGCCAGAAGGTCATAAAGAATAGAAGGGCTAAAGGGCGCAAAAGATTAGCGGTCTGATGGAGGAAAGCCTTAGACCGAGCGAAAGAATCCGGAAACGGGCGGAATTTATTGATTTATACAGGAAGGGCTGCCGGATAAGAGGAAAGTATTTCCACCTGGTTTTTCAGCCGAACGAGCTTGGTTTTTCCCGACTGGGTGTGGTGGTAAGTAAGAAGATTGGTAAAGCAGCCGTACGGAACAGAATAAAAAGATGGTTCCGGGAAGTTTTCAGGAGAAATAAAAATTTGCTCCTCAGGCCGGTAGACCTGGTGCTGATTGCCCAGAAAGACATCCTGGAGCTGGACTGGAAAAAGCTGGTGGAAGAGTACCAGGAAACAATTAAAAAAATAGCTGAATAAGAAAATTGGATTTGAGATGAAATACATAGCTCTCGGTATGATAAGATTGTATCAACTGCTAATCTCTCCCCTGCTGGGACATAACTGCCGCTATTACCCCACCTGTTCGGAATATACTTATCAGGCGATAAAAAAATATGGTTTGATAAAGGGGGGCTGGTTAGGAGGGAAAAGAATACTCAGGTGTCATCCCTTCCACGAAGGGGGAATTGACCCTGTTCCGTAAGAGGAGACAATGGAAAAACGCTTAATCCTGGCCATCGTTCTTTCTTTTTTGGTGCTCTTTCTCTACCAGTTAATTTTCATCAAGCCGGCGCAGAAACCAGAGACCATGGTACCGAAAGCGCCGGCGGCCGTGAATCAGCCAGCTAACCCCACGGAAGAAAAATCTCCCGAAGCTAAACTGGCGGCTGCCGTTAAGGAGAAAGAGGAGAGTAAGCCCGGCGAAGTTCTGGAAGACACCACAGAAAAAATTATCAGGGTGGAAACCCCCCTTTATGTGGCGGAGTGGAGCAACCGGGGAGCCACTCTCCGAAGCTGGGAGCTCAAGCGTCACCTTAAAACTCTTCCTTCAAAAAATAACCCCAAGCCGGAATGGCTGGACCTGGTCCCGGAAACAGCTGCTAAAACAGGTCTTTACCCTTTTGCCCTGAAGGCAGATACTCAGGAACTGACGGAAAAAATTAACCAGGCTCTGTACCTGGTCAGGGGAGAAAATTTAAACCTCAGCCAGGGGCAGACCGGAACCTTAATATTTGAGTATTCCGATGGGAATAATGTAAAAATCAGGAAGGAGCTGGTCTTTAACGGCCAGGATTACAATTTTAAGGTGCACGCCGTGCTGGAGGTTGATGGCCGGGAAGTCAAGCCCACCATCCTCTGGGGACCAGGCATCGGAACGTTGAGCCCGGAAGAACTGAAGCAGAAATTCAGTGCCAACCGTGGCGTAGCTTTTCTCAGCCAGAAGGACCGGAAAGTTTACAGAATTCTGGAAAAGAAAATCGGCCCGGAAAACGAAGCCCAGCGCTACCTGGGTCTGACCTGGGCGGCTTATGAAGAAAACTACTTTGCTTCCATATTTTTGTTTGCACCTGAAGACAGCCAGGCTTTTGCCTACCGGATAGACCTGAGCGAACCACAAGCTGACGGCAAGACCGTGATGGTCCCCTATTATTATCTGGGGCTGGTCAATCCAGTTGAGGCTTATATTGGCCCTAAAGAGTATGACCGGCTGGTGGCTTATGGTCATCAGACGAAAAAAATAATCAACTTCGGCTTTTTTGGCGGAGTGGCGGAGCTGTTGCTGGTGGCCACCAAATTTTTCCATCGCTACTTCCCCAACTGGGGCGTGGCTATCATTATTATGACCTTAATCATAAAAATTCTGTTCTTCCCGCTTACCTACAGCTCCACCAAATCAATGGCCAGGATGCAGGAACTACAACCGAAGATAAAAGCTCTACGGGCCAAGTATAAAAAAGCCAAGCAGGACATGGAGCAACGCCGCCAGATGAACGAGGAATTGATGCAGCTATACAAAGAGCATGGCATCAACCCGGCCAGTGGCTGTCTGCCGCTTTTGATTCAGTTGCCTGTGTTCTGGGGATTTTTCCGGATGCTGGTAGTGGCTGTGGAATTCAGGCACAGCCCGTTTGTTTTCTGGATAAAAGATTTATCGGTGCGCGACCCCTATTATGTGACGCCTATCCTCATGGGCGTAACCCAGTACATTTCCCAGAAGATGACACCTTCTACCGCTGACCCGGCCCAGCAGAAAATGATGCTGCTCATGCCGTTCATCTTTACCATTTTCTTCATGAATTTTCAGGCCGGACTGGTGTTGTACTGGCTGACCAATAACGTTTTGCAAATAGCGCAGCAGGCGATCATGAATAAAATGATGGCTGCCAAGAGGGAAAAAGATGGAAAAAGAAAAAAGAAATAACCACCAATTGGGTGGCCAAGTTGTTGATAAACAAGAATTTAAGGGCAGGTCGCTGGAAGATGCTCTAAGCCTGGCCGAACACGTGCTCAAAATGCCGCGGGAAAAGTTTAACTATGAAATTGTCACCGAAAAAACCAAACTCTTTGGTTTGAAGAACAAAGAAATAGTTATACGGGCCTGGCCAAAAAGTGATGAAGAAGAAAATGCGGTGTCCAATTTTTTGAAAAATCTGATGAAAGTCTTTCCTCTTGACCTTCGCTACCAGATAAAGAAAAAAGACCAACTGGTGTACGTAATTTTTGATGGTGAAGACCGAAAGCTTTTGCTGAAAAATGACGGAGCTCTTCTTCTGGCCATTCAGCATATCCTGAACAAGATCTCACCCATCAAAGTCCAGGTGGATTGCGAATTCTTCCGTCGTCGGAAGGAGAAAAAATTGAAAGAACTGGCTCTGCAACTGGCACAGAAAGTTCAGGAAACAGGAGAGGAAGAAATCCTTGATTTAATGAATCCTTATGAAAGAAGAATTATTCATATCGTCGTGAATCAAATACCGGGTCTGACCACTGAAAGCCTTGGTGATGGCTTTTTGAAAAAAGTGCGGATATACAAGGTTGAGGCTGGAAGGCCTCAGCCGCCTCAGGAAACTTAAGCTTATTTCCGGCTCTGGGCTTCCAGTTTTATTTAATTTGGCCTGGTTGATTTACCTTAAGCTGAGCCAGTATTAAAATTAAAACATGAACTACCATCTGGAAGATACGATAATCGCCATTTCTTCGCCACCAGGGCCTGGCGGTATAGGAATTGTGAGGTTAAGCGGGTCTGAAGCCCTGAAGATTGCTGGCCGCATTTTTGTGCCTGCTCATGAATCTCCGGCCCTGAACCCGAGAAAGATGTGTTTTGGTCATCTGGCCGACCTGGAGACCGGAGAAAAGCTTGATTCCGGTTATGTATGCTACTTCCCTTCCCCGAATTCATACACCAGAGAAGATGTGGTGGAAATTAGCCTGCATGGTTCCCCGGTTATTCTGAACGAAGCTGTACGCCTGGGGATTAAAGCCGGGGCCAGGCCGGCCCTGCCTGGTGAGTTTACCCTTAGAGCTTACTTGCACGGACGGCTGGATATAATTCAGGCTGAAGCTATCAACGATTTAATCAGGGCCTCATCTATGGACCAGGCCAGAATTTCATTCCGTCAGATGGAAGGAAGTCTTTCCAGACAGATTTCAAATCTTAGAGAACAATTGCTTAATTTGCTGGTTTTAATTGAAACCAGAATTGAATTTCCAGAAGAAGAAGTTTCTGTGACTCAGGATGAAATTAAAACTGTTGTTGAAGAAGTGATAAAAACTCTGGAAAAACTGGCAGGAAGTTATGAGCGAGGCCGGGCACTTCTGGAGGGCTTGACCATCGCCCTGGTGGGCAGGACCAATGTGGGTAAATCCACCCTGTTTAACGCTCTTCTTCAGGAAGAACGGGCTATTGTTACTCCTTACCCGGGTACGACCCGGGATTTCATCAGAGAAAATATCATGGTCAACGGAGTTCTGATGAAGCTGGTGGACATGGCTGGTTTCGGTCAGGCCCAGCACCCGGTGGAAGAAGAAGGTATAGCCAGAGGTCAGAAGGTGGCTGATAAGGCAGACGGGCTCTTGATTCTTCTTGATGCCTCAAGGGAAGAAACAGCGGAAGACCTGGACCTTTTAGAAAAATACAGGCACAAGAAAAGAATAATTGTTTTTAACAAATGCGACCTGCCGCAAAAAATAAACAGGGAAAAAATTCTTGAGAGAAATAAGGACATACCTTCAGTTGATTTATCAGCTCTGACCGGACAAAACCTGGAGAAACTGCGGGAGCAGATGGTAAAGGTTTTTGCTCCTTCGGTTGATAAAAATGAAGAAATCATCCTGCATGAGCACCAGAAGCTCCTGATTGATCAGATGATTTCTCATCTAAGAGAAGCCAGAAAACTTTTAGAGCAGGGCTTTACGGAGGAATTCATAGCCGAAGAATTGAGAGAGACGGTTGGACTTTTTGCTCAGATTAAGGGAGAAATAAAGCCCCAGGAAGTACTGGAAAAGATTTTTGGTCGTTTTTGCATAGGAAAATGAACAGCTACCATTTTAACGAAGAATACGATGTGGTGGTGGTAGGCGCCGGGCATGCTGGCTGTGAAGCTGCGGCCGCGGCTGCCAGAATGGGTGCATCTACCTGTCTGATTACCATTCATCTTGAAACCATAGCGCAAATGTCCTGTAATCCGGCCATCGGCGGTCTGGCTAAAGGTCATCTTGTGCGAGAAATAGACGCTCTGGGCGGGATAATGGGGCTTCTGGCTGACGAAACTGGCATCCATTTCCGGCTGCTTAACCGTAGTCGTGGTGGAGCGGTCCAGGGACCAAGAGCCCAGTGCGATAAAGCGGCCTACCGCCTGACCATGAAAAAATGGCTGGAAGAAATACCAGGGCTCAGGATACTTCAGGGAATTACCACAGATATTCTGGTAGAAAACGGGGAAGTCAGGGGTGTGGTCAACAAAGATGGTACGGTCATCGGAGCCAGAGCGGTCATCCTGACCCCAGGAACATTCTTAAATGGCCTAATTCACGTAGGGTTAAACAGTTATTCGGCGGGCCGGGCAAATGAACCGCCTTCCACAGAACTGGCTGAGGCCTTGAAAAGGTTAGGCTTCAAGATATTGCGCTTGAAGACCGGCACTCCTATGCGACTTGATAAGAACAGCATAGACTGGGAGAAATTTCAACCGCAGCCCGGCGATGAAGAACCGGTGCCCTTTTCTTTCCGGAAAGAAAGAAAATTAGAAAACAAAGTTGTTTGTTACGTGGGTTATACTAACGAAAAAACTCATGAAGTGATAAGAAAAAACCTGGACAAGTCTCCTCTTTACAGCGGGAAAATAAAAGGCATCGGGCCGAGGTACTGTCCGTCTATTGAAGACAAGGTGGTTAAATTTCCGCATCACCCAAGACATCAATTTTTTCTGGAACCAGAAGGTTTGAACACAACGGAAATTTACGTCAACGGCTTATCTTCCAGCCTTCCTTATGAGGTTCAGAAAGAAATTCTAAAAACTCTGCCGGGGTTGGAAGAAGCCAGGATATTGCGTCCTGCTTATGGTATTGAGTACGATGCTGTCTCTACTTCAGAAATAGAGCCAACACTTGAAACCAAAAGAATAAAAAAACTTTACCTGGCAGGCCAGATAAACGGAACATCAGGGTACGAAGAGGCCGCTGCCCAGGGCTTGATGGCCGGGATCAACGCTGTCTTAAAGCTTCAGGGCAAGGAGCCTTTTATTCTTCCCAGACATGAAGCTTATATCGGCGTTTTGATAGATGACCTTATTTCTGTCGGGGTTGATGAGCCTTACCGGCTTTTTACTTCAAGAGCAGAAAACAGGTTAAACTTGAGGATTGATAACGCTGACCAGAGGCTATTCCCCTATGGCTATAAGTTTGGGTTAATTACAGAAGAAGAATACAAAAAGTTTTTGGAAAAGCAGGAAAGGTGCAGGCTGATAATAGATTTTATGAAAAAAGAGAAAATTAAAGATGAGAAAAATCAGTCGGTGCCCATCGTCAATTATCTGAAAAAACCAGGAGTAAGCTTAGATTCAGTCATGGCAGTAGTTGAATTCCCGATAAAGCTGAGTGCAGAAGAAAAGAGGTTTGTTGAATCCGAAGTGAAGTACGAAGGTTATATAAAAAAGCAGGAAAAAGAAATCGGGAAATTAATGAAATTAGAGGCTATGGCCCTTCCTGAAAACATAGATTATAAAGAAATTCCAGGTTTGACCAGGGAACAAATAGAGAAATTAAGCAAAATTAAGCCAAAAACGATGAAAGAAGTTAAAAAAATATCTGGAATTACGCCAGCAGCTGTCTATAATATTTATCTATACCTTGAGGTTATAAGAAGAAAAAACCTCGAGGATAATGTTTCACGTGGAACATCTGGACCAGATGAATAAAATAATTGCCATAGCCAACCAGAAAGGTGGCGTGGGAAAGACCACTACCACCATAAACCTTGGTGCTTCTCTGGCCTTAAAGAATTACAGGGTTCTGATAATAGATTTTGACCCTCAAGGTATGGCTACGGTCGGACTGGGAAAACCCAAAGCCAAGGGGAAGGGGATTTATCAGGCGATTTTAAACGGTCAGGACGTGATGGATTGTCTGGAAAGGACAGAGCTGGAAAACCTTTTTCTCTGTGGCTGTTCTCCAGAGCTTAGCGGAGCAGAGGCCGAGCTTTTTAATGCGCCTGAAAGAGAAAAAAGACTCAGAAAGGCGCTTGAGCCAGCCAGAAAATTATTCAACTTCATTCTGATTGATTGCCCCCCATCTCTTGGGTTTTTAACCATAAACGCCCTGTCCGCGGCTGATTCCATTCTCATTCCCGTGCAGGCTGAGTTTTTTTGCATGGAAGGCATTCCAGACCTGTTCCATACTCTTGACGTGGTCAGGCGTTATTTTAACCCCCAGTTGTACGTTGAAGGTATTCTCTTGACCATGTTTGATGAAAGGACTAACCTGTCCAAGCAGGTGGCAGAGGAAATTAAGAATTCCTTGCGTGGGTTTCTTCTGAATACAGTCATCCCGAGGAGTGTCAGGTTAGCTGAGGCTCCAAGTTTTGGCAAGCCGATAATTTTGTACGACCCTAAATCTAAGGGGGCTGAAGCCTACTTAAATCTGGCAGAGGAGTTGATTAAAAAATGACCAAAAAAGCTCTCGGAAAAGGTTTGGGTGCATTCATACCTGAAGAATTTGGGATTTTAAAAGAAGACAGGTATGAGGAAATTGAGATTGAAAAAATTCGCCCTAATCCTAACCAGCCCAGAACTATGTTTGATGAAGGAGCCATTGATGAGCTGGCGCAATCAATAAAAGAGACAGGAATTATCCAGCCTATTCTTGTTGTCCCGGAAGATGACCATTACAAAATTATAGTTGGAGAAAGGAGATGGCGGGCGGCACAGAAAGCCGGGTTACGTTTCGTCCCTGCCATTGTTCGCAACATCACCCCGGAAAAGCAGCTGGAAATTTCTTTGATTGAGAACATCCACCGGGAAGATTTAAACCCACTGGAAGTAGCTCAGGCTTTTAATGACCTGGCTGAGACTCTGGGTTTAACCCAGCAAGAAATTGCCGATAAAGTTGGGAAAGACCGGGCTTCAGTAGCCAACTACATCAGATTGCTCAAGCTGCCGGAAGAAGTCAAAAAATTCATTCGCGAAGATAAAATATCTATGGGCCACGCGCGGGCTCTTCTGGCTCTGGAAAACGAACAGGAACAAATAGAAGTCGCAAACCTGGTGGTCAAAAAAGGGCTATCTGTCCGGGAAACAGAAAAAATTGTCCAGAAATATAAAACCAGGGCTCCAAGGATACAGAAATCTTTGCAAGACCCTGACCTGAAAGCCCTGGAAGAAGAGCTGGTGAAACATTTTGGAACCAAGGTGGTAATCAGCGGAAACAGACAGAATGGTTCAATAAGAATATTTTACTTTTCGCTGGATGACCTTAACCGGGTTTATGATAAGATAAAAGGAGTCAAATGATGAAAGAAAAAGAAAAAGTCAGAGAAATAGTGGAAGAACACCGACTGGCTGGTCTGATTGACCAGGGAACGGAATTAAAAGGTGAATTAAATTTTAAAGGTTCGTTCAGGATAGAAGGATACTTCCAGGGAAAGATATTTTCAGATTCCATGCTTATTGTCGGAGAAAAGGGCAAGGTAGAGGCGGATGTGCAGGTTGGCCAGCTAATCATAAACGGAGAAATTAGAGGGAATCTTCAGGCAAAGGAAAAAGTTGAAATACACAGCAAGGGCCGGGTTTTTGGCAGCATAATTACGCCTCGCCTGGTGGTGGAAGAAGGTGCTTATCTGGAAGCGTCCTGCCAGACAACAGAGGTGGGAGCCACAAAACCGGCTACCCCGGTTGAAAAGAAATAATCCCTGGCTATACATATCCAGCGTGTTGTCGTTTAAACTCAGGCAAAATGACCTTAATCAAGACATATCTGTCAGTAAAATTTAAAATATAAATTTACCGCTTGTTTGCTTAAGGTAATCTTTTGTCTTTTTTCCCGGTCAAAATTTTCTTGTTTTTTTTCAAAAATAATTTTATAATCTGGTTTACTTAAGTTCTTTAGATCATGGGGAAATAAAATGAGCAAATATATTTTTGTGACCGGTGGTGTAATTTCGGGCCTGGGCAAGGGGCTGGCGGCCGCTTCTATAGGCTTGCTCCTGGAATCTCATGGCTATAAAATCACGTTGCAAAAGTTTGACCCTTACCTGAATGTGGACCCGGGTACCATGAGCCCTTTTCAGCATGGTGAAGTCTACGTCACGGATGATGGGGCCGAAACGGACCTGGACCTGGGACATTATGAGAGGTTTACTTCCACCAGGACCACGCGTTCACACAACTGGACCGCCGGAAAAATTTATGACCTGATCATCAAAAAAGAAAGGCGCGGCGATTACCTGGGTAAAACCGTGCAGGTCATTCCTCACGTTACTGATGAAATCAAGAATGCTTTTTACTCCGTGGCTCAAAACAACGATATAGTCATCATTGAAATTGGTGGAACAGTAGGAGACATAGAAAGCCTTCCTTTTCTGGAAGCCATCCGTCAGATGAGGCTGTCTCTGGGCAGCGAGAACACAATTTTTATTCATCTTACCCTTGTGCCCTACGTTAATGCCTCCGGAGAGTTGAAGACCAAGCCTACGCAGCATAGTGTTAAAGAACTAAGAGCCATAGGAATTCAACCGGATATCATCCTCTGCCGCACAGCGCGGGAACTTCCCCAGGAAATAAAAGCCAAGATAGCACTTTTTACCAACGTGCCGGTGGAGGCCGTAATCACAGCCATGGATGCGCGGACGATTTACGAAATTCCGTTGAACCTGGCAGCTGAAGGCCTGGATAAAATTATCCTGAAAAAACTCAACCTGGAGGCGAGGGAGCCAGACCTCAGCCGCTGGAAGAGCCTGGTGCAGAGAAGCCTGCAGCCAAAAGATGAAGTAAACATTGCGGTGGTGGGCAAGTACATTGGTTTACATGATTCCTACATCAGCCTTTATCAGGCGCTGGATCATGGTGGACTGAGTCATTCTCTGAAGGTTAACCTCAAATGGATTGAAGCAGAAGACCTGGAAACAGGCCGACCGGCCAGAATTCTCAAGGACGCAGATGGTATTCTGGTGCCCGGTGGCTTTGGACATAGGGGCATTGAGGGAAAGATAAGAGCCGTTACCTATGCCAGAGAAAATAAAATTCCTTTCTTTGGCATCTGTCTTGGCATGCAATGCGCTACCATTGAGTTTGCCCGGAATGTTGCTCGCCTGAAAAAGGCTCACAGTGAGGAATTTGACCCGGCGACGCCGTACAAAATATTTCGCCTGTGGCGAGAGTTGAGTAAAGAGCATGACCTGGGTGGGACCATGCGACTTGGAGCTTATAATTGTGAACTAAAAAGAGGCACGCTGGCTTATAAAATCTATGGCTCATCGCTCATCAGTGAACGTCACCGGCACCGTTACGAGTTCAACCCAGAGTTTGAAGAACAGCTGGCCTCGGCCGGGCTGGTTATCTCCGGCAAAAATCCAGAACATGACCTGGTGGAGATTGTAGAGCTAAAAAACCATCCCTGGTTTCTTGGCTGTCAATTCCATCCGGAGTTCAAATCGCGACCGCTGGAGCCTCATCCTCTGTTCAGGTCCTTTATCGGAGCAGCTTACAACTACCGGAAAAAACGCCATAGTTAGCACTGCCAGCAAATTTTGTAATTAATTGATAATAAAACAATTACAGCCAATTTTAGCTTAAGAATTTTAGGTTTGCTAACTTGAGGACGATGAATTTCATAAAAAAACTTAAAGCCTGGAGGGCGGCAAAAAAAATTCAGTTGGTGCTGATGGATGTGGACGGCACTCTAACAGATGGTCGCCTGTTTGTGCTACCCGACGGCCAGGAAGTCAAGGGATACCATGTGCAGGACGGTCTGGGTATTTTACTGGCCAGGCTGGCCGGGCTTAAAACTGGCGTCATCACGGGCAAAAGTTCTCCTGCTCTTTCTCTCAGGGCTGAGAAGCTCGGGTTAGATGAGGTTCATCAAAACATCCTGGATAAAGAAAAAATATTAAAGGACATCCTGGAACGCCACCGTTTATCTCCGGAGCAGGTGGCTTTTATCGGTGATGACCTCGGTGACCTGAAAGTTATGAAAGCAGTCGGTCTGAGTGGGGCGCCGGCAGATGGGCATCCGCAGGTTAAAAGAAGCGCTCTCTACGTCTGCCGCCGTAAAGGCGGTCATGGGGCAGTCAGAGAATTCCTGGAATTCATCTTAAGAGCCCAGAAAAAATGGGCGGAAGTAGCCCAGAGGACCGACGAGATAAAAAGTGGTTTAAATAGATAAGCGTTTATATTATTCTATTAATGATTCAACCCGATGATTTTTCTGGAGATGGGTTATGGAATTAAAAAAAGAAATTTTCCGGGAATATGATATTCGCGGTGTTGTGGGCCAGGACCTGGACCGCCAGGCCGCGGTCATCATCGGTCAGGCTGTTGGCAGTGAGGTTAAAGCCCGTGGAAAAAACGAAGTAGCGGTGGGGAGAGATTGCCGTCTCAGTTCACCGGAGCTGGCTTCGGGTTTGATAGAAGGTCTTTTAAACTGCGGCTGTCAGGTGGTGGACCTGGGGGTAGTACCCACACCGCTGGTCTATTTTTCTGTCTATTACAAGAAAAAAGAGGCTGCGGTCATGATTACCGGCTCCCACAATCCGCCGGAATTCAACGGTTTCAAAATTATGATTGGCGAGGAAACGCTTTATGGCCCGGAGATTCAAAAGCTTTTTCAGCGCATTGAAAAGAAGGAATTCAGCCTGTCTGATAAAAAGGGCGGTCTCAGCCACTATGACCCAATTCCTGAATATGTGGATTATGTGGCGGCCCAGGTGAAACTCTACCGGCCAGTAAAAGTAGTGATTGACGCCGGAAATGGCACAGCCGGGCCCGTAGCTTCTCAACTTTTGAAAAAGATGGGGGCGGAGGTAGTAGAACTTTATACAGAGATGGATGGCCATTTTCCGCACCATCATCCTGACCCCACCATACCCGAAGCTCTGAAAGATTTGATGGCTAAAGTCCGGGAAACCGGGGCTGAGCTGGGCATTGCTTATGATGGCGACGCTGACCGGATTGGAGCAGTGGACGAAACCGGCCGCATCATCTGGGGTGACCAGCTGATGATCATCTTTGCCAGAGACATTCTGGCCGCTCATCCGGGGGCAACCATCATTTCTGAGGTAAAGGCCTCTCAATTGCTTTATAAAGAAATCACCAGGCTTGGCGGTCGGGCCATAATGTGGAAGACCGGTCATTCTTTGATAAAGAAAAAAATAAAGGAAGAAAAAGCCCTGCTGGCCGGAGAGATGAGCGGCCATATTTTCTTTGCTGAGCGCTGGTTTGGCTTTGATGATGCCATTTACGCCTCAGCCAGGCTGCTGGAAATAGTCTCACGCTCACAGGAGAAAGTTTCCAGGTTCCTGTCTGATTTGCCGGAAATGTTTAATACCCCGGAAATACGGATTTACGCTTCTGATGAGGTAAAGTTCCGGATTGTAGAGCTGGTAAAAGAAGAATTAAAAAAAGACCCTGAGGTAAAAGAAATCATTGACATTGACGGAGTAAGGGCCGTTTATGAATCAGGCTGGGGTTTGCTCCGGGCTTCTAACACCCAGCCGGTGCTGGTCCTGCGTTTTGAAGCCACCAGCCAGGAGGAGCTGCAGAACATCCGGAACCGGGTGCAGGCAGCCATGGAAAAAGTTATTAAAGGTTTAACACAAAATAATAAATCGTAACACTGGAAGGGGGAAGGATGAGCCCAAGAACCCAGAAAACAAAGACTTACAAAATGCCCTTTGATTTCAACTTGGTTATCCTGGCCGGGGGGAGTGGCACGCGCTTCTGGCCCCTGAGCCGGCAGAAAAGACCAAAGCAATTCCTTAAAATCATAAAAGACCGGACACTGATAGAAGAAACTTTTCGCCGGATTAACGGAATCGTTCCGTCCTCTCAGGTTTACACGGTGGCCGTGGCTCAGCAGAGCAGGATTATCAGGCGTCTCCTGCCGAAAATTCCTGTCCGGAATCTGCTGGTAGAACCAGAAGCCCGCAACACAGCGGCTTCCCTGATTCTGGCTACCGCTAACCTTTACCTCAAGAATAAAGAAGCAGTTTTGGCGGTGCTGCCCGCTGACCATTATGTCAGCGACGTGGCCAAGTTCAGAGAAAAGCTGCTGGCGGCCTCCCGAGCGGCTTATCAGTTGAAGAAAATTGTTCTTTTTGGCATTCCACCGGTCAGCCCGGCTACAGGTTATGGTTATATTCACTGTCCGGGGAAAAAATTAGCCGAAATTGGGGGAGAGACTTTCTTTGAGGTGGAGGCCTTCCGGGAAAAGCCGGACCTGCCTACTGCCCTGGAATTTCTGCAGAGCGGGGAGTATTACTGGAACAGCGGAATTTTTCTCTGGCGGGCGGATGTCTTTGAAGAGAGCCTGCGGGAATTTGCCCCGGAGCTTTTTTCTGCCTGGATGAAAATCCTGCGCTGTTTGCGGAACAAAGACCGCCGGGAGCTGGGCAAAGTTTTCCGGGAAATCCCGGCTCTGTCCATAGACTATGCTCTGATTGAAAAGGTTTCCGGTGCTCTGATGGCCAGAGGAGATTTTGGCTGGTCAGACCTGGGAAGCTGGAGTTCTCTTCATGAATACCTGCCGCAGGATGATAATTGTAATGCGGTCAGCGGCAAGTTTGTGGGCCTGGAAACGAATAACTGCCTGGTTTTCAGTCCCAAAAAGCTCACCGCCCTGATCGGTGTCCGGGACCTTATCGTGGTTAACACTGATGATGCTGTGCTGGTCTGCCATCGTGACCAGGACCAGCTGGTAAAGGAACTGGTAGAAAAGCTTAAAAAAGAGTGGCCTCAGTATACCTGAATAACGTTTTTTTGTGACTGCCGGGGGTGGGTTTCAAACTAAGTGCCAGAGTTGATTTTAAGGTAGTTTTGTTCCCATATGGGATCAAGAAGGGCAGCCACTTTCTGGGCGTATTCCACCAGTCCCTGGTAATATTCGGGGTCAGCCAGAGCTTTGGCCGCATTGTCGTCAATCGGGCGGGGCCGGTGTTTTTGCAGTAGCGGGTAAAGGTCTTCAAAATGATCCCGCATCGGACAGGGCCTGATCCAGTTTCTGACCGGGCCCGCAAATCTCATATCACGACCGTAACCATAATCGCGCTGCCATTTTCTAATGTCAGCAAAGAAGGGATGAGCCCAGACCTCGTTTAAGTTTTTCCCCTGGCTGTAGATTTCATAAATATTAACCGGTGAATAGGGCACAAAAACGCAGGGCGTAACCGTTCCATCCCAGTTGACGACCAGGTAGCCGCCGGACCGGCCGGCTGAAATGCAGCCATGGGTAGCTGTGCCGCTGTTCCAGAAATCAATCAGGAACAGGTGTTTTTCGTAGACTAACTGCCAGGCTCTCTGGTACAGCCGCAGCCGCTGCTCGGGGGTGGGCAGCAGCTCCAGGGTAAAGGCCCGGCCGATGGGCATGTACTGAAAAGCCCAGGCAAAATGAGCTCCCTGCTGGTTGAAGTAGAAATCCATCACTTCATCAGAAAAAACTTCCTCGGCGTTGTCCTTGGTCACGGTTAAAGAAATGCCGTAGAAGACTTTTTCCTTCCCCAGGTTCTCAAAGGCAGCTAGGAGGCGGTCAAAAACACCACGGCCCCGTCTTTTCTCCGTGGTTTCCTTCGGGCCTTCAACCGAAATGGCGGGCATGATGTTCCCGGCCCGGGCCATTCTCCTAGCCATCCGGTCGTCAATGAGCGTGCCGTTGGTGTACACCAGGAAAAAGCAATCGTCGTGTTTTTCCACCAGGTCCATCAGGTCGTGCCCCTGGTCTTCATAAAGCAGCGGTTCTCCGCCGCTGATGACCACAAACCGGGCTCCCCATAATTCTTTGGATTCTGTTACCAGGCGGTCAAGCACCGGCCAAGAAAGTTTTATCTCGGTGCGGTCAGAGTCGGCATAGCAACCTATGCAGTACAGGTTGCATTTCTTGGTCGGGCTGATGAGCAGAAATGCCGGTGGCACAGTCCCGAATTGCTGGCGGAATTTTTCCCGGATGGGAATTTCTCCTTCCCGGATGATGGCATCGCCGATTAGAACATTCAGCAGCTTCTTCCTGGTCTGGGGAGAGAGCCTGTCTTCAATTATGGCTCGGGTGATGGTCCTGAGAATGGCTATGCCCATCTCGGCCCGGTCGCGGATGGCGCCGGGTGGCTTTTCCCCGCGGGCCATATCTTCGGCCGTACTCTTCCTTAATTTGTTTTCCCAGGAACGGGCTAACAGGTAGGCGACAGGTTTAACGGTTTGCAAAAGGGGAACTAAGTTCGCAATCCGCCTGAGCCTCACGGCCCGGGCCTCCCTTTGCCGGTAGATTTTTTTATTCAAATCAGACATATTCCTCTCCTTTAAAAAGAAAAAAATTTACGAAGAAAAATAAATTAATAATTTATTTCCCTTTTTCCCCTACCAATAAAATTTGAGCTTTTTGATGGCGGTTGTCAAACACTGGACAGTCTCTGCGTAAAAATTTGGTGTGATGGGTAGGGGGTGATCACAGCTTTTTTTCATTTATAATCAATAAGATATATAAATTTATGATAGTCAAAAAAGTCATTACAAAGTTGAAGGTTGTATCGTTTCCCCCTTTAAAAAAGAACCGAACAAGGGCGTTAAAAAGTCCCACCTGACCCTGATACAAGTGGTAATCTAAGTGAAAAAACGCTGATTGTTAATGGTAAAAAAAAAGCCAAATTCGCGCCGCTTTTTAATAATGAGCGATACTCTAATGAGTTTAAACCAAATTGATTTTAAAAAGGGTATTTAAAACCGGATGATTATCTTAGCCCTGGAGTTATTACCGGGAAGATAGATACCGGCTCTGCAACTTGGAATGCCTGGCGCCATAGGCAAAGTAAATAGAAAGTCCGATAAGCAGCCAGACACCAAACCTCAACCAGGTTAAAGCTGGCAGACTGGCCATCAGGTATAGGCAGAAGCCAATGGTTACCAGCGGGGTAAAAGGCACCAGTGGCGTTTTAAATTTTCTTTCCACTTCGGGCTGAGTATGACGGAGGACAATAACTCCTACAGACACCAGGATGAAGGCAAAGAGAGTTCCAATGTTACACAGCTCTATAATAACTGAAAGCGGGAAAAACCCGGCAATAAGAGCAGTCAAGCCCCCGGTAATCCAGGTGCAAATGGCAGGTGTTTTGTGAACTGGGTGAACACGGGAGAAAACTTCAGGCAAAAGCCCGTCCCTGGCCATGACCATAAAGATTCGCACCTGGCCGTAGACTGTGATAAGCAGGGTGGAAATCATACCGATTATTCCGCCGGTGGCCACCAGGGCTCCGCCCCATCTTATACCAATCCGGGCCAGGGCCGCCGGCAGAGCATTGCCCACGTCAATCTCTTTATAAGGCACCAGTCCGGTTAAAACAAAAGCCACGCCGACGTAAAGCAGAATCACCACCAGCAGACAGAGCATCAGTCCCAGCGGCACATCTTTCTTAGGGTTTATGGTTTCTTCAGCTGCGGTGGAGACAGCATCAAAGCCAATGTAGGCAAAGAAGATGATGGCCGCGCCGGCCATAATTCCTTTCCAGCCATAGGGAGCAAAGGGGGTAAGGTTGCTCAGCTTAACGTGCGAAATGCCCAGAACAATAAACAAAATAATCACGGCCATCTTGATGACCACGATGATGTTATTGGTGACTGCGCTTTCTTTAATGCCGATGTAAAGAATCCAGGTTATGAGGAGAGTAATCAAAATAGCCGGTAAATCAACTACTCCGCCGCTAAGAGGAGTCTGGGTTAAAGCTCTGGGCAGCTTGAGCCCCAGGTTTTCCAGAAGCCCGATGAAGGTAGTAGACCAGCCCGAAGCCACGGCACTGGCAGAGACCAGGTATTCAAGCATCAGGTCCCAGCCGATAATCCAGGCAATGACCTCACCAAAAGCCGCATAAGAGTAAGAATAGGTGCTGCCAGCCACAGGAAACATGCTGGCCAGTTCAGAATAGGTCAGAGCACAGAGCCCGGCAGTAATGGCTGCGATGATAAAAGAAAGCAAAACGCCTGGCCCGGCTAGATGAGCTCCTTGCCCGGTAGCCACAAAAATTCCAGTGCCGACCACTGAGCCAATACCCAGGGCGGCCAGGTCCACAGCGCGTAAACTCTTACGCAGTTGGGTGTGTTCAGAAGCTTCCTGGAGGTCTTCGGGTCTTTTTTTAACCCATAGGTTCATGCTCTTTCTCCTGGATAAACAGATGGCACAGGTTCATCTGTTTGGAAAATTCTTCAAGTGAAGAATATTACTCACATTGATTTCATTTGACAAGAAAAATTTCATAAAATAAAGGCTAATGGGGAGAAGAAAAAAGTGGCTGGAAAATAGCTGGAAGAAGGCAAGAACTTCTCCGTCAAAAATATGTTAGAGTATTTTTATATTAAGCTCAGGCTGTGGGAAAAAATGAAGGGCTTTACCACCCATCAAATAAATCAAAACTGGAGGAGGTGAATGAATGAATTTTAAGAAAGGGTTGGAATTTTTCCTGGTTCTTGCCTTCCTGCTGACTGTGGCCCGGCCCATAACGGCCCAGGTCAAGCTGGAAGTCAAGGAGCACGTCCTGAGTAATGGCCTGAAAATTTTGATGATTCCAAAACCTGGTGTCCCGCGAGTGGTCTGCCACATCTATTACAAGGTTGGTTCCATCAACGAAAGACCTGGCATAACCGGTATTGCCCATATTCATGAACACATGATGTTCAAGGGCACCAAAATTATGGGTGTCACTGATTTTGAAGCTGACGATGCCCTCAACAAGAAGATTGACGAACTGATGGATAAGATTTATCGCGAAAAATACTGGAAGAAAAATGGTGACCAGCAAAAGATAGCTGAATGGCAGAAGCAGGCCGAAGAGTTAATGAAAGAAGAAAAGAAGTACATCATCAAGGATCACCTCTGGGAGACTTACATGAAAAACGGCGGTACCGGACTCAATGCTTCCACCTCGGATGAGGTGACCGGATATTACGTCACCCTGCCGGCCAATAAGGTGGAATTGCAGATGATGCTGGAAGCTGACCGCATGATGAATTCTTATTTCCGCGAGTTTTATTCCGAGAAAGACGTGGTCATGGAAGAAAGAAGGCTGAGTGAAAACCGGCCAGGATATTTCTTCAGTGAGCAGGTCCGGGCTGCTTTTTACACGGCCTCGCCATACCACTGGGATGTCATCGGCTGGATGGATGACCTGAAAAAGATTACCAAAAAGGACCTGATTGAATTTCACAACAAGTATTACGTGCCCAACAACGCCGTGGCGGTCTATGTGGGCGATTTTAAGCCCGAAGAAATCATCCGGCTGGCGGAAAAGTATTTTGGTCAGATACCCAGGGGTGAAGATGTTGAGCCTATCCGCACTTCTGAGCCGCCTCAGTATTCTCACAAGAGAATGTACGGCGAGGGCCCGGGTATGCCCAACCTGCAGATGTGGTTCCACATTCCACCGGAGGGTGACCCGGATGTGCCGGCCCTGAATATTTTAGCCACCGTGCTTTCAGGAGAAACCGGTCGCCTCAACCGGATACTAGTCCAGCAGAAGGATGTGGCCATCAGGGCCATGGCCATGAGCCGTCCGCAATGGTATGTGGGCGCTTTTACCTTTAATGTTATTCCCAAACTGCAAAAAGGCATCAAGCCAGAAGACCTGGAAAAAGATGTCTGGGAAGAACTGGAAAAAATTAAGAAAGAAGGCCTTACCGAGGAAGAACTTCAGAAAGCCAAGAATAAAACAGAAGCCACTTTTATCCGCAGCCTTGAGTCTCCGATGTTCCTGGCCATGAGGGTGGGCCGGGCTGAACTCAACCGCGGCTGGCGGTCGCTCCTTGAAGACCTGGAAGCCATGAAAAAGGTTACCTCTGATGACGTAAAAAGAGTGGCTGCCAAATATTTTGTCAGGGACAACTGCCTGGTGGCCATCTATTCTCGCGGCCAGGGAAGATAAGGAGGGATGACCATGAAAAAGACATCTATCTGGATTTTAGGTATTTTATTGATCATGCTTTTGGGCGGGACGGTGAAAGCCCAGACTCCGACCAGACCCGAGGACCTGAAATTCCCTCCGCTGAAGTTTGAACCGCCCAACCCGGCCAGTTTCCGGGTGGTAATGGCTAACGGTCTGAGAGGCTATGTGAGGGAAGAAAGATCGCTGCCGATTGTTAACATCACGGCTATCATCAACACCGGGAGCCTTTACGTGCCGAAAGAAAAGGCTGGCCTCACAGATATTCTTTCTGAATGCCTGATAAAGGGTGGCACCAAAACCAGGACCGGACAGGTCATCGAGGATCGTATTGATTTTCTGGGCGGTAGCCTGAACTTTTCCGTAGGTGAAAGAACTGCTTCTCTGACTATGTCGGTGCTGAGTAAGGACCTGGATGAGGGGCTGGACCTGTTCTTTGATGTGTTGATGAACCCTGAATTCAGAGATGAGGCTATAAAGCTGGCCAAAGGGCGCCTCATTGAACAACTGCGTTCTGCTAACGATAACCCCAGCCAGGTGCTGGCCAGGGAGTTTGAAAAGGTCCTGTACGGGGAGCATCCTCTGACCTATGAACCCACGAAGGCGACAGTGGAAAGTATCACCCAGGCAGATTTGAAGTCTTTCCACAGCAAATATTTCTTTCCTAAAAACATCATCATCGCGGCTGCTGGAGACTTCAGCCGCGACCAGCTAAAGAGCAAGATAAACAAGTACGCCTCCAAGTGGGCTAACAAGAACCTGTCTTTTCCCGTCATCAGCAAAAACTTTCCACAACCTGAACCCGGCGTTTATTTTATCCAGAAGAAAATCAATCAGGGTTATGTTTCTATCGGACATCTCGGAATTGAGGACACCAACCCGGATTATTTTGCTGTGCAGGTGATGAATTTTATCCTGGGTGGGGGTAGCTTTACTTCCAGGATTACCTCCAAAGTTCGTTCAGATGAAGGCCTGGCTTACAACACCGGTAGCCGCTTCACCTACCGCTGGGGTTTCCCGGGGACTTTTGCTGGCTATGTTCAGACCAAATCAGAAACCGTTGGCTATGCCATTTCTTTAATCCTCAAAGAGTTTGAGCGAATCAGACAGGAGCCGGTTTCAGAGGCGGAAATGGAAACAGCCATTAACTACTACCTGGAAAGCTTTGCCGATTTCTTCCAGAGCCCGATAGGAACAATGGTTAATTTTGCCAGCCTGGAACTCCAGGGCAAGCCGATGAATTATTACGCCACTTACCGGGATAAAATTAAAGCTGTGACCAGAGAGAAAGTTATGGAAGTGGCCAAGAAGTACATCCACCCGGATAAGATGGTAATCATGATTGTAGGAGACTGGGAACCCTGCAACAAAGGTTCAGATAAATTTCCTGGTCCACTGGACAGACTGGGCAAAGTTCACCGGTTGAAGTTGATGAACCCACTGACCGGTCAGCTGGAAGATTAACTGCTTTAGATGGGGCAGAAGTTTTTGAGGATGGATTTTTTGTCATCCTGAACGAAAGAGAGAAGCGAATTAGAAAGGGCAGCCGCCAGGCTGCCCCTTCTCTTCTCATAAAACAGAGCAATTGCCGCCAACAAATTTAATCAACTTGGTTTCCTTATTTTAATTTTTATTGAAACTTGAAAATGAATCGTGATATATAGACTAATTATGAATAGCCTGACTGAAAGAAGAAAATATCAGATTGGTTTAAATGCCAGAATTGGTTATTTACCACGATAGATAGGCTGATTTAAGGAGGACCGAATGGAAGTATTTTTAGAAAACCTTGCTCGCTGGGTTGACAAAACAGCTTACAACATCTGGTCAGTTCTTCTTTTTTTCCTGCTGGCTACCGGCATCTGGTTAACTATCAGAACTGGCTTCGTCCAGTTTCGCCATCTTGGAGATGCTCTCCGCATTATGTTCTCCGGGCTTATTCATAGAGGCAGGAAAGAGAAGAGGGAAGGCGATGTCACAGCCTTCCAGGCTTTGTCTACGGCCCTGGCTGCCACGGTGGGTAATGGAAACATTGGTGGAGTGGCCTTTGCTTTAACCACCGGAGGACCTGGGGCCATATTCTGGCTGTGGGTTTGTGGCTTTGTGGGCATGGCCACTAAGTATTCTGAGGCCCTGCTCGGAGTGAAGTTCCGTGAACATTATCCAGACGGGAAAATTGCCGGTGGCCCCATGTACTACATCAAAAATGGGTTCACCAACAAAAAATTTGCTGCTATCCTGGCTCCTACTTTTGCCATCTGCGGAGCTTTTGCTACCCTGTTTGGCACGGGCAACATGATGCAGGCCAACCAGATGACCATGGTCTTCAACAGCCAGTTCGGCATTCCCAAGATAGTTCTTGCTGTGGCCATTACTTTTCTGGTCAGTATCGTCATTATTGGTGGGATTAAAAGAATAGGAGCGGTGGCGGAGCAGATTGTTCCCCTGATGATTTTTCTTTATCTTATCGTTGGTACTTTCGTTATTCTGTCCAATATCAGTATGCTGCCGAAGGTGTTTGCCCTCATTTTCACGCACGCTTTTAAGCCCTATGCGGTGGCTGGAGGGGCGGCTGGCTACACGGTGAAAATGGCCATGCAGATGGGCTTCCGCCGTGGCCTTTTGACCAACGAGGCGGGGCTGGGTAGTGCTCCTATTGCCCATGCAGCGGCTCAGGCCAAGTCCCCGGTCCACCAGGGATTGATGGGTGTGGCCGAAGTTTTTATGGATACAATCGTGGTTTGTTCCTTTACGGCTCTGATTAACCTTTCTACCGGTCTCTGGCAAACTAAAAAAGCGGCTGACGCCATCCAGGGCACAGCCCTCACTGCTTCTTCTTTTGCTTCCAAAGCTGGCCTGCTGGGCAGCGTGACCGTGGCTTTATCCTCTTTCCTGTTCGGTTACACCACCCTCATAGGCTGGTATTATTATGGTGAGCAATGCATGAAATTCCTTTTCGGGTATCGCGTAACCAACATATACCGGATCATTTACATAGCCCTGGGTTTTATAGGAGCCTTGATTTCTATTCAGCTCGTGTTTTACATCGGAGATATTGCCAACGCCCTGATGGCCATTCCTAACCTCATGGCCCTGTTTGTCCTGAGCGGAGTGGTGGCCCGAACGACAAAAGGATTCTGGCAGAAATACAAGACTTTAGAGGATTTTGATAAAGAAAATCCAGCTGTGGAGGTGACCGGAAAGTAAAGGGCCTGGACGAGTTGTAAAAGATATTAAGCTGGAAATCTATCAAGTTGTTATCTGGCATCCGCTTTAATGGGTTGTATCATAAGAAGCGGAGGCCTAAAGAAGGCTTCTCCCTCGCTGAAAAAATTCCTCCGAGTGAGAGGTGACCTATTTTTTCTTTAATTCCAGCCCCAGTTCCTCAAGCTGGCGGGGGTCAACCGGCGAGGGCGAGCCAGTCATCAGGCACAGGGCGCTGGTAGTCTTGGGGAAGGGGATGACTTCCCGGATGGAATCCTCACCGCAGAGGAGCATCACCAGTCGGTCAAACCCTAAAGCAATGCCGCCGTGGGGCGGAGCGCCGT